>Ga0302175_10000184_pt1 | contig 24945 bp, 19 predicted proteins | sample I_Fen_N3_3_FD_198791 | JGI IMG/M metagenome (GOLD analysis project Ga0302175, IMG submission 198791) | Peat permafrost microbial communities from Stordalen Mire near Abisko, Sweden - I_Fen_N3_3 | ecosystem: Environmental > Terrestrial > Soil > Wetlands > Permafrost | place: Sweden: Abisko... | reverse complement strand
ACGTTACGGTTGACGCTCTCACACGTTTTGCGGATGCAGAAAAAAGTAAAGGAAGGGTGTCGGGCGCTGCTTCGGAGTTAAATGTAAAGAATAGAAGATTTTTTGGGGTGAGTTCATTCAAACACTCAGTGCATCAGATGGTTCAGGCTGCGCTAAGCAGGGTTCCATCTGGTTCAAGGGAGCCTTGGCACGGATGGTGTGCGGAAGTATCTTGCCTGAGCCAGTCCTTTGACGTCTTTGTTAATCCTGACGGTGGAACTATTCGGACGGTCAATATTGGAGACTCAGGCAAGGGGCACGGCAAACCCAAAAAAACTTGTAGGTCGTGTGTTGTCGTGCTCAAGGATCTAGGAGTCAACCATGCTTAGCGAAAACAAGGTTAGTTTATATTTTAAGGCTTTGTCGAAGGGTAAGTCAGACATTGCATCTAGAAACACGATGAAATTCATGTGCCGTGGATTCAAGTTGGTGCTAGGTCAGAACGAGGTGGATGCTTCGATCACTATCAGCGCGGCGTTCGATAAAGCTCATAGATATTGGGTAGACCAGGTTGGCCGTGCGGAAGAGCTGAATTCCGCCAGGATAGCCTGCTGGGATTTTTTGGAGGGGAAAGGGCGAGGTTTTCATATCGAAGACAAAGAAGACGCTATTGCCAGGGCGGTACTTTGTCTTTTGCATCCTGCTGAAATTGTCGACAATGAATTTAGGCAGCAGTGTTTTGAATGGTTCTTCCAGATGGTAAACAAAGTGGATGACTTTCAACCCTTGTTTGACCGCGTATTTCATGAGATGGAGAAAAAAGAGTTGTCGCGTCAAAATAAGGCAGATCGCGACGGCTTTGCTCCCTGATGACAGGCCGACTCCGAATCAGCTTCCTGAATAATCCATTGAGGATGAGTTGATTTTCGAGAAGAATTCGGCTCGTCGTGGCAATCCTCTGGAAGTGGATTGATCTCCATGCTCTGTGAAAAGGCAAAAGTGATCAGCTTAACAGCCTTCCCGACGACGCCTATAGACTCTCAGGGTCCCCAAAAAACATTTGAATACGCGATCTTAACCAGCGCTCACCCGGATCATTGTCCTGCGACCCACGCCACGCCATGTGCAATTCAAAACTGCGCACCGGCAACGGCGGATCTTCTGCCCGCACACCACCAGCAGCCGTCAATGCATCAGCCGTATAGTCCGGCACGGTGGCGACAATATCCGTGCCACTGATGAGAGTGCTCAGGCCGTTGAACTGCGGCACCGCGAGCACCACATGACGTTTGCGCCCGAGCTTTTCGAGTTCTTCATCTATAAAACCGCTCAGGTCCCCGGCGAACGACACCAGCGCATGCGGTCGCGCGCAGAAATCATCCAGGCTCAGTGGCCCCGGCACAGTATCGGCCCGCAACAGCTTTGGCAGGCTGCGGCGCAGTACTTTGCGCTTGGCGTTGGCCGGCAGGTCGGCGGTGTAGCTGACGCCGATTGAAATTTCGCCCGAGGCCAGCAGGCTCGGCATCAGAATGTAGTTGGCCCGACGCACGACCAGTACGATCCCTGGCGATTCTGCACGCAAGCGTTTGAGCAGCATCGGCAGCAAGGCGAATTCGACATCGTCCGACAGGCCGATGCGGAATACTGCGGTACTGGTGGCCGGGTCGAACTCCGCCGCACGGCTGACCGCCGTGGAAATGGAATCCAGCGCCGGGGAGAGCAGGGCGAAGATCTCGACTGCCCGGGCAGACGGTTCCATGCTGCGACCGGTACGCACGAACAACGGATCGTCGAACAGCCCGCGCAGGCGCGAAAGCGCCGCACTGATGGCCGGCTGGCCGAGGAACAGCTTCTCCGCCGCGCGGGTCACGCTGCGTTCGTGCATCAATGTTTCGAATACGATCAACAGGTTCAGGTCGACACGACGCAGGTCATTACGATTCATCTGGAGTCCTGGCAGAGTCAGCAAACTTGACGTGGGCGGCCATATGGGAACAATGGCCGGCATGAATCTTACGGGCAAAGGCTGCTACTCTGCACCGTGTAATTCAATTTTTACTTAAATGGCTGCTTCGGTTTTTTACGGCATTTGGTGATGTCGCCGGCGCTGCGGAATCAATGACAGGCATGTCGACTATTAATAGCCACTGATGGTCTTGGGTAGAAAGCCCAGATAGAGTTCGGGGCATTAGAGGTTACTTTGACGAGGTTTGCGATGTCCCGCACGATCCGTTTTCACAAGTTTGGTCCAGCCGAGGTGCTCAAATGCGAAGAGCATGCGGCCGCTCTCCCTGCACCAGGTGAAGTGCAGGTGCGCGTCGAAGCAATCGGCATCAGTTGGTACGACATTCTCTGGCGCCAGAACCTGGCCTCATCCCACGCCCGTCTGCCTTCAGGCCTTGGCCATGAAATGGCCGGTGTCGTCACGGCGGTTGGCGATGGTGTCGATGACCTGGCAGTAGGTGACAAGGTCGCCAGCTTCCCGGCGGAAAGCCCTAACGATTATCCAGTCTACGGTGAGCAGATTGTGCTGCCGCGCTCGGCACTTACTCGCTACCCGGACGTGCTCAGCCCGATCGAAGCCAGCGTGCACTACACGCCGCTGCTGATCGCTTATTTTGCCTACGTCGATCTGGCACGGGTCAAACCCGGGCAGTTCGCTCTGGTGACTGACGCCAGCCACTGCGCGGGACCATCCTTCGTGCAGTTGGGCAAAGCCCTCGGTATACGAGTGATCGCGGCGACCAAAAGCGCGGAAGAGCGTGAGTATCTGCTGTCCCTCGGCGCCGAGAAAGTCATCGTCACCGAAGAGCAGGATCTGCTTATGCAGATCAACAAGATCACAGACAACCGTGGCGTCGATGTAGTTTTCGATGGTCTGGGTGGTCCGCAGATGTCGATGCTCGGTGATGTGCTTGCACCGCGTGGCAGCCTGGTGCTCTACGGCTTGCAAGGTGGCAACCAGACACCATTCCCGGCGTGTGCGGCGTTCCAGAAGAACATTCAGTTCTTTGTTCACTGCATCGGTAACTTCACCGGCAAGCCAGAGCTAGGGATCATTCAGGATCAGGTGGCGCTGCAACGGGCGTTGCGCGATATCAACCAGTTGACCGCCGACCGTGTGCTGTTGCCGCTCAAGACTCGGGTCTTCCCGTTTTCCGAGTTTGTCGAAGCCCACCGCTACATGGACGAATGCCCATGCCGCGAACGGGTCGCCCTCCAGGTCGAATCCGCGTAACCCGCTTGCAAGAGCCCGTGTAACCCACGGGTTCTTGAGCTTTTTTCGACGCACCCCAATGCCATCTACGTTTTTTTGCGTAGGTGGCATTGTCGTTTCTGACGACCCCGATTCAGCAACTGAACCGGTTTTTGCTTTTGATCTGTATCTTCTAATCATCATATAAGCCCTGATAATTGAATGATTACTTTCATCTCAAGGAATGAGTCATGAGTGGGCGTTCGACTGATATTAATCAGTGCATATTGATGGCTGGCGATGGGCAAGCCACGCATCGTCAAGTTTCAAACAGCGCATCAGTGTCTTCTTTCGCTATTTCTTGTACTCAAAGTCTGTGGGACGTTGTCGGAAGTTTCCTAGGACGTCGTGTTAAATCTCAATGCCCTTGTTCTGTAAGGCTTTGCGAGGAGGTGGCTGTCGTTCTGATATAGGCCCAGTGCAACCATTTCAAATAATGACTCAAAACTTAAGTGCTAGCATTTTGTGACAGGATCGAGCACTTCATCATCGATAATCGGTCACGCAGTGTTTATCACCGCTCGCGTGGCATTGAACTTCCGAATACCAGGTAAAACACTGATGACCACAATCCATGATCAGGCAATGAACTATGTTTATCAGCAAGTACTGCAAAGGTTGCTGAGTTTCTTCTCGCGCGCGGAGCGCACTGCATTACAGCTGATGATTCAGCGCCTGGTGGTGGCGGCCGGCGGGATGGAGCAAATCGGCACTTTCAAGGTGATGGTTATTCAGTCCGGAACGCCGGACAACTGTTACACCCTGGCGCTGTTGCGTGCGGCTCAACTGAGTATCGCCAGCCGGGCGCCTGCGACCTTTCATCTGCGGGTGGCCACCTTGCGACTCAGTTCAACCGATTCGGCCGCGCTGGACAACATCCATCGAAGCAATAGCGCGTTGTTCCTCTATGACGATCCTCGGGTCGAACTGTTGATGGTGGATAACCGCGAAGTGCTGCCATTTGATCATCTGGCACCGATCTCCGAGGCCGGGCGCGAGTCGAACCGGCTTAACCTGTTGATGGTTGGTCATCACCGGGCCTGGAACGGCCCGCTCGATCTGTGGGATGACGGCTACCTCACAACAGGTGAGTTTTATGGGCAGATCGCCCGATGGGACAGCGGCGTCGATGCATTGATCAGCAGCGAAACGCCTCGCCAGCAGAAGCAATTTCTTGACGGGGTGAGGCGCGCCGCGCGCAAAGCCAACCTCAGCACCTTGAACTACGCCGCCAGCGGTTTCGAGATGTTGTTTGCCCTGCTCGATGACTTGGGCAGCGATTGCTATCGTGAGTTCTACGCGGGCCATGGTCAGGCATCCTGGCGCCCGGCCGATCGATTCGAGGCTTGCCGTCGCACCACCAGCATCGATATTCACGACATGATGGTTGGTCGACCGGAAGAACGCTGGCCGCTGCTGACGGAATTCCTCGGCGTTCAGTCCGATGAATTGGCGGCGCACCTGAGCGATAACGACTACGTCAGCCCTGCGATTGCAGCGCATGTGCGCGGTTTGCAGGCCTGTTTTGTCTCGGGTCAGCGCTATGAAAAAGGCGTGGCGGAGTACGTGCAGCGCGCTTTGGTGATGATGCGGCGCAAGTTAGTGCCTGAACGTATCTGCGAACAGGCACTGATGTTTTTTGGCAACCTGGCAACCCTGGCGGAGCAGCGCATGCTGGCGACAGCCGAGGTGCAGAAAACCCTAGGGCTGACTGAGGCGCAACTGATCTGCCTGCTGTTTGCACCTTTTGTCGATCGTGGCGCAGGGCTGGAGCGTTTCTTGCGCAGTTGCCACCCCGGCATGCTCGTGGCCATGCCGGATTTGCACAAGGCGATGCAGGGGCATCAGGCGCCAGAGCAAGTGCTGCAATGGATGGTCGATGTCAGCGGTTTACCGGTCAGTCTGATCGGCAAGCTTTACCGCATGGACGCGGCGACGGACCTGCACGCGGATGAGAACGGCCTTGCGGTCGAAGGCCTGGAGGATGATGCGGCTGCCGTGATTGGCGAAATGTCAGCGGGGCATTGACGGTGCAAGGGTTGTCGCCATTCGACTTCGAATGCTCTTGCCGATTGCTTTGCCGCGTCCAGACGCAAGCTTTTACCGTACCCGGCTTCTACCCATGAAAGGGCCTCGAGAAACCGATTTTGCTTATCAGGCGGTGTATCGCTACCTGACTCACCTCATCAATGAGCCTGGCAACGGCACGCAAGTTCGCCTGCCGTCGTTGAGGCAACTGGCGTTTCGTCTCAACGTATCGATCTCGACCATCCAGTACGCATACTCGTTGCTGGAGAAGGAAGGGCGGGTCTACTCGATTGCCAAGTCTGGTTATTACGCGTTGCCGGTGACCTCCTTCGGCCCGCTCGCCAGCGGCAATGACTTGCTTGAGACCGTCTATGTCAATGCAAGGCGCCCGGACATGCTGGTGTTGAGCGCTGACGAGCCGGCCTTGTTGCAACCGCTGGACAGTCCGCTGTTGATGCTGGAGCGGGAGTTGTTGCGCCAGTATCCGCGTCAACCGCAACCGGCGTCACAGCCTTGTGGCGAGCTGGAACTGCGCACGGCCCTGGCGGCGCGTTACACCACATCGCCCGCGCGTTGCTGGCATGCCGACGAGGTCTACATCGGTGCCGATCTGCGCGGGGTCCTGGAAATACTGATTGCCGTGCTTGACCTCAAGGACGCCACGGTCGTGGTTGAATCGCCGTGTGACTGGGCGATTCTGCGTTTGCTCAAGGCTGCGCAGGTGCGGGTTATCGAGTTGCCGTTCCAGACCTGTGGTTCGCTGGATCTGGAGCAGATTAAAGAGCTGCTGGAGACTGAGCCAGTGCGACTGGTGATGCTGTCATCGGGGCTGAGCATGCCTCGGGGAAGCCAGGTGCCCCACGGCAACCGGCAATCGGTCGCCCAGCTATTGAGGCGACATGGCTGCTGGGTCCTGGAAAACGACTGTTACGGTGATCTGGTTTTTGAGTCCGATGGCACAAGGTTTCGGGATTTGCTGGACCCTGACCGACTGATCGTGTTTTCCACCTTCGAAAAAATCATCGGTCCGGAGGCGCCTTACGGCTATCTGCTATCACGATCACTGGCCGCTGACTTGCAGCGGCACTTTTTGTTGCGCTCGTTTCGCTTGTCGCCCATCCGTCAAAAAGCCATTGCCCGTTTGTATGGCAATGGGCGAATCGACCAGCATCTTCAAGTGTTGAGACGGTTGCTCAAGGACCGTCAGGTACAGATGATCCAGCTCTTGAACGAGCGCTTGGGGGAAGCCTTGCAACTGGTCGAGCCGCAGGGCGGGGCGACGATCTGGGTCCGCTCGTTACGCCCGGTGGATGTGCGTCGGGTGTTTCATCGCTTGCTCAAGCATCAGGTGGTGATTGCACCGGGTGAACTGTTCAGTCTGCAAGGTTTGTATGGGCAGCATTTGCGCCTCAGCCACACGTTTGGCGGTGATCATGATCTGGGGGTTGCGCTGGGTTTGCTGGGCGATGCCTTGCGTTTGGAGTCGGTCGATTGAGCGTGACGTTAAACATCGTCGTTTTCCTGGGGAGCGTTAACGTCGCGCTGCGGTCAAACTGCCAGTAAACTCCTGTCCAATTCCCGAACCACTCTATTCCAGAGGTTTTGCATGACACTCAGTCCTTTTGCGGGTAAACCGGCACCGGCAGAACTGTTGGTCGACATCCCGCGACTGGTAACAGCCTATTACACCGGCCAGCCCGACGCCGCCATCTCCACTCAGCGTGTCGCTTTCGGCACGTCCGGTCACCGAGGCAGCTCGTTCGACTTGAGTTTCAACGAATGGCACGTTCTGGCGATCAGCCAGGCCATCTGCCTGTACCGCGAGGCCCAAGGTATCGACGGTCCGCTGTTCGTCGGCATCGACACCCACGCACTGTCGACCCCGGCCGGTGCCAGCGCCCTCGAAGTGCTGGCGGCCAACGGCGTTACGGTAATGATCGCCGAAGGCGACGAGTACACGCCGACGCCGGCCATTTCCCATGCAATTCTTTGCTACAACCGTGGTCGCACGTCGGGCCTGGCGGACGGCATCGTCATTACGCCGTCCCATAACCCGCCACAAAGCGGCGGCTACAAATACAACCCTACCAACGGCGGCCCGGCCGATACCCACATCACCAAGTGGATCGAAGCCAAGGCCAACGAACTGCTCTGCAACAAGCTGGCCGGCGTCAAGCGCATCAGCTACGAGCAGGCACTGAAAGCCAGCACCACCCATCGTCATGACTACCTCAACACCTATGTCGCCGATCTGATCAACGTGATCGATTTCGACGCCATTCGTGATGCCAAGCTGCATTTGGGCGTTGATCCGCTGGGCGGAGCCGGGGTGCGCTACTGGTCGGCGATTGCCGAACATTACCGCCTGGACCTGGAAGTGGTGAACACCCAAGTCGATCCGACCTTCCGCTTCATGACCGTCGACTGGGACGGGCAGATCCGCATGGACCCATCGTCCACCCATGCCATGCAAGGTCTGATCGGTCTGAAAGATCGTTTTGACGTAGCGTTTGGCTGCGACCCGGATCACGACCGTCACGGCATCGTTACCCCGTCCGGCGGCCTGCTGGCGCCGAACAACTACCTCGCCGTGTCCATCGACTACCTGTTCCAGAACCGCCCGCAATGGCGTGCCGATGCTGCCGTGGGTAAAACCGTGGTCAGCAGCGGTCTGATCGATCGCGTGGCCAAGCGCCTGGGTCGTCGCCTGTACGAAGTGCCGGTTGGCTTCAAATGGTTTGCCGAGGGCTTGTTCGACGGCTCGCTGGGTTTTGGCGGCGAAGAAAGCGCCGGTGCCTCGTTCCTGCGCAAGGACGGTGGCGTCTGGAGCACCGACAAGGACGGTCTGATCCCGGCCCTGCTGGCCGCAGAAATGACCGCCCGCACCGGTCGCGACCCAAGCCAGGCGTATCGCGCCCTGACCGATGAACTGGGCGAACCGTTCTCGGTGCGCGTGGACGCCAAGGCCAACCCTGAGCAGAAAGCCCTGCTGAGCAAGCTGTCGCCGGATCAGGTCACCTCGACCCAACTGGCCGGCGAAGCAATCCAGAGCATCCTCAGCCACGCGCCGGGCAACGACCAAGCCATCGGCGGTCTGAAAGTCATGACCGAAAACGGCTGGTTCGCGGCGCGCCCGTCGGGCACCGAAGACATCTACAAGATCTACGCGGAAAGCTTTGTCAGCGATGAGCACCTCAAGCAGTTGGTGGCTGAGGCGCAGACGTTGGTGGATGGCGCTATTTCAGCGAAGTGATTGAGGGACCTGTAGCGAGCTCCCTTACCACAATAGGCTGATACAAAAATGGGGCGACCATCACGGTCGCCCCATTTTTTTGCCCGTCATTTAACCGATCAAGCCAGATCCACCAACACGATTTCACTGTCTTCAATCGCCGTCACCCGCAACACCTGCTCATCGACAATCGCGACACCGTCTCGAGCTTGTGCACGCAAGCCATTGACTTCAATCACACCTGTCGCTGGCACCAGGTAAGCGCGACGGCCGCTGTCCAGGCGATACTCCGCCGATTCCCCGGCCTTCAGATTCGCCGCCACCAACCGCGCATCGGCGCGAATCCGCAGGCTTTGATCGTCGCCGGCCTTGCCGCTGGCCAGGGTCACAAAACCTTCACGCTGGCCTTTCGGGAAGGGCTTGGCGCCCCATGACGGTGCCGAGCCGGCCTCGTTGGGGATGATCCAGATCTGGAAGATCCGGGTCTCGGTAGATTCCATGTTGTACTCACTGTGGGCGATCCCGGTGCCGGCGCTCATCACCTGAACGTCGCCTGCCTCGGTACGGCCCTTATTGCCCAGGTTGTCCTGGTGGGTGATCGCACCTTCACGGACATAAGTGATGATTTCCATGTCCCGGTGCGGGTGCTGTGGAAAGCCTGTGCCGGCGGCAATCACGTCATCGTTCCAGACCCGCAGGTTGCCCCAGTTCATGCGTTTGGGGTCGTGGTACTCGGCGAACGAAAAGTGGTGATGGGCATCCAACCAGCCATGGTGGGCGCCGCCCAAGGTGTTGAAAGGTCTGAGTTCAAGCATGATCGTCTCCTGAAAGGTTCGTCATGGGGCGGTGAGCCTGAGCCACGAAACATGAACCGGTGGTTGATGGCGGGCATCATCTATCAAGCGATAATCGATAAAAAGCGTAAAAAGTGCCTCAATCCAATCGAGTAAATAGATATTAAATGACCTCGAAATCGTCTCATCCAGCCTTCACTTCATCGTATAAGCCAATGACCTGTAAGCATTTCACTAGAACTCAACGGCAAATGCAGACACCATAGCCCTCAACAGCCTCACACCCTGGAGTCCGTCCGCGTGCCGCAACACATCCCTGATCTTCCCCCCGAACTTCGTCCCCTGGCCGAGATGCCGCTGCTCAAGCGCTTGGCGGCGCGTTTTTTCGGGCATGGCCTGACCCGTCTTCGCGCACAACACCGGGCATCCTGGCTGCATGGCCAGGCGGATGGCTTTCGTAGCGGGCACAGCGCGGGGGTGGATTACGGGTTCAAGGAAGGCAAGCTTGAAGGGCTGGAGGAAGGTCGGCAGGTGTTGCTGATCCGCGACTCGCGCTCCTCCGAGCACCGACCGCCGAGTGTCGATGACAACTTGTTCGATGATTGGCGCCTGCCGTTGACTGCCGACATCAAGAAACGCATGAAGGCCGACGTGGCGCGACTGCTGCCCGCGCACGCTCAGCCCAGCGTTGCGCAATGGAAGATGATTTTCAGCGATACACCGTCAACCTCAGTGATTGCCGGGGCGGGCGCGGGCAAGTCGACCACGCTGGTGCTGCGCATTTTATTGCTGACACACTACCTGGGCTTCGAACTCGGCTCAATGACGGTGGTGACTTTCACCCGGGAGTCGCGCAAGGACTTCATCAATAAGCTGATCGAACTGTTTGGTCTGTGGGGCCGTGTGCTTAGCCTTAAAGAAGCACGGGAGCTGGTGCGCACCTTCCATTCGCGAATTCTGCCGATGGTCCGCAGCTTGCCGGGTTTCGAGCGTCTTCAGGCTTTCGAAAACCTCAGCAATCGCCCGCAAAACGGCGACGACAGCAATCCGTTCGACCTGCGCATCAATGACGCCCAGCGCCAACAGTTGAATGCCTGCTACCACTCACTGTTTACCAGCGACGAACGATTCCGCGAGCTGATCCATCCGCTGTCCCGTCACGCCTTGCAACTTAAAGAGCTGGAGCGTGATCACCCGGATGTGCAGAAGCGCATGGCCGTGACCGAATTGGCGGCCAAACGCGATGAAGAGCTCTGCGATACCGTTGAAGACCTGTGGTTTCGCGCGGGTGCGTGGCCCATCAAGGGCATCGAGCCGAACCGCCAGACGTTCGATATCAACGGTTCGACGTTCCATTGTCATGGCTATATTCCGACCCTGGACGCTTGGGTCGTATTGGGGTTCGATCCTAGGGAAAACCCGCAGGTCAGTCGCCCCAATGCCAAACTGACGGTTCGGGCTGAATGGGCTGTAAAGCGCACCCTGTTTCAAGCTTTCTGTCGTAAGCCTTTGATATGGCTTGATAGTTACGAATCGTCCAAGCGTGTTTTGGCTTCGCTGGCGGGGGATGCCAGCGCCGGGCCGGGCTTCGATTACAAGGTCAAGGGTGAGCTGGCTTCTGCGCCGCTATTGGACTGTTTTGTTGCCGCCGCCGGGTTTATCGAGAACCTGGGCCTGGATGTGCCAGCGGCCGTGGGTCAAATGAGCTTTGCGAAGGACGACCCGGACCGGTTTTTCTTCGAAGCCTTGAGTCGGTTCTGGCGCGCACTGGAAGATCATTTGCTGGATCAAAAGCCGCCGGTCATGACCTACAACCGCATGTTTGCCCTGTTCAGTGAGCACTCACCAGAAAACCTCAAATTGTTGAGCGATGAGCTGCTCAGGCCGCTGTCGCATCTGATGATCGACGAATTTCAGGACGTATCGCCGCAGATTGTGTCCTGGATTCGCGCCAGCCTGGCCGAAATCCGCAGCCGTGGCCCGGCCATGCATGTCGGGCGCGGCGCGCAACGTTCGTCGTTGCTCTGCGTCGGGGATGACTGGCAGTCGATCTATGGCTGGCGCGGTAGTTCGCCGACGTATTTCATGGAATTCAACAAGGAGTTCCCGTCGCCGAGCACGACACGGGTGATGCTCAGTGACAACTATCGCAGCCATCAGCACATCATCGATGCTGCCGAGCACATCGTACGTGCGGCGCCGGCGATTCCGGGCAAGAAGGCCAAGGCCAGCGGCGAGCCCAAACAGCTGCAACCGGTCAACGTGCTGGATCGTGACGATCAGGGCATGGCGCAACGGTTGATGGAACACTACCGACGGGGCGATTCAATCTTGATGCTCTATCGAAAAAGTAGCGATAAATTATTGATAGAACAGCATATCCAGTCTGTAGTTAATGTTGATTCTAGCTTGCCGTACGAAGCTCGGCGTCTTAAGCAACTGACCTATCACAGTGCCAAAGGGCTTCAGGCGGATGCAGTGTTTCTGCTGGGTGATTGCCAGCACCTGACCAGTTCCCCTTACAAAAACCAGGTGTATCGCATGGCCGGGCTGGGCAAGGCTGGCGACGGTGAACCCTATGACAGTGCGCAGAAAGACGAAATCCTGCGTCTGGCCTATGTTGGTATTACCCGGGCGGTGAGTCATTGCTACTGGTATGTCGATGGCCAGGACGGTCAGGCAGTCAACATGCCCAAAGCGTCGGACAAGGTTAGCCAGGGTAAGGCGTTCTTCGCCGATCACCGCCAGGGCAAAAAATTGGCCTGACCTAAAAAGATCGCATCCTTCGGCAGCTCCTACAGGATTACGCAATTCTCTGTAGGAGCTGCCGAAGGCTGCGATCTTTTGACTTTTCATGCCCCACAAAAAAGCCCACGTCATGTGGGCTTTCTGCGGGTTGCGCAATCGTCAGGCATAACTCCTGAGCGCCATCGGCGGAATAAACGCTTCCAGTTCATCCTCCACGGCTTCGATTATTCGTTCTACATCCGCTGCATTCATCACGGTTGCACATGGAATACCGGCGATGGCGATCATGGTTTCGCCACTGGCACGGTCAAAAAGACGGGCAATCATGCTGCCCGGCGCGTCCATGCTCGCCTCGAAACCCATGGGATGAAAATGCCAGCGCATCAGCTGGCAGGCGTTTGGAAAGGTGACTTTGCTGAATGACCCTTTGTTCATGTGTTGCCCGCCTCAGTCATCGAGCGCTTCCTTTAGCTCATGTTAGGAGGGGATGAGCCTTCATTGGCTCAACCGGTGATTGCATTTAAAAGTAGCATCCAGATGTGAAAACCATGTGGATTTTTTCAGTCTGTTTGGCGATTGGTTCGATTTTTTTGATATGGGTCACGCCCCGGTCATTCATCGCCAAAAGGCCATCATTGATTGGCCATTGAAGGCAACGCCGAACTTGGGCAAGCTCGGTTTTTTTCGCCGAGCCTTTTATGCACGCCGATGATGATGGTCCGCTGCAAACCCAGGCCACGGGCGATACAGTCATGCGCTACCACTTGTGCTGGAAATACCGGGACCTGAACGGCGTCATGGCCCTCTATCACCCGGACATCCAGTACCACGACTTCTTCCAGAACCGCGTGATGGGGCTGGGAGAGCTGCGCGACTACGTGCGCGACAGCATGCCGCGTAATCCCGACGAAGCGCTGGAGCATTCGGACCGCATTCGGCTGGACGGCAATACCGCGTTCATTCAATACCAGATGACCCTGCGCGGCGGCGAAGGGCTGGTGTCGTTCCGGTCCAGCGAAGCCATCACCGTGCGCGACGGTTTGATCTGGCGCGTCAACGAATACGCCTCCCTGGTGCGCGAGCAATCCGCCGGTAAAACCGCGAATAACCTGCGCCCGGCGGTCAGTCGGCTCGGGTTGTCGCCGCGTCAGTTGAGCTTTATGGCCGAAGACCTGCAGCAATATTTTGAGCGCCAGCAACCCTATCTTGATCCCGAGCTGGATTTGCAGCGGGTGGCGAAGGAGTGCGGTTACAGCCGCAACCAGATGTCCTACTTGCTGAATCAGGTGTTGGGGCAAAGCTTCTACCGCTACGTCAATCAGGCACGCTTGCAGCATTTGCTCGCCGCACTGGATAAGGCGAGTCCGCCGTTGCGGGTCGATGAACTGGCGTTTGCCGCCGGTTTCAACTCGCTGTCGGCTTTTTATAGCTGTTTCCGCCAACACACCGGCCAGTCGCCCAAGGCCTACGTCAAACAAATTTCTTTGCGTGCACGCGCGCAAGACAGCCTCTGAGGTCACGCTCTAGGATCGACCCCATCGAAGTTTGAGTGGTGGAGTCTTGTTATGCCGGCGTGGCGCACGATCAGTTTATGGATGGATCAACTCGACGAGCCGTTGCTGGCCCGTCCAGCCCTGGAACACGACCTGGAAGTCGACGTAGCCATCATCGGCGCCGGGTACACCGGGCTCTGGACTGCGTATTACCTCAAACGCCTCGCACCAGGCCTGGAAATAGCCATCGTCGAAGCACAAACCGCCGGGTTTGGCGCCTCGGGCCGCAATGGTGGCTGGCTGATGGGCAACTTGCTGGGCGAAGACCGTTTGCTCGCCGATCTGCCGGCCGAACAACGCCGCGCTTCCTTTGATCTGTTGCACGGCATTCCTGACGAGGTAGAGATCGTCCTCGAACGCGAAGGCATCGACTGTGATTACCGCAAGGGGGGCGTGTTGTATTGCGCGGCCCGTTATCCCGAGCAGGAAACCAGCCTGCGCAGCTATCTGGACAAACTCCATAGCCAGGGCCTGACCGAAAACGATTACCGCTGGCTCAGCCCCGAGCAATTGGCGCAACAGATCAGAGTGGCCAAGCCTTATGGCGGTATTTATGCACCGCACGTGGCGACTATTCACCCGGCAAAGTTGGTGCGCGGTCTGGCCAGGACGGTGGAGCGCATGGGCGTCAAGATCTATGAGAACAGCCCGGTCACTCAGTGGCAGTCCGGCAGCCTGCGCACGGCGAAAGCCGAAGTTCGCAGCCGCTGGGTCGTGCCGGCGGTAGAAGGCTATTCAGTCACGCTGCCACCTCTGGGCCGTTATCAGTTGCCGGTGCAGAGCCTGTTGGTGGCCACCGAGCCGCTGTCCGCCGCGACCTGGGACGAAATCGGCTTGAGTCAGGGCCAGGCCTTCAGCGAGAGCAGCCGCCAAGTGACTTACGGTCAACGCACCGCCGACAACCGTTTAGTGTTTGGCGCCCGGGGTGGGTATCAGTTTGCCGGCAAGTTGCGCCATGACTTCGACCTGACCAGCAGCGAAGTCGAGCTGCGGCGTTACCTCTTCGGCGAACTGTTTCCGCAACTCAAAAACGTGCGCATCACCCATGCCTGGGGCGGCAACCTGGGCATGTCCCGGCGTTTCAGGCCACACATGCTCTGCGATCAGGCCAGTGGCATCGCGCTGTCCGGCGGTTATGGCGGGGAGGGTGTCGGCGCCAGCAATTTGGGCGGGCGGACCCTGGCCGATCTGATCCTGGAGCGCGATACAGATTTGGTACGCCAGCCCTGGGTCATCCCGCAGGGTGGCCTCGACGCGCTGAAAGCCTGGGAACCCGAGCCCTGCCGCTGGCTCGGCTACAACGCGATCATTCGCAGTTTCGTCCATGAAGACCAGACCCTGGCCAACCCGACCACCGCACCCTGGCGGCGCAAACTCGCCAGCGGCGTGGCGGGGTTCATGGAAGATTTCATGCAGTAAACGGCGTTTTCCTAAAGAGACAGGTACTCCCATGAGCATCACGCAATTCAAGAACACCGCAACCCTGAAGCTGGACGAATCCAACCCGGTTGCCGTGCCGTTGGGCACGCCAGTGGCAGTGGCCTCGACCACCAGCGTCGAGCGCGACGACGGCGTCGAAACCGGTGTCTGGGAATGTACCCCCGGCCGCTGGCGCCGGCAGATCGTCGCCCAGGAGTTCTGTCACTTCATCCAGGGGAGCTGCACCTTTACCCCCGACGGCGGTGAAACCCTGCACATAGAAGCCGGCGATGCACTGATGTTGCCGGCCAACAGTCTCGGTATCTGGGATATCCAGGAAACCGTGCGCAAGACCTACGTTTTGATTTTTTGATTTTGATCTTTTGATTGCCTGCCAATAACAACAGCCACCCACAGGAATCGACTCATGATCCGAAAGACACTGACCCTGGCGCCCCTTGCACTCGTCGCGACCCTCGGCCACGCCGCCGACACCGTGAAAATCTACAATTGGTCGGACTACATCGCCCCCGACACCACCAAGAACTTCCAGAAAGAAACCGGCATCGGTTTCAGCTACGACGTCTACGACAGCAACGAAACCCTCGACGGCAAGTTGATGACCGGCAAATCCGGTTACGACGTGGTGTTTCCGTCCAACCACTTCATGGCCCGGCAGATTGAGGGCGGGGCGCTGAAGAAGCTCGACAAGAGTCAGTTGCCAAACTGGAAGAACCTCAACCCGGTATTGATGAAGGCGTTGCAGAACAACGATCCGGGCAATGAGCACGGCTTTCCGTACCTGTGGGGCAGCACCGGCATTGGCTACAACATCGCCAAGGTCAAAGCGGTGTTGGGCGACAACGCGCCAGTCGATTCCTGGGACCTGATCTTCAAGCCCGAGAACATGGCCAAACTGCAAAAGTGCGGCGTGGCCATCCTCGACAACGGTCCGGAACTGCTGCCGGCAGCGCTCAACTACCTGGGCCTGCCGCACCACAGCAAAAACCCGGAAGACTATAAAAAAGCCGAAGCGCTGCTGATGAAAGTCCGGCCGTATGTCAGCTACTTCCATTCGTCCAAGTACACCAGCGACCTGGCCAACGGCGACATCTGTGTGGCCGTCGGTTTCTCCGGCGACATCCTGCAAGCGGAAAACCGTGCCAAGGAAGCCAAGAACGGCGTAGACATCGGCTACTCGATTCCCAAGGAAGGCGCCGCGATCTGGTTCGACATGGTCGCCATGCCCGCCGACGCCCCGGACGAAAAGGCCGGCTACGCCTTCATGAACTACCTGCTGCGCCCGGACGTCATGGCCAGCATCAGCAACTACGTGCATTACGCCAATGGCAATGAACAGGCTGACAGCCTGATCGACCCGGCGATCAAGAACGACACCAAGGTGTATCCGAGCCCGGAAATGATGGGGAAATTGTTCGCGCTTGAAGCGATGCCGCTGAACATTGATCGGGTTCGGACAAGGGTGTGGAACAAGATTCGGACGGGGAGTTGATCAGCTCGACGATGGCCTCTTCGAGTGCCGGCGAATGGCGTCGGCTACTTGAAATAGAGGGCACGTGAACTGAAAGGCATAACGCAAGCGCAGCGTTATGCTAATACGGTCATAAAACCTGTCAGTTATGACAGGTTTTTTTGTTCCCGTTTGTTGATTGAATCATCTGGCTGCCTGCAGGGCAGGATCAATCAATTGGGAGGTAAGGTCATGACTGACAATGTTGAGGGTACGATCAAGGGCACAATCACACACGCCACGACTGGAGCCGTGCGGGAATTCAACTCTGTAGAGGTGGGGCGGTCAGCTTTGGGTGGGGATCTTAACGCCTGGGGGTACTCGTCTACGCCTAATGAGGCCATCAGTTTCTCCCTTTTCGGCAGTGATCCGAACTCAGGCACCTACTACCTTGGCAGGTTGCCGGAGATGCGCAGCGCCACCTTTCATCCGGATTTTGCCCTGGCTCACAAGGGGATTATCGGCACGTTGTTTTTTAACAATGACAAGGACGCAACGCGTATCCACGGCAGCTTGCATTTTGAGACCCATGCAGATGAAGCCGGGAACCGCTACAAGATTGACGTCGACTTCGACATCACCGGGATTTCGACTGCTGCTGACAGTTCGCCATTGGCAAAATAAAAAACGGTCACGGCCACAATCGGTGATCCGCCCACACTTCTGGTTTGTGCGAGGGGCATGTCCCCTCGCCAACGCTAGTGGCTGCCCGGTTTTTCATTTAGTTGATGGCAATGCACTGGCACTCATATTAATAAGCCCGGAAAGTGAGACGCTATCGACAATTTCTAACTTAGCCCTATTTAATAATTAAATATTAAATTGTCAGACAATCAGTTCAAGCTCCATCACCGTAAACAATATTCCAATCCCTCATCCCTTGTTTTCGGGCACTTGCCCGAACAGCCAAGTTTTATCTCGAAAAAGTACTAGACGATTGATTTCCAATTGTGTCAGGTTTCTTACGCCTTCATTGGGCGAGTGATTGGACGATCTCGCCAGAGATTGTCCCGTCGGACAAAAACTGTTCCATTGCTTAACAAGGAAGTGTGTTTATGTCGAAAGTAAAAGACACCGCTGTTGATTCACTGAACGCATTGGCGGCTACTAGCTCTGCGTGGAATCAGATCAACAGTTTCAGCCATCAGTATGACCGGGGCGGCAATCTCACGGTCAATGGCAAACCCTCCTTCTCGGTGGATCAAGCCGCGACGCAACTGCTGCGCGATGGTGCTTCCTGGCACGATCTCAACGGCAGCGGCAAGATCGAACTGACCTACACCTTTCTGACCTCCCAGACCTCGAATTTCAGCGGCCTGGGCGTCACCGGTTTCAGTCAGTTCACCGCCCTGCAAAAAGCTCAAGCCGTACTCGCCATGCAATCCTGGGCCGACGTGGCCAATGTCACGTTTGCCGAGGCGTCCAAGGGTGGCGACGGCCACATGACCTTTGGTAACTACAGCGGCGGCCAGGACGGCGCGGCGGCGTTTGCGTTCTTGCCGGGCACCGAGCCGGGTTATGACGGCCAGTCCTGGTACCTGACCGGCAGCGGTTACAACGTCAACAAGACCCCGGGCGTGAACAATTACGGGCGTCAGACGCTCACCCATGAAATCGGCCATACCTTGGGCCTGTCTCACCCTGGCGACTACAACGCCGGCGAAGGCAACCCGACTTACAACGACGCGTCCTACGGCCAGGACACCCGTGGCTACAGCCTCATGAGTTACTGGAGTGAAAGCAATACCAGCCAGAACTTCAGCAAGGGCGGGGTAGAAGACTACTCGTCCGGACCGCTGATGGACGATATCGCGGCCATCCAGAAACTCTACGGCGCCAACCTGGAAACCCGTACCGGTGACACCACCTACGGGTTCAACTCCAACGCCGGCCGTGATTTCCTGAGCGCAAGTTCGTCGGCCGACAAACTGGTGTTCTCGGTGTGGGACGCGGGTGGCAAGGACACCCTGGATTTCTCCGGTTTTACCCAAAATCAGAAGATCAACCTCAATGACGCCTCGTTCTCCGACGTTGGCGGCTTGGTAGGTAACGTGTCCATTGCCAAGGGCGCCATCATCGAAAACGCCATTGGCGGTTCGGGCAACGACCTGCTGATCGGTAACAGCGTGGCCAACGAACTGAAGGGCGGTGCCGGCAACGACATCCTTTACGGCGCGGGCGGTGCGGACAAACTGTGGGGTGGTTCGGGTTCGGACACCTTCGTGTTTGCCGCCAGCAGCGACTCCAAGCCAGGGGCGGCCGATCAGATCCTCGATTTTGTCAGCGGCCTGGACAAGATTGACCTGACCGGCATCACCAACGGCTCAGGCCTGCACTTCGTGAACTCGTTCACCGGTGCGGCGGGCGACGCAGTGTTGACCTCTTCGGGCGGCAACAGCCTGTTGTCGGTGGACTTCTCCGGGCACGGCGTGGCTGATTTCCTCGTCAGCACCGTGGGCCAGGCAGTCACCACGGACATCGTGGCCTGATCCAAGGCAAAAAGGAGCGCGGCGCGAGGTGCGCCGCGCTCTGTCCTTGCATCGATGGGCGCTGTGAGTGAGGCTACATGCCGGAGTAAAACGTCCTATGACCAATAACGCCTTTACCTACCGAACAACCGCGTGGCTTTTGGCGACGCTGATGATGTTTTTTGGAGATGTAGCCATGGCAAGCAGCCTGAAACTGGCGGACCCCTTGGAGCTGGCTGGTCATTGGCAGGCCACCCTCAATTCCCCGCAGGACAGTGCCGAGTCCCAAGCGTTGCAGGACAAGCCGTCGAACATCTGCACCATCGATTTTGAACAAAAGCAAACCCTGGGTGATGGTGCCGAGTGCCTCAGTGCCTGGCTGGACGAGCCGGCTATTGGCTGGTTTCCGGAGCCCGACGGTATATCGATTACCGGAAAAGAAGGTTCAAGAATTGTGTTTTTCAGCCGACAGCGTGAGGGGCTTTATAAAAGCACGCTGACGTCAGGTCTGATCATCACGCTCGTGCGCGCGGCGCAAGCCGAAAAGTAGCGAACTGATATATGGCGCCGATTATAGAGTTTGTTATTGCAGATATAAGCACCTCTTCAATAACCGAAGCTCTTGATTTATTAAAAAAGTTGTTATGGAAGTGTAAGCGATAACTTGCGGAGAATGTCTCGACCTGTGTGCGGACAGTTAATAGAACTCTCGTCAACCAATGGCGAGGCAAATCATCTCAGGAAAACTCAATGAAGATGCCGAAGCCCCCAGGCACCGCACCATTATTCAAGGCACTGGGCGACTATAAAAGCATCCTGATCAGCGCCGGATGTTTTACCGCACTGATTAACGTGCTGATGCTGGTCCCGTCTATTTATATGCTCCAGGTCTATGACCGGGTGCTGTCTTCGCAAAACGAAACCACCCTGGCCATGTTGTCCTTGATGGTGGTGGGGTTCTTTGTCTTCATCGGGTTGCTGGAGATCGTGCGCAGCTTCATTGTCATCCGCATCGGTAGCCAATTGGAGCGCCGCTTCAACCTGCGGGTCTATCAAGCCGCGTTCGAACGCAACCTGTTCAAGGGCGAAGGCAATGCCGGGCAATCCCTGGGCGATTTGACCCATATTCGCCAGTTCGTTACGGGCCCGGCGCTGTTTGCGTTCTTCGACGCTCCGTGGTTCCCGGTGTACCTGTTCGTGATTTTCCTGTTCAACGTCTGGTTGGGCGTGTTGGCCACCGCCGGTGCGGTGCTGCTGATCGGGCTCGCGTGCCTGAACGAAGCCATGACCAAAAAGCCGTTGGGCGAGGCCGCCGGTTATTCCCAGAAGTCCAGCCAGTTGGCCACCAGCCACTTGCACAACGCCGAAACCATCCAGGCGATGGGCATGCTCGGGGCCTTGCGCAAGCGTTGGTTCCAGGTGCATTCGCGTTTTCTCGGCCTGCAAAACCAGGCCAGCGACACCGGCGCGGTGATCAGCTCCCTGAGCAAAACCCTGCGTCTGTGCCTGCAATCGCTGGTGTTGGGCTTGGGCGCACTGCTGGTGATCAAGGGTGACATGACTGCCGGGATGATGATTGCCGGTTCCATTTTGATGGGCCGGGTGCTGAGCCCCATCGATCAACTGATCGCGGTGTGGAAGCAATGGAGCGGCGCGAAACTCGCTTATCGTCGCCTCGATGCCTTGCTGCAAGCCTATCCACCGAGTGACGAAGCCATGGCGCTGCCCGCGCCCAAAGGGCAGATCAGCTTCGAGCAAGTCAGCGCCGGGCCTCCGGGCTCACGTACCGCGACGTTGCACATGGTCAATTTCAGCCTCGGTGCCGGTGAAGTGCTGGGCGTGCTGGGGGCTTCCGGTTCCGGCAAATCGACCCTGGCCCGCGTGCTGGTCGGTGTGTGGCCGACCCTCGGTGGCACGGTGCGGCTCGACGGCGCAGACATTCATCGCTGGAACCGCGACGACCTCGGCCCGTACATCGGCTATCTGCCCCAGGACATCGAATTGTTCAGCGGCAGCATCGCGGAAAACATCGCGCGTTTTCGTGAGGCCAACCCGCAGCAAGTCGTGGAAGCGGCGCAACACGCCGGGGTCCACGAAATGATCCTGCGCATGCCCCAAGGCTACGACACCGTGCTCGGCGAAGATGGCAGCGGTTTGTCCGGCGGCCAGAAACAACGCGTGGCCCTGGCCCGCGCCCTGTACGGCAACCCGAGCCTGGTGGTGCTGGATGAACCGAATTCCAACCTCGACACCGTCGGTGAAGCGGCACTGGCCGGCGCCATCGCTCATATGAAAGCCCGGGGCACCAGTGTGATTTTGGTGACTCACCGCTCCTCGGCCCTGGCCCAGGCCGACAAATTGCTGGTGCTCAACGACGGTCGCTTGCAGGCGTTCGGTCCGAGCCAGGATGTGCTCAAGGCGCTGTCCGGCAATCAATCCGCCAACCAGGAACAAAAAACCGCGCAGGCACCGGGCGGGCTCAGCATGAGCCGGCAGTATCAGCCCACGACAAGGAATTCGGGTGTATGAGCAGCGCACGCATGAACACTGAAAACGAAACGACCATGGAACACGATTACATCGCCGAGCGCCCTGAACGTGACGCCAAGTTCTTCGCCCGCATGGGCTGGATTCTGGCGATCGTCGGCGCTGGCAGTTTTTTCACCTGGGCCAGCCTTGCGCCGCTGGATCAAGGTATCCCGGTGCAAGGCACCGTCGTCGTTTCCGGCAAGCGCAAAGCCGTGCAGTCAATTGGCAACGGCGTGGTCAGCCGGATTCTGGTGCGCGAAGGCCAGGTGGTGAAGCAGGGCCAACCGCTGTTCCAGCTCGATCAGACCCAGGCCGCCGCCGATGTCGATTCGTTGCAGGCGCAATACCGCATGGCCTGGGCCAGCGTGGCGCGTTGGGAGAGCGAACGGGACAACCTCAAGCAAGTGACGTTTCCCGAAGCGTTGAGCAAGGACGCCGATCCACGGCTGGCCCTGGTGCTTGAAGGCCAGCGGCAATTATTCAGCAGTCGCCGCGAAGCCTATGCCCGTGAACAGGGTGGGCTGCGCGCCAACATCGAAGGCGCCAGCGCGCAATTGGCCGGCATGCGCCGGGCGCGCACCGACCTGACGGCCCAAGCGAGTTCGTTGCAACAGCAATTGAGCAACCTTCAGCCCTTGGCCGACAACGGCTACATCCCGCGCAACCGGCTGATGGAATACCAGCGTCAGTTGTCGCAAGTGCAGCAACAACTGGCGGAAAACACCGGCGAAAGCGGCCGGGTAGAGCAGGGCATCCTCGAAGCGAAGCTCAAGCTGCAACAGCACATCGAGGAATACCAGAAAGAAGTCCGTACCCAACTGGCCGACGCGCAACTCAAGAGCGTGACCCTCAAGGAACAACTGACGTCCGCCGGGTTCGACTTGCAGCACCGCGAGATCATCGCCACCGCTGACGGCATTGCGGTCAACCTTGGGGTTCACACCGAAGGCGCCGTGGTGCGTCAGGGCGAAACCCTGCTGGAAATCGTCCCTCAGGGCACCACCCTGGAAGTGGAAGGGCACTTGCCGATCAACCTGATCGACAAGGTCGGCACGCACCTGCCAGTGGACATTCTGTTTACAGCGTTCAACCAGAGCCGCACCCCGCGTGTGCCGGGCGAAGTCAGCCTGATTTCTGCCGACCAGATGATCGACGAGAAAACCGGTGCGCCGTATTACGTCTTGCGCAGTAGCGTCAGTGACCAGGCCATGGAAAAACTCCACGGTTTGGTGATCAAGCCCGGCATGCCGGCGGAAATGTTCGTGCGCACGGGTGAACGTTCACTCCTCAACTATCTGTTCAAACCGCTGCTCGACCGGGCAGGCTCCGCGTTGACCGAGGAATAAGGATGTTCGGCTGTATGAATAAGCTTTCCATGCTCGGGGCAGCCTTGGCGTTGCTGACGTGCAACAGTGCGATGGCCCTGGGGCCGTTTGAAATCTACGAACAGGCGTTGCGCAATGATCCGGTGTTCCTCGGTGCCATCAAGGAACGGGATGCCGGCCTTGAGAATCGCATCATCGGCCGTGCCGGGCTGTTGCCAAAAGTCGGTTACAACTACAACAAGGGGCGTAATACCTCCAAGGTCACCCAGATTAATGAAGGGCGGCCAGACTTCACCGAGAACCGCAACTACAGCAGCTACGGCTCGACCCTGACTGTGCAGCAACCGTTGCTCGACTACGAGGCGTACGCTTCGTATCGCAAAGGCGTGGCGCAGTCGCTGTTTGCCGACGAAGCCTTCCGTGGCAAGAGCCAGGAATTACTGGTGCGAGTGCTGGAGAACTACACCAAGGCGTTGTTTGCCCAGGATCAGATCGACATCGCGCAAGCGAAGAAGAAGGCTTTCGAACAACAGTTCCAGCAGAACGAACACATGTTTCGCCAGGGCGAGGGCACGCGAACCGACATTCTCGAAGCCGAGTCCCGTTATGAACTGGCCACGGCAGAGGAAATCGAAGCGCGGGATGAGCAGGACGCGTCATTGCGCGAACTGGGCGCGCTGATCGGCGTTCCGGCCGTCAACATTGGTGACCTGGCGCCGCTGGACCAGAACTTCCAGACCTTTACCTTGCAACCGGCCAACTACGACACCTGGCACGAGATGGCCGTGGCCAATAACCCGAACCTGGCCTCCCAGCGCCAGGCTGTGGAAGTGGCGCGCTATGAGGTCGAACGCAACCGCGCCGGGCACCTGCCCAAAGTCAGCGCCTATGCCGCCGTGCGCCAGAACGAATCGGAAAGTGGCAACACCTACAACCAGCGCTACGACACCAACACCATTGGTATCGAAGTGAACGTGCCGTTGTATGCCGGCGGCGGGGTTTCGGCATCCACGCGTCAGGCCAGCCGCACCATGGAACAGGCCGAATACGAACTGGACGGCAAGACCCGGGAAACCCTGATCGAGCTGCGCCGCCAGTTCAGCGCCTGCCTGTCGGGGGTGAGCAAACTGCGCGCCTATCAAAAAGCCCTGATCTCCGCCGAAGCGCTGGTGGTGTCGACCAAGCAAAGCATTCTTGGCGGCGAACGGGTCAACCTCGATGCGTTGAACGCCGAACAACAGCTATTTACCACCCGCCGTGATTTGGCCCAGGCCCGCTATGACTACCTGATGGCGTGGACCAAGTTGCATTACTACGCCGGAACCTTGAACGAGCAGGATCTGGCCAAGGTGGACGAGGCCTTTGGCCAGGGCCCGAACACCCGATAACGACCTGAAGGAAAGATCGCGTAGGAGCTGCCGAAGGCTGCGATCTTTTGATGTCCCAACGATCTTGCAGACGCTAAAAGATCGCAGCCTGCGGCAGCTCCTACAAAAAACAAAAAAAGTGAGAAGACATGGACGTTCAAATCAAGCCGATTTCGGTCGGCACACTATTGCTCGCAGTTTGTGTGATGCCTGCGGCAGTCCAGGCTCAATACCTCGAAACCGGTACACCCGGCGACGCCGCCAGTTGGCGTTCGCCCGAGTTCCAGCGCGATTGGGGCCTGGCCCGGATGCAGGCTGATCAAGCCTACGCCGCCGGTATCACCGGTAAAGGCGTGAAGGTTGGTGAACTGGATTCCGGCTTCGATTCCAGCCATCCCGAGTTCGCTACTAGCCGTTATCACGCGGTGATGACCCGTGGCAGCTACGTCGATGGCACGCCGTTCAACGTCGCCGGCACGCTCAACCCCAACAACGACTCCCATGGCACCCACGTCACCGGCACCATCGGCGCCTCCCGGGATGGCAGCGGCATGCACGGCGTGGCGTACAACGCGCAGGTCTATGTCGCCAACACCAACAAGAACGACAGCTTCCTGTTCGGCCCCAACCCCGATCCGCAGTATTTCAAAGCGGCTTACAACGCTTTGGCGGATGCCGGTGTGCGGGCGATCAACAACAGTTGGGGCAGTCAGCCG
>Ga0302175_10000182_pt1 | contig 25240 bp, 24 predicted proteins | sample I_Fen_N3_3_FD_198791 | JGI IMG/M metagenome (GOLD analysis project Ga0302175, IMG submission 198791) | Peat permafrost microbial communities from Stordalen Mire near Abisko, Sweden - I_Fen_N3_3 | ecosystem: Environmental > Terrestrial > Soil > Wetlands > Permafrost | place: Sweden: Abisko... | reverse complement strand
GTCTTGTCAGTGCTCATGAATTCGCTCGTATCGGCTTGAAGAAAGTTGGCGTTGAACGCTGCGGCGGATAATAACAGGGTTGCCAATCCTGTCGCTGACACTGGTCGATACGTTTTTTTCTCATCCCTCGGTCCATACTCGGGGCAATACCGTGGGAAATTGCGCAACGATATTTTTCAATTGAGCAATATCGCGCCGGCAACCGTCTACAGTTGGACAGTAGGATCAGCGCACTTCTCTATGCTGCGGCTGACGATAAGAAGAGGGGGTGTTCATATTGTGTATCAGCAAACCCTACGGCGATGCCTCGCCAACGCGGGCCTGGGCCGCCAATCGCCCGGCAGATGAAAATTTAGCCGCCGGTCTCGCGGCACTTTTTGGCCCTCGCGCCAGTCTTAGCGTGGATCGCGGTGACGGATGTCACTTCACCTGTCTACGCTATCCTTGTGCGAGACTCACGCAGGAATCCAGCGCAATATGAATGTCCTGATCGTTGATGACGAACCCCTGGCCCGCGAGCGCCTGAGCCGAATGGTCGGCGAACTCGAGGGATACAGTGTCCTGGAGCCCAGCGCCACGAACGGCGAAGAGGCGCTGGCACTGATCGACAGCCACAAGCCGGATATCGTGCTGCTCGATATCCGCATGCCAGGCCTTGATGGCCTGCAAGTGGCTGCCCGACTGTGCGAGCGCGAAACCCCGCCAGCCGTGGTGTTTTGCACCGGGCCCGATGAATTTGCCGTGGAAGCCTTGCAGGCCAGCGGTGTCGGCTATCTATTCAAACCGGTGCGAGCCGAGTTGTTGCTCGAAGCCTTGAGGAAGGCCGAGCGGCCCAATCGGGTTCAGCTCGCCGCCCTCACGCGTCCGGCCGCCGAAACCGGCAGCGGCCCACGCAGCCACATCAGTGCCCGCACCCGTAAAGGCATAGAGCTGATCCCGCTGGGTCAGGTGGTCTATTTCATCGCCGACCACAAATACGTGACCTTGCGCCACGAAGGCGGCGAAGTGCTGCTGGACGAACCGCTCAAGGCACTTGAGGACGAATTCGGCGACCGTTTCGTGCGAATCCACCGCAACGCCCTGGTCGCCCGCGAACGTATCGAGCGTCTGCAGCGCACGCCGCTGGGGCACTTCCAGCTGTTCCTCAAAGGCCTGAACGGGGATGCGCTGATTGTCAGCCGCCGCCACGTGGCCGGCGTGCGCAAAATGATGCAACAGCTTTAATCCGCCGTTCCCAGGCGGATTTCTCACCCGATTGCCGGACGTTCAAGGCCAGGGAGGCCGTGCAGTTCCTGATACAAGTCAAAGTGGATTTGGCTGAGCTGTTATTATCCGCCGTATCTATTCAGTACGGATTGATCCATGTCCTCTCGCGAAATCCGCATCGCCACCCGTAAAAGTGCGCTGGCCCTCTGGCAGGCCGAATACGTCAAAGCTCGCCTGGAGCAGGCCCACCCCGGCCTGCGGGTGACGCTGGTGCCCATGGTCAGTCGTGGCGACAAGCTGCTCGACTCGCCACTTTCTAAAATCGGTGGCAAGGGCCTGTTCGTCAAAGAACTGGAAACCGCGCTGCTGGAAAACGAAGCCGACATTGCCGTGCATTCGATGAAAGACGTGCCGATGGACTTCCCTGAAGGCCTGGGTCTGTTCTGCATCTGCGAGCGCGAAGACCCGCGCGATGCCTTCGTTTCCAACACCTATGCCAGCCTGGATGAGTTGCCAAAAGGCAGCATCGTCGGGACGTCCAGCCTGCGCCGTCAGGCCCAGTTGCTGACCCGTCGCCCGGACCTGGAAATCCGTTTCCTGCGCGGCAACGTCAACACCCGTCTGGCGAAGCTCGACGCCGGTGAATACGACGCCATCATCCTCGCCGCGGCCGGTTTGATTCGCCTGGGCTTCGAAGATCGCATCACCTCGGCGATCAGCGTCGATGACAGCCTGCCGGCCGGTGGCCAGGGCGCGGTGGGTATCGAATGCCGCAGCGTCGACAGCGAAATCCACGCCTTGCTCGCACCGCTGCATCACCAGGACACCGCCACCCGCGTCACCGCCGAACGTGCCCTCAACAAGCATCTGAATGGCGGCTGCCAGGTGCCGATTGCCTGCTACGCCGTGCTTGAAGGCGATCAGGTCTGGTTGCGTGGGCTGGTGGGCGATCCGAGCGGTGGTTTGCTGCTCAGTGCCCAGGCTCGTGCGCCGCGCGGTGACGCCGAATCCTTGGGCGTGCAAGTCGCCGAAGACCTGCTGAGCCAGGGTGCCGGCGACATTCTGAAAGCGGTCTACGGCGAGGCAGGTCACGAGTGACCGGTTGGCGTCTGCTGCTGACGCGCCCCGCGGATGAGTCGGCGGCGCTGAGCAGCGTGTTGGCCGAATGCGGGATTTTCAGCAGCTGTCTGCCGCTTTTGGAGATAGCGCCGATTCCCGCCTCTGACACAATGCACGAGGTGATCCAGGGTCTGGATCGCTACTGCGCGGTGATCGTGGTCAGTAAACCGGCGGCCAGGATCGGCATCGATCTGCTCAGTCAATATGGGCCGAAGCCAGCGCACCTTAAGTGGTTCACGGTGGGCGCCGCGACTGCGCAAATCCTTGAGGCTTTCGGGCTTGATGTGAGCTTCCCGGTCGAGGGCGATGACAGCGAAGCCTTGCTTGCACTTCCCGTGTTGCGCGAGGCTATCGCCCGGCCCGATCCGCGGGTGTTGATCCTGCGCGGGGAGGGCGGTCGCGAGTTGCTGGCTGAGCGTTTGCGCGAGCTTGGTGCTAGTGTCGAGTATCTGGAGTTGTACCGTCGTGGCATGCCGGATTACGCGACGGCTGCGCTGCCGGACCGGATCGAAGCGGAACGCTTGAACGGGCTGGTGGTCAGCAGTGGACAGGGTTTCGAGCACTTGCATCAATTGGCTGGCGATGCCTGGCCGCAATTGGCGCAGTTGCCGTTGTTTGTTCCAAGCCCAAGGGTCGCCGAGCTGGCACGTGCCGCCGGGGCCCGAACTGTTGTGGATTGTCGTGGCGCGAGTGCCACGGCTTTGCTGACGGCGTTACGGGAGCAACCCGTACCCGTTCTCTAATGCAAAGGATGGATACGTGAGCGAAACACTCTTGCCTAAAGATGACGTGCAGCCGGTGCTCGATGCGCCCGTTGAAACTCCACCACCTGCTGCGGTGCAGCGTAGAGGCAATGGACTCGCAATCGTCGCCCTGTTGCTGGGCGCTGCCGGTGTTGCCGTAGGCGGTTGGGGTGTCTGGCAGGTGCGACACCTGCAAGCCAGCACCCAGCAGCAATTGAGTGAAGTCCAGGCGCTGAACGATCAGGCCCAGAGCCTCAAGCTCAGTGATCAACGCCTGACCGCGCGCCTCGAACAACTGCCCGCCGCCGATGAACTGGAAGACCGTCGCCGTCTGGTGACGCAGCTCCAGGGCGATCAGCAACGCTTGAATCAGAAGCTCGAAACTGTCCTCGGCGCCAGTCGCAAGGATTGGCGTCTGGCCGAGGCCGAGCACTTGCTGCGTCTGGCCAGCCTGCGTCTGTCGGCGTTGCAGGACATCAGCAGCGCCCAGGCCCTGGTGCAGGGTGCCGATGAAATCCTCCGCGAACAGAACGACCCCGGCGCCTTTGCCGCTCGCGAGCAGGTCGCCAAGACGTTGGTGGCCTTGCGCAGCACCGAGCAGCCGGACCGCACCGGGTTATTCCTGAAACTCGGCGCCTTGCGCGATCAGGTGATCAACCTCACCGAGCTGGCGCCGGAGTACAAGGACCGTGGCGAATCCCTGCTGGGCCTGACCGCCGATGGCGATGGCGCCAGTCGCTGGGCGCAATGGTGGGATCAGATCTCGCATTACATCCGCATCGATTTCAATGCTGACAAGAATGTTCGTCCGTTGCTGGCCGGGCAGGGCTTGAGCCAGGTACGCCTGGCCCTGAGCCTGGCGCTGGAACAGGCGCAATGGGCCGCGCTCAACGGCCAGGCGCCGGTGTACACCCAGGCGCTGACCGAGGCGCGGGATGTGCTCAAGGGCAATTTCAACCCGGACAACCCGCAAAGCAAAATCATGCTTGAACAAGTTGCGGAGCTGAGCAAGGAGCCGGTCACGGTAGTCACTCCGGACCTGACCGGTACATTGAGCGCGGTTCAGGGTTATCTGGAGCGGCGCAATGTGAATGCCGAAGACTCGATCAAACCACTGGCCAAACCTGCCGCGAACACTGCGCAGGAGGCCACGCCATGAAACGCCTCTATGTGATTCTGTTCCTGCTCATCGCTGCCGCCGGAGCGCTGGGGTTGGCGATTGCCGAGCATTCCGGCTACGTGCTGATCGCCTATAAAAGCTTCCGCTATGAGTCGAGCCTGTGGGCGACCCTGGCGTTGCTGGCGGTGCTCTGGCTGGTGTTCTGGGGCATCAAGGCGTTGGTCGAGCTGGTGACGACGTCTGGTGGCGTGGTCAATCCCTGGTCGCGGCGCAACCGCAGTCGCCGGGTACAAGTCGCCATCGAGCATGGTCAACTGGACCTTGCCGAAGGTCGTTGGGCCAGTGCCCAGCGTCATCTGCACCGGGCCGCCGAAGCCGAGCGTCAGCCGTTGTTGTACTACCTCGGCGCCGCCCGCGCTGCTAACGAGCAAGGTCACTACGAGGAATGCGACAACCTGCTGGAGCGCGCCCTTGAGCGTCAGCCCCAGGCCGAGTTGGCGATTGCCTTGAGTCACGCGCAGTTGCAGACCGATCGGGGCGACACCGAAGGTGCCCTGACGACCCTGCAAGCGATGCACGAGCGTCATCCGCATAACGTGCAGACCTTGCGTCAGTTGCAGCGTCTGCATCAGCAGCGCGGCGACTGGTCGGCGGTGATTCGCCTGCTTCCGGAACTGCGCAAGGATAAAGTCCTGCCGGCGGCCGAACTGGCTGAGCTGGAACGTCGGGCCTGGGGTGAAAATCTCAGCCTGGCGGCGCGCGGCGAAGAGGACGGGACCGTCGGTTTGCAGGCACTCACCCGCGCCTGGCAGCAGCTCACCAATGCTCAGCGTCAGGAGCCGCAATTGGTCCTGGCCTACGCCGAACAATTGCGGCAACTGGGGGCGCAGGTCGAGGCTGAAGAAGTCTTGCGTGCGGCACTCAAGCGCAACTATGACAGCCACCTGGCACGTCTCTATGGCCTGGTGCGCGGCAGCGATCCGGCGCGTCAGTTGCAAACGGCCGAGGGCTGGCTCAAGGATCATCCGGCCGACCCGAGCTTGCTGTTGACCTTGGGTCGTCTGTGCCTGCAAAGCAGTTTGTGGGGCAAGGCCCGGGATTATCTGGAAAGCAGCCTGCGCGTGCAGCGCAACCCGGAAGCCTGTGCCGAACTGGCCAGGTTGCTGGCGCAATTGGGCGACACCGAGCGCAGTAACCAGTTGTTCCAGGAAGGCCTGGGCCTGCTGGATGAACGCCTGCTGGCGGCTCCGCTACCGGTGGCGGTGCGCGCCTGATTCAACAGCCGACATAAAACCCGAGGGAGCTCGCCTGTGCTGAGGGAGCTTGCCTGTGGCGAGGGGGCTTGCCCCCGTCGGACTGCGCAGCAGCCCTCATTCTGGAGGCGCCTCGCACCCCATCCGAAGCAAGCTCCCTCACACACAAAATGTGTGTTCCGCCGCCGAATGTTTAGTCTTGTAGTCCCTGTGCGGCAGAGTCCTACAAGGGGCTACCTCAAATCCTCTTGATTCTGTCGGGAATTCCCTACACTTCTGGTGAAGTGTCCGTGCCGGCCCGCCTTGAAAGGCTGGCGCGCTTTCCTCTACCGTAACCGCCTGTCTCTACTGTTACGGATTAGCCATGTCTTTGGCCTGCTCACGCTCCTTGTTTTTCATGGCTTTCACCGCGGGTGCCCTGGCCTTGGGCGTTTCCTATTACCTGGAATACGTGGTCGGCCTCAAGCCTTGCGGGTTGTGTTTATTGCAGCGGATTTGCCTGGCGCTGCTGATGCTGGTTTGCCTGGTGGCCTCGGTGCATGGTCCACGGCGATTGGGGTCTTTCATCTATTGGTTGCTGGCGTTGGCCGCCAGCCTGGGCGGGACCGTCGCCGCGTGGCGTCAGGTGTTGTTGCAGAGCGACCCGCAGCAGCAGCTCTCGACCTGTTCGCCCAATATGGACGACGTGTTTGGCAACATGCCGTGGACGTGCATCGTAAAACGGCTGTTCAAGGGCGCCGATGAGTGCGCGCAGATCTCCTGGACTTTGTTCGACTTGAGCATCCCGGAATGGAGCCTGCTGTTCTTCGTCGCGATGCTGATCCTGGGGATCTATCAGTTGCTGCGCCATGTCTGGATCGCTTGTCAGTGACCGCCCAGCGGCGAGTCGTCGCACCACGCCATGGCTGGCGATTAAACACTTGTATGAACTTTATCTCCTGCGTACCTTGAAGCCATTGTCGTGCGGGCATAATCTGGCCCGCACGTGTCATTGGAATTATGTTGCTCGATGACGCTCTGCCTGACCGATTCCTGACCTTCAAGAAGGCGTCAGGTGTAGAGCAGCATGACCCACAAGGGAAGAGAGATCACCATGCTCGAAAGTTGTCAGAATGCTCAGGAACGCTGGGGTGGAGTGCATCTGCTGATCGATCGCTGGTTGCAGGAGCGTCACGAACTGGTTCGGGCCTATGACGCTCTCGGCGCCAAGCCAGAAGCGCTGGGCGAGAACCGAAAGCCATTGCAGGAATTCTGCGGCGTGCTGGTCGATTACGTGTCCGCCGGGCATTTCGAAATCTACGAACAGCTGACCGGCGAAGCCAAGGCCTTCGGTGATACGCGCGGCCTGGAACTGGCCGAGACGATCTACCCACGCATCGACGTCATTACCGAGAAACTGCTCGCGTTCAACGACCTGTGCGATGCCGGCCAATGCGTTGCCGAGAAATTCAAGGAGCTGGGCGGCCTGTTGCACGAACGCTTCGAACTGGAAGATTGCCTGATCGAAGTGCTGCACACCGCTCACAAGGAAGAGGATTCGGTTCAGGCCTGAACCCCTTCGCTCAACACACAAAAACGGTGCGCTCTGCGCGCCGTTTTTCGTTTCCGCTATTTAGCTGCTGGCGCCGCGCAATTCGACCTCGAATACCAGCGGCGTAAACGGCGCAATCAGGTCGCCGGCACCGTCGGCGCCATAGGCTTGGTCCGATGGAATCACCAGGCGCCACTTCGCGCCCACCGGCATGTTTTGCAGCGCGCTGCGCCAGCCAGTGATCACGCTGTCGAGACTGAACCACTGCGGCTGACTGTTCTGATCGAACACCGTGCCGTCGGGCAAGCGACCGATGTACACCACTTGAACCTTGCCGTTTGGCCCTGCCTTGGCGCCGGTGCCTGGGGTCAGCTCCGTCATCAACACGCCATCGGCCAGTTCGTGAACGCCGGGCCGGGCTTTTTCTTCGGTGAGGAAACGCTGTTCTTTTTCCAGCGCCTCTTCGCTTTGTGGCGCGGCCGGTTGCAAGGCGACCTGGGCTTCGTGGTCGGCAAGGATCTGTTCGATCTGCGCGTCTTTCAGCGCCAGGGGTTTGCCTTGATAGGCTTGCTGCAAACCTTCGATCAGCGCCTGGAGCTGCAAGTCCGGAACCTCTTGGCGCAAGCGTTCGCCGAGGCTCGCGCCCAGGCTGTAAGCGAGATCGTGAGCGTCATTTTCAGCGGTTTTTTCGGCGGCTTGGACGGTGGAAAAACACACGAGCAGGGATAAAAAAAGGTAGCGCGACATGGGCACTCTCCGACCTGAGATGCCGGGGATTATGCCAGTGAGGACAGGTGAAACGGTGAACTGCTTTTGCGTTGGCGCAGAACATTTTCAATCCGTTGCAACGCAGCGCTTTCGATACTGTCAACATGACCTAGCGGCGGTGTCAGCAGAGGTCTAGTATGAGCCGCATTCACGTCAGCCAGGAGGTAAACCATGTCGGCCACCAAGAAGCCTGTAAATACTCCGTTGCACTTACTCCAACAACTCTCGGGCAGCCTGCTCGAGCATTTGGAAACCGCTTGTTCCCAAGCCTTGGCTGATGCTGAAAAACTGCTCGCCAAACTGGAAAAGCAGCGCGGAAAAGCGCAAGAGAAACTGCACAAATCCCGTACCAAATTGCAGGACGCTGCGGCGGCCGGCAAAGCCAAGGCACAGGCCAAGGCGAAGGACGGCGTCAAGCAACTCGAAGACTTGCTCGATGCTTTGAAGGATCGTCAGTCCGAGACCCGCACCTACATTCTGCAACTCAAGCGTGATGCTCAAGAAAGCCTGAAACTGGCCCAGGGCGTCGGTCGCGTACAAGAGGCTGTCAGCAAGGCGTTGTCCCTGCGTTCGGCCAAACCTGCTGCGGCACCTGCCAAGAAAGCTGCTGCCAAACCGGTTGCTGCAAAAGCCGCCGCCAAACCGGCTGCCAAAGCACCGGCCAAAGCCGCCGCAAAACCTGCTGCGAAAAAGCCAGTGGCGGCGAGCGCTGCAAAACCAGCTGCAAAACCAGCTGCTAAAACGGCCGCTGCCAAACCTGCTGCTGCCAAACCCGCTGTAGCGAAAACCGCAGCTGCAAAACCGGCTGCCAAACCTGCGGCTAAAACCGCCGCTGCGAAACCTGCTGCCAAGCCGGCCGCTAAGCCAGTCGCTGCTAAAACCGCTGCCAAACCAGCGGCCAAGCCTGCTGCAAAACCAGCCGCTAAAACCGCAGCTGCCAAGCCAGCCGTAAAACCGGCGGCAAAACCTGCTGCTAAACCGGCTACCGCAAGCGCTGCCAAACCTGCCGCGGCCAAACCCGCTGCCAAGCCAGTGGCTGCGAAACCGGCTGCCAAGCCAGCGGCTAAACCTGCTGCTGCAAAACCAGCGGTGAAAAAACCAGTCGCCGCTAAACCGGCTGCCGCGCCAGCCGCCAAGCCTGCCACCCCGGCTGCCGCAGCATCGCCTGCTCCTGCCAGCACCTCGACAACGACCGCTGCGCCAGCTTCGGCCGCTGCATCGAGCACCACCCCAACCAGCGCTTCCTAAGTGCCGGTTACCGCGACGCGCAGCTGAAGCAGCGCGTCGCGGTCCAGGTTGGCGGCGCCTGCCGCCACACCTTCCAGCCAGGCCGATCGTTCGGTCACCTCATCTTGCGGCCACTCCAGGGCCGTGCGTTCCAGTTGCATCAGCAAATGCCGTTCGGATTCCAGCTCCAGGGTTTTGATTTGCTCGCGCAACGCATTGAGCTCTGGGTCGTCAGCGGCGGCGATTTTCCATTGTGTGCGTAATGCCCGTAACGGCTGTACGACATTCACCTCCCAAGGCCCGGCCACCTGAAAAAGCGCCTGCAAGCGTTGTTCGGTGCAGCCCACAGCCCGTTGTTCCAGCCACAACCCGCACAGCAACAGGCAGACATTTGCCCCCGCCGATTGCAATTGCAGGCACACGCCTTCAACGCCGGGACGGGCGTAAGTGTTCAGGGAAAAGCTCCACAGGTCAGCAGACATAGTGCTACTCGCGCCAGTTGCGAGCGAAGCTGATAGACTCCGCCGCCATTATGATCCGAATTCAGAACCTGACTTTACAGCGTGGCCCGCAACGTCTGCTAGAAGACGCCGAGATGACCCTGCACGCCGGCCACAAAGCCGGCCTCATCGGTGCCAACGGCGCCGGCAAATCGAGCCTGTTCGCCTTGCTTCTGGGCGACCTGCATCCGGATTCGGGTGACTGCTTGCTGCCGGGCGACTGGCGCATCGCCCACATGCGCCAGGAGATCGATACCCTCGATCGTATCGCGGTCGACTACGTGCTCGATGGCGACCTGCGCCTGCGTGAGGTGCAACGTGACCTCGCCGCCGCCGAAGCGGCCCACGACGGTGCCGCTCAGGCCCGTCTGCATGCCGAACTCGACAGCGCCGACGGTTACACCGCCGACGCCCGGGCGCGCAAGTTGCTGGCGGGGCTTGGGTTCACCAACGATCAGATGGATCGTCAGGTAGGAGATTTCTCCGGTGGCTGGCGGATGCGTCTGAACCTGGCGCAGGCATTGATGTGTCCGTCGGACCTGTTGCTGCTCGATGAGCCAACCAACCACTTGGACCTCGACGCCATCATCTGGCTCGAAGACTGGCTCAAAAGCTATCCCGGCACCTTGATGCTGATTTCCCACGACCGGGATTTTCTCGATGCCGTGGTCGATCACGTGGCCCACGTCGATCAGCGCAAGATCACCCTGTATCGCGGTGGCTACAGCGCCTTCGAACGTGCCCGTGCCGAACGTCTGGCTCAGCAACAGCAAGCCTACGAGAAGCAGCAGGCGCAACGTGCGCACATGGAAAGCTACATCGCCCGCTTCAAGGCCCAGGCCACCAAGGCCCGTCAGGCCCAGAGCCGGATCAAGGCGCTGGAGCGCATGGAAGAGCTGTCCGCCGCCCACGTCGATTCGCCGTTCGACTTCGTGTTCCGCGAGTCGCACAAGATTTCCAGTCCGTTGATTGATATCTCCGACGCGCGCCTGGGTTACGGCGAGCGCGCCGTGCTGGAGAAGGTCAAGCTGCAACTGACCCCCGGCGCGCGCATCGGTTTGCTCGGGCCAAACGGTGCGGGTAAATCGACCCTGATCAAAAACCTCGCCGGTGAACTCGAGCCGCTGTCCGGGCGCCTGACCCGTGGCGAGAACACCGTGGTCGGCTACTTTGCCCAGCATCAGCTCGACTCGCTGGACTCCAAGGCCAGCCCGTTGCTGCACATGCAGCGCCTGGCGCCGACCGAGCGCGAGCAGACCTTGCGCGACTTCCTCGGCGGTTTCGACTTCCGTGGGGCGCGCATCGATGAGCCGGTGCTGAACTTCTCCGGTGGCGAGAAGGCCCGCCTGGCGCTGGCGTTGATCGCCTGGGGCCGGCCGAACCTGTTACTGCTCGACGAACCGACCAACCACCTGGACCTGGAAATGCGCCTGGCGCTGACCATGGCGTTGCAGGAATTCACCGGTGCGGTGCTGGTGGTCTCCCACGATCGTCATTTGCTCAAGAGCACCACTGATAATTTCTACCTGGTGGCGGACGGCAAGGTCGAAGAGTTCGACGGCGACCTTGAGGACTACACCCGTTGGCTGGTGGACTATCGCCAGCGCAATGCCCCGGTCAGCAACACCCCGGTGAACCCGGACAAGACCGACAAGAAGGCCCAGCGCCAAGCCGCCGCTGCGTTGCGTCAGCAACTGGCGCCGCACAAGCGTGAAGCCGACAAGCTCGAAGCCGAGCTGGGCAAGCTCCACGAGAAACTGACGAAGATCGATGCCAGCCTCGGCGACAGCGATATCTACGAGCCGGCACGCAAGAACGAGTTGCGTGATCTGCTGGCCGAACAGGCCAAGCTCAAGGTCCGTGAAGCCGAACTGGAAGAATCCTGGATGGAAGCCCTGGAACTGCTGGAAAGCATGCAGGCGGAGCTGGAGGCATTGTCCTGATGGACGCCTTCAAGCTGCCGCTGCCGGCGATGTGGGTCGAGCCGATCTGGCTCGGCGTGCAAATCCTGCTGATCCTGCTGGCCGGTTACCTCGCCCAGCGCTTCGTTGCCAAAGGCCTGACCCGACTGGGCGAGCGCTACCCGTTTCCGCCGCAACTGCTGATGCCGCTGCGCGGTGGTCTGCGCTGGCTGATCATGGGCAGCGCGTTGATCTTTGTGCTGGAGCGCCTCGGCGTTTCGGCGACGGTGCTCTGGACCGCGTTGTCCGGGTTCGTCGCAGTGGCGGCAGTGGCGTTCTTCGCCATGTGGAGCGTGCTCTCCAACCTGCTGTGCGCAATTCTGATCTTCACCGTCGGCCCGTTTCGCATCGGTGATGTGGTCGAACTGGTGGACACCCTCGACAAGCCGGGCGTCAAAGGCCGGGTGGTGGCGATCAATCTGCTGTTCACCACATTGATCGAGGCGGAAGAGGCGGGGACTGGCAGCGCGATGGTGCAAGTGCCTAACAGCCTGTTCTTCCAGCGCTCGGTTCGGCGCTGGCGCGGGTCGGATGTTTTCCCTTCGAGCGGGTTTGAGAAGTAAGTCTTCGTTGCTTGATAGACCGCTTTCGCGAGCAAGCCCGCTCCCACAATGGAACTCCAGTGCACACATTATTGTGAACAACACTGGGCCACTGTGGGAGCGGGCTTGCTCGCGAAGGGGCCCTATAGCTGCAAACGCTGGTCGGCAGCCCCCTCTGCACTGTAAAAAATCGGTAGTCATCGGCCCAAAGCCGCATTAGCTTAGACGTCTGTCACGAGTCTGAGTCGAGGTGTGCGATGGTGCTTCAAACATGGCTGGCGTTTTTTGCTGCCTGCTGGGTGATCAGTCTGTCTCCCGGTGCCGGCGCCATTGCGTCGATGTCCAGCGGCTTGCGTTACGGTTTCTGGCGCGGTTACTGGAATGCCCTGGGCCTGCAACTGGGGCTGGCGTTGCAGATTGCGATTGTGGCCGCCGGTGTCGGTGCGATCCTCGCGGCGTCGGCCACGGCGTTCTATGCGATCAAATGGTTTGGCGTGGCCTATCTGGTTTATCTCGCGGTCAAGCAATGGCGTGCGCTGCCCAGCGATATGAGTGACGACGCCTCCGTGCGACAGATCGGCAAGCCGCTGGCGCTGGTGTTCCGGGGTTTCCTGGTGAACGTCAGCAACCCCAAGGCGTTGGTGTTCATGTTGGCGGTGCTGCCGCAGTTCATTGACCCGCACGCACCGTTGGTGGCCCAGTACCTGATCCTTGGCGCGACCATGATCTGCGTCGACCTGATCGTCATGGCCGGTTACACCGGGCTGGCGTCCAAAGTGCTGCGACTGTTGCGCACCCCGAAACAGCAGAAACGCATGAACCGCACGTTTGCCGGGCTGTTCATCGGCGCGGCGGCGTTCATGGCGACGTTGCGCAAAGCGGTGGTGTAATTCCATCAGGCATAAAAAAGGCGACCTTTTCAGGTCGCCTTATCGTTCCTACGCTCTGCGTGGGAATGCCTTAACGGACGCTCCGCGTTCGGCTCTGGATGGGACGCGGAGCGTCCCAGGCTGCATTCCCACGCGGAGCGTGGGAACGATCAGCTTCCAGGCTCAGCGCAGGATAACCGGCGCCGTATCCCGTGGCAGGTTGTTACGCTGCGGGGCTTGCCCCGGCTTCTCGTAACTGGGGCCGCCGAGCTGTTGGCTCAGTTGCCCGGCCACGTCTTCGCCCAACGCCTTGGACACATCACGCACCACCCGTGGGCGGTTCAGCGAAATCTTGATGTCCCGGCCATTCACCAGTTTGGTGTCCTGGCCTTCGCCCATCGCCGTGAAGGCCGAGGTGATTTCGAAGGTCTTGGTGTTGATCAGGCTGAAGTCCGCCACCAGGGTCAACGCCAGCACCGCTGAATAGCTGTCAGTGTTCGCCAGCTCGTTGGTGTCCTGGGTGAAGTCGATGTCCGACACCGTGCCGAACAACACGTAGTCCGCGCCTTTGAAGTTACCGGCCTTGATCCGCTTGATCACATCGTAGATGTCACCCTTGGACGCAGCGGTATACGGCGTGCCCTGCACCAGTTGGAACATGCCGGTGCGCAGGATTTCACCCTTGATGTCGCCGGTGAATTTGCGCAACTCGGTCTGTTCGATGTAGCTGGTCGTGGCCTCGTACTCGTTGTAGCTCGAAGAGCCGCTGGCGCTGTAGTAACCCTCGCGGAAATTGCTCTGCGCCGAAACGGTGTGTATGTACTGCTCCACGCGTTCCTGATAGGCCAGATCCGTGACTGCAACTTTCGGGGCCGCTTGCACGCTGAACGCGCAAGCCAGGGCCATCATGCCAATCCATGTGCGCATTGCTTAACGCTCCGTGGTTTTGCGGATCTCTTTTTCGTCCATCCACTCGGCCAGACCGCTTTCAACGTCGATCAGTTGCAGGCTGAATTTGTAGAAGACGTCCTTGTAGTCGGCGCTGCGCTTGACGATCGAGCTGATCGAACCTTCGATGCGGTACTTGGCCGCGATCATGTTGCCGGTCTTGGCCACAGTGCTTTTCTTGTATAGGCCGCTCTGGTTTTGCAGCTTGAGCTGGTCAACCTGGCTCTGCATCGCGGTGTTGTCGCTGGCGAAACGCGCGACACCGGTCTTCATCAATTGGGTCTTGATGCTGGTGGTGATTTCGCGGGTGTCGATGTACTCGCTGGTCTTGTTCTTCACATCGTAGACCTGCACCACCGGGCGGCCCTGCATGATGCCGGACTGGGCCAGGGAGCGGGTCATGGACTCGGCGATCATCTGCAGGTCGGTGGAACCGAACTCGTTGGTCACGGTTTCCACAGCCTTGGTGTCACCGTAGCTGATGTTCTTGCTGCCCAGGGTCGGGGAGGTGTTGGCGCAGCCGCTGGCCAGGAGGGCGAGTACGGCGATGAACGAAAAGCGTGCAAACATGGGAATGCTCTCTAGAACTGAACGAATAGGGTCGGGTTAAGGCGTCTTGATTTCGAGACGGAAATCCACGGCTTTGGCGGTTGGCGCAATGGCCTGAATGAAGCTGGTCTGCGCGCCATACATCGTCATGCTTTTCCAGACTTCTTCTTCGGCCACCGGGAAACCTTCAGGGCCGAGCCAGGCGAAGCGGTAGTAGAACGTCTTGTTGCTGTTGAGGGTGTTGCTCAACTGCACATTGACCGTCATGAAGCCGTTTTCCCGGGCGACGCGCATGGCGCCGACCACGATGTTCTTCAGCGGGCCCATGGCCACGACTTTACTGGCAGCGCTGCCCGGCTCCGGCGGTGGCGGGGTGGCGCAGCCGCCCAGCAAGGCCAGGGCGACGACAGCGATAATTTTGAAGCGCATGCAAAGACTCCGTTCTTAAGGTTGTTTGAGGCTGGCCACGGCGGTCGGGCTGGCGCTCTGGATCACGTGTGCGGCCAGGCCGCTGGCGAATACCTGATTGCCCACGGCGCGCAGGCTGATGACCTGATAACGCTGATCCACAGTGATCTTGACCACTGAGCCGCCGACGGCGCTCGGCAGGGTGACTTGGTGCTCACCTTTCTTCAAGCGCAGACGCACCACTTGGGTGTTGTCCGGCAGGGTGCGCCACGTACGGGTATCGGCACCTTCCAGCACGGCTGAAGAAATACCGACCGCCAAACCTGCCAGCGGGTTGGTCTCGTTGATTTTCTTCTGCGCGATGCCTTTGGTGACGGCGCGCACGGTGGTGCGCAGGATGATGCCCGGCATGTCGTCACGCAGGGCGCGGCGGGACATGGCGGTGGTGCTGTTGAGCTGGGTCAGGTTCATCTGCTGGCCGTCGACGCCGATCTGGGCGAAAGGCGCGGTCGAGGTGTCCGGCTTGATGATCGGGAACGACAGCGGAGTGATCACCAGATTGCCGCTGATCGGCAGTGGCAGCGGTACGCGGATAGAATCCCGGGACGGTGCCAGGCCGCTTTGCACCACGATCAGAATGTCACTGGCGTCATCCTTGGCCGGTTTGTCGAGGTTGACCAGTGCCTGCTCCAGCAGCGGGGTGTTCGGGCGCAGTTCGACGGCTTTGCGATAGCCCGGCGCGGCGAGGTCTTTTTCACCCAGGGCTTCGTAGACGAAACCGGCCAAATAATGGCTGAACGCACTCTGGTAGCTGTTTTTCAGGCTGACCACGTCTGGCGCGTCGAGGCTGGCGACCGGGTAACCCTGCAAATCTTTGTACTGGGTCTTGATGCCTTCTTTCTCGGCCTCGTCTTCGCTCTTGAGGTATTCCTTGTCGCGCAGATCAGCGATGACCGCTTCACGCTCGTGGGTCTTCTTGATCGATATGCGCGCGCCGTCGAAGTCGTTCACCGCCAGCAGGTTGAGCGCCATTTGCGTGGTCAACATGACTTTTTCGTAGTCGTAGCCTTCGTAGCGACGGACCTTGTCGTTGACCAGGAAGCTGCCGAACTGTGCCAGGTACTTGTCGGTATCGAGCTTGACCGAGTCTTCCCACTTGCCGACCACCTGATCGGCACTGGTCCAGGCGTTCTGGCTACCGGACAGGTCGCCCTTGGCGCGCAGCAACTCACCCTTCTCGAAGTAATAGAGCAGGTCTTTGTCCGGGCCGGTGTTGTTCTTTTCCAGCAGGGTCAGCGCGGCGTCGACGTTGCCGGCGGCCAGTTGCTGGTTGGTTTGTGCGAGTTCGGTGTCGTAATTGCGAAAAGCCGAGCAGCCGGAGAGCAGAGTGACCGCACTGAGGGCGATCGAGGTAAGGGCGCGAGAGGCCATAGGGGTACTTCTTCCCTGAGTAAAAGCAGCCGCGCGTGCTGGTCGGGCTGTTGGGACCTATCAGCAGGGAGACTGGCGTCCTGCCAATTCCTCATAAAAGAGGAGCTTAAATGCCGTATCGCCGAGGCGAGGGCGCGGCATTATAGGCTCGGATGCTGGCTATGTAATGGCTTTTTAGTTACATATTTTCACGGAATGCCACTATTTGTTTCAGGGTGGATACCGCCGAGTTTGTGGCGTTGATGGATGCGCGGCCGCGCAGCAAATACCGACAAAGCTTGAGTGAAAGTCATTGGAAGTGAACAATGTGTTACTTCGTATTTCCCCTTGAGATTCATTCATGATTGCCTCTTCCCGTTTTCTGGCGTGGCTAGTGCTGCCGGTGATTGCGTTCTGCAGCCTCAACGCGCTGGCCGACACTCCCGAAGGCGCGCCCAAAGCGCTGCATTTGCTCGACTCCATTGCCTCGGATTACCCGGCGGCCGTTGAAGGCGGGCAGGTTATTGATGAGGCGGAGTATCTCGAACAGCAAACATTTCTGGGGGGGCTGCAAGGCTTGATCGCTGAGTTGCCGGCCAGGCCCGAGCGTGCCGAACTGGAGCAAGGGGTCAATAACCTGCGCACCGCCATCGCGGCCCGCAAGGACAGCGCCGACGTCGCCCGTCAGGCCCGTCAGCTCGGGGCGAAACTGGCAGTCGCCTATGAAGTCAGCCAGGCTCCGGTGATTACCCCGGACCCGACTCGCGGTGCGCCGCTGTACGCCCAGCAATGCTCGGTGTGCCACGGCGACGCGGGGGCCGGTGACGGCCCGGCAGGCGTTGGCATGACACCGCCGCCGTCCAATCTGCGTGATGCGGCGCGGATGGATCGCCTGAGCCTCTACGGGATCTACAGCACCTTGGGCCAAGGCGTCGAGGGCACCGACATGCCGTCCTTCGCCGATCAACTGGATGATCGTCAGCGTTGGGACCTGGCGACTTACATCGCCGGCTTCAGCGCCGACCCGGCCGCAGCCAAATCGGAAAAGACCTACAACATCGCCGACCTGGCCCGACAGACCCCGCTCGAAGTGCTGGCCGCCGAAGGCCCGCAAGCCCTGGCGATCTTCCGCGCGCAGCGGGCACAACCGCCGCAGGTCAAGCGTGGCCCGGCGCAACTGCTCGACTACACCGCCGCGACCCTGGACAAGAGCATCGCCGCGTACCGTGCCGGCGAACACGATCAGGCCTATGACCTGTCGGTGGCGGCGTACCTGGAAGGTTTCGAACTGGTCGAAAGCTCTCTGGATAACGTCGACGCCAACGTGCGCAAAGACACCGAAAAATCCCTGATGGCTTACCGTCAGTCGTTGCAGGACGGCTTGCCGGTGGCTCAGGTCGAGCAGCGTCTGGACGCGGCCAAGGCCAAACTGAAGGAATCCGCCGGGCTGTTGGGCAGCGATGGCTTGAGCTGGTCGCTGAGCTACATTTCCGGTCTGTTGATCCTGCTACGCGAAGGCCTGGAAGCGATTCTGGTGCTGGCGGCGATCCTCGCGTTCCTGCGCAACACCGGCCAGCAATCGGCGGTGCGCAGCGTTAACGTCGGTTGGGGCCTGGCGCTGCTGGCCGGTCTGGCGACTTGGGCGCTGGCGGCTTACGTGATCGATGTCAGCGGCGCCCAGCGCGAACTGCTGGAAGGCTGCACGGCGCTGTTCGCCAGCGTCATGGTGCTGTGGCTCGGCGTGTGGATGCACGACCGGCGTCACGCGGCAGCCTGGCAGGATTACATCAAGAGCAGCCTGGTGGGCGGCGGCGGACGGTTTGGTTTTGCGATCCTGGCGTTTTTCTCGGTGTATCGCGAACTGTTCGAAGTGATCCTGTTCTACGAAACCCTGTGGTTGCAGGCCGGCCCGGCCGGGCATAACGCGGTGTTGGCGGGCGGCGCGACGGCGCTGGTGTTGCTGGTGGGCCTGGCCTGGGTGATTCTGCGCGGCTCGGCGAAACTGCCGCTGGCGCTGTTCTTCGGGATCAACGCCGGGTTGCTGTGCGCGTTGTCGGTGGTGTTTGCCGGGCATGGCGTGAAGGCGTTGCAGGAAGCCGGGATCTTCGGCACCCGGCCGGTGCCGTTCTTTGACTTCGACTGGCTGGGGATTCACGCGGATGCGTATTCGCTGAGTGCGCAGGCGGTGGCGATCATTGCGATTGTCGTGCTGTATAGCCGTAGTCGCATGGCTGAGAAGCGTCGGGTGCAAGTCTCCTGAGCGAGTGATCCTTTAAAAGATCGCAGCCTTCGGCAGCTCCTACAGGGGATTAACGTACGCCCGTAGGAGCTGCCGAAGGCTGCGATCTTTTGCTTTGAAGAGGTAAATGAAATGCGTGTCTGGATCGATGCCGACGCCTGCCCCCGGGCAGCGAAGGATCTGGTGGTGAAGTTCGCCCTCAAGCGCCAGTTCGAAGTGGTGATGGTGGCCGGTCAGCCGCAGATCAAACCGGGCCTGGCCCTGGTGAAGTTGATCGTGGTGCCCAGCGGCCCGGACGCGGCCGACGATTACCTGGTGGAACACGCGGTACCCGGCGAACTGGTGATTTGCAGCGATGTACCGCTGGCGGATCGCTTGGTGAAGAAGGGCGTTTCAGCGCTCGACCCGCGCGGCAAAGAGTTCGACGCGCAAAACATGGGCGACCGGTTGGCGGTGCGTAATCTGTTCACCGACCTGCGCGAGCAGGGCCAGATGAGCGGCGGCCCAGCGCCGTTTGGCGAGCGGGAGAAACAGGCGTTTGCCAATGCACTGGACCGGATACTTACCCGGTTGGCCCGTAGACCCTGAAAAGATCGCAGCCTTCGGCAGCTCCTACAGGGTGTACGCCATCCAAATGTAGGAGCTGCCGAAGGCTGCGATCTTTTGATCTTGCTTCTAAGCGTCGTTTTCGTGAGTCAGCTCTAACACGCGGTCTACCAGTTTGTTAATCCCCGAAGCCGCCTCGCTAATCGTCTGCGCCAACATATAAGCCGGTGTACTGACCAGCTTGCGCGCCTTGTCCTCGACAATATCGCCCACCGCGCAGTCCGCGTGGGTAGCGCCCATCTTGTTCATCGCTGCGGCCGTTTCGGCGTCGTTGCCGATGGTGCAGGTCACGCCCGGGCCGTAGATCTTCGCCGCCAGCGCGGGCGAGATGCAGATCAATCCCACCGGTTTACCCGCTTCGGCGAAGGCTTCGGTCAGGGCCAGAACGTCCGGTTGCACCGAGCAAGCCGCGCCTTCAACGGCGAAGTTGGAGAGGTTCTTCGCCGCGCCAAACCCGCCGGGCACGATCAGCGCATCGAAGTCGTCGACGCTGGCCTCGCGAATGTCCTTGATGTTGCCCCGGGCGATGCGCGCCGACTCCACCAGGACGTTGCGCGACTCGGGCATTTCTTCGCCGCTCAGGTGGTTGATCACATGCAACTGCGCGATGTTCGGTGCAAAGCACTGCACCTGGGCACCGCGCTGGTCCAGGCGCAGCAGGGTGATCACGCTTTCGTGGATCTCGGCGCCGTCGTACACGCCACAGCCGGAAAGGATCACTGCAATTTTTTTGCTCATGGGCTTTTCTCCAGATTCATGGCGTTAAATGTCCACTAATTTGTCACTCGTTGCCATAGGGTTAATTCGCGGCTACACCTAGGATCTGTCATCACGATTCCGTTCAGGGCGCGTCATGAACTTCATTCTGTATGCGGTGCCGTTTTTCTTTGTGCTGATTGCCGTCGAACTGCTGGCTGACCGTTGGCGCGGGGTCAGTAACTATCGTCTGGCCGACGCGATCAACAGCATGAGCACCGGCGTGTTGTCGACCACCACCGGCCTGCTGACCAAGGGCGTGGTGTTGTTGACATATGCGTTTGCCCTGGAGCATCTGGCGCTGTTCAAGCTCTCGGGCGACAGGGTTTGGGTCTGGGTGTTCGCCTTCGTCCTCTACGACTTTTGCTATTACTGGCTGCACCGCATGGGCCATGAACGCAACATCCTCTGGGCCGCACATTCGGTGCATCACCAGAGCGAGGACTACAACCTCTCCACGGCCCTGCGCCAGACCAGCACCGGGTTTCTGCTGAGCTGGATCTTCTATCTGCCCATGGCGGTGCTCGGCGTGCCGTTGCTGGTGTTCGTCAGCGTCGCGGCGCTGAACCTGCTGTATCAATTCTGGGTACACACCAAGCACATTCCCAAGCTCGGCTGGTTCGAATGGTTTTTCGTCACGCCATCCAATCATCGGGCCCACCATGCGCAGAACGCTCTCTACATGGATCGCAACTACGGCGGCGTGTTCATTATTTGGGACCGTCTATTCGGCTCGTTCCAGGAAGAGGACGACAACGAACCGGTGATTTTCGGCGTGACCACGCCGCTGGCGAGCTGGAACCCGTTGTGGGCCAACCTGCAGTTTTATGCGCAATTGTGGGATGACGCGAAGCGGGCGCAGAGCAAGTGGGACAAGCTGCGCATCTGGTTCATGCGCACAGGTTGGCGGCCGGCGGATGTCGCGGCCAAGTACCCGATGAATAAACCGGACCTGAGTCAGTTCCGCAAATTCGAGGTGCCGCTGGACGGCCGTCAGCAGATTTATGTGGCGTTGCAGTTCTGCGTCTACATCGCCCTGGGCAGCTATTTGATGAACCTGGAGCAAAGTCTGCCGACCGCCGCCCTGGTGCTGGGCTGGAGTGCGATGGCGCTGGGGTTGTTTAGCTTGGGCGTGGCCCTGGAAAATCGCCCGTGGGCGTTGAAGCTGGAGCTGGCGCGGCTGGTGTCGAACCTGCCGCTGGTGTGGCTGGCGCCAATGGTCGGGCTGTGGCCGGCCAGCGCGGTGGGCTGGGTCGGCCTGCTCAGTTACAGCCTGCTCAGCGGAATCGCTCTCTACTGCTGCAGAAACCGCTTCACTCGACTGGCGTCTTAGGCTCGCCGAGTTTGGCCTGTTCGGTTTTCAGGGCTTGCTCGTCGGCGTAGATCTTCTTCGCCAGGCGAGCATTCTTGAAGCGCCGGCGCAGCCACAGGACCAGGCCCAGCAATAGCAGCGCGCCAAGCACCCACAGCTCGTACTTCTTGACACTGCCGAGCAGGCCTTCCAGCACCGCGCCGAAGTGATAGGCCGCCGCCGCGAGGGCACTGGCCCAGATTGCGGCACCAATGCCGTTCAGAAGCAGGTAGCGTCCCGGCGGATAACCCGACAGGCCGATCGCCACTGGCATCACGGTGCGCAGACCATAGACAAAGCGGAAGCTCAGGACCCAAATGTCCGGGTGCTTGCGGATGTGCTCCAGTGCCCGGTCGCCCATCAATTGCCAGCGTGGTTTGCGCGCCAGTAATTTGCGGCCGTGCTTGCGCCCCAGGAAGTACCACAGCTGATCACCGGCATAACTGCCGAAGAACGCCACGACGACGACCAGATTGATGTCCATGTATCCGCGAAACGCGAGGAAGCCCGCGAGCACCAGGATGGTTTCGCCTTCGAAGAACGTGCCGAGAAAAAGGGCAAAGTAGCCGAAGTCATGCAGAAATTGTTGGAGCATTGTCTGGGTGCTGGCGAAATGAACGCGCAGCCTAACCCTTCAGGCACATTCAGGAAAGTGTCCAAATGTGTCTCGACGTGAACAATTCCTACACGGACAATGGAATGCGGCTACGTGACGCAGGGCAAACTACAACTGTCATCTGTTCGTCATAATGGCCGCTTATAACTGTCACGCTCGCCTGCCAGCGCGGGCTCAGGAGTCTGCCGTGAGCTTTACCCCCGCCAACCGTTTGTTCCCCGCCACCCGCCTGCGTCGCAACCGTCGTGATGAATTTTCGCGTCGACTGGTCCGTGAAAACGTTTTGACCGTCGATGACCTGATCCTCCCGGTGTTCGTGCTGGACGGTGAAAACCGTCGCGAAGCGGTGGCGTCGATGCCGGGCGTGGAGCGCTTGACCATTGATCTGTTGCTGATCGAGGCAGCCAAGTGGGTAGAGCTGGGGATTCCGGCGCTGGCATTGTTCCCGGTGACGCCGCCAGAGCTCAAATCGCTGGACGCCGCCGAAGCCTGGAACCCGAACGGTATCGCCCAGCGCGCCACCCGTGCCCTGCGTGATCGTTTCCCGGAGCTGGGCGTCATCACTGACGTGGCCCTGGACCCGTTCACCACCCACGGCCAGGACGGCATCCTCGACGAAGAAGGCTATGTGCAGAACGACATCACCGTCGATGCACTGGTCAAGCAGGCCCTGTCCCACGCCGCAGCCGGCGCCCAGGTGGTGGCCCCGTCGGACATGATGGACGGTCGCATCCAGGCGATTCGCGAAGGCCTTGAGCTGGCCGATCACGTCAATGTGCGGATCATGGCTTACTCGGCGAAGTACGCCAGCGCCTATTACGGCCCGTTCCGCGATGCGGTCGGTTCGGCGCTGAACCTGGGCAAGGCCAACAAGGCCTCCTATCAGATGGACCCGGCCAACGGTAACGAAGCCCTGCACGAAGTGGCGGCGGACTTGTCAGAAGGCGCAGACATGGTCATGGTCAAACCAGGCATGCCGTATCTGGACATCCTTTACCGGGTCAAAGAAGAATTCAAAGTGCCGACGTTTGTTTACCAAGTCAGCGGCGAATACGCCATGCACATGGCGGCAATCCAGAATGGCTGGTTGAGCGAAGGGGTTATTCTCGAATCCCTGACCGCTTTTAAACGTGCAGGCGCAGATGGCATCCTGACTTACTTTGCCGTACGCGCCGCCCAATTGTTACGAGAGCAAAAATAGCCCTCCCAGGAACAGTCGATGAATACCGAAGGACTCTCTGAAGTTGCTGTAAAGGAAGCTCAACCCGTGGTGGAGCAAATCGACGAAACGCCGCCGGATGTGGAGCCCGCTCCCGTCGTGGTGGTGGCTGAGCCCGCGGTTGCGGCGCCGGCAGCGATTGCCATTCCCGGCCTGGATGACAGCAGCTTGTACATCCATCGCGAGCTCTCGCAACTGCAGTTCAACATCCGCGTACTGGAACAGGCGCTGGATGAGTCCTACCCGTTGCTGGAGCGGCTGAAATTCCTGCTGATCTTCTCCAGCAACCTGGACGAGTTCTTCGAGATTCGCGTGGCGGGCCTGAAGAAGCAGATCACCTTCGCCCGTGAACAGGCCGGCGCCGATGGCCTGCAACCGCATCAGGCGTTGGCCCGCATCAGCGAACTGGTGCACGGTCACGTTGACCGCCAGTACGCGATCCTCAACGACATCCTGTTGCCGGAACTGGAGAAACATCAGGTCCGCTTCATCCGTCGTCGGCACTGGACCACCAAGATCAAAACCTGGGTGCGCCGTTATTTCCGCGACGAGATCGCGCCGATCATCACCCCGATCGGCCTCGACCCGACGCACCCGTTCCCGTTGCTGGTGAACAAGAGCCTGAACTTTATCGTCGAGCTGGAAGGCATCGACGCCTTCGGTCGTGACTCCGGCTTGGCGATCATCCCGGCACCGCGTCTGCTTCCACGGGTGATCAAGGTCCCGGAAGAAGTCGGCGGCCCTGGCGACAACTATGTGTTCCTGTCGTCGATGATCCACGCCCACGCCGATGACCTGTTCCAGGGCATGAAGGTCAAGGGCTGCTACCAGTTCCGCCTGACCCGAAACGCCGACCTGGCGGTCGATACCGAAGACGTGGAAGACCTGGCCCGCGCCCTACGCGGCGAGTTGTTCTCCCGCCGCTACGGTGATGCGGTGCGTCTGGAAGTGGCCGACACCTGCCCGAAACACCTGTCCGACTACTTGCTCAAGCAGTTCAACCTGCACGAGACCGAGTTGTATCAAGTCAACGGCCCGGTCAACCTGACTCGCCTGTTCAGCATCACCGGCCTGGACAGTCAGCGTGCGCTGCAATACCTGCCGTTCACGCCGCAGATCCCGAAACTGCTGCAAAACAGCGAGAACATTTTCAGCGTGATCAGCAAGCAGGACATCCTGCTGCTGCACCCGTTCGAGTCGTTCACCCCGGTGGTCGACTTGTTGCGACAGGCAGCCAAGGACCCGCATGTATTGGCGGTGCGCCAGACGTTGTACCGCTCCGGCGCCAACTCGGAGATCGTCGATGCGCTGGTGGATGCCGCGCGTAACGGCAAGGAAGTCACTGCGGTGATCGAATTGCGTGCGCGGTTCGACGAAGAGTCCAACCTGCAACTGGCCAGCCGTCTGCAAGCGGCAGGTGCGGTGGTGATTTACGGAGTGGTCGGTTTCAAGACCCACGCCAAAATGATGCTGATCCTGCGGCGCGAGGCTGGCGAAATCGTCCGTTACGCGCACTTGGGCACCGGCAACTACCACGCGGCCAACGCCCGTCTGTACACCGACTACAGCTTGCTGACCTCGGATGACGCGTTGTGCGAAGACGTCGGCAAACTGTTCAGCCAGTTGATCGGCATGGGCAAGACCCTGCGCATGAAGAAACTGCTGCACGCGCCGTTCACGCTGAAGAAGGGCATGCTCGACATGATTGCCCGGGAGACGCAGTTCGCGCTGGACGGCAAACCGGCGCACATCATCGCCAAGTTCAACTCGCTGACCGATCCGAAGATCATCCGCGCGCTGTACAAGGCCAGTCAGTCCGGGGTGCGTATCGATCTGGTGGTGCGTGGCATGTGCTGCCTGCGTCCGGGCATTGCCGGGGTTTCGCACAACATCCACGTGCGCTCGATCATCGGTCGCTTCCTGGAACACACCCGGGTCTTCTACTTCCTCAATGGCGGCGAAGAGCAGATGTTCCTCTCCAGTGCCGACTGGATGGAGCGCAACCTCGACAAGCGCGTCGAGACTTGCTTCCCGGTGGAAGGCAAGAAGCTGATCATGCGGGTCAAGAAAGAGCTGGAGCTTTATCTCACCGATAACACCCACAGCTGGAGCCTGCAGTCGGACGGTCGCTACATCCGCAACACCCCGACCGGCAACCAGAACCCGCGCAGCGCCCAGGCCACGTTGCTTGAGCGGTTGGGCAGCCCGATCCTCGCGGTGCGTTAACTTCCTCGCGGCATAAAAAAATGGCGATCCCTCGGGATCGCCATTTTTTGTTTCACCACCGCCCCCCGTAGGA
>Ga0302175_10000179_pt1 | contig 25310 bp, 15 predicted proteins | sample I_Fen_N3_3_FD_198791 | JGI IMG/M metagenome (GOLD analysis project Ga0302175, IMG submission 198791) | Peat permafrost microbial communities from Stordalen Mire near Abisko, Sweden - I_Fen_N3_3 | ecosystem: Environmental > Terrestrial > Soil > Wetlands > Permafrost | place: Sweden: Abisko... | reverse complement strand
TGGGGTTCGGACCAGACCCAGCGTTACACCATGGACGGCAACTATCAGTTTTCCGACACCGCTGCCGGTCGCCTGAACCTGATGAGCCACGAAAGCAATGTTGCCGGTCGCGACAGTGTCGATTACGACCGTTGGGGCATCGCGCCTTCCCTGGCGTTCGGCCTGGGCACCGATACCCGGGTCAACCTCGATTACTACCATCTGGAAAGCAACGACACGCCAGACTCGGGCATCCCGTACACGATCCCGGCCGCCGGCTCGACGGCGCGCACCAAGTCCAACCCGGACAAGCCTTACGCCGGTGGCGACAGCAGCAACTTCTACGGCCTCAACGACCGTGATTTCCGCAAGGGCCGCACCGACACCGCGACCTTCGCCATCGAGCACGATCTGAGCGATTCGCTGACCCTCAAGAACACCCTGCGCCACGGCACCAGCATGCAGGATTACATCCTGACCCAGCCGGACGACAGCAAGGGCAACGTCAACAATGGCAGCGTCTGGCGCCGGGCCAACACCCGTGTGAGCAATACCGAGACCACCACCAACCAGACCGATCTGTTTGGCAATTTCTACGTCGCCGGGTTCAAGAACAGCTTCTCCACCGGTGTCGAATACACCCGTGAAGAGAGCCAGAAATCCTCGTACAACGTTAACGTCGACACCACGCCGAGAACCGCTGCCTCGACCACCAACTGCACCCCGTCGATGATCGGCGCATCGAGTGGCTACAACTGCACCTCGCTGTCCAACCCGAACGCGAACGATCCATGGAATGGTGCGATCTCGCGCAACTACGCCGGCACCGACACCAAGGCCGACACCTACGCGCTGTACGTATTCGACACCCTGGAATTGTCCGAGCAGTGGCTGGTGAACATGGGCCTGCGCTACGACCATTTCGATACCCAGTACAAAACCTATGACAACTCCGGAAACACGGTCGTGACCAAAGGGGTCGCCGCCAAAGGTAAAGACACCAGCGAGTTCGTCACCGGTCAATTCGGCGTGGTGTACAAACCGGCTGAAAACGGCAGCATCTATGCGTCCTACGCCACGTCCGCCACACCACCGGGCAACACCCTGGGGGATGGCATGGAAGGCAACCCACTGGGCGGCACCGCAGATCGCAACGGCAATTTCCTGAGCAGCGACATGGAGCCGGAAACCACCAAGAACTACGAAATCGGCACCAAGTGGGACCTGCTCAACGATCGCCTCTCGCTGACCGCAGACATCTTCCGTACCGAGAAAGACAACGCTCGTGTTCAAGTCGATACCACGTCGTACGAAAACGCCGGTAAAACCCGCGTGCAAGGTATCGAGTTGTCGGCGTCCGGCAAGATCACTGACAAATGGCAAGTGTTCGCCGGTTACGCCTACATGGACAGCGAGCAAGTTGACGGCGGACCGCTGGGCAGGGCCAACGACGGCAATCAACTGCCGAACACCCCGAAAAACAGCGCCAGCCTGTGGACCACGTATCAAGTCACGCCGAAGCTGACGGTCGGTGGCGGCGCGTTCTATGTCGACGACGTATTCGGCAGCGTGGCCAACACCACCATGGTTGATTCCTACGTTCGCTACGATGCGATGGCCGCCTACAAGCTGACCAAAAATATCGACCTGCAACTGAACGTGCAGAACCTGACCAACGAAATCTACTACGACAAAGCGTTCTCGACTCACTTCGCCAACCAGGCGGCCGGTCGTACGGCGTTGCTGAGCACCAACTTCCACTTCTGATTGCGCGCTTCATCGCAATCTTCTGTAGGAGCAAAGCTTGCTCGCGAAGGCGTCGTGTCAGTCGACATCGGAACTGCCTGACACACCGCTTTCGCGAGCAAGCTTCGCTCCTACAGGAACTGCAACAGGCATCAGGACCAGGCCCCGTTCATTCAATTGAACGGGGCTTTTGTGCGTAAAAAAGAATGCTTCTCGACAAGCCACGGCATAATGCGCGCCGTGATGATTATTTTCGAACGAACAAGGCGAGCGACGTGTTGAAGAAAACCCTGTTCCAGTTGCACTGGTTTTTTGGCATCAGCGCCGGGCTGGTCCTGGCCCTGATGGGCATCACCGGGGCAACGGTATCGTTTCAGGATGAAATCCTGCGGGCGCTGAACCCGTCCGTACTGCAAGTCGAGAAACAGGTCGCCGGCGTCCTGCCGCCCGCCGAACTGGTGGAAAAAATCGAAGGCGCCTCGGGCAAGAAAGTCTCGATGCTCTGGGTCGAGACCGACAGCGGTAACGCCGCGCGCGTGATCTTCACCCCGCCACCGGGGGAACGTCGCGGCGAGATGCGTTACTTCGATCCCTACACCGCCGAGTTTCTGGGCGACGCCACCGGCCAGGACTTCTTCGGGCTGATGCTGCAACTGCACCGTTTCCTCGCCATGGGCGACACCGGTCGGCAGATCACCGGCGCCTGCACATTGATCCTGGTGTTCTTCTGCCTCTCCGGCCTGTACCTGCGCTGGCCGCGCCAATGGAAAAACTGGCGCGCCTGGCTGACCCTGGACTGGAAGAAAAAGGGCCGCAGCTTCAACTGGGACCTGCACTCGGTGACGGGCACCTGGTGCCTGGTGTTCTACCTGCTGGCGGCGCTGACCGGGTTGTCCTGGTCGTACGAGTGGTACAACAAGGGCCTGACTAAAATCCTGTCTGACGCCCCGCAAAACGAACGAGTACGCAACCGTGGCCCGGCGCCAAGCGGCCCCGCGCCGACCGCCGATTACGCGGCGATGTGGAGCAGCATCTACAGCGCCGCCGGCCCGGCACTCAGTGCCTATAACGTTCGGATGCCGCCGGTGGCCGGTCAACCGGCCACCGTTTATTACCTGCTGAACACCTCGCCCCACGACCGGGCACTCAACGAAATCAGCCTCGACCCGGCCACCGGCATCGTCAAACGCCACGACCGCTACAGCGACAAAAGCTTCAAGGCGCAATTGCTGACCAGCATTTATGCGCTGCACGTCGGCAGTTACTTCGGCATCGTCGGGCGGATCATCCTGACCCTCAGCGCACTGACCATGCCGCTGTTTTTCGTCACGGGCTGGTTGTTGTACCTGGATCGTCGGCGCAAAAAGCGTCAGATCAAGGACGCGCGCAAAGGCCTCACTCAACCGGGCAACGATGCGCCGGCCTGGCTGATCGGTTTCGCCAGCCAGAGCGGGTTCGCCGAACAACTGGCCTGGCAGACCGCCGGGCAATTGCAGGCCGCCGGGTTGCCGGTGAAGGTTCAGCCACTGGCCAATGTCAGCGAGCAGGACTTGCGGGACTCGAGCAACGCGCTGTTCGTGGTCAGCACCTTCGGCGACGGCGAAGCGCCGGACAGCGCCCGGGGGTTCGAACGCAAAGTGCTGGGCCGGGCGTCGAGCCTGGACAGCCTGAACTACGCGGTGCTCGGTCTCGGTGACCGGCAGTATCAACACTTCTGCGGTTTTGCCCGACGCTTGCACACCTGGCTCGGCGAGCACGGCGGCAAGACCCTGTTTGCCCCGGTGGAAGTCGACAGCGGCGACCCCTACGCCTTGCGTCACTGGCAACAACAACTTGGCCTGCTGACCGGACAGGCACCGGTGGACACCTGGCAAGCGCCGAGCTACGACAACTGGACGCTGGTCAGCCGCGAACTGATGAACCCGGACAGCAGCGGCGCCCCGGTGTACTTGCTCGGCCTCACCGCCCCGAGCACCAGCAGTTGGCTGGCCGGCGACCTGGTGGAAGTCATGCCGCGCAATTGCCCGTGGGCCATCGAACACTTCCTCGATGGACTGGGGATCGACGGTCGAGCCAGCGTTGAAGTCGATGGTCTGTCGCAACCTCTGGACCAGGCCCTCGCCACCCGCCAACTGCCGGAAAACCGCACACATCTGGTCGGCCTGCACGCCCATGCGCTGGTCAAAGCGTTGGTGCCGTTGGCGATGCGTGAATACTCCATCGCCTCAATCGCCGCCGACGGCGTGCTGGAACTGATCGTCCGTCAGGAACTGCATCCCGACGGCAGCCTCGGCATCGGCTCCGGCTGGCTGACCGAACATGCGCCCGTGGGCGGCAGCATCAGCCTGCGGGTACGGCGCAACAGCGGTTTCCATCTGCCAGTGGAACCGGTGCCGATGATCCTGCTGGGCAACGGCACGGGCCTGGCCGGGCTGCGCAGTTTGCTCAAGGCGCGGATCGCCGACGGGCAGCAACGGCATTGGCTGCTGTTTGGCGAACGCAATCGCCAGCACGACTTCCTCTGTCGCGATGAGCTGGAAGGCTGGTTGATCGAAGGGGATCTGGAACGCCTGGACCTGGCGTTTTCCCGGGACCAGGCCGAGAAGATCTACGTCCAGGATCGCCTGCGCGAATCCGCCGCCGAGCTGAAGAAATGGCTGGCCGACGGTGCGGTGATTTACATCTGCGGCAGCTTGCAAGGCATGGCGTCGGGCGTGGATCACGTGCTCAACGAAGTGCTCGGGATTGAAGAAGTAGATCGCCTGATCGAACAGGGCCGCTACCGCCGCGACGTTTACTGAGCCCACGGGCGACACTAGCTGCCACCCGATTTCCCCCTGTAGGAGCTGCCGAAGGCTGCGATCTTTTGACTTTGATCTTGCCGAGCCAACATCAAGATCAAAAGATCGCAGCCTTCGGCTGCTCCTACGGGGGATCAACGTCCGTGTTGCGGCGGGTTACCAGCGATAGGTCGCCGAAGCCACCGCCGTGCGCGGGTTGCCGTACAGGCAACGAGTCGCGTCGTAGCAGCCGGAGATGTAGTCGTCGTTGGTCAGGTTGGTGACGTTCAGCGCCAGTTTCCACGGCCCGGTCACGTAGTGCGCCGAAGCGTCGAACACCGTGTAGGCTGGGACTTCCAGCGAGTTGTCCGCCGCCCCCGGATTCTTCCCGACATACCGCACGCCAGCCCCCACCCCGAAGTTTTTCAACCAGCCATCCCGCAAGGTGTAGTCAGCCCACAAAGAGGCCATGTTGCGCGGGATCGGAATAAACGTCGGCGTCTTGCCTTCGCTGACATCGTTGGCCTTGGTGACTTTCACATCCTGATAGGTGTAGCTGGCAATCAGGTCCAGTTCACGGCTCAAACTCGCCGTGCCCTCCAGCTCGAAACCGCGAGAGCGAATCTCCCCGGTCTGCACCGAGTAGTTCGGGTTGACCGGGCTGGTGGTCAGCACGTTGGTCTGGGTGATCTGGAACACCGCCGCCGTCACCGCAGCGTTGCTGCCCTTGGGCGCGAATTTGATCCCGGCTTCGTACTGCTTGGCCTCGGTCGGGTCGAACGCCTTGCCGCTGGCATCAATCCCCGAGTTCGGCGTGAACGCGGTGGAATAGCTGACGTAAGGCGCCAGGCCGTTATCCGCCAGATACACCAGCCCCGCGCGACCGCTGAACGCTTCGTCCTTCTGGTTGACCGTGGTGTTGGCCAGGTGATCCTGGGTTTCGCTGCTGGCCCAGTCGTAACGACCGCTCAAGGTCAGGCGCCAGTGATCGTCAAACTTCAACTGGTCCTGCACGTAGAGACCGGTCTGGTTGAGGGTCGAATCGGTCTTGGTCGGGTAACTGTTGTTCGGGTCGTTGAACACCGAGCGGTCGAACGGTACGAACACCGGGTTGTACACGTTCAGCGGCGCGGCGAGGGCATAGACCTCACGGTCGGTGCTGTCCTGATGCTGGTAATCGAGGCCCAGCAGCACCGTGTGATCGATGCCGGCCACGTTGAAGTCCGCCTGGGCCTGGTTGTCGACGGTCCAGCGTTTATAAGTGAAATCGGCGATCCCGGCCCATTGATCAATGGTAGTCAGCGAACCTTCCTGGAAGCCGCCACCGTAGATCATGTTGTCGTTCAGATCGAGGTGCGAATAGCGCAGGTTCTGCCGCACTTGCCAAGTGTCGTTCAGGCGTTTGGAGAATTCGTAGCCCAGGGAAAACTGCTTTTTTTCGTACTTCTGGAAGTCTTTGTCCGCCGGGAACACATTGCGCTTGATATGGCCGTTGGGGTTGAAGTCGATGGTACCCGCCGACGGGAAAAAGCCGTCGCCGGAGTTGCTGTCGTCGTACAGATACGAGGCCAACAAGGTCAGTCGGGTGTCGTCATCCGGGGCAAACGTCAGCGACGGCGCGAGGGACTGGCGCTTGTCCTGCCACGGCGTGTGAGCGATGTCCTGATCGCGCAACACGCCGACCATGCGGTACGACCACACGCCCTGATCGTCCAGCGCACCGGTGCTGTCGAAACTCACCTGCTTGCGCGCATCGGTGCCGTACTGCACGCCGATTTCATTGGCCGCCACCGCGCTCGGGCGTTTCGACACCTGGTTGATCACGCCACCGGGATCGCCCTGCCCGTACAGCACACCGGCCGGCCCGCGCAGCACTTCGACCCGTTCCAGCATGTATGGGTCAACCATCCAGCTCGCCAGGTTGATGGTGGTCGGCAACTGCAAACTGTCGAGGTACGTGGTCGGCGAAAAACCGCGAATCACCGTGTACCAGTCCGAGCGATTGTTGGCGCCGTAACTCGATACGCCGGGGGTATAGCGCAACGCTTCGTTCACTGACTGCACGCCTTGCGCTTCCATTCGCTCGCGGGTGATGACCGAAATCGACTGCGGGGTTTCGTGGATCGGCGTCCCGGTCTTGGTGGCGCTGATGCTGTTTTGCGCGACATAACCGTCGACCGCACCGAACGGACCGTCCTGCACCTCGGGGGCGCTGATCGACAGGCTGTCGAGTTGCACCTGACCGGCGCCCGCCGGCAGTGCTTGCAAACGATAGGTCGAGCCGACCTGCACCGCCTCCAGCCCGCTACCACTGAGTAGCCGCGCCAGCGCCATCTCCAGGCTGTAGTTGCCATTGAGGCCGGCGGTCTGCTTGCCACGGGTCAGCGCCGGATCGAACGCCTGGGCCACACCGGCCTGCTCGGCCAACGTGCTCAGGGCAGCCCCCAACTCACCGGCCGGGATGGCGAAGGTCTGCACTCGGGTCTGGGCAGCCGGGGCACTGGCGGCGGCAGCCGGCAACGCAGCGCCGGCCAGGAAGATCGGTAACAGCGCAGCCGCGAGCGGATGCAGCCGAACAACAGGGCGGGTCATGGAGTGATTCCTGGAAGTTGTTTTGGTTTTCTCAGGCCATGACGGGCGAGATGAGCGAAGGGACAGTGCAGCGCTTAATTATTTTTCGCAGCCTCACCACAATCCCCTGTGGGAGCGGGCTTGCTCGCGAAAGCGTCGTGTCAGTCGGCATCAGTGCCTACTGACAGATTGCATTCGCGAGCAAGCCCGCTGCCACAGGTTCTGCGAATGCTCAGCCTGCGGGTTTGATCAGTACAATCCAGTCGGTAAACCGTTGCAGGCGAATCGGCAAACTGGTTTGCAGCGCGGCCAACGCCGCGTCGCTGTCGCCCAGCGGGAACGAGCCCGACACCCGCAACCCGGCCAGCGCTTGACGGTCGTAATGCAGCACGCCTTTGCGATAGCGCGCCAACTCGTCGAGCACATCAACCAACGGCCGGTCATCGACCTTGAGCACACCACGGGTCCAACTCGCCGGATCGCTGTTGCCGGTGGCGGTCGGCGCCTCGACATGATAGGTAAACACCGTGGCTTGCTGGCCGGCAGCGACGCGCACCGACGCCTCGGGTTGCTCGACCGGACGCGCCGCAATCGCCGACTCAAGGACGGTGACCCGGGTCCGCCCGTCCTCGCGCCGGACCAGAAAACGCGTGCCGAGTGCGGTGACCGTCCCGTGTTCGGTACGCACCACAAAGGGCCGTTGCGGGTCCTTCGCGACCTCGACCCAGAGTTCGCCACGCCGCAGGTCGATCAGACGTTGCTGACCATCGAAATGCAGATCGACCGCCGTGTCGCTGTTCAATTGCAAATGGCTTTGATCGGACAGCAACAGCTCCCGTCGTTCGCCCACGGCGGTGCGTTGATCCGCCAGCCACACCGGCGCTTGTTTGAGCCCTTGCCAAGCCACAGTGGCGGCCATCAACAACGCCAGGCAAGTGCCGGTGCGCCGCAGGGTGTTGGCGCGTTTTGGCGCCAGTACACGCTCAAGGGTCTTGCGTACGCGGGTGTTGGGCAAGCCGTCGAAACGCCCCCACAACAAGGCGAGCCGGGACACGGCCAGCGCATGGCTGGGGTCGGCATCGCGCCATTGCATGAAGGACTGACGCTGCGCTTCGTCCGCCTCACCGGAGTGCAGCAACGACATCCATTGCGCCGCAGCCATCACCACGTCGTGGCTCGGTTCATGGCCGGTCATTGGGTGCCGCTGCCGTACAACGCCGAGTAGCAATGCACCATCACCTGCGCGATGTATTGCTTGATCATGCTTTTGGACACGCCAAGGTGTTCGGCGATTTCAGCATGGCTCCAGCCGTCCAGACGATTAAGCAAAAAAGCTTGCCGGGGTTTCTCTGCCAGACCTTCCAGCAATCGGGCAATGGACTCCAGCAACTCAAGGACTTGATGGAACTCCTCGGGGCTGATGCTCGCGGCATCCTCGCTTTCATGGGCCAGCATGGCCAGGTAGGCCCGCTCCAGCTTGCGCCGGCGCTCGCCATCGATCAGCAGGCGAATCGCCGTGGTGGTCAGAAACGCCCGTGGCTCCTGCAAACGCTCCGGCTCGGCCAGGGTCAGCACCCGGATAAACGTGTCCTGCGCCAGGTCCGCCGCTCGATGAGAACAGCCAAGCTTCTTGCGCAGCCAATTCTGCAGCCAGCCGTGATGATCGCTGTAAAGCAGCGCCAAGAGCTGGTTTCGCGGGGTGTCGATGGAAGGAAGATGAGCGGGCACTGCGGCATCCTGGAGGGGGGCGACCTACATGAATGCGAATATATTGCATTTGGTAACAAGTGTCACTAAGGCACCGGGAGCGCCTACCTCAGTTTGAACACCCGCGCCTTGTGGGAGCGGGCTTGCTCGCGAAGGGGGCCCGTCAGTCAACATCTCTATCAACTGACACACCGCTTTCGCGAGCAAGCCCGCTCCCACAGTGGATCTACGCCATGCTTGAAAGAATCAAGTCGGCGCCAGCTTCTGCTCAAACACACTGACCCCATCCAGATCCCGCAACACCACACTCATCTCCCCGCTCTGCCCATCAATATTTACTTCGCCAAAAAACTGAAACCCGACGAACGGCGAGGTGTTCTGCGCCGGTGGTGCTTTCTCGAACACCACTTGCGGGCCGAAGGTTTTATCCAGCGGATTGGGCCCGAAGCTCCCGGCGTTCAACGGCCCGGCGACGAATTCCCAGAACGGTTCGAAATCCTGGAAAGCGGCACGTTCCGGGTGATAGTGATGCGCCGCGCAGTAATGCACGTCCGCCGTCAGGAACACAAAATTGCGCACCTGTTGCGCGCGCAGAAAACCGAGCAACTCGGCGATTTCCAGTTCACGCCCTTGGGCCGGGCCCGGATCGCCGTTGGCCACCGCCTCCCAACGCGCCACGCCTGGGCTGACTTCACCATCGGGCACACCGAGGCCGATCGGCATGTCGGCGGCGATGACTTTCCATTGCGCGGTCGAGGCTTTCAACGACGCCTTCAGCCAGTCCAGTTGTTCACGCCCGAGGAACGGTTTTTCGCCGCCCAGGTTGGCGTCATTCGCCCCGCGATAACTGCGCATGTCGAGCACAAACACATCAAGCATCGGCCCGTAACCAAGCTGGCGGTAAATCCGCCCGCCGTTGTCGGCGCTCTGCAAACGCATTGGCGCGTATTCAAGCCAGGCCTGCCGCGCACGCCCCACCAGGCTGTGGATATCTTTGCTCTTGTAGCGCTCATCGAGCTGCTTGCCCGGCGACCAGTTGTTCACCACTTCGTGGTCGTCCCACTGCCAGATCTGCGGCACCTCAGCGTTGAAGCGGCGGATGTTGTCATCCATCAAGTTGTAGCGGTAATTGCCGCGATATTCGTCGAGGGTTTCGGCGACTTTGCTTTTGGCTTCGCTGGTGATGTTGCGCCAGACCCGGCCACTTTCAGTCACAAGTTGCGCCGGCACCGGGCCGTCGGCGTAGATGGTGTCGCCGCTGTGGATAAAGAAGTCCGGCAGGCGCAGGCGCATGGCTTCGTAGATGCGCATACCGCCGATGTCCGGGTTGATGCCGAAGCCCTGGCCGACGGTGTCGCCGCTCCAGACAAAACGAAGGTCACGCCGGGCCGTGGGCACGCTGCGCAAATGGCCGAACCAGGGTTCGCTGCTAGTGCCACTTTGGGCATCTTCGAAATGCACACGGTAGAAAATCGCCTGGTCGGCGGGCAGGCCGGTGAGTTCGACCCGAGCGGTAAAGTCTGTGCGCGAATCCGCCAGGGGCGAAACGAAACGACGGGGGTTGGTGAACAGGCTGCGGGTGTCCCATTCCACCACCATCCGCGCGGGGCGGTCGCTGCGGCTCCAGACCATCGCCCGGTCGCCCAGCAGGTCGCCGGACTGTACGCCGTCGGTGAGTTGCGGCCGATCCTTGACCGAAGCGATGACCGACGGGGCCAGCCCTGGCAACAACAGCCCGGCGCCGACCGCTTGCATGACACGCCGGCGACCGAGGTTGAATTCGCTCATGGTGTTCTCCCTGAAAAAGGAAAAACTTAAGCACGCGCGCATGACGCCCGTGTGAAAACCCGATCCCTTGTAGGAGCGAGGCTTGCCCGCGAAGACGGTTTAACATTCAACACATTTGCTGACTGTCAGGACGCCTTCGCGGGCAAGCCTCGCGCCTACAGGGGCGGTGTCGGCGGTTAGAGGTTGGGTGTCACGCGCTAACGGGTTCTACCGCCAACTCCACCACTTCCGGCCGCTTGAGCAGCGCATACGCCACCGCCGTCAGCAAACTCCCGGCGACAATCGCCAGCAGATACAACAGCGCATGGTTGATCGCATTCGGGATCATCAGCACGAACAACCCACCGTGGGGCGCCATCAGTTTGCAGCCGAAATACATCGACAGCGCACCGGTCAGCGCACCACCGGCAATGCTCGCCGGAATCACCCGCAACGGGTCTTTGGCGGCAAACGGAATCGCGCCTTCGGAGATAAAGCACAGCCCCAACACCAGCGCCGCTTTACCGGCCTCGCGCTCAGTCTGGGCGAACTTGCGCCGGGCAATAAACGTCGCAATCCCGAGACCAATCGGCGGCACCATACCGGCGGCCATCGTCGCGGCCATCGGTGCATAACTCTGGGACGCCAGCAGCCCCACGGAGAATGCATAAGCCGCTTTATTGATCGGCCCGCCGAGGTCGACGCACATCATGCCGCCGAGCAACACGCCGAGCAGAATCGCGTTGGTGGTGCCCATGCTGTCGAGGAAATGCGTGAGCGCTTCGAGCATCCCCGCCACCGGTTTGCCGACCACGTAAATCATCACCAACCCGGTGAACAGACTCGCCAGCAACGGGATGATCAGGATCGGTTTCAGCGCTTCAAGGCTTTGCGGCAAGCGTGCATAACGATTGATTGCCTTGGCGGCATAACCGGCGATGAAACCGGCAATGATCCCGCCGATAAAACCGGCGCCCAACGTACTCGCCAGCAGACCACCAATCATTCCCGGCGCCAGGCCCGGACGGTCGGCGATCGAGTAGGCGATGTACCCCGCCAGCAACGGCACCATCAGCTTGAAGGCGGTCTCGCCACCGATCTGCATCAGCGCGGCGGCAAGGGTGCCCGGTTCCTTGAACGCGGTGATGCCGAACACAAACGACAGCGCGATCATCAACCCGCCCGCCACCACCATCGGCAGCATGAACGACACGCCGGTCAGCAGGTGTTTGTAGACGCCGGTCTTCTCTTGCTTGGCCGGGCCGCTCGCGCCGCTCGACGCGGTTTCCTGCTTGCCTTCGGCCAGGGCTTTGTTGAGGGTGGCTTCGGCTTGTTTCAGCGCGATGCCGGTGCCGCAACGGTAGATTTTCTTGCCGGCGAAACGCTCGGTGGCGACTTCGATATCGCAGGCCAGCAGCACCACGTCAGCCTCGGCAATCGCCGCCGCGCTCAGGGGATTGCGCGCACCGACCGAGCCTTGGGTTTCGATCTGCAAGTCGTAGCCCAGACGCTTGGCCGCTTGCTGCAAGGCTTCGGCGGCCATGAAGGTGTGGGCAACCCCGGTCGGGCACGCGGTGATCGCCACCAGGCGCGGGGCATTTTTAGCGACCGCGACCGGTTCGGCGACGGCTTCGGCGGCGACGTAGATTTGCGCCTCTTCAGCGCCACGGCGCAGCACCGCTTCAACATCTTGCAGGGCCTGGGCCGGGGTGCTGCGGAACACCCGTTTGCCGACGAATCGGGCCATGTCCACCGGTGCGCTGGTCACCAGCAACACCCATTCGGCGGACGCTAGGGTAGCCGCCGACAATTGGCGTTCCGGGTGCGCCGCGTCATTCACTTCGACGCTGGTGCTCCAGCCCTGACGCTGGGCGGCGGCATCGAGCAGCCGGGCGCACAGCACACTGGTGACCATGCCGTTCGGGCAGGCCGTAACAATGGCTAACTTCATGACAACCCCTCTTATTGTTCTGTCAGGAGGCGCACGCGCACGCCCTGTTCGAGTTGCGCCAACTGCGCGACATCATGGATGCCAAAACCGATCTGCGTGACCGCCATCGCGGCAATCGCCGTGGCCGTGCGCAGGGTCTGTTCAGGCGTGTCAGCGCTGAGCAAACCGTGGAGCATCCCCGCCAGCAGCGAATCACCGGCACCCACCGTACTGGCGACACTGACCTTGGGCGGCGTGGCATGCATCGCCGCGCCGACACTGAACCAGTTCACGCCATCGGCGCCGTGGGAAATCACCACATGCTCGACGCCTTGAGCGTGCAAACGGCTCGCCGCTTCAGCTTGCGCGGCCACGCTAACCACTTCGCAACCGAGCGCATCGGCGAGCTCTTCGGTGTTGGGTTTGATCAACCATGGACCGGCCGCCAGCCCCGCACGCAAGGCTTCGCCGCTGGTATCCAGCGCCACCCTCAAACCAAGATTTTTCAGCCGCGAAATCAACCCTTGCAACCACTGCGGGCTGACGCCGCGCGGCAAACTGCCGGCGACCACCACCGCATCATGCCCCGGCGCGATCTGGTCCAGCCGATCGAGCAACGCCTGTTGCGCCGCTTCACTGACCTGCGGGCCCGGGCCATTGATATCGGTGATCCGCCCGTCGCTTTCCGCCAGTTTGATGTTGCTGCGGGTCTCGCCGGGGACGCGAATGAACGCGTCGGCAAAACCGCGCTTGGCGAACAATGTTTCGAACGCCTGGAGATTGTCTTCACCGAGAAAACCGCTGACCGTCAGTTGATGCCCGAGATCGGCCAGCACCTGCGCGACGTTCACACCTTTGCCAGCGGCGTGGGTGTGCATCTCGTCGCTGCGGTTGACCTGACCGGGCTCCAGCCGTGGCAACTGGACGGTGAGGTCCAATGCCGGGTTGAGGGTCAGGGTTAAAATCTTGGCCATTACAGGGCCTCCACTAATGCGCGCACTTCATTGGCGCTGCCCACGGCCAGGGCCTGTTGAGCAAGGATTTGAGTCTGGGCCAGGCTGAGTTCGCGGATGCGCGCCTTGACCTCGGCGATGCTGCGACCGGAGACGCTGAGCTCATCCACGCCGAGGCCGACCAGCACCGGCACCGCCAACGGGTCAGCCGCCAGTTCGCCGCACACACCGACCCATTTGCCATGGGCATGGGCCGCGCGCACGGTGATGTCGATCAGTTGCAGCACCGCCGGGTGCAAGCCGTCCGCCTGGGCCGACAAGGTCGGGTGGCCACGGTCGATAGCCAGGGTGTATTGGGTCAGGTCATTGGTGCCGACGCTAAAGAAGTCGACCTCTTTCGCCAGAACCGGCGCCAGCAACGCCGCCGACGGCACTTCAATCATGATTCCCAGTTGCAGGTCCGCGACGGGGATTTCCAGGCGCAAACGCTCGGTCATGTCCCGGGCCTGACGCCACTCATCAACGCTGCCGACCATCGGGAACATGATCCGCAACGGACGGTTATCAGCGGCACGCAGCAAGGCGCGCAATTGCGCTTCCATGATGTGCGGACGTTGCAGGGTCAGGCGAATGCCGCGCACGCCGAGGAACGGGTTTTCTTCCTTGGCGATCGGCCAATACGGCAGCGGTTTGTCGCCACCGACGTCGAGGGTCCGCACCACCAAGGGACGACCCGCCAGGCCATCGAGCACGCAGCGGTATTCGACTTCCTGGGTGGCTTCGTCCGGCGCTTGGGAGTGCGCCATGAAAATCAGCTCGGTGCGCAGCAGGCCAATGCCCTCGGCACCCTGCTCCACCGCGCTGGTCACGCCGGCGCTTTCGCCGATGTTGGCGAACACTTCCACGGCATGGCCGTCGGTGGTCAGCGCCGGTTGGTGGCGTTGTTCGGCGGCGGCTTTGAGGCGTGTTTCACGGGTGTCGCGCTCTTCGGTGGCGCGCTGCAACGTCGCGGCATCGGCATCGACGTGCAGGCGACCGCGTTGGCCATCAATCAACAGCGGCGTGCCCGGCGCCAGCAGCAACACCGCTGCACCGGCACCGACCAGCGCTGGAATGCCCAACGCGCGGGCGACGATGGCGCTGTGGGCGGTGGCGCCGCCACGGGCGGTGAGGATGCCGGCGACCCGAGCCGGGTCGAGACGGGCCACGTCGGACGGGCCGACCTCGTCCATCACCAGAATGTACGGTTGCTCCGGTTCGCTCGGGGTTTCGATGCCACACAGTTGCGCCAGCACCCGGCGACCGATATCCCGCAAGTCGGCGGCACGCTCAGCGAGCAAGGCATCTTGCAGCGATTCCTGTTGCTTGGCGGCGGCTTCGATTACCGCCATCCACGCCGCTTCGGCGCTTTCGCCCTGCTTGAGGCGGGTGTCGACTTCATCGGTCAGTTCCGGGTCGTCGAGCATTTCCTGGTGGGTGATGAAGATTTCGCGAATGGCTTTGGATTTGCTGCGTTCGATCAAGCCTTCGATGTCGCGACGGACATCGGTCAGCGCTTGTTTCAGACGCTCGCGTTCGACGGCGGCGGATTCACCGCGCAGCGGGTAATCGATGGCTTGCAGCACTTGAATGTGCGCAGGTCCCATGGCAATTCCGGGCGCTGCGGCGATGGCCTGAATCAGGCTGCCGGATTTTGGCGCAAGCAACACTTCGGCGACATCGGCAAACACTTCGCGCTGCTGACTGACGGCTGGCAACGGCTCGATTTCTTCGCCGAGGCCCTCTTCGATGGCCGCCAGCAGCGCCGGCAAAGCGTCGGCAGCGATAGTCGGTTCGGCAATAAATTCCAGCACCTGACCGCGACGGGCGCCGAGGCTCAGCAGTTTGCTCAAGCTTTTCACCGACACGGCGCTGTCCGGGCCATCGACGATGCGCACGCGAATCTCGCCTTCAAAACTTTTCGCCAATTGCGCGAGGATCTTCGCCGGGCGCGCGTGCAAACCGTGGGCATTGGCCAAGGCAATGCGTGCGCTCGGCCAATCGGCCGGCACTTCACCGCCCAGCACTTCAAGGACTTTGCGGCTGCTGGTGGCGCGGCCCAATTCGTGGCCGCGACCTTCGATCAGCAACGCGCACAGGCGTTCGAGCAAGGCCTGATGCGCTTCGCCGAGGCTGGCCAGGCAGAACAGACCGCTCAACGGCTGGCCGAGGTAGCGCATCGGTTTGTGCGGGGTGACGAAGGCCAGGCCCGGACGCTTGACGGTCTGCTCACTGTGCAGCCACCACAGGCCATCGCCCAGGGGCAGCGCTTCGACTTGTTGCAGCACGGCGGAGAACCCGTTGCTCACGCAATCGGCCTGGCGCAGCAAACGGGCGCCGCGCCAGACCAACTCTTCGAAATCATCGGCGGACACACCGAGGCCAATCATCTGGGCGTCCAGCGCCAGCTCTTGCGGCGCGCCTTGCAGCAGTTTCAGCAGCGCTTCGGCGGAACTGGCGCGGCGCAGGGCCTCGCCCAGATCGGTCTCGCCCAGGGCGCGGGTCAGCAGTTGCAACAGGCGCAAATGTTCATCGGATTTGGCGGCGATGCCGATCGCCAGGTAGACGATGTGACCATCACCCCAGTCCACGCCTTCGGGGAACTGCATGAGCCGCACGCCGGTGGAAAACACCTGGTCGCGGGTTTCCGGCGTACCGTGGGGGATGGCAATACCTTGACCGAGAAAGGTCGAGCCCTGGGCTTCGCGCGCCTGCAACCCGGCGAGATACCCCTCGGCCACCAGACCATCGGCGACCAGATGCTGGGCCAGCAGTTGCAATGCGGCTGATTTATCCACAGCCGATTGGCCCATGGAAATCTGCTCTATGGTGAGCTCGAGCATGCTTTCTCCTTTTTGGCGCCCTTGGGGTGCCAGGTATTGTTTTGAATGTGTCAGCTTAGGCGCTTGGTCATGACTTTTGGCGGTTTCGCGGCAGAACCGGCCAAAGGCACCTATAACGTAGAAAATACGCTTGCTGAAACGTTTAATCTAGAATGTTTGGCACGTTACTCGATAATGTCTCATCCTTGAAGTCCAACTTGTCGGATGTGTTGCGACAATAGTCGTCTGCCTTAATCAGGTAGGATTGGCAAAAATGTCGGGGCAAGCTCGAAAAAACAAGGAAATCCCGAGTTGAAACTCAGTGATATCGCCCAGTTGGCCGGTGTGTCCGTTACCACCGCCAGCTATGTCATCAATGGCAAGGCCACGCAACAGCGCATCAGCAGCGCGACCGTCGAGCGCGTGCGCGCGGTGGTCGAGCAACATGGCTTCACGCCCAACCCTCAGGCCGCCGGCCTGCGCAGTCGGCATACCCGCACCTTGGGGTTTATTCTGCCGGACCTGGAAAACCCCAGTTACGCGCGAATTGCCAAACTCCTGGAACAAGGCGCCCGGGCCCGGGGCTATCAGTTGCTGATCGCCAGCTCCGACGATGCGCCGGACAGCGAACGGCAGTTGCTCAAACTGTTCCGCGCCCGCCGTTGCGACGCCTTGATCGTCGCCAGTTGCCTGCCGACCGATGACGACAGTTATCGCCAGTTGCAAGCCAAAGGCATCCCGATCATCGCCATCGACCGGGTCATGGAGCCCGAGCATTTCTGCTCGGTGATCAGTGACGACCGCGAAGCCAGCCTGCAACTGACCCGCAGCCTGCTCGACCCGTTGCCCAAGCAGATCGCCCTGATCGGTGCGCGTCCCGAGCTGAGCATCAGCCAGGAACGGGCCGCCGGATTCAAAGAAGCGCTGAGCGGGTTCAAAGGCGACATCCTGATCGAACACGGCGAGTCGTTCAGCCGCGAGTGCGGCAAGCAATTGATGGAAGAATTACTCCAACGTCTGGGGCATTTGCCGGATGCGTTGGTGACTACTTCCTACGTGCTGCTACAAGGCGTGTTCGATGCCTTGCATGACTTCCCGCTCAAAACCCGCCCATTGCGCCTCGGCACCTTCGGCGACACCCAGTTGTTGGACTTCCTGCCCCTGCCAGTCAATGCGATGGCCCAGCAGCATCAGTTGATCGCTGACAAAGCCCTGGAGCTGGCCCTGGCCGCCATCGAACAGTCGGATTACCAACCCGGCGTGCAGGCCATCGCGCGGACCTTCAAGCAGCGCATTCGCCAGGACTGAACCGTGGAGCTGATCGACAGCCACACTCACCTGGATTTTCCGGACTTCGACGCCGACCGTACGGCGTTGCTGGCCGAAAGCCGTGCCCTCGGGGTGCGGCGGATGGTGGTGCTGGGGGTTTATCAGGGTAATTGGCAGCGGGTTTGGGACCTGGTGCAAAGCGATCCCGATCTGCACGCGGCGTTCGGCTTGCACCCGGTGTATCTGAACGACCATCACCCCGAGGACCTGACCGCTCTCGGCGACTGGCTGACCCGGCTGGCCGGCCATCGGCAGTTGTGTGCGGTGGGCGAGATCGGTCTGGATTACTTCATCGAAACCCTCGACCGCGAGCGCCAGCAGGCCTTGTTCGATGCACAACTGCAACTGGCGATGGACTTCAACTTGCCGGCGCTGATCCATGTGCGCCGTAGCCATGCAGCGGTGATCGCCACGCTCAAGCGGTTTCGCTTGAAACGCGCGGGGATCATCCACGCCTTCGCCGGCAGCCAGGAAGAGGCGCGTGAATACATCAAGCTCGGTTTCAAACTGGGTTTGGGTGGCGCCGCGACCTGGCCTCAAGCCTTGCGCATGCACCGGGTGCTGGCGCAGTTGCCGCTGGCGTCAGTGGTGCTGGAAACCGATTCCCCGGACATGGCGCCCGCCATGTTCCCCGGCCAGCGCAACAGCCCGGCGCACTTGCCGGCGATCTGTTCGGCACTGGCGGACATCATGACCATCAGCCCCGAGCAACTGGCCGCCGCCAGCACGGCCAATGCCTGCGAGTTGTTCAACTGGTAGTCAGTCGAGGTGGGCCTTGGCGGCCTCCAGCGTCAGCGTGATGTGTTGCCGGTGCCGGGCAAACCGAACGACGCCGAAGTAGACCAAAATCGCCAGCAGCGAGAAATTCAGCTGCTCGACCACGCTGAGCAGCCCGATCCATTCCATCACCAACGCCACCAGCAACGCAGTGCAAACCATCACCAAGGTACTGGCGCGCAACAAGGCCAGGGAGTCGAGGGACTTGAAACGCTTGAGCTGCTGCGGATCGTTTAGCTCTAAGGCTTTCTCGCAGTGGGAACAGGTAAACGCTTCGTTGATGGCGATCGCGTTAAGTTGCCAGGGCTCCAGCAGCAACGTGCGCTGGCAATGGGCGCAGCGGCCCAGGATTCCTATCGTGGCAGCAGACATAACCGGGCTTCCTCAGGGCAGGTTAGAGAGACAGATCTTCCTTCATTGAAGACGAAAAAACCGAGCCCGCAGGAAAACAGGAATCTGCCTACAGGAAAAGAGGACAAGTACTACAGATTGTTCGCGCGCCGTCCTTGTAGGAGCGAAGCTTGCTCGCGAACACGGCTTAACATTCAGCATGGATGTTGGCTGACACACCGCATTCGCGAGCAAGCTTTACTCCTACAGGGGTTGAGGGTGATTGTCAGACCCGGAACGCGCTGATCAACTGCTTCAACTCCACCACTTGGGCTGACAACGCCCGGCTGGCGTTCTCGGTCTGATGCGCGCCCTCGGCCGTGCGCTCACCGGCACGGTTGATCTCGACGATGTTCTGGTCAATGTCGTGGGCCACGGCGGTTTGCTGCTCCACGGCAGCGGCAATCTGCTGGTTCTGGTCGACGATCATTCCGACGGCGCCGAGGATGTTTTCCAACGCCTGCTGGACCTTTTCCGACTGCCCCACCGTGCCGTTGGCCATTTGATGACTGACGCCCATGGCTTTGACGGCTGCACCGACACCGCCGTGGAGCTTGGCAATCATTTGTTCGATTTCTTCGGTCGATTGCTGGGTGCGCTTGGCCAGGGTCCGGACCTCGTCCGCCACCACCGCAAACCCGCGACCCTGCTCGCCCGCCCGCGCGGCTTCGATGGCGGCGTTCAGCGCCAGCAGGTTGGTTTGCTCGGCGATGCTTTTAATCACGTCCAGCACACGGCTGATGGACTGGCTGTCGCTGGCCAGTTGATTGATCACCAGCACCGATTGGTCGATCTCGCCGGCCAGGGCCGCAATGCTGCCCTGCTGGGATTCCACCAAACCGCGTCCGCTGAGGGTTTCGTCGTTGACGCTGTGGGCACTGCTGACCGCTGCGGCGGCACTGCGCGCCACTTCCAGAGAAGTGGCCGACATCTGGTTCATGGCGGTGGCGACTTGTTCAATCTGCGTCCGCTGCCCGGTCACTGCCTGATTGCTCTGGGCGGAAACACTTTCGACCTGGCCGGCCTGGCGCTCGACTTCATCGACGGTGTGGCCGACCCGCTCGATCAAGTCGTGGATTTTCTTCACCGTGCCGTTGAACACCTCCCCCAACTCGCCCAGCTCATCGCGGCTGTGGGCGCTGAAGGTTACGGTCATGTCGCCGGCCGCCACTTTGTCCATTACTGCGCCCAGGCGTTTAAGCGTGGTGCGGGTCGACGCGTAGAAACCGCCGTAGAGGTAGAAGATCAAGACAAACACCACCGACAGCGCCACAGCCTGCAAGACCATGTGCGTGCGGTTCTGCTCCAGGCGTTGTTGCAACTGGGTGCCGAGGAATTTCAGGGTGGCTTCATTGAGTTGGTAGGTCTGTTCCATCAGGCCGGTGACTTGATCGTAAAACCCCTGCCACGGCGCATCGAGCGTATCGGCCATCACCACTTGTTCTTCGAACAGTTCGCTGGCCTTTTTCAGCGAGGCCTTGCTGCTGTCGGCCTGCGTGGACAAGGTGTCATGCGCAGCGGTGCTTGAGCCCAACGCGTCGTGCAACTTCAATCCGTACTCGGCCTGAAGTTTTTCGATCTGCGCCAGCAACTCGTCGAACCGGGTGCTCGACGCCGAATTGAGAAAACCCTGCCCCAGGGAAAACGAGCCCATGGCCCGGCCCTCGCCAAGAATCTGCGTGACCGGCGGGGTGACGTTGGTAATGAGTTCGCTGAGCTGGCGCATGTCGCTTTGGGTGTCGCGACTCAGGCCAGCCTGACTGGCGATGATCTGACTGAAAATCTGCGCACTGCCGAGCAACTTGCCGATCAGCGCACTTTTACTTTGCAGGGAGTTTTCCGCTTGCTGGGCCTTGAACGCGGCGATCATTTCATCGCGTTTGCCATCGAAGACCTTGATCTGTTCCGGCTCGGTGCTCATGGCCGCCAGCCCTTGCAGACGGGTCAGAATGCTCTTTTCCAGCGAGCCGATCTTCGTCTCGACATCACCGGCCTTGCCGGACTGCCCGAGGGTAACGTCGATTTGCACGATATTGTTCAGGGTTTCCAGATCCCGCCGCAGGGTCAGGCTGCTGCCCAACAGGTCGAGGCTTTGCAATTCGATTCGGGTGCCCTGGAATTCACGATAGGAATCGCGCACCAGGTAGAAATTGGTCACCAGCATCGGCACCAGGAACAGCACACTGATCAGGCTGAACTTCATGCCGAAGCTCAGGCGGTTCATCAGCGCGACAGCGGGATAGAGCAAGCTCTTCACTGAGAAGTCTCCCTTTTGATTTCTTATTTTTATTGGCAGGCGCGCAGAGACAGCAGATAGCCACTATCGAGCGCTATCTCTGTATAGCTCAAATCGGAGGGAGGTTTTGTAACTTAAGGTTAACGAAAAAGATCGCAGCCTTCGGCAACGCCTACAGAAAAACACTGCCCCCCTGTAGGAGCTGTCGAAGGCTGCGATCTTTTGATCTTATGCAGCAATCAGGGAAGTACAGTCCACAACGCAAACCCTGCATACCAGAGCACCGCCGCCCGCAGCAGCAGTTCCCAGATTCGGTCCAGGCTGTTGATGCCCTCCGGCCCGACCACTGGCGCCGGAATCTCTCCGGCCACCAGCCCGACCTTTTCGATCAACTGGGCGGCGGTGATGTTCCAGTTCAACAACTCGTGCAGCATAACACGGCTGACCGCGACGAAATTGCCGACCAGGGCAAAACTCGCGGCCAGCAAGCGCACTGGCACCCAATCGAAGGCGTGGCGCAGTTGTGCGGCGCGCTCGACCACGGCCGGGTTCTGGCTGTGTTCTTCGGCCAGCGCGAGCAAGCGATAGCTCAGCGCCGCCACCGGACCTAGCAGGAAGTACCAGAAAATCACCGCAAAAAAGCTCTGATAGGCCTGCCACAACAGATGCGCCTGCACCCGCTCCAGCAGTTGCTCGCCACTGTCGGCGCAGATGTTCAGGTCGCGATTGGCCACGTGCGCGGCGGCTTGCAGGTCTTCCCGGCGCCAGGCGTCACGAAAAGGTCCGAGCCCGGCCAGCAGATCACCACGCCCCAGGCTGTAAATCACCACCAACAGGTGCACCGGCAACGCCAGCAAGCCATAGGCCACCGGTTCCAGCACCACCAACAGCAAACCGAGCAACGCCACCGGCGCCAACACCAACAGCAGCAACACCAGCCACGGACGGTTCGCCAGACGCGGGCTGGCCTCAAGCTTGTTCAGCTCGCGAACCCAGCCGCCATCACGCTGAACCCGATGACGCAGGGCCGAGAATTTCTCGATCCAGACCGCCAACAGCAACACCAGAAAACTCATTGTTGTTCCTCTTTTGCCAATGCGGCGCGATAGCGTGCCCAGTCGAACGCCGGCCCTGGATCAGTCTTGCGCCCGGGTGCGATGTCGCTATGCCCGCAAATGCGCTGCGCGGTAATGCCGGTGAAGGTGTTTTGCAGCTGTCGGGTCAATGTCGTCAACGCCTGATATTGCGCGTCGGTGAACGGCAGATCATCCGTGCCTTCGAGCTCGATGCCCACGGAAAAATCATTACAGGTTTCCCGCCCCTCGAACATCGAGACGCCCGCGTGCCAGGCACGCTCAAGACAGGAGACAAACTGAGTGACGCTGCCGTCACGCTCAATCAGAAAATGCGCAGACACCCGCAGGTCAGCAATCCCTTCAAAGTAGGGATGCTCCGTGACATCCAGACGATTCTGGAAAAACGCCTGCACCTTGCCCGTGGCGAACTGCGCCGGCGGCAGGCTGATGTTGTGGATCACCAGCAGGGAGATTTCATCCGAGGGGCGCGCATTGAAGTTGGGCGAGGGGCAAATATTCACGCCCTGGCACCAACCGCTCGCGGGGTCCAACTGCATACAGGTTCCTTCAACGACGACCGTGTTGGCGAGCAGTATGCCGCGATAGGCCCTCCGCGCGCGATCACTTGCCGTGATTGAGGCGCCGCAAGTTGCCGATCACCGATTCCAGGGCCCGATCAAACAGCAACGTATCGTCCAGCGCCCGCACCGCGCCCCGGCGAAATTCCAGGGCCAGGCCGGTGCGACTGCGCTCCAGCACTTTCATGCCGGTGCGGTTGACGAAAATGTAATTGCCGGTGGCTTCGATGATCGCGGCCAGTTTGCAACGCAGGGTGTTTTCGTCGTCTTCCTGAAATTCCACCCAGCAGCCCATGCGCAGTTGATCGACTTGGCGCAGGCCGGCGTCGTCCGCCGGTAAACGCACCGAAGCCGTCTCCACAGGACCTTCGTCGGCAGTACGCAGAACAATTTCTTCCAGCACCTGGACCATCACCGGCGCATCAACCTGCTCCGGCGTCAGGGTCGGCCGCTCGAACAATTGCACGTGCAAGGCCTCCAGTTCGCTGAAGAATTCACTGGTGGCGAAGGGATCGAACGCCGAGCTGCTCAGGCCATCGCGCAGGGATTTGAGCAGCCCCGGCACCAGCGACAACAGACGCAAACTCGCGTCGGCTTCATCGTGACGCTGCACGCTCCAGATCAATTGCGCCATGGTCTGCACATCGGCGTGCCATTCGGCAGACTGATCGCCGTGCTTGAGGCAGGTCAGCAACAGCACCTTGCTCCAGGCGTCCTGGACGAACGCGACCACCCCTTGCGGCAGCAACTTGCCCAACAAGGCCTCGTTCAACGCTTGCTCGACGCGCTGACGCGCCAGTTCGGTCCGGGCCCGGCCTTCTTCGGCGTCGCGGGTGCGCTGTTCCAGCAGCTCGCTGCGACGGCGTTCATCACTGGTAAACGCCAGGAAGTCCGCGAGCAACTCGGAGAAAATCGCCGGGTCATCGACAAAATCATTCAACAGGCGCTGAACCACCTGCTCGATGCGCAGGTACAGGCTGTCGCGCTGATGATCGTCGCACTCGCCCCAGCCCATGGCGGCAGCGGCGATTTCGTTAAGCAGGCGCCGCGCCGGGTGACTGCTGCGGCTGAAGAAGCTCTTGTCGAGCACCGCGACTTTGAGCATCGGGATCTGCAAACGCCCGATCAGCGCCTTGAGGGAATCCGGCAGATTGCGGTCATCGAGGATGCATTCGAAGAGCATGGCGATCAGGTTGATCACGTCCTCGTCGGCCACCCCGACCACCCGCGACTTGCCGCTTTTGACGCTGACCCGGGTCAGCAGTTGTTCGAGCTGGTTACGCAGGTCGAAATCGTCCTGTGTCGCCAGGGCCGGGACGTATTGCTGCAGGTGCGAGAGCAGGCGCAGCAGGTCGCGGGTGGAAATCGGCTGGGTCTGGGTGCTGGCCTCCAGCGTCGGCGCGACGCTGCCGCGCACGTGGAACAGCAATTCCTGCAACGCGGCGAAGACTTCCTGCACGCTGTCGTCAATCTGCGTGTTACCTGGGCGGGCAACCGTCTCGACCGGTTCGGCATGGGCACTGGCCGCTGCGCGGTCGGTGACGCGTCTCGCCGGGGCAGGTTTGAGCTCGGGCAACACGCCGGTGGCGATCAGCAGTTGATTGGCCTCGGCGTAGAGCTGATCGGCACTGCTGAGGACGTAGCGATCGAACAGCTTGAGGATGATCAGCTTGACCTTGATCTCCACCCCCAGGTTGCGCCCGGCCTGCAGGAAATACTCGCACAGCATCGCAGGGCCCAGCGGGTTGTGTTGTTCGAGCAGTTCCTTGCCCAACAACACGCTGAGCCGGGTGGTCAGTTGATCGAGGGCGAAACCTTCGCGGCTCAGCACTTTGCTGACCATCGCCTCTACCGCAACGTTGCGCTCCAGGTCGTCATCGGGCAGCGCGGCGCCGGCATCGAACGCCAATGAATGGGGCAACGCGGACTGAAGGCCGTCGTACTGAGTGAGGCTGACGAACGCCTCGAAGAACTGCTCGAGAAACCCGCGCTCGATGCTTTTGCGCTTGAGGCGCAAGTCGCGCATGGCTTCAAAGAAGATGTTCTGCTCGATGTCGTTGCGGGCCCGGTCGGCCATTTCGAACAGGGTGTCGTCGGCGTTATCGAACAGTTCCTGCAAGCCATGCCTGAGCTGTTGTGCAGCCTTGTCGCGAACCTGAAGCAGAATCACAGGCAGGCGGGCGAGCGGCGAGTGAGTCGCCTGATCGGTAGTTGCCTTGTGCAAAGGCACTACATTCCCGTCGTTGTGCATCCAAGCCTCCTGAAACGGTGATTCTTCGGTTCGGTAAGAAAGATCAAGCTGAGCCGTCTCACAGCCGGCGCGCAGTGGGGAAAGATCCACCGCCGTCATTCAATAATCGGGGTTTCAACAAGGACGTCAAAGCTATGACGTCAAATGCAAGGCGCATTATCTGGTAAAACACTCCTTATATGCCAGAGGACTCTTCACTTCCTCTTGAAATAGACGTACAGGGCGGACCCCGGCTTAACGTTTATTACTCAGAAGAATCGACCAAATGCAGGTTTCAGCGCCATGTGAACACCGCGCATGCCTTGGGTTGGCCCGCGCCATGGCCCTATAATCGAGCCACTTTGTTTGTGGAGCCCGTTATGCCGAATCTACGTCTCGC
>Ga0302175_10000178_pt1 | contig 25414 bp, 27 predicted proteins | sample I_Fen_N3_3_FD_198791 | JGI IMG/M metagenome (GOLD analysis project Ga0302175, IMG submission 198791) | Peat permafrost microbial communities from Stordalen Mire near Abisko, Sweden - I_Fen_N3_3 | ecosystem: Environmental > Terrestrial > Soil > Wetlands > Permafrost | place: Sweden: Abisko... | reverse complement strand
CTATTAATACCCTCCCACTCAAGGACCCGAGCCCACCATGAAATTCGACCTCGCCTACTGCCTCAGCCTCGACGACAAGTTGTCGATCTATGACGTGCGGGATTTGAATTTCGACGAAACCATGGAATTCGATTCCGCCAAAGAACACTTCCAATGCCCCAACGATGCCTGCCGGGCAGCCTTCGATGCAGCGAACGTACTGACCACGTTCAACGCCAAGAACGTGAATTACATTCGCACCCCGCACTTCAAGAACACGCCCAGTACGCGCCATGTTGCGGATTGCCCTTATGTCAGCCTGAAAGCGCCAGCGTCGGGTGTTGAGGGGGACGGCGCGGAAACGGATGACGGTCGCGAGGAGCATTTCCCGTCGGAATTGTTGCTGACTCGGCGTCAATACATTCGCAAGCCAACCTCCCCGGAATCCGCGCCGGATGTGCGTCGGGATGATCCGCAACCCACGTCGGCGGATAACCACTCAGAGCATTCACCCCGCGACTCGGCGCCGGACAAAACCAGTGTCTTCGCCCATCCGGTGGAGTGTTTTGTGTCGAACTTCGAGGACAAGGAGTTGCTCAAGCGCATGCCGCTGAAGATTGGCGAGCATTCGGCGCCTTACAGTTCTTTCTTCAAGAAGATTGAGTATCTGCAAGACAACAAGGGGCTGATTTACTGGGGCAAGATCAAGGAGATCAAGGATTACACCCAGAGTTTCCGCATCGATTTCGAAGACCGGGTCTGGTTCAAACAACCGGGCGCGGCGAAGAAGAAGCCGTACTCGGTGAATGTGTATTTGAGCAAGAAGCTGATCGACAACTACCGCAAGCGCAAAGCGTTTCTGGAAGAGATCAAGCATGCCATCGAAAGTGGCAAGGATTTGTTCTGCTTTTTCTATGGCGTGACGCCGGAGTTCAAGCAGTTCCCAAGCAAGAAAAACCCCGACAAGTTGACCGAGGTTTTTAATGCCAATATCGAGAACCTGGATCACTTCATCATTCGTGAAGCGCCGGGTTTGAAGTAGCGGTCACCCCTTGGGCAGGTCCAGTTTGATCGCGCCGGGGTGCTGTTTGACCAGCGAGTACGGCAGCACCGACCAGTCCGGCGAGTCGCATCCCCGCTGGTAACGGGCGAAGTAGCTTCCCAGGTACACGCCCTTCGCGGTGAAGTGCCAGTTGGAGTAGCCCCAAACGTCTTCGTTGGTGAAGTCGCAATTGTCATCATCGCCTTCAGCCGGTTTTTTCATTTCTTCGGGATAGAGCACGGTGAATTGCTCGATCAGCCAAGGGACGAGGACGTCGCGCTGATGGCTGGCACGGGTGTCGCTGCCGGTGGTCGTCGAGGGTTTGTCTGCCTCGCCAATCCATAGCACGTCAGACAGCGCCAAAACACGACCGGTGTGAACGTCGAGGTTGAGCGGTGAGTCGCCGAAATCCGGGTGCGCACCACCGCAATCGTAGCCGATGGAAATGTTCAGGCTGACCACCTCAGGCGACAGGAACGTCGGGGTGGCGCCTTGTTCAAACTCGGCATTTTCCCCTCCCCGCAACTGGCAGCCGTAATAGTCGATGGCCTCGCTCCAGAGTCGCCCCAGCAACTGTTGATTGACGCGATCCTGATCGGCTTTCGGGTAGCCGGACTCCACGCTGAAAAGGGACACCTTGGACTCGGGTTCGGTCCACCATTGCAGGCCGTAGCCCATGAAGGTCTCTTTCTTGCCGGGTTTGAGCGTCAACCCTTGCACACGCAAATACTCGTAAGGATCTGTTTTCGGTAGCGCGGCGATAAAGGGCAATGCGTCCGCCGCCGGTGTTGGGAGTTTGGCCACGGTCAACTGCACCGGGAGGGTTTTGCCCTTGGGACTTTTCCATTCGCCCTGCCAGCCGTTGGTGGTTTGTTTGAGTTTCAGGGTTGGCCGGGGCTTGTCATCGCCGTAGCGGTTGTTGCCCTCGTTGAGCGTCAGGGTCTGGCCCAGGAGCGTGCCGCTGAGTTCGAGGTCGCGATGGAATTTCTCGTAGAAGTAGCGACCGGAGACTTCGCTCGCGTCGCGGGTATTCAGCTCCACCACGATCGGCATTTTGCCCAGGGTGCCGGTGAACACCTGCCCGCCGAACTCGGCATGGGCGGTTGAGACCAGCGTGAGAAACAAAGTGGTACCGGATACGAGCCGTAACAGACCTTTAAACATCAAATTTTCCTTGGATAAGAGAGCGCAAACGGGTGGGGTGCGCTTAAGGCAATTGCAGCGCGACGCTGCCGGGGTGTTGTTTGATCAGGGTGTACGGCAGGACGCTCCACTCGACGCTTCGGCACATGGCTTCGTTGTGAGAGAAAACCGGTATCAACTTGATGCCGGTGTCGGTGAAGTACCAGTTAGGGGAAAGCCACGACGGTTCTTCGCCATAGACACAGCCATCATTGCGGTCAGTCGTCGTGCTGACTTCTTCGGGATAGAGCGTTTGCAGTTGCGCTACCAGCCATGACGCCAACGCTTGCGGCTCGCCTTGACCGATTCGCAGCACATCATTCAGTGCCAGGGTCTTGCCGGTTTTCGCATCGAGATTAAACGGCAGGTCGTTCTCATCCGAGTAATTCCCGCCGCAATTGGTCTCGGCATTGATATTCACACTGAGCACCGAGGGCGACATCCACAGTGGATCGGCCTTTTGGCTGTAGTGGGTCATGCCGTACCCGGTGAGGCATTCGTGATAGTTGAAGACTTGTTGCCATAAACGTCCCATCAACTGTTGATTGATGCGCTGACGTTGTTCGGCGGGGTAACCCGACACCACTTCAAACAACTGCATTTTTGATTGCGGCTCGCTCCACCATTGCAGCGTGTAGCCCATGAAGTTTTCGGTTTTGCCTGGTTTGAGTGTCATGCCGTGCAGGCGCAGGAAATCGTAAGGCGCCGTGTCATGCAGTGTGGCGAGGTAGGGCAAGGTATCGGCGGGGATTGGCGCGATGTTGGCTTGCTCCAACGCTATTTTCAGCACTTTGCCTTCGGGGTCGGTCCACTCGCCGGACCAGCAGTGAGGTGTGGGCCGAAGATGGATGTTCGGAAGTGGCGCACCGTGATTGTTAAGGTCGCGGCTCTCCTGAAGGTTCAGTTCAGTACCGTCCTTGGCGCCGCTGAGCAGCAAATCCTTGCGGTATTTTTGATAGAAGTAACGGCCACTCACCACCTTGGGGTCATCGGCGCTCAGCTCTAATACGATGGGCGAGTTTCCTAATGTTCCTGTGTAAACCTGACGGCCCGCCTCTGCCCGCAGCGCAGTAGAAACCGTCAGGCAGGCCAGCAGGATAACGCCGGTCAAGTGACTCAATCCTTTGAACATCGGTTGATCCTTGGGTAAGTCGTCTTAAGGCAATTGCAGCGCGACGCCGCCGGGGTGTTGTTTGACGAGGTTGTAAGGCAGGACGCTCCAGTCAATGTCTCGGCACACAGCCGCCGCGTGAACAAAAGAGGGCTCCAACTTGAGGCCTTTTTCGGTGAAGTACCAAAGCGGATAACTCCACAAACCCTCGTCGTTGTAGACGCAATCGTTCTCCTCCGGTTCAGGCTTTTCCTTCATGTCGTTGGGGTTGAGTTTGAGCAATTGCGCGACCAACCACGGCGCCAGTTCTTTAGCACGGTAATCGGAATAGGCTTTGAATGACGGAGACGAATATTCATAGCGGCCCTCTTCGAAATGCACGGGTTTGCCCTGCCCCACCCACAGCACATCATCCAGCGTCAGGACATTACCGGTCTTGGTATCGAAGTTCAGCGATTCGTTATCCTGGTTCGGATGAAGACCGCCGCAATAGGAGTCGGTGGCGGTAACGACGCTCATCACTGACGCCGACATCCATACAGGCTGACTTGTTTGAGAATAGGAACCCGGCGCGCCATCGACCGTGCACCCGAACGTATCCCCGACGCCCTGCCACAAACGCGCCATTAAACGCTGATTGATACGTTGAAGCACTTCAGCGGGATACCCCGAAGCGACTTCGAACAGTTGCACTTCTGATTGCGGCTCACTCCACCATTGCAGCGTGTAGCCCATGACATTTTCGGTGTGGCCCTGTTTGAGTTTCAGGCCTTGCAGGCGCAGGTATTCGTAGGGCCACTGGTCATGAAGTTGGACGAAATAGGGCAAGGAGTCGGCGGGCACTGGCGCAAGTTTGGCGTGCTGCAGTTCCATCTTCCGCCCTTTGCCCTTGGCACTGATCCACGTGCCAGACCAGCCATCCGGCGTGGGTTGCAGGCGCATGGTCGCGTGAGGCTGACGCTCGCCGCCCTCTTCCAGCACAAGCATTTCCCCTTCTTTTGTAACGCTGAGAACCAAGTCTCTACGGTACTTTTGGTAGAAGTAACGACCATCGCCAGTGTCGGGATTCACTTCCAGCACAATCGGCGTTTTGCCCAGGGTTCCGGTGTAAACCTGAGTTCCACTGTCAGCCCAAATCACAGGCGAAAACGTTAAACACGTCAGCGCGATAACGCCGGTCAAACGACACAATCCTTTGAACATCAAATCTTCCTTGGGTAAATGGCCGTTTCCAGTCTTAAGGCAATTGCAGCGCGACGGTGCCGGGGTGTTGCTTGATGAGGCTATAAGGCAAAACACTCCACTCCACATCCGAACACGGCGCTTCTGCATGAGCGAAGTAAGGCCCGAACTTGATTCCTTTTTCAGTGAAATACCAAGTAGGAAACGGCCAGCGGTCCTCTTCACCGTATGCACAGTTTTCGTCGCTGCCCGGTATCTGATCGGGATAAAGCTTATGCAACTGTCCAACTAGCCACGGTGCCAGTTCTTTGGTGCGGTACTCGGAATAGGCATTGAGTGCGTCCGAGGACTGTTTGTCATCAAACTCTTCGTAATCCAGCGGCTTGCCCTGTCCAACCCAGAGGACATCTTCAAGCGTCAGCGACTTACCGGTTTTGGCATCCAGGTTAATGGGCGCCTCGCTGTAGTCCGGGTGAGGGCCGCCACAGCCAGCCTCAATTTCGACGTTCACGCTGATGACGTTTGGTGTGATCAACAACGGTTGAGTGGTTTGTTTATAGAAGGCATCGCTACCGCCAGCGAGGCATCCGTAATACCCCACGACTTGCCGCCACAAACGTTCTCTCAACTGCCGATTAATGCGATCCCGCGCTTCAGGGCTGTAGCCAGAAACAACTTCAAATATCGTCAACTTTGTTTGCGGCTCACTCCACCACTGCAACGAATAACCACTGAAGGTTTGTGTATTGCCTTGTTTGAGTTTCAGACCTTGCAGGCGCAGATACTCGTAGGGCTCTGCATCATGAAGCTTGGCGAGGTAAGGAAGCGTATCGGCCGGGATAACTGACGGTGTGGCTTCCACCAGTTCTATCTTCAGCGTTTTCCCTTGCCCGTCGCTCCAATCTCCCGATAAACGATGGGACTCGATATTCAGTTGGAGTTGAGGCCGAGGCTCTTTTTCATCGAAAGGTTGTTCACCCTCATCAAGTATCAGCCTCTCGCCATTCTTGATGCCACTGAGGCGCAAGTCGTTACGGTATTTCTGATAGAAGTAGCGACCACTGATGTTTTCAGCGTTAGCCGTTTCCAATTCCATCACGATCGGCATCTTGCCCAGCGTACCGGTGAAAACGCGTCGTCCGTCCTCGGCCTGCGCAGTGGAACACAGCATCAGTAACAACGTGGCAACGGGCGCCAGGCGTAACAATCCTTTGAGCATCGATCCATCCCTGAGTAAGTCGGAGTTGCACCGGACAGACTATCCGCGGCGCAATTAAAGCGACGCGGATTATGGCGGGGTTGCTTCGGGTAATCGAGCGTCATTGCATGCTTTAGCGCAGCATCATGCTAACCATCACCAACACCAACAACCCGACATAAACCCGCGCATGAAGACGATCCGGTATCCGCCCCATCCACCGCGTAGCCAGCCGAATCCCCAGTAGCGAACCCACCGTCAACAGCGCAAACGCCAGCACATCCACATACCCGATAAACCACGGCCCGAGGTCAAACTCGGTGAGCCCGGCCATGGCCATGTAAGTCAGCGTACCGACCAACGCCACCGGCAAACTCAGCGGATTGGCCATTGAGGTGGCTTGGGACATGCTCAAGCCGCAGCGCCTTAACAGCGGCACGGTCATGACGCTGCCGCCGACGCCCAGAAACGCCGCGATGGCGCCGATTCCTACACCCGACACCTGAACCTTCTCCAATCGTCGTGGGATCGGGTTGTGGTGGTGTGTAAGAAAACCGCGCCTGAACAGGCAGTCCAGAATCGTCACGCCGAGGTAGACGATAAACGCATACCGAATCACCTCACCGTTGGCCCACATGGCGGCAACAGCGCCAACCATCGCGCCCAACCCGATGTACCCGCCCAACGGCCACAGGTAATCGCGGATGAGGTGGCCGGCGCGTTGGTGTTTGCGGGTGGCGATCAAGGCGTTGACGATCATTGCGCATGTCGAGGTGGCCACGGCGATGTGCATCGCTGATTGGCCGATGGGGTCGTCGGCGCCATGGCTGGTCACCAGCATGCGATACAACAACGGCACCACGACGAACCCGCCACCGAAGCCGAACAGCACGGTGCTGATGCCGGCCATGCAACCGAAGAGTGTCAGTAAGAGGTAGAACATCGCTGTGCATCCATTACGAAAGAGTGCTCGACGATAGAGCGGCGGGCCTTGGCCTGCCTCAGCAAGCCAGCCAATAATGTTCGCGTTTACGCCAATTGTTGGATATCGCTCGATGCGCAATGTTTCGATCAATCTGCTGGATGCCACGCCACGGCCGGTGGTGGCGACCGGTACGGATTATTCCTACGGCCACTTGTTACACCTTCATACGCACCGACGGGCACAACTGCTCTATGGCGCCACGGGGGTCATGCAGGTCAGCACCCATGACGGCAATTGGGTGGTGCCACCGCAACGGGCGGTTTGGATTCCGGCCGGCGTGGCCCATGAAGTGTTGATGCTGGGGGTGAGCACGCGGAGTTTGTATATCGAACCCACTGCCGTCGATCTGGGCAGTCGTTGCCAGGTGATCAGCGTGTCGCCATTAATGCGGCATTTGTTGATGGCGGCGGTGGAGGTGCCGCTGGAGTATGACGAGGCGGGGCGCGATGGGGTCTTGATGCAGTTGTTGCTGCACGAACTCGGCTGCAGTGCTCATCTGCCGTTGCACATTCCATTGCCCGACGATGCACGGCTGCTGGGGTTGTGTCAGGCATTTGTGCAGCAACCCGACGCTCATCAATCACCGCAGCAATGGGCCGAGCAGTTGCACATCAGCTTGCGCACCTTCAATCGACTGTTCCGCCAACAGACTGGCTTGAGTTTCAGCCAATGGCGCCAGCGAGCCTGTGTGGTGCTGGCCCTGGCGCGGCTGGCTGCCGGTGAACCAGTGACGCGCATTGCCCTGGACTTCGGTTATGACAGCCCGGCGGCGTTCTCGACGATGTTTCGTCGGGTACTGGGGCAGGCGCCGTCCGTCTGGATGGAGGCGGCGAAGTAGCACAAATCAAAAAATCAGTTTGATCCGGGATCAAAACAACTGTACAAAAACACAGTATTTTTTGAATCAGCACTCTCGAGCCCGGAGAACACCATGGCCTCTCTTGCGATGAAAATCACCCTGGAACGTATTGCCCTTTTCCAATTCACCCCGGCCCACAGCGCCCAGGCCCGAGCGATGCTGGGTTGGAGTGTGGAAGAGTTGTCCCGCGAATCCGGGGTTTCCGTGGAGGCCATTGAGCGCTTCGAGGCCGAGCGCGACGTGCTGGACGTCACGCGACTGGCGTTGGCGTACCGCTTTGAATCGGAAGGGCTGGTGTTCTTCCCCGGGTTTGCGCCGGGCCGAGGGATGAATGTGAAAGGCTCGACGCCGAACCCGGTGGCGCGAGCGGATTATGCGATGGTTGAGTGAGGTGTCAGCACATGGATGATCGCGATGCGAGCACGCTGCGGGCCAATGCCGAGTACGTCATGAAGATCGGCATGCTCCTCGAAACCGGACGCCTGGGTAGTACGGAGGCGGCTGAAAAACTTGGGCTGACACTGGAAGAGCTGGATGAAATGCTCCGGGGAGAATCCAGCGACTGGACTGTCGCAAAGATCTCGGAGCATCTCAATCAGCCAAGGGATGAACGCCGCTAGCTAATTGCGGACCGCCAAGATTACCGGCGGCCCGGCGGCACCTTATCAAGCGCTCTGAGTCGCCACTTGATCCCGCTGTCCTTCCAGCGCCAGCCACCACGCGCTGCCGCGTTGCGGATACGCGATGTTGAACGCCTCGCCCATTTGCGGCGTGCTGATCGACACATTGCGCTCCCAGGCCAAGGCCAGGATGCGGTCGAAGGGTTCGTACCAGGCGTGCATCGACAGGTCGAAGGTGCCGTTGTGAATCGGCAGCAGCCAGCGTCCTTTGAGATCAATGTGCGCTTGCAGGGTTTGTTCCGGTTGCATGTGAACATGCGGCCATTCGACGTTGTAGGCGCCGGTTTCCATCAGGGTCAGGTCGAACGGACCGTACTGCTGGCCGATGCGTTTGAAGCCATCGAAGTAGCCAGTGTCGCCGCTGAAGAAGATCCGCGTGGCGCTGTCGATCATCACCCACGAGGCCCACAGCGTGCTGTTGCCATCGAACAGGCCGCGACCGGAAAAGTGTTGCGACGGCGTCGCGATAAATTGCAGGCCATCAACTTCAGTGCCCTGCCACCAGTCCAGTTGGCGGACTTTGCTGGCATCGATGCCCCATTTGATCAGGGTGTCGCCGACGCCCAATGGCGTGAGGAAGTATCTGGTTTTGTCCGCGAGTTTGAGCACAGCCTGGTAATCGAGGTGGTCGTAGTGATCGTGGGACAGGATCACCGCTTCAATCGGCGGCAATTCTTCCAGGCTGATGGGCGGCTGGTGAAAACGCTTGGGCCCGGCCCATTGCACCGGCGAGGCACGTTCGGCGAAAACCGGGTCGGTGATCCAGAATTTGTCCCGCAGCTTGAGCAGTACGGTGGAATGGCCGAGGCGGTAGACGCTGTGATTAGGCGCGGCGATCAGTGCGGCTTGGGTCAAGGCTTGCACCGGGACGGCAGCGCTGGGGCGAGTGTTGCGCGGTTTGTGGAAAATCATGTTCCACATGATGCGCATTGTCTTGCGAAAGCCTTCGCGCTTGACCGGCTCGTGGTTGCGGAAGTGCCCTTCTACCTGACGGGAAGCCTCAGGCTGGGTGGCGTTATCCATGGGGGAAGTCGAAATGGCCATGTCTGAATGACTCCAGGAAAACCGCGCAATTAACGATTTTCCGCTTTGGGACGATAAATGGCCAAGGCACGCACGCATCAGCCGAAGATTCTATTAGTCACGGTGCAGGATTAACTCAGCATTACACTGCACAGTGTAGTTTCTAGGTTGCATCAAAGCCGATGACAAGTAAACTGCCAAGTGTAATTCCTTACCTCTTCCTGCCGAAGCGTACTTATGACAGCTCCACAGCGCCTGACCGACCGAAAACGCGAAGCCATCATTCAAGCGGCGATCGCCGAATTCCGGGCCTACGGTTTTGACATCACCAGCATGGACAAGATCGCTGCGACTGCCGGCGTGTCGAAGCGAACGGTGTACAACCACTTCCCGAGCAAGGAAGAGTTATTCGCCGAAATACTCAGTCAACTCTGGGCGCGGGTCACGGATGAGCAGGAAACGGCCTACCGCCCCGACCTGCCGCTGCGCGATCAGCTTCGTCTGATCCTGTTGGCGAAAGTGCAGATGATGGGCGACGACAACTTTCTCGACCTGGCACGGGTGGCGATTGCCGCGACCATTCATTCCCCCGATCGCGCCCGGAACATGATCGCTCGCATGGGTGAGCGCGAAGAGGGGCTGACGGTGTGGATTCGTGCCGCCCAAGCCGACGGCCGACTGAAACCGGTCGCCCCGGAATTCGCTGCGCAGCAGGTTCAGGGGTTGCTCAAGTCTTTCGCGTTCTGGCCACAGATCTCTATGGGCCAGACCGGTCTTTCGCCCGACGTGCAAAACACCGTCGTCGAGTCGGCCATGGACATGTTCCTGGCCTGCTATCAGCTCTAGATCAACGATCTGCCCGCGCCTGCATTCTCGGTAAATGGCTTCCAAGGACACTGATTATTCCCGTTGGAATAAATGACAATGTCTGCCGCTTTACCGATGAACGGTAGCTCTGAATAAAGCACTGCAAAGTGTTTCAGAATGAATCTGGCGCAGGAATTTATGGAAAACAAACGCGGCAAGGGCCTTTCATTTGCCCGACGCATCTACATGCCCCGGGCCGTCGGCCTGGGCATTGGCTGTATTTGTGTGGGCGCCGCGCTGTATCCACTGAATATGCCGGGCTGGGTCTGGGCGTTGATGCTGATCAATGGCCTCGTCTGGCCACATCTCGCCTACCAACTGTCCTCCCGCTCGCCCTACCCCTATCAGGCTGAACGCCGCAACATTATTGGCGATTCGTTGTGCGGCGGTTTCTGGGCCGCCGCCATGCAGTTCAACCCCATCGCGACCGTCACCGTGCTGTCCATGATGACGATGAACAACGTCGCGGCTGGTGGCTCGAAGTTATGCCTGCAAGGCGCCCTCGCTCAAATAGTCGGCGTGCTGATTGCCTGGCTGGTGTTCGGCGTGTCGTTTACAACAACCGCCACGCCGATCCAGGTGTGGGCCTGCCTGCCCTCGCTGACGCTTTACCCGTTGGCGGTGGGGATCGTGTGCTATCGACTGGCATTCAAACTCGCCGAACACAAACGCACTCTGAGCGCCTTGAGCCGCACCGACAGCTTGACCGGCCTGCTCAACCACGGAGCCTGGAAGGACCTGCTGCAGGTCAAATTCCAACAGTGCCGGCAGAACCAGGTGTCGTCGGTGATTGCGCTGATCGACATCGACCACTTCAAGGCGATCAACGACACCTACGGCCACATCGTCGGGGACACAGTGCTACGCCAGTTGAGCATCGACCTGCGGCGCACCCTGCGCGAAAGCGATCTGGCCGGGCGTTATGGCGGTGACGAGTTCTGCGTGATCCTGCCCAACATGGCGTTGCATCAGGCCAGGGAAGTCATGGAGCGTTTGCGCGAAGTACTGCATGACTATCGCCACCCGCAAGTGCCCGAGTTGCGGGTCAACCTGAGCATTGGCCTGTCGGCCTACCAAGCGACATTCAGCGATGCGGTGACGTGGCTAAACGACGCGGATAAAGCTCTTTATGCCGCGAAAAATACCGGTCGTAACAAGATCAGCATTGCCTCGCCCCCTTCTGCCGACGGCACAGCAGCCCGTGTCCCAGCGCAAAACTTGTACAAATGATCAAAAAATCAAATTCTTGTACAACTTTATTAAGTTTTGTATAAGTATTTCACTGTCAGCCAGGGACCTCTGACATTGAGCAAGCAACGCCAAAAAACGCTTGGGTTTTCGGCCAGCAGGCGCACGAACAGGGACTGACTACTGTTGTTCCCCTCATCTCGAGCACTGCCATCATGTTCTTCAATCGCCACCAATCCGCCCTCGACGAACTCCAGCAAACCATTGCCAGCCAGGCCGGTCTGTTGGACGCGATTGATCGCTCCATGGCGGTGATCGAATTTGACCTCGACGGTGTTGTGCTGCGTGCCAACGACAACTTCCTCAAGACGATGGGTTTTGAGCGCGATCAGGTCGTCGGCAAACCCCATCGCCAATTCTGCACCCCGGAACTCGCCCGCAGCAGCCAGTACGCCCAACTGTGGTCGCGACTGAAAAACGGCCAATTCGAGTCGGGCACCTTTGAGCGGGTCAACAGCAAAGGGCTGCCGATATGGCTGGAGGCCAGTTACAACCCGATCAAGGATGCCTCGGGCCGGGTGGTGAAAGTGGTGAAGTACGCCATGGACGTGACGGCCAAGGTCCAGCATGAAAGCGAGTCCAATGCCAAGTTGCAGGCCATCGACCGCGCCATGGCGGTGATCGAGTTCAACCTCGACGGCAGCATCATCACCGCCAATCAGAACTTTCTGTCGCGCATGGGGTACAGCCTGACCGAGCTCAAAGGTAAACATCATCGAATCTTCTGCACCCCGGAACTGGTCAACAGCAGTGCCTATCAGGACTTCTGGCGCCGGCTCAATCTGGGCGAGTTGTTTAGTGGCCAGTTCGAGCGTGTCGACAAGCGCGGGCAAACGGTCTGGCTGGAAGCCAACTACAACCCGGTGTACGACGCTGCCGGCCGCTTGTGCAAAGTGGTGAAATTCGCCTCTGACGTGACCGCCCGGGTCGAGCAACATGCCCAGGATGCCCGCAGCGCCACCGAGGCTTATCACATCTCGGTCGAGACCCGAAAAGTCGCGGAGCAAGGCACCCAAGTGATCCAGCAAGCGGCCAGTGAAATGCGCGAAATCGCCGCCAACATCGCCGAATCCTCGACCTTGATTGCGCAGTTGGGTGAACGCTCGGAGCAGATCACCGCCATCGTCAACACCATCCGTTCGATTGCCGACCAGACCAATTTGTTGGCGCTTAACGCGGCCATCGAAGCGGCTCGGGCCGGTGAGCAGGGGCGCGGATTTGCGGTGGTGGCCGATGAAGTCCGGTTACTGGCCGCACGTACCAGCGGTTCCACGGCGGAAATTTCGACCATGATCAGTTTGATCCAGAGCGAAACCCGACAAGCGATCAAGAGCATGGACGGCACCCGAGATCGAGCGGCTGAAGGCGTCGAGCTGGCGAACCAGGCCGGGACGGTGATTTTGCAGATTCGGGATGGGGCGAGTAATGCGGTGCAGGCCGTCAGCATGTTTGCTAACGAGCGTGCGCCTGGTTGAAGTGATGAGGTGGGGCGGCGTTCCTTATTTGATCGGAAATCGAGGCGCCCCCTTCGCGAGCAAGCCCACACGGGACCGGTGGTGCTCACGACCCCAGTGTGGGAGCGGGCTTGCTCGCGAAGGCGGACTATCATTCAACATCGATTCAGCCAATCAACACCTGCACGGGACTATAGTGAGCCCAAGTCCCGAATCCTTGCAGAGCGCACCATGAATTCAACCAAGTCCGCCACCAAACCCGCCGCCGCACCTGTCGATCACCTGCGTTTCCACCGTCCCCACGCTCACCTGGCACCGACCTTCGGCAATGACAAATTTGCCCTGCGCGCCGAGGCGTTTGCGCGGTTCTTCGGCACGCCGACGTTTCTCGGCGCGCAAACCCTGATCGTGGTGCTGTGGGTGTGCCTCAACCTGTTTGGCGTGGCGCACTTCGACCTCTACCCGTTCATCCTGCTCAACCTGGCGTTCAGCCTGCAATCGGCTTATGCCGCGCCGCTGATTCTGCTCGCGCAAACCCGACAGGCCGCGCGGGACAAAGCCCAGTCCGACGCCGACGCGCAGCACCGCGAAGCCCTGGCGGTGGCCAACAGCGAACGCCAGGCTCAAGCCGCGCAGAACACCGCGCAGTTGCTGGAACTGCTGGAACAGAACACTCGCCTCACCGAAATGACCAAGAGCCTGACCGAACGCATCGAAAACCTGACCTCGGAAATGCACCAGCATTTTGTTCACAAGGACGGGCCGAAAGCCTGACGTTGCGTTCAGGGCAACTTCAGCGCCTGGCCGAGTTCATCGAACAGCGTCACCACCGAGCGCAAGGCGCGGCAGTCCGGGCGGGTCAATAACCACAGCGCCGTGTTGCAGCCTTGCAACGGCCCGGTCAACGGCTGCAAACCGTCACCGATCAGAAAGTCCGGCAACGCCGCGACACCGAGCCCGGCCCGCACCAACTCCGTCACCGACAGCATGCTGTTGCAGCGATATCCCGGCACAACGCCGGGCCATTGCTGGCGGCGCCAGGCAATCGTCGGGTGATCCGGCAGGAAGTCGTCCGGGGCGATCCAGGTCAACCCGGCCAGATCGACGGGATCAACGCTGTTCAAATACGCCGGACTGCCACAAACCCGATATGCAACATCCGCCAGACGCCGGCCCACCAGGTGCTCGGGCGGTGTGCGGGTCAGGCGCAGCGCAATGTCGGCATCCCGGCGGCTGAGGTTGGCGAAGTCGTTGGAGGTGCTGAGCTCGATGGTCAGCGCCGGGTAGGACGGCATGAACTGCGCCAGGGCCGGCAGCAGCAAACCTTGCAGGACTGAATCGGTGCAGGTCAGGCGCACGGTGCCACTGATGATTTCACCGCCCTGCTCGACGCCGATGCGCGCCGCGTCCAGCGCTTGTTCGGCACGCCCAGCCTGTTCGGCCAGGGTCTGGGCCAGGGTGGTGGGCAGGTAGCCGGCACGACTCTTTTCGAACAATTGCTGACCCAGCGCGGCTTCCAGTCGGCGCACGGCGCGGAACACCGTCGACACATCGACCTTCAACAGCTGTGAGGCCCGAGCCAGAGAGCCGCCACGGACCAGCGCCAGGATCAGGGCCAGGTCGGGATAGTCAAGCCGATAGTGCGTCGCTGCATTGATCAATTGGGATAACGCCAATATTGAGTGCGTGAACGCCAATCTATAGTGGCAACTCGTAACGAACAACCTGGCTCTTGTGGCTGGCTCTTGCTCCCTCTCACAAAAGCGCCCTCGCCGCCGGGTTTGTCAGCACTTTCGTGAATCACTGTTAAAGGAAAACCAAATGGATGCTGTTTCTCCTGTCATCGCCCTGCGCATCGCCCTGATCGGCGATTACGACCCGCACGTCACCGCCCATCAAGCCATCCCCGTCGCCCTCGGCCTGGCCGCCGAACACTCAGGCCTGGATGTGCAATTCCAATGGCTGGCCACGGACCAGATCAACGCCGACACACCGTTCGATGACTTCGACGGTTTCTGGTGCGTGCCCGCCAGCCCCTATCGCGACATGGACGGCGCCTTGCGGGCGATTCGTTTTGCCCGGGAACAACAGCGACCGTTCCTCGGCACCTGCGGGGGTTTTCAACACGCGGTATTGGAATACGCCCGCAACGTTCTGGGCTGGGCCGATGCCGAGCACGGCGAGACAGCGCCCGATGCCGAACGGGTATTGCTCACGCCGCTGACCTGCTCGCTGGTGGAAGCCGTTGACCGCATCCATCTGGTTGAAGGTTCGTTGCTCGCCAAGGCGTATGAAAAGTCCGAGATTCTCGAAGGCTATCGCTGCCGCTTCGGTGTGAATCCAGCCTTCGAACAGGCACTGCTCCAGCAACAACTCAGCGCCGTCGGTCACGACTCGAGTGGAGATCTGCGGGCGCTGGAACTCAAGGGGCATCCGTTCTTTGTCGCCACCCTTTTCCAGCCGGAACGTGCCGCGCTCAAAGGGACGCTGCCGCCGCTGGTGCGTGCCTTGATCGAAGCCTGTGCGGGGCACAAGCAATGATCGCCAGTACCCCAGCGCCTCACTATTACGCGGTGATCTTCACCTCCCTGCGCACCGATGGTGGTCAGGGTTACGCCGAAGCGGCCGAGCGCATGGTGGAACTGGCTCGCGAGCAGCCGGGGTTCCTGGGTGTGGAATCAGCCCGGGGTGACGACGGGTTGGGGATCACGGTGTCGTACTGGGTCAGTGAGGCGGCGATCCTGGCCTGGAAGCATCATCCCGAGCACAGCGCGATTCGTGAGCGTGGGCGGCAGACGTGGTATGCGGCGTGTCATACGCGGGTGTGCAGGGTTGAGCGGGCCTATCGGTTTGAAAAATCGGTTTAACAGAGGAAAAGATCGCAGCCTTCGGCAGCTCCTACGGATACACACCCCCCGTAGGAGCTGCCGAAGGCTGCGATCTTTTGATCTTTTGATCTTTTGATCTTCACCCCCGAACCAAACTACGCACCGCCGAAATCTCCGGCACTTCCCGCCGATTCATGTACACCCGCAACGGCTCGGTAATGTTGATCCGGTCATCGATATTCTGGTCCAGCAACAACTGAATCAGCTCGCGCTTAAGGGTCATGGCGTTGTCGGGGCCTGGCGCCCAGACAAATTCACTGGTGGGAATAATGCCGTCATCCGCCACGTCCATGCCGAAGGAGTCTTCGCTGAAACGCACGATGTAGTGGCCGGTCTTGCGGTTGAGGCCGACGAAGCCGTTGAGTTGGTCGGCAGCCTCGCAGATGAGCTGGGAAGTGATGCGCATGATAAACCTCACAAAAGGTCGCTAAGGGACCGGTGATCGATGGTTTACACGCAGGGCTGGCGAACGGGTTTCCCTCTGCCGGGGAAACGCCGGGGCCAAGAGTACTGCAAAGAACCGCACAAAAGCGCAGAAAAAATCTGCTTTAAGCAGGTTTATGTCGGTCTGGCGATAGCGCTCGCGGCGCTCAGTTGTTAAAAGGTACGTCTTTGAAAACCACTGCGAAAGGACCTCGACCATGCCTGTTACCTTCACCAAAAGCGCCTTGGTGCTGAGCCTGTTGCTCGGCCTCGGCCAGGCACAGGCCGCCAGCCAGCCCAGCCCCACCGCACTGGCGACCACCTACGGCATCCCGCATCCGGCCGTGATTGCCCACCGAGGCGCGTCTTTCGATGCCCCGGAATCCACCGCCGCCTCCTACAAACTGGCCCGCGACCTGGGCGCCGATTACCTGGAAATGGACCTGCAGCGCAGCAAGGACGGCGTGCTGTTCGCCCTGCACGACAACAACCTGCAACGCACCACCGACGTCGCGACCAAGTTCCCGGATCGCAAAGACGCGCCAGCCAACCAGTTCACCATTGCCGAGCTGAAAACCCTCGACGCCGGCAGCTGGTTCAACGCCGCTTACCCGGATCGCGCGCGTCCTTCCTACGTCGGTCTGAAGATTCTGACCCTCGACGAAATCATCGACATCGCCGAGGGCAACCCGCTGCACAAGCCCGGCCTGTACATCGAAACCAAAGAGCCGAAGCAATTCCCCGGCATCGAACATGACCTGAAAGAGAAACTTCAGGATCGCGGCTGGCTGAGCCCCGCAGGCTCGAAACTGGCGAAGAGCGAACTGGCGGTCGGCCAGGGCAAAGGCAAGGTTGTGCTGCAAACCTTCGAGAAGAGCAGCCTCGAACTGCTGCAAAAAGAAATGCCGAAGGTGCCGAAGATCCTGTTGCTGTGGGTCGGTGAAGGCAGCATCGAGCCAAAATCCAAAGTGACCTTCGCTGAGTCCGGCGACAAGGACAAAGCCACTTACTACGCCAAGCAAGAGCCGAAAAGCAAAGCCGAATTCCAGCAATGGGTCGAGTACGCCAAGGCCCAGGGCGCCATCGGCACCGGCCCTTCGGCGGCGCTGACCAAGGGCGGCGATCAGAGCTATTCGGACCTGGTCAAGCCATGGATGAACCAGTACACCCACGACCAGGGCATGCTGGTGCACGTCTACACCATCGACGATGCCGTGGATTACCAGAAAGTGATGGACGCCGGCGTCGATGGCATCTTCACCAACCGCGCCAGCGAACTGCTGAAGTTCTACAAACGTCCGGCGGCCGGCACCGTGGCGCAATTGCTGCAGAACAACGGCTACTGAGTGACGCCAAGTACCGAGTGGACGGGCCGCCTCTGGCTGGGGCGTGATTATGGCCTGATCCATGGTGAGCTGGGGCGCACGACGCCCCATGCTCATTACGCCCATCAACTGATTGTTGCACCCGATGCGCCGGTCACCGTGCAGCTCGACGGCGTCGACCAAACGGCCCATCGGCTGTTTATCCCCTCGCACATCAACCACGCCATTGTCGATGCGCCGCAAGCGGTGTTCACGGTTTACGCCGAGCCGCTGAGCTTCGACGGGCAAACGCTGCGCGCTGCCGTGTTCGACGCGCCCCTGTCACTGGAAGGTCTCGATCGCGCCGTGCGCCACTGCCCGCGCCGGGCGCTGGAGGATGGGCGGATTGAACGCGCGTTATCGGCCCTCGACGGCTTGTTGTCGGGCAAAGTCCCGGCCAGTGCCCTGGCCGCCGAGGCGCACTTGTCGTTGAGTCAATTGCAACGGCTGTTCGCCAGCCAACTCGGCCTGCCGGTGCGCAGGCTGGTACTGTGGCGGCGATTGCGCGTGGCGATGGGGCTGATTCTGGCCGGTAGCCCAGTGACCGGCGCCGCGCACGAGGCCGGGTTTGCCGATTCGGCGCACTTCTCCCGCAGCCTGAAAAAACTCTTCGGCGTCACAGCTCGCCAAGGATTGCAGCACATCGAACTGCATTTGCTGGATTGACTCAGCGGCGCAAGGGTTCAGGCACCGCAGGTTCCTGGCTCAACGACACCGGGGCGAACGGGTCCAGCAATTGCGCCATGTAGCCTTGGGGGAAATCCGGCCGACTGCCAATGCCCAGATCGCCCTGACGCATTTTGTAGTCCTGCGTATAAAAAGCGCTTCCCAGTAGCCCATCCCACAGGTTGAAGAACAAACCAAAATTCACGTCCCCGGCCCGGCCATATTTCATGTGATGAAAACGATGCACCGGCGCCCAGGCAAACACCCGGCGCAACGGCCCGAGCTGCATATCGACATTGGAGTGTTGCAGCAGTAACTGGATGGCGATGGCGAACGCCAGCAGTGCCGCTACGTCCAGCGGAATGCCCAACAACAGCAACGGCAACAACCCCGCCGAAGCCTCCAGCAGTTGATGCAACGGGTGCTTCATCAAACCATTGAAGCCATACAGGCGTTGAACGCTGTGATGCACCGCGTGCAAACGCCAGAGCCAACGCACCCGATGGCTGGCGTAATGCATCAGGCTGATACCGGCGTCGGCGATCACAATCGCCAGTGCCAGTTGCAGCCACAGCGGCCAGTCGCCGGGCCAGACGCCATCGAACGACAGCAGCGCCACCAGTCCCGGCAACGCCAGCAATCCCAAGGCATTCAAGGTCTCGTTGACCAGCGCGTGAGCCACGTCACGGGCACGATCACCGGCCGACTGATTCCAGCAACGCTCATAGGGCGCCGCCCACTCGGCCAGGAATGACACCGCGAGCGCGACAAAAAATGCCGGCACCAGCCACTCAACCGAGCACCCGGCCACGCCCACCAGCCAAAGACCCGCGCCGATAAACCCAACCCAAAACACTGGTGCATACAGCCCTGCAAGGATTCGTTTCATCACCACCTCCATTGATCGAGGTCGCAGCATGGAAGGTTGCCGGGGGATGCAATTGAACAAACGGCGCAATCGCCGCGCGGGAGGTTATTAAGGGTGAATTAAGTTGCGCCGGTTAACCTGAGCCCACTTAAACAGTTCACCCAAGGAAAGAAGCTTATGAAAACCCTGACTGCCCTGTTCGCCGCCGCTGCCCTGACCGTTACCGCTGGCCTAGCCCAGGCTGACGTTCGTGTCGACCAGATCCCTGAGCTGGTGAAAAGCGGCAAGATCAAGCCTTTGGAAGAAATGAACCAGGCCGCCCTGAAACTGCATGCGGGCGCGACCATCACCGATACCGATCTGGACAACCACTTCAACGGCTACGAATACGAAGTCGAATTGCGCACCGCTGAAGGTGTTGAATGGGACGTCGATTTCGATGCCGCCACCGGCAAAGTGCTGAGCAACAAGCAAGACAAATAATCACCGCAATACCCTGTGGGACACCGCAATCCCTGTAGGAGCAGAGCTTGCTCGCGAAGACGGCGGCACATTCAACATCACGTTGACTGACCCACCGCTTTCGCGAGCAAGCTTCGCTCCTACAGGGGTTTGGCCGGGTTCAAAAAAACGCACACCCATCGGGTCGTGCGTTTTTTTATGTCTGCATGCGCCACGGATCGCTAGACTCCGTTCACGGCGATCAGGCAGAGACAGAACGAATGGGACAAGCAGCGGCAATAGACATCGCCACAATCGGCAGAATCAGCGCCGTGCCGGCCATCCTTCAGGTCATCCGTGAAATGACCGGCCTGCGCTTTGCCGCCGTCGCTCGCGTCACTGAGGATTCATGGACGGCCTGCGCCGTGCTCGACCAATTGGACTTCGGCCTCAAGGTCGGCGGTGAACTGGATGTGGTCACGACCCTGTGCCACGAAATTCGCACCGCCCACGTCTCGGTGGTGATCGACAAGGCCAGCGAAGACCCGCTGTATCGCGACCACCACACCCCGCGCCTGTATCAATTTGAAAGCTATATCTCGGTCCCGGTGTTTCGTACCAACGGGCAGTTCTTCGGCACCATCTGCGCCCTCGACCCGAATCCGACCGAACTCAAGAGCAGCACCATCCAGTCCACCATGGAGTCGTTCGCCCGGGTGCTTTCACTGCAAATCGAGGCCGAAGAAAACCTGCTGCACACCGAGGCGGCCTTGCAGGAAGAACGGCAAAACGCCGAGTTGCGTGAGCAGTTCATCGCCGTACTCGGCCATGACTTGCGCAACCCGCTGTTCGCCATTGGCGCCGCCGCCGAGATGCTCCAGCGCAAATACCCCAACCCGGCCAGCGACAAATTGGTGCAACACATCCGCACCAGCGCCCGACGCGCGGCGCAACTGGTGGACGACGTGCTGGACTTCGCCCGTGGACGTCTGGGCAACGGCATTCCAGTCAGCGTCACGCCCTGCCCGGACTTGGCCGAAGCCTTGCTGCATGTGATTTCGGAAATACACAACGTACATCCGGACCGGGTCATCCGCGCCTCAATCGGCGACTTGCAGGGCACGCATTGCGACCGCGAGCGCGTTGCGCAATTGCTCTCCAATCTGCTGGCCAATGCGGTTGCCCACGGCGATCCCCAGGGTGACGTGGAAGTCACCGCGCTTGTCGATCAGGGCGCGTTGATGATTGCGGTGAAAAACCAGGGGCAGATCCCGGAGCCGGTACTGCCCCATCTGTTCCAGCCCTACGCGCGACCGACTCGGGACACACCCCAGGCCGGCCTCGGGCTGGGCCTCTACATTGCCAGCCAGATTGCCCAGTCCCACGGCGGCCGCCTGCACGTGGCGTCCACCGCGCAGAACGGCACGTTGTTCACGTTCAGCCTGCCGCCGGCGGTTTAAGCCGACGTACTGACCATCGACCCGGTCGTGCTGCTGCCTTCATCCTGCAACGCCTGCAACAACGCCGCCGTGGCGGTTTGCAACGACCCCGACGTAGCTGAGATCTGCGACTGCGCGGCCGCTACGTCGGCGGCTTTGGCATCGGCGCTTTCCTGCTTGGCCTGAGCCGCTTGCAGTTGCTGCTGTTGTTCCTGCAATTGTTTTTGCAGCTCGGCGATCTGCTTGCGCAGTTCCTTGACCGTATCGGATTCCGTGCTGCTGCTCGAACTGCTGTCACCGCCCGCCGGCGCGGCACCACCAGAAGCTTTGGTGGTATCGCCGGAAGCCGTGGTGCTGGAGGTGGCGGTTGTCGAAGTGGTGTCGTCGGTGCTGTCGCTGATCGAGGTTTTGCTCGTCGGCGTCGAGAGGGTCTGGTTGATCGAAACGGAAGTAATGCTGACCATGGGATTTATCCTATGTGGGTTCAGGTTAAATCCATCATCGACATCGTTTAGGCGGACTTGAGATCGACTGTGTACCGACTCGGTAAGCAAACCGGTACACAGCTTTTTTTTGCCTCAGGCGCTGAGGCGCGACGTCACTTCATTCAACTGCCCCGACAAGCCGTGCAGGTTGCGGCTCGCCGCTTCGGTGCGCTGCACGTTGTCCAGGTTGGTGCTGGCGATGCTGGTGATTTCGGTCAGGTTGCGCGAAATGTCTTCGGCCACCGAGGTTTGCTCTTCGGCGGCGGTGGCGATCTGGCGGTTCATGTCGCGGATGGCTTCCACGGCATGGGTGATGCGCTCCAGCATGGCGCCGGCCTCGGTCACTTGGGCGACACTTTCCTCGCTGCGGGACTGGCCGCTTTCAATCGCCTGGGCGGCGTCCACCGCACCGGTTTGCACGGTCTGGATGATCTGGTTGATCTCGATGATCGACGCCGCCGTGCGCTGGGCCAGGCTGCGGACTTCGTCGGCCACGACCGCAAAACCACGCCCGGCTTCACCGGCGCGGGCCGCTTCGATGGCAGCGTTGAGCGCCAGCAAGTTGGTCTGCTCGGCGATGCCGCGAATCACTTCCAGCACCTTGCCGATGCGCCCGCTGTCGGTTTCCAGACGACGGATCACGGTGGCAGTGTTGGAGATCTCGCCGCGCATTTGAGTGATGGTGTGAATGGTGCCCTGCATGACCTTTTCGCCCTGCTGGGCGGACTGATCGGCATCATCGGCGGCACGCGCCGCGTCGGCGGCATGACGCGCCACTTCCTGGGCGGTGGCGGACATTTCGTTCATCGCCGTGGCCACCTGATCGGTGCGGTTGAACTGTTCGTTGGTACCGCCGGCCATCAGCGTGGCGATGGAATTCAGTTCGCCGCTGGCGCTGTCCAGGTCCGATGCGCTGCGCTGCAAACGGGTGAAGGTTTCAGCCAGGAAATCGCGCAAGGTGTTAGCCGCCATCGCCAGTTTGCCCAGTTCATCTTCACGGTCGCTGGCCACGCGCTCGGCAAATTTGCCCTGGCTCAGTTGTGCGACGTAGTCGATCAGTTTGCGAATCGGATCAACCAGGTTGCGGTTGATCAGCCACAGGCTCAACAAGCCGATCAACAGACCTGAAGCGAGCATCACGACGATCCCCAGCAACACGGTGCGCTCGGCGCTGGCGCTGATCTGTGCCGATTGTTCGGTGCCCTGCTTGCGCAGTTCGCCGACCAATTCGCTCATCTGATCGCTGGTGGCGCGGTCCACGCCTTTCACGGCGGTGTCGCCGGCGGTGGGGTCGGCACCAGCGGCGACGTAGGCATCGCGACCTTTCAGGTAGGCGCTGCCCAACTGACGGTGTTCGTCACGCAGCCGCTCGATGCGGGTCTTGAGCTGGGCATCCAGGCCTTTCTGCCCGGCCAGTTCGCCGAGAATGCCCTGCACGTCACGCTGACGGTCTTCGAATTGCTTCCAGTATTTGTCCAGGTCCGCAGGCTGCTTGCCGCGCAGCAGGACGTTTTTCCATTCCTGAACCTGCACCTTGAATTGCAGGTTGGCTTCATCGATCAATTGCGACGTGCGCAGCGGGCCGTCGATCAGGTTGGCGTAGTTTTGCACGCCGCTGGACAGGAAGTGAAAGCAGGCCAACGCGATCAGCAATATCGCCAACAGGCTGCCGCCGAGCAATGCGAGGATTTGGGCTCTCAGGGATTTTTGCAGCATCGAGTGATACTCATGACAGGAAAAAGGCACGCCTGATTGGGCGTGAAAGACATCCAAACGTCCCTGTCTGCGATCCGGCTCGTGGCCAGAGCCGCGCAACCTAACACCTGCGTCATCGGCGTGCCAGAGCGGTTCTTGAATCATTTCCGACCATCGGTAACGCACACGTTTGCGCGCCACACGACTGTCACAAAACTGTCAAAACTCCTTGCGATGATGCGGCTCAAGTGAACCTGTGAAACCCGCGACAGGCGCTTCCTCTCAGCGAGACCTCATGAACCACAGCATCGATAACACCCACCGCGACACTGACTTGTTCGGCCTGCTTTACGGCTTCCGTTTTCGTCCGGGTGAGCGCGGCCGGGAGATCGATTCCGCCGAGGCTTTGCGCTGTTTGCAACAGAGCGAGGACAGCGATGAATTCCTCTGGCTGCACCTCAACCTGGCCCACGCGGCGTGTGAGCGCTGGATGAAAAGCCATCTGGAATTGCCCGAGGAGTTTTTCGAAGCGCTGCACGAAGGCTCGCGTTCGACGCGTATCGAGCACGTCGATTCGGCGTTGCTGGCGGTGGTCAACGACGTGGTGTTCAACCTCAGCAGCATGGTTTCGTCGGATGTCTCGACATTGTGGGTGTGCGCCCGCAGCAAGTTGATCATCAGCGCACGCCTGCAACCGCTGCACTCGGTGGACAAGTTGCGCTCCTCGGTGAAGGCCGGTGAATGCTTTCGCTCGCCGCTGGAATTGCTGGTGCACCTGTTGCGCGATCAGGGCGAAGTGCTGACGCAGATCGTGCGCAAGACCAGCCAGAGTGTCGATCAGATCGAAGATGAGTTGCTGTCCTCGCGCCTGTCGACCAACCGCGCCGAACTGGGCGCCAATCGTCGGGTGCTGGTGCGTCTGCAGCGCTTGCTGGCGCTGGAGCCGGGATCGTTGCTGCGCCTGCTCAATCGGCCGCCGCAATGGTTGCAGAAGGAAGACGTCAAGGAGCTGCGCAAATCCACTGAGGAGTTTGCGCTGATCATCAACGACCTCACGGCCCTCGGCGAACGGATCAAGCTGTTGCAGGAAGAGATCGCCGCCAACCTCAACGAACAGAGCAACCGCACGCTGTTCACCCTGACGGTGGTGACGGTGCTGGCGCTGCCGATCAACATCATTGCCGGTTTTTTCGGCATGAACGTGGGCGGGATTCCACTGGCGGGCGACCCGGAAGGGTTCTGGATTCTGGTGGCGTTAGTGGCGACGTTTACCGTGCTGGCGGGGCGTTGGGCGTTTCGTAAACGCCAGGATTATTAAGATCAAAAGATCGCAGCCTTCGGCAGCTCCTACAGGTGCACACATTCCACCCGTAGGAGCTGCCGAAGGCTGCGATCTTTCCGCTTCCTGATCAACGGATAAACAAAAACCCCAAACACTGACCCACCGCAGTCTCTCTGTCATATTTTGAAACGATCATGGGCAACACTCCTTCCCTCCTCAGGATTGTCCGTGATGGCTACTCCTTCTTTGTCTGCTGCTCAGGCGCCCGCCCGCAGCGCCAGACCGCAGTTCGATAAAAAACCCGGCCTGTTTACCCTGGTGATTTTCTTCGGCGTGCTGGCCAGCGGTTTGTTATTTACCGCCTACAGCCTGATGCACGACATGCACGAACTCGGCACGGTGGTCACCACGTGGACCCCGTTCCTGCTGCTCGGCGTGGCGCTGGTGATCGCCCTCGGTTTTGAATTCGTCAACGGCTTCCACGACACCGCCAACGCCGTGGCCACGGTGATTTACACCAACTCGCTGCCACCGAACTTTGCGGTGGCCTGGTCCGGGTTCTTCAACTTCCTCGGCGTGTTGCTGTCGAGCGGCGCGGTGGCGTTCGGGATCATCGCGTTGTTGCCGGTGGAGCTGATTCTGCAAGTCGGCTCCTCCGCCGGTTTCGCCATGATCTTCGCCTTGTTGATCGCCGCGATCCTGTGGAACCTCGGCACCTGGTGGCTCGGCTTGCCGGCCTCGTCTTCGCACACCTTGATCGGTTCGATCATCGGCGTCGGCGTCGCCAATGCCCTGATGCACGGCCGCGACGGCACCAGCGGTGTGGACTGGGCCCAGGCGACCAAGATCGGTTACGCCCTGCTGCTTTCGCCGCTGGTGGGCTTCGGCTTTGCCGCGCTGTTGCTGCTGGCGTTGCGCGCCTTCGTCAAGAACCGTGCGCTGTACAAGGCACCGGAAGGCGATGCGCCGCCACCGTGGTGGATTCGCGGTCTGCTGATCCTGACCTGCACCGGCGTGTCCTTCGCCCACGGTTCCAACGACGGCCAGAAAGGC
>Ga0302175_10000177_pt1 | contig 25414 bp, 22 predicted proteins | sample I_Fen_N3_3_FD_198791 | JGI IMG/M metagenome (GOLD analysis project Ga0302175, IMG submission 198791) | Peat permafrost microbial communities from Stordalen Mire near Abisko, Sweden - I_Fen_N3_3 | ecosystem: Environmental > Terrestrial > Soil > Wetlands > Permafrost | place: Sweden: Abisko... | reverse complement strand
CTGTAGGAGCTGTCGAGTGAAACGAGGCTGCGATCTCTTGATCTTGATGAGATTGAGCAGCCTCGGCTGCTCTTTTGCTTTATGAGAGAACACCCATGACCGCCGCCAAAACCCGCATTCTAGAGCTGCGCGCTGAGCTGGATCAGCACAACTATCGCTATCACGTGATGGATGAGCCGAGTATTCCTGACGCCGAATACGATCGGTTGTTCCACGAGCTCAAGGCTCTCGAAGCCGCCAATCCCGAACTGATCACCAGCGACTCGCCGACCCAGCGTGTCGGCAGTGCGGCGCTGTCGGCGTTCACCCAAGTGCGCCACGAAGTGCCGATGCTCAGCCTCGGCAACGCCTTCGAAGAAACCGACATGCGTGAGTTCGATCGCCGGGTGACCGAAGGCCTCGACTTGCCGGCCGGTGATCTGTTCGGTGGCGGCGCGGCGGTGGAATACAGCTGTGAGCCGAAACTCGATGGCCTGGCGGTCAGCCTGTTGTATCAGGACGGCGTGCTGGTGCGCGGCGCCACGCGCGGCGACGGCACCACCGGCGAAGACATCAGTGTCAATGTACGCACCGTGCGCAACATCCCGCTCAAGCTGCACGGCACTGGCTGGCCAGCGACGCTTGAAGTGCGCGGCGAAGTGTTTATGTCCAAGGCCGGTTTCGAGCGGCTCAACGCCACGCAACTGGAAGTCGGCGGCAAGACCTTCGCCAACCCGCGTAACGCGGCCGCCGGCAGCTTGCGCCAACTGGATTCGAAGATCACCGCCAACCGCCCACTGGAATTCTGCTGCTACGGCATCGGCCAGATTTCGGCGGACATCGCCGACACACATATCGGCAATCTCAAGCAGTTGCAGGCCTGGGGCATGCCGATCAGTCATGAATTGAAACTGGCGCATGGCATCGATGAATGCCTGGATTACTACCGCGACATCGGCGAGCGCCGCAACGCGCTGGCCTATGAAATCGACGGTGTGGTGTTCAAGGTCAACAGCATTGCCTCGCAGCGTGAACTGGGTTTCCGCGCCCGTGAACCGCGTTGGGCGATTGCCCATAAATTCCCGGCGATGGAAGAACTCACCGAGTTGCTCGACGTGGAGTTCCAGGTCGGCCGCACCGGCGCGGTGACGCCGGTGGCGCGCTTGAAGCCGGTCAAGGTGGCCGGGGCGACCGTGGCCAACGCCACGTTGCACAACATGGATGAAGTCGCGCGCCTGGGCTTGATGATTGGCGACACGGTGATCATTCGCCGCGCCGGTGATGTGATCCCGCAAGTGGTGCAAGTGGTCCTTGAGCGTCGTCCGGAAAATGCGCGGCCGGTGCAGATTCCCGAGCAGTGCCCGGTGTGCGGTTCCCATGTCGAGCGCACGCAACTGGTCAAGCGCAGCAAAGGTCGCGAGACCGTCAGCGAGGGCGCGGTGTATCGCTGCGTCGGTCGCCTGGCCTGCGGCGCGCAGTTGAAGCAGGCGATCATTCACTTTGTCTCCCGCCGCGCCATGGACATCGAAGGCCTGGGCGACAAGAGCGTCGAGCAATTGGTGGATGAAGGCTTGGTGAGTTCGCCGGCCGATCTCTACGCCCTGAAGTTCGAAGACATTGTCGACCTGGAAGGTTTTGCCGAGCTGTCGAGCAAAAAACTGCTCAGCGCCATCGACGACAGCAAAAAGCCGAGCCTGGCTCGCTTTATCTACGCCCTCGGGATTCCCGACGTCGGCGAAGAGACGGCCAAGGTGCTGGCGCGCTCCCTGGGCTCGCTGGAGCGGGTTCAGCAGGCGCTGCCGCAAGTGTTGACGTACTTGCCGGATGTCGGCCTGGAAGTGGCTTACGAGATCCACAGCTTCTTTGGCGATGGGCACAACCAGCAAGTGATTGCCCAGTTGCTCAAGCACGGTTTACAGATCCAGGATCAGGGCGAATTGGGCGCGGAGTTTTCCGCCAGCACCACCCTCGGCGGCTTCCTCGACAAGTTGCACATCCCGTCGGTAGGGCCGGGCGGGGCGCAGAAACTCGCGGACAAGTTCGGCTCGCTGCAAGGCGTGTTCGACGCCGACTGGCTGGACATGCGCCAGGCATTGCCGGAGAAGCAGGCGAATTCGGTTCGCGAGTTTTTCGCCGTTGAAGAAAATCGCCGGATTGCTGAAGCGGCGGAAAAGCAGTTGCGTGATTTCGGCATGCACTGGCAGAGCGAGAAGAAAGTCGTCGAAGGCTTGCCGCTGGCCGGGCAGACCTGGGTGCTGACCGGTTCGCTGGAGCTTATGAGTCGCGATGTGGCCAAGGAAAAGCTTGAGAGCCTTGGCGCCAAGGTGGCGGGTTCGGTGTCGGCCAAGACCCATTGCGTGGTCGCGGGGCCAGGGGCAGGCTCGAAGTTGGCCAAGGCCAGCGAGCTGGGTTTGAAGGTGCTGGATGAAGAGGCGTTTGTGGTGTTCCTGAAGAAGTACGGCATCGACGTTTAAGATCGCCAAGATCGCAGCCTTCGGCAGCCGTACAACCCCGTAGGAGCTGCCGAGTGAAACGAGGCTGCGATCTTTTGATTTTATCCACACAAAAATGCGGGAACGATCCTGAGGCGCAAATGATCTAGTCTTGGCACCCCTCAGGGAGAGTCCGCCATGTACCGTTTCTTCGAACAGCTCAGTTCCCGAATCGCCGCGCCTTTCATCGGCGAGAGCTCGCGCAACAGCAAGGTCTGGCAGTGTCGCTGCGGGCAATCGTTGTTCTTTCGCAACAGCCAGTGCCTGGCCTGCTCGGCGGCGTTGGGCTATCAGCCGGAACAGAGCCGTTTGTCTTCGCTGCAACCCGGCGCGCAAGCGGACACCTGGCTGCTCGACGCCGATCCCGAGGCTGGTGTGTTCCGCCGTTGTGCCAATCTCGATTCCCCGGCCGCGTGCAACTGGCTGCTTCCCGCCAACGACCACGATGCGCTGTGCATCGCCTGCAGCCTGAATCACACCATCCCGGATCTATCGATACCGGAAAACCCTGAGCGTTGGCGCAAGGTCGAGACGGCCAAGCGACGTCTGATCGCGCAACTGGTCAGCCTCGGTTTGCAGGTCATCCCTAAGACGGTGGACGAAGAAACCGGCCTGGCTTTCGATTTTATCGGTGTCGACCTCGAAGGCAAACCGCCGACCACCGGTCACGCCAACGGTCTGATTACCCTCGATATCAAGGAAGCGGACGACGCCCATCGCGAACAGGTCCGGGTGCAGATGCACGAGCCTTATCGCACATTGCTCGGGCACTTTCGTCACGAAGTTGGCCACTACTACTGGGATCGACTGATCGCCAACAGTCAGTGGCTTGAGCCGTTTCGTGGCCTGTTCGGCGACGAGCGTGCGAGCTATGCCGAGTCCCTGGAGCGGCACTACCAGGACGGTGCGCCGCTGGACTGGCAACAACAGTTCGTCAGTGCCTACGCGACGATGCATCCGTGGGAAGACTGGGCCGAAACCTGGGCTCACTACCTGCACATGATGGACGCCGTGGACACTGCCCTGGGCTTTGGCATGAGCGCCCGGGAAATGGACTTCGATTACCAGCCATTCCCGCTCAGCACGCTCTACGACCCCCAGCATCCTGGCGGCGCGGCGTTCCTGTCGTTCGTCAATGCGTGGATCGAGCTGGCGGGCATGCTCAATGAGTTGTCGCGGAGCATGGGGCAGCCGGATTTCTATCCGTTCGTGCTGCCGTCGGCGGTGATTGCCAAGCTGCACTTTATCCATCTGGTGATCCAGCAGGAGGGCGGCAGGGCGGATGAGGTGTTGGCGCAATAGGGTCAAAAGATCGCAGCCTTCGGCAGCTCCTACAGGTGTACGCCTATTCACGTCGGAGCTGCCGAAGGCCGCGATCTTTTTGGGTCGCCGCATGTCCTTGACGCCGTTCATATTTTTTAATCCGCGCGAACGGTTGTAACTTCGTCTCAGATAGGTACAATGGCGCCGTTCGCCGTCAGGTGAATGTCGTTATGGTGACTCCATCGGTCCCCCCGCAACGATTACCCGTGAACCTGGTCAGAGCCGGAAGGCAGCAGCCACAGCGGGAACATTGTGTGCCGGGGTGTGGCTGGTGGGGTTGCCTCCATAACGCCAAGTCCTCAGCTTTGAGGCTTGTGCGCGCAACATGTTCTGATACTTTTCGTTTTAAAAATCTTTATGTTCTGTTTGTCTGCTGCGCTGTCATGCGGCGGTTTTTGCTTGTCTGTCGTTTAAGAATGCTGCGCTGTCAGGGTCGCCTGACAGCGCAGAATGACGAAGGCCTTAAGCCTTTTTGCGGCTGAACAACTTGCGCACGAAGCCGGCGATCACCACCAGCCCGACGATCAGGAATTTTTTCGCGGCCAGCAGAAAAATGCCGATCTTGGCAAACAGCCCTGCCTTGGCCGCCAGACCGCCACCCACCAATGCCGCCAGACCGTAGGACGCCAGTTTGTCGGTGGCGGGGCTGTAGTCGGTGTAGAGGTTGCCGTCGGTGAAGTTGGTGAAGGCGATGACCTTCGGCAGCTCTTGCTTGACCATTGGCAAGTCCGCCATCGCGGCAACGGCGTTCAACTCCAGTACGCCTTTGCGGCCCAGTACCCGAATGCTGTAGTTCAAGGTGCTGCCCTCGGCATCGTCGGATTTCAGTTCCCGCGCCCAGTACATTTTGTGACTGGCTTCGTCGTAATGCGGCTGCTCGGCCCAGCCCAGCAAGTGCAGGCCGGCATAGCCTTGCTTCTGGCGCTCTTTATTGTCCTCCTCGTCCTCTTCCTGCATTTGCTTGAGCAGGTCGGCGTAGTCGATTTTCGCCGCGTCCTCGTCGGAAATGTGCCCGTCTTCGGTATAGCTGACGATCACGCCCCAGCCGCTGGCGGCCAGCGGGTTTATGGCTGTCGGGATAATCATGCCCAGTGTCTCGGTGCCGGGTGGGTTGCCCCAGCCTTCGGTCAGCAGGCGTTCGGTGTCTTTGGGGTTGAGGTAATAAAACTCGTCGTTGAGCTTCATCGTCGCAATGCCCGAGGGCAGGGTGATGGTGCCGTGCTGCTTCTTGAGGGAGGCGAGAAACTGCTCGGGTGATTGCTCCGCTTGAGCAGCTTCGACGGTTTCTGGCGCAGGCGTGGTGGCCGCTTGGGCGGGGTTATGCAGGGCGCACAGCAGTGCAGCCATCAAGAACGGACGGAGGTGTTTCATCGTATTCCTTTACATTTTGAATTGATTTAGCGCGAGGATATCGGACGGCCATTATCGGCGCACGCCCTTTGAGTCTGTTTCTGGCGCCTGAACAAGCAAAAGGCAGATCGGTCGATGTCGACAAATCTGCCTTCTTTGTTCCTGGCACTAAGGCTTGGACAAGGCCTGGTCAACCGCTGCAATCAGCTTTCCCAGATCCTTCGGGGTGGCTTTATGTATGACACCGAACAGATACGCTCGCTGTTCATCTTCATCGCCCAGATCTGCGAAAAAGGCTTTCAGCTTCACGCCCAGCACATCTGAAAGCAGGAACAACGCTTCCACGCTGGGGGTATAGGTACCGGTTTCGAAGCGGCTGATGGTTTTAGGGTCAAAACCGGTTTTTTCGCCGAGTTCAGCCTGAGTAAGCCCCGCGACCTTGCGGTAGCGTCGGATGGCCGGACCCAAACTTGAAATTTGCATCGCTCAATTCCCATTTAGAATCAAGAACTTAACGATAGATTTTTGCATTAGACAACTGCATGATCCATCACCTTGCTTTGCAAAATGTGATGTATTTCGTAGAATTGGCACTCATAGGGGGCATTTGGTGACCTGCTTACAGACGTTGAGACAATGTGAGCCGTCCAGCATTGCGTTCCATTGCCGGGTGTGCGGACGAGTCTTCAGTGGCGGGAAAGCTGTATTAAATGTAACTGATTCACTGTTTCAGCCTTGCCCGAGGCCTATGAGCCTAGTTGATCCTGGGCTGTCCCGGGGCCATCAACAGCTGTCCATGGAGTGATCACGTGTCTCTGCGCAGTTCGTTTCAAAACATCTCTTCCGGGCATTCTGCACTGGTCGAGCGGTACCACCGCTAGCGACAGAGAGCCTGACTCATGGATGAGAAATACCGCAGGGCCGTGGATGCCGCCGCCATTTTTTCCGAAACGGACTTGAGCGGCCGGATCACTTACGTCAATGACCAGTTCTGCGCCATCTCCGGCTATAGCCGCGAGGAGCTGATCGGGCAGAACCATCGCCTGTTGAATTCCGGTCTGCACTCCGCCGATTTCTTCGCCAGCCTGTGGCGCACCATCGCCCTGGGCAGCGTCTGGAAGGGCGAGATCTGTAACCGCGCCAAGGATGGCAGCCTGTACTGGGTCGACAGCACCATGGTGCCGGTGCTCGACGACGCCACCGGGCGGGTTCACCGTTATTTGTCGATACGTTTCGATATCAGCGAAAAACGCCAGTTGCTGCACTCCCTGCAATGGCGGGTCGGGCATGACGTGCTGACCGGGCTGCCCAATCGTGCCTTCCTTTCGGATTTGCTGGACCAGGCGCTGGAGTTCTCCCGCAAGGAAAACATCCCGCTGGCAGTCTGCATGCTCGACCTCGATGGCTTTAAGGCTGTCAACGATGGCTACGGGCATGCCAGTGGCGATTTGCTGCTGGTGGAAGTGGCCAAGCGCTTGCGCATGATCGTGCGCGGCGAAGATGTGGTGGCGCGGCTGGCCGGCGATGAGTTCGTATTGGTGTTGCGTTACGTGCGGGACTTGCCGGAACTGCGCGCCGCGCTGAATCGGGTGTTGGGCGCGATTTCGGCGCCGTACTCGCTGCATGGCAAAGACATCAATGTGTTTGCCAGCATTGGCGTGACCCTATTCCCCTACGACAACGAAGATGCCGAAACCCTGCTGCGCCACGCCGATCAGGCCATGTACGTGGCCAAGCAGCGCGGACGCAACCGTTTTCACCTGTTCGATGTCTCTCGGGATCAGGAAGTCAAAGCCACCCACCAGACGGTCGAGCGGGTGCGTCAAGCCCTGGCGGACGGCGAGTTGTGCCTGCATTTTCAGCCCAAGGTGAACATGCGCAGCGGCGAGGTGGTCGGCTTCGAAGCGTTATTGCGTTGGGAGCATCCGCAAAATGGCCTGGTGCCGCCGCGCGAGTTCTTGCCGCTGGTGGAGGAGACTGACCTGATCATCGATATCGGTGAATGGGTCATGGACCAGGTCTTGTCGCAATTACAGCGCTGGCAGCAGGCCGGGAAGGGCTGGCCGGTCAGCATTAATATTGCGGCGCGGCATTTTCAGCGGGTGGATTTCGTCGAGCGGCTCCAGCAAGTGCTCGCCCGGCACAACCAGGTTGCCCCGCAACTGCTTGACCTGGAAATCGTCGAGTCGGTGGCGGTCGAGAATATCCAGCATGTCAGCGCTTGTTTGCAGGCCTGTCAGGCACTCGGTGTGCAGTTTTCGCTGGGGGATTTTGGTACGGGTTATTCGTCCCTGAGCTATCTCAAGCGCTTGCGCACGCAAACCATCAAGATCGATAAATCCTTTGTGCGAGACATTCTTCATGATCATGACGACCTGGCGCTGACCACTGCGGTGATCGGTTTGGCCCGGGCGTTTGGCCGGCAGGTGATCGCCGAGGGGCTGGAGAGCATCGAGCACGGTCAATTGTTGCTGAGCCTGGGCTGCGAAGTGGCTCAAGGCTATTTCATCGCCCGGCCAATGCCTCCGGCGGAAGTGCCCGGCTGGGTCGCCGGGTTTATTGCGCCGGCGCAGTGGCGGGAACTGGATCAGGTCGGCTGACAAAATGTGTGTCCGCCATCAATCCTACTGTGGCAGCGGGCTTGCTCGCGAAAGCATTTAGTCAGTCAACACTGATGTCGTCTGACACGACGCTTTCGCGAGCAAGCCCGCTCCCACATGGGTTTTGCGTCGATCATGAAATTATCTAGGGCGTTCGCGGCTCGGCGCCGATGTAGAGCCCGATGATGTCATCAATCTCGCCGGACATTTTCATCCGCAGCAAGGTGCGCAAGATACGTTGCACCGGTACGTTCGGGTCGTTACGCACGTAGCAGCCCACATTCTGCTCTTGCAGCATGGCCACCGCTTGCAGTTGCTGATCAGGCAGCAAGCGCTGATTGAACCAGTCCAGGGTCCATTGATTGCTGACGGCGTAGCGAGAGCGCCCGGCCAGGAGTTTTTCCAGCACTTGCTCCTGATTGCGCGCGTCTTCGCGTTGCAACTGGCCGGCATCGAACAGCGGTTGCAGCGTCGGGTAGATATAGCCGAGCACGGTGCCGATGGCCTCGTGCCGCAGATCCGCCGGGTTTACTGACACGGGCATGTCCTTGCGGCTGACCAGCAGGTCGCGCTGCAAGAACAGCGGAATGCTCCAGATGTAATCCCCGGACTGATTGGGCAGCCACGACTGTGCGGCATAGCAGCGCACGTCGACTTCGCCGTGTTCCATGGCGTTCTGCACCCGCGCCCGGGGCAGCACATGAAATTCGGCGGGGGAGCCGTCCTGGGTCGAGAGGCTGAGCAGGATGTCGTAGAGGATGCCCTGGGTTGGCCGGCCGCGATCCAGTTGCACTATCGGCATGGCCCAACTGTCGGCCATGACGAAGCGCAGCGGCGCGTCGGCGGCTGTGGCGTTCAGGCAGATCAACAACAAAGCCCCCAAGGCCAACCGCATAAACGCTCCGGTACTGATGAACCCTGTGCTGATAAATAGCTCCCCAAAATGCAGCTTAGCCAGATTAGACGAGCACACCGGATGCAATTTCAGGCCTGCTCCGCTAGCATTAGCCGCTTCTGCTTCCCAGTGGCGATGGTTTTCGATGAGTTATCAGGTTCTTGCACGTAAATGGCGTCCGCGCTCGTTCCGCGAAATGGTCGGCCAGACCCATGTGCTCAAGGCTCTGATCAATGCCTTGGACAGCCAGCGGCTGCACCACGCCTATCTGTTTACCGGCACCCGTGGGGTGGGCAAGACCACCATTGCACGGATCATTGCCAAATGCCTGAACTGTGAGACAGGTATCACTTCCACGCCGTGTGGCACCTGCTCGGTATGCCGCGAGATCGATGAGGGGCGCTTCGTCGACCTGATCGAGATCGACGCCGCGAGCCGGACCAAGGTCGAAGATACCCGCGAGTTGCTGGATAACGTGCAGTACGCGCCGAGCCGCGGGCGCTTCAAGGTCTACCTGATCGACGAAGTGCATATGCTTTCCAGTCACTCGTTCAACGCCCTGTTGAAAACCCTGGAAGAGCCGCCGCCTTACGTCAAATTCATCCTGGCCACCACCGATCCGCAGAAACTTCCTGCAACCATTCTGTCGCGCTGCCTGCAGTTCTCCCTGAAGAACATGACGCCGGAGCGTGTGGTCGAGCATTTGACCCACGTGCTGGGCGTCGAGAACGTGCCGTTCGAAGACGACGCCCTGTGGTTGCTGGGGCGCGCCGCCGATGGTTCGATGCGCGACGCCATGAGCCTGACCGACCAGGCCATCGCCTTTGGTGAAGGCAAGGTCATGGCGGCCGATGTGCGGGCGATGCTTGGTACCCTGGACCACGGTCAGGTATTCGATGTCCTGCATTCACTGATCGAGGGCGATGCCAAGGCATTGCTCGAGGCGGTGCGCCACCTGGCCGAGCAGGGCCCTGACTGGAATGGGGTGCTCTCGGAAATTCTCAACGTGCTGCACCGCGTCGCTATCGCCCAGGCATTGCCTGAGGGTGTCGACAACGGCCACGGCGACCGCGACCGGGTGCTGGCCCTGGCCCAAGCCTTGCCCGCCGAGGATGTGCAGTTCTATTACCAGATGGGCCTGATCGGCCGGCGCGACCTGCCATTGGCTCCGGACCCGCGAGGCGGTTTCGAGATGGTGCTGCTGCGGATGCTGGCCTTCCGTCCGGCAGACACTGCGGACGCGCCGAGGCAGGTGCTAAAGCCAGTGGGGATCAGCCAAGCCACAGTTGATTCCGCCCAATCCGTGGCGCGTACCGCACTCGCTGCACCCGTAGCGGCAGCGGTGGCGCCGGTCGTTGCTGTCGAGCCTGCCGCCCCCGTTGCGCCACAGGCGGCCCCCCAGGTTGCGCCTGAGCCGGTGGTGAGCCCCGCCGTGGCACCCACGCTTGAAGTTGCCCCCGAGCCGACGCTGCCGGTTGCCGAAGCGGTGGTCGACCTGCCGTGGAATGACCCGGCTGAGCCGAGTATCGAGCAACAGCCCGCTGTCGAGGCGGTGCTGGAAGTCGCCGCCGAGCAGCCAGACCTAACGCCAATGCCGACCCTCACGCCTGACAGCGTGGTGCCGGACGCCCCGGAGTGGGTCAGTGCGCCGGTACCGGAGCCAACGGTGGCCGAGGTGGACGCCGCGACGCCAGGTATCGACCTGGACGACGAGCCGCCGTTGGACGAGGACTACATTGAGCCGGACATTGATTCGGCCTACAGCTACCTGGACGAATTGGCCAGTGAGCACGCCGCTGAACCGGCCCCAGAGCCGGAACCGGAGCCTGCGGCAATGCCCGCCACCGGGCTGGCATTGGAGTGGCTGGAGCTGTTCCCGAAACTGCCGATTTCCGGCATGACCGGCAGCATCGCCGCCAACTGTACCCTTATGGCCGTGGACGGCGACAACTGGCTGTTGCACCTGGATCCTGCGCACAGCGCGCTGTTCAACGCGACCCAGCAACGCCGGCTCAACGATGCGCTGAACCAGCATTTGCAGCGCACCCTGAGTATCAGCATCGAGTTGATCAAGCCCGAGCAGGAAACCCCGGCCCAGGCCGCCTCGCGGCGGCGGGTCAATCGCCAGCGCGAGGCCGAGGAGTCGATCCACGGCGATCCGTTCATCCAGCAGATGGTGCAACAGTTCGGCGCGGTGGTTCGGCACGATACTATTGAACCTGTCGAAGCCCTGGTCACCCAGGGCTAATAACTGAAGGGCGCCGGGTCCTGTTGGCCGGGCGCGATGTTTATCCAAGTACTTTGAGGTGATTCCCATGATGAAAGGTGGCATGGCCGGCCTGATGAAGCAGGCGCAGCAGATGCAGGAAAAAATGGCCAAGATGCAGGAAGAACTGGCCAACGCCGAAGTCACCGGCAAGGCGGGTGGCGATATGGTCACCGTGGTTATGACCGGCCGTCACGACGTCAAGCGCGTCAGCATCGACCCAACCCTGCTCGAAGGCGTCAGCGAGGATGACCGCGAAGTATTGGAGGATCTGTTCGCTGCGGCCGTCAACGACGCCGTGCGCAAGATCGAAGCCAACAGCCAGGACAAAATGTCCGGCATGACTGCGGGCATGCAATTGCCTCCGGGCATGAAGCTGCCGTTCTGATTCGCACGAGCGCATCGGATGGAGTACAAAAAAGCCAGGCTTCGAGCCTGGTTTTTTTTGCTCAAACGAATGTGTCCCGCGCTCGCGGTACCTGGCATGAACAGCTAGAAACTTCGAACGCCCCTGGCATGTCGAGGTCTGCACTTTGTATGACCCATTCAATCCTTGATAAGGAGCGTCTCTGATGTCGCAAGCATTGACCCTCAACCAGCGCGTGGTTCTGGTCTCCCGGCCGAACGGCGCGCCTGTGCCGGAAAACTTTCGCCTGGAACGCGTGGCCTTGCCGGACCTGGCGGACGGCCAGGTGTTGCTGAAGACCTTGTACCTGTCGCTGGACCCCTACATGCGTGGACGCATGAGCGATGCTCCGTCCTATGCCGCGCCGGTCGAGATTAACGAAGTCATGACCGGTGGTGCTGTCAGCCGGGTCGAGCGCTCGCGCAATCCGAAATTCCAGGAAGGCGATCTGGTGGTGGGCGCCACCGGCTGGCAAAGCCACAGCATTTGCGACGGACGTAATCTGGTGCCGGTGCCGGCGGGGCTGCCCAGCCCATCCATGGCCCTGGGGGTGCTGGGCATGCCGGGCATGACCGGCTACATGGGGTTGATGGACATCGGCCAGCCAAAGGCCGGGGAAACCCTGGTGGTGGCTGCCGCCTCCGGCGCCGTGGGCTCGGTGGTGGGGCAGGTGGCCAAGCTCAAGGGGCTGCGAGTGGTCGGTGTGGCCGGTGGTGCCGAGAAATGCCGGTATGTGGTCGAGGAGTTGGGCTTTGATGCCTGCATCGATCATCGCAGCCCGGATTTTGCCGACGAACTGGCCCAGGCCTGTTTCAAGGGGGTGGACATCTACTTCGAGAACGTTGGCGGCAAGGTGTTCGATGCGGTGCTGCCGCTGCTCAACCCCAAGGCGCGGATTCCCCTGTGCGGGCTGATCGCCCAGTACAACGCCCAGGAGGCGCCACCCGGGCCGGATCGCCTGCCGCTGCTGCAACGTGCATTGCTGACCAAGCGCGTGCGCATCCAGGGTTTTATCGTGTTCGATGACTACGCTGATCGCCAGCCGGAGTTTGTCAGCGCCATGGCGCCCTGGGTGCGCGACGGCAAGGTCAAGTTCAAGGAAGACGTGGTCGACGGCCTGGAGCAAGCCCCCGAGGCCTTTATCGGCCTGCTCGAGGGGCGTAACTTCGGCAAGCTGGTGGTGCGCGTCGCATAACCTTGAGCATTTGACGCTAGTCGGAGGCGCGGGTATAAACCGCGTCTCGTCGTTTTGTCGGACCTTTGCCCATGAGCTTCAGCCCCCTTATTCGCCAACTGATCGATGCCCTGCGCACCTTGCCCGGCGTCGGTCAGAAAACCGCGCAGCGCATGGCCCTGCAATTGCTCGAACGCGACCGCAGCGGTGGCTCGCGGCTGGCCCTGGCCCTGAGCCAGGCCATGGAAGGCGTGGGTCATTGCCGGTTGTGCCGGACCCTCACCGAAGACGATCTGTGCCCGCAATGCTCGGATAATCGCCGTGACGACACCTTGCTGTGTGTGGTCGAGGGGCCGATGGATGTGTACGCGGTGGAGCAGACCGGTTATCGCGGTCGCTATTTTGTGCTCAAGGGGCATTTATCGCCGCTGGACGGCCTTGGCCCTGAAGCCATCGGCATTCCGCAGTTGGTGGCGCGCATCGAAGAGCAGGGCAGTTTCACTGAGGTGATTCTGGCGACCAACCCCACGGTCGAGGGTGAGGCCACGGCGCACTATATCGCCCAATTGTTGAGCAACAAGGGCTTGGTCACCTCGCGTATCGCCCACGGCGTGCCGCTGGGTGGCGAGCTGGAACTGGTGGATGGCGGGACTCTGGCCCATTCGTTCGCCGGGCGCAAACCTATCGCACTGTAAGCACTCATGGCGCGCCCAACGTGGCGCCGCCTTGAAAGCCAAGCAAGCGCTTGGTAAGTTCCCTCGACCTTCAGAGGAGCTTGCCGATGTCTGCCTGCCAGGAATACTTCGATCCCAGCCATCAATTGGTCCGCGATAGCGTGCGACGTTTCGTCGAGCGCGAGATTCTTCCCGATATCGACCAGTGGGAGGAGGCCGAAACCTTCCCCCGCGAGTTGTACCTCAAGGCCGGCGCAGCAGGGATCCTCGGCATCGGCTATCCCGAGGCGCTGGGTGGCAGCCATGAAGGTGATGTGTTCGCCAAGATTGCCGCCAGCGAAGAGCTGATGCGCAGCGGCTCTGGCGGTTTGGTGGCGGCGCTGGGTTCCCTGGATATCGGCTTGCCGCCAATCGTCAAATGGGCCCGGGCCGAGGTTCGCGAACGGGTGGTGCCTCAGGTGCTGTCCGGGGAGAAGATCAGCGCCCTGGCGGTGACCGAGCCTGGTGGCGGCTCGGATGTGGCCAACCTGCAAACGCGGGCCGTGCGCGATGGCGATTGTTACCGGGTCAGCGGCAGTAAAACCTTTATCACCAGCGGCGTGCGCGCGGACTTCTACACCGTGGCGGTGCGCACCGGCGAGCCCGGCTTTGGCGGTATCAGCCTGCTGTTGATCGAAAAGGGCACCCCAGGCTTCAGCGTCGGCCGTCAGTTGAAGAAAATGGGGTGGTGGGCCTCCGATACCGCGGAGCTGTTCTTCGATGATTGTCGGGTGCCGGTGGAGCATCTGATCGGCGCCGAGAGCATGGGTTTTGCCTGCATCATGGGCAACTTCCAGAGTGAGCGGCTCGCGCTGGCGCTGATGGCCAACATGACCGCGCAATTGGCTCTGGAAGAGAGCCTGAAGTGGGCCCGTGAGCGTGAAGCGTTTGGTAAAACCATCGGCAAGTTCCAAGTGCTCAAGCATCGCCTGGCGGAGATGGCCACGGCGCTGGAGGTCTCCCGGGAGTTCACTTATCGGCAGGCCGCGAAAATGGCGGCTGGCAAGAGTGTGATCAAGGAGATTTCCATGGCCAAGAACGTTGCCACCGACACCGCCGACCGCATCACTTATGACGCGGTGCAGATCCTCGGCGGGTTGGGTTACATGCGAGAAAGCCTGGTGGAGCGGTTGTACCGCGACAATCGCATCCTTTCCATCGGTGGCGGCACCCGGGAAGTGATGAACGAAATCATCAGCAAACAGATGGGGTTATAGCGCCATTTGCCGGCAAGAGAGGCCATCAGCGCTCGGTCAGGGAAAACTGGGTCAGGCAAAAGGTCGGGATGCCCATGTCTTCCAGTTTCTGCGAGCCGCCCAGTTCCGGCAGGTCGATGATGGCGGCGGCTTCGAAGATCTTCGCCCCCATGCGTCGTACCAGGTTGGCTGCGGCGATCAGGGTGCCGCCAGTGGCGATCAGGTCATCGAACATCAGCACCGAATCGCCTTCGCACAGGCTGTCGGCGTGCACTTCGAGAAAGGCTTCGCCGTATTCGGTTTGATAACCCTCGGCCAGCACATCCGCTGGCAGTTTGCCTTGCTTGCGGAACAGGATCAGCGGCTTGTTCAGTTGGTAGGCGATGATCGAGCCAATCAGAAACCCACGGGCGTCCATGGCGCCAATGTGGCTGAAGTCTTCTTCGACGTATCGCTGGGCAAAGCTATCCGCTACCAGGCGCAGGGCCTTGGGCGACTGGAACAGGGGGGTGATGTCGCGAAAGATGACGCCCGGTTTCGGGAAGTCGATGACGGGGCGGATCAGGGATTTGATGTCGAAGCTGTCGAAGGCCATCGTGAGGGTGTCCTGGCGGGCAAATGGGCCGCGCCAGTATACCCGCGCCTATGCCGCTTGGCTCGGCGCGGAGGGGGCGGGTCAGACTTCCAGTGCGCCACCGGCGAGGGCGCAGAGCTGGATAGGATCGAGGATGTGCACTTCCTTGCCTTCGGCCGCGATCAGCTCGTTTTGCTGGAAACGCGTGAACACCCGGGACACGGTTTCCACCGCCAGGCCCAGGTAATTGCCGATTTCGTTGCGCGACATGCTCAGGCGGAACTGATTGGCTGAGAACCCACGGGCACGGAAACGCGCCGAGAGGTTGACCAGGAAGGTGGCAATGCGCTCGTCGGCAGTTTTTTTCGACAACAGCAGCATCATTTGCTGGTCGTCACGAATTTCCCGGCTCATGACGCGCATCAGCTGGCGGCGCAACTGAGGTAGCTGCAAGGCCAGTTCATCGAGGCGTTCGAAAGGAATTTCGCAGACTGAGGTGGTTTCCAGCGCCTGGGCGGAAACCGGGTGGCTTTCGGTGTCCATCCCGGACAGACCTACCAGTTCGCTGGGTAGGTGGAAGCCGGTGATTTGTTCTTCGCCGCTGTCGCTCAGGCTGAAGGTCTTCAGTGCGCCGGAGCGTACGGCGTAGACGGAGTCGAATTCATCGCCCTGGCGAAAGAGGAATTCACCTTTCTTCAGCGGCCGACCACGTTTGACAATTTCGTCCAGCGCATCCATGTCTTCCAGATTCAGAGAAAGTGGCAGGCAGAGGGGGGCCAGGCTGCAATCCTTGCAATGGGCCTGGTTGTGAGCGCGCAGTTTAACTGGCTCGGACATTACTAAAATCCTTGTGAGGAAACACACATAAGGCGTAAGGGTAACTCACAGTACAAGGTTCAGGCCAGTCCGTGCCGCAGTGACGTTCAGTCGTAAAGCATTCCTTTTATGGGCCGATAACCTGTCATTGCCAATCGCGCAGGGAACCGAAATCATGTCTTCCATTGGCAGCATTTCCAGTGGCAACAACAACTTGCAGCCACTGATCGAACCTTCGCAAGCCACGGGCGATGACCCCTCTCAGGCGGTCAATGCGGCAATTGCGGCCAGCGCCGAGGGCGTCAAAGTGTCGCTGTCCGGTGCCGGGCAAAGTAAATCCTCCTCTGCCAAGGGTACCAACAGCGATATTGAAGAAAGCGGCCTGCCTGAGAATATCCAGCAACTGCTGAAGATGATTCGTAAGTTACAGCAGCAGATCGCCGAAAAAATGGCCGAAATGCAGGCGGTCATGGCCGACAAACACCTCACGCCGGAGCAGACCAAGGCCCGGCTCGGCAGCTTGCAAGCAGCCTTGGCGGGGCTCAATGCCGGTTTGCTGACCGCCAACAACGCGTTAAACAAAGCCATGAAAACCTCCGGTCTGTCTCCCGAGCAATTGCTCAAGGCCGCGTCCTTGTTGATGAAGCCCTAGATCACCCGGGAAAACCGCTGGCGATTCTGTTGTTCCAGGTAGGCGTCGAACACCATGCACACCGAACGCACCAGCAGGCGTCCGGCGGGCAGTACGGTGATGCCGGTGTTGTCCAGCTCGATCAGGCCGTCAGTGGCCATGGCCTGCAACTGCGGCCACAGATCGTTGAAGTAGCCGTGAAAGTCGATATTGAACGCCTGTTCGATGGCTTCGAATTGCAGGCTGAAGTTGCAGATCAGTTGCTGAATCACCTCGCGCCGCAGGCGGTCGTCCGGGTTGCACACCAGGCCACGGCTGGTGGCCAGTTGGGCGCCGGCCAGGGCGTTCTGGTAGTGGTTGAGATCGCTGCTGTTCTGGCAGTACAGGTCGCCGATCTGGCTGATGGCTGAAACGCCGAGGCCGATCAGGTCGCAATGCCCATGGGTGGTGTAGCCCTGGAAGTTGCGTTGCAGGGTCGAGTCTTCCTGGGCAATGGCCAGCTCGTCGTCGGGCAGGGCGAAATGGTCCATGCCGATATAGCGGTAGCCGGCCGCTGTCAGTTGCTCGATGGTGCGCTGGAGCATCTGCAGTTTGTCGGCCGGAGCGGGTAGCTCATTGCCGTTGATCCGCCGCTGGGGCATGAAGCGCTCGGGCAGGTGGGCGTAGTTGAACACCGAGAGCCGGTCCGGCTGCAGGTTGATCACCTCATCCACGGTGCGGGCGAAGTTGTCAGGGGTCTGCTTGGGCAGGCCGTAGATCAGGTCGATATTGATCGAGCGAAACTGCAGGGTGCGCGCGGCTTCGATGACTGCGCGGGTCTCTTCCAGGCTTTGCAGGCGGTTGACCGCACGTTGCACGGCCGGGTCAAGGTCCTGCAAGCCGATGCTGACTCGATTGAAGCCCAGCTCGCGCAGCAGGCCCATGGTCGACCAGTCGGCTTCACGGGGGTCGATCTCGATGCCGTAGTCGCCGGAATCGTCGTCCAGCAAATTGAAGTGCTTGCGCAACTGGGCCATCAGTTGCCGCAGTTCGTCATGGCTGAGGAAAGTCGGGGTGCCGCCTCCGAAGTGCAGCTGCTCGACTTTCTGGTTGGGGTCCAGGTGACAGGCAATCAGCTGGATTTCCTGTTCCAGGCGCTGCAGGTAGGGCTGGGCGCGGCCGCGGTCTTTGGTGATGACTTTGTTGCAGGCGCAGTAGTAGCAAATGTTGGCGCAGAACGGCACATGTACGTACAGCGACAGCGGGCGCAGGGCCTTGCGACTGTCGCGAAGGGCGTGCAGCAGGTCGAAAGTGCCGACCTGGCTATTGAATTGCACGGCGGTCGGATAAGAGGTGTAGCGAGGCCCCGCCAGGTCGTAACGGCGGATCAGATCAGTGTCCCAACGAATGGCGTCGAGCATGCGGGAATTCCCCCGGATAGGCTTGCAGTGTTCGCGAGTCTAGGGGGTCGCTGCCGCGCCCATCTTGATTTGCATCAAGGGTGGTCGGCGGCTCGCGGGTCGATGCGACCAGCGTAGAACATGAGGGTAGACACCTGTCGGGGCGTGCTTCAGTGCCCCATCAGCCAGTGCTGATGGGGCCCGGGCAGGGTCCAGATACCGAACAGAATCACCAGCAGGCCACCGGCCATGCGGATGCTGCGTTTGCGCAACAGGGCCGTGACCCGCTCGGCAGCCAGCCCGGTCGCCAGGAGCACCGGCCAGGTGCCCAGGCCGAAAGCCAGCATCAACAATGCGCTGTCCACGGCATTACCCTGGCTGGCCGACCAGAGCAGGGTGCTGTAGACCAGTCCGCACGGCAGCCAGCCCCAGAGTGCGCCCAGGAGCAGGGCGCGGGGCAGGCTCGACACCGGCAGCAAGCGATTGGCGAATGGCTGTATATGGCGCCACAGGCCGCGTCCGAGGCTTTCGATTCGGGTTAGGCCGCTCCACCAGCCGGCCAGGTACAGGCCCATGGCAATCAGCAGCAACCCGGCGAGCACCCGCATAAACAGCGCCGCTGGGCTATTGGCCACGGCCCAGCCGGCGAGGCCGATCAGCAGGCCAGCCGTGGCGTAACTGAGGATTCGTCCCAGGTTGTAGGCCAGCAACAGGCGAAAGCGTCGGCTGCGTTGCTCCTTGGGGATCGCCAGGGTCAGCGCGCCCATCAGTCCGCCACACATGCCCAGGCAATGCCCGCCACCGAGCAGGCCGAGGATGACGGCGGAAACCAGCAGCGGCGCCAGTTCAAACATGGGGCGGCGCCGGGTCTTTGCCGGGCGCCGGTTCAGGCTCGGGCTGGCCTTTGGCTTCGTCGACGGCGGCCTGGTGCTTTGGGTCCTGGTCGTCGAACAGAATGCTGTGGGCCGGGCCGTCGAGGTCATCGTACTGACCGCTGTCGACCGCCCAGAAGAAGATGTAGATGGCGATGCCCACGATCAGCAGGGCCGCCGGGATCATCACATAAAGAGCTGGCATCTGGACTCCATGCTCGTGCGGCTCAAGCCGGCAACGGGCGGGTTACAGGCGTGGCGCCGGCTGCCGGCACGCTTGGCATGCGGGTCAGGCGCAGGGCGTTGAGCACCACGGTCAGGGAACTGATGGACATGCCGACCGCTGCCCACACCGGAGTGATCCAGCCGAGGGCGGCGAACGGCAACATGAGACCATTGTACAGCCCGGCCCACAGCAGGTTTTCGATGATCACCCGACGCGTACGCCGGGCCAGGCTGAAGGCCTGGACCAGGGCCTCCAGGCGGTTGGACAGCAGCACCGCGTCGGCACTGGTTTTCGCCAGGTCCGTGGCCGAGCCCATGGCCACGCTGATATCAGCCGCGGCCAATACCGGCACATCATTGACCCCGTCGCCGAGCATCAGCACCTTGCGCCCCTGTTGATGCAATTGTTGCAGGACCTGCAGCTTGTCATCCGGGCGTAAGCCGCCGTGTGCTTCATCGATCCCCAGTTCGGCGGCAACGCTGGCGACCATCGGCGAGCTGTCCCCGGACAGCAGCAAGGTGCGCCAGCCGCGTGCCTTGCAGGCAGCGAGCAGGGCGGGGGCGTCGGCGCGCAGCCGATCATCCAGGACGAACCAGGCCAGCGGGCCCTGGCTGTTACCCAGCAGCAGCCATTGGCCCGCCTCATCAGGCAGCGCCGGCAATGCCGCGCCGCTGAGGGCGCAGACAAAGGCCGGCTGGCCGATGCGCAGATGTTGTTCGCCGACTCGGCCTTCAAGGCCCAGGCCCGGGGTGCTGAGCACTTCTTCGGCCGCCACTGGGGCGCGCCCGAATGCGCGGGCGATCGGGTGCTCCGAGCGATTCTCCAGGGCGGCGGCAAGGCCCAGGCACTGCTCGCTGTCGAGGGGGCTGAGCGGGCGGATGGCGCGCAGGGCCAGACGTCCCTCGGTGAGGGTGCCGGTTTTGTCGAAAATGACGGTATCGATCTGGTTCAGGCCCTCCAGCACGTGGCCGCGTGTCAGCAGCAGGCCAAGTTTGTGCAGGGTGCCGGTGGCCGCAGTGAGTGCGGTCGGGGTGGCCAGGGACAGCGCGCACGGGCAGGTGGCGACCAGCATTGCCAGGACGATCCAGAATGCCCGTGAGGCATCCAGCTGCCACCACAGCAGGCCAATGGCCGCTGCGGCGATCAATGACAGCAGGAGGAACCATTGGGCGGCGCGGTCGGCGATTTCCGCCAGGCGCGGCTTCTCCGCCTGGGCCCGGTCCAGCAGGCGCACGATGGCCGAGAGGCGCGTGTCCTGGCCCAGGGCCAGGACCTCAACGGTCAGCGCGCCCTCGACGTTGAGGGTGCCCGCAGTGACCGCGTCGCCGGTGCTGCGCGGTTGCGGCAGGTATTCCCCGGTCAGCAGCGATTCATCGACGCTCGACTGGCCGTCGAGGATCTTGCCATCGGCGGGTAGGATGGCGCCGGGGTGCACCAGTACTCGGTCGCCCAGGGCCAGTTCGCTGAGCAGGATGCGTTCGCTCTGACCGTCGGCGCCCAAGCGCAGGCACGAGGCGGGCAGCAGGTTCACCAGTTGCGCGGTGGCGGCAGCGGTGCGTTCCCGGGCCCGGCGCTCCAGGTAACGCCCGGCCAGCAGGAACAGGGCGAACATGCCCACCGCGTCGAAGTACAGTTCGCCGACCCCGCTGATAGCGGTCCAGATCCCGGCAATGTAGGCGCCGCCAATGGCCAGCGACACCGAGACGTCCATGGTCAGGTGGCGGGTGCGCAGGTCACGCATGGCGCCCTTGAAGAACGGTGCGCAGCTGTAGAACACGATCGGGGTGGTCAGGAACAACGCGACCCAGCGCAGGATGGTGTGCAGTTCGGGGCTGAGGTCGATGTTGAATTCCGGCCAGGTGGCCATGGTGGCCATCATGGCCTGGAACCACAGCAGGCCCGCGACCCCCAATTGGCGCAGGGCCAGGCGATTTTCGCTGGCCAACTGCTCAGAGGCACGGTCAGCCTGGTAAGGGTGGGCTGCGTAGCCGATATGCCGCAGTTCACTGAGCAGTTGGCTCAGCGGCAGTTGGCTGTCGACCCAGCTCACGTGCAGGCGATGGTTGGACAGGTTCAGGCGCGCCTCAGCCACGGCGGGCAGGCTGCGCAGGTGTTTCTCGATCAGCCAGCCACAGGCGGCGCAACTGATGCCTTCCATCAGGAGCGTGGTTTCTGCCAGGTCGCCCTGGTGCCGGACAAAGGGTTTCTGCACGTCGGCGCGGTCATAAAGCGCCAGCTCATCCACCAGTTGAACTGGCAGTGCCTCGGGGTTGGCCGAGGCTTCGCTGCGGTGCTGGTAGTAGCTTTCCAGGCCGCCGGCGACTATCGCCTCGGCGACCGCCTGGCAGCCCGGGCAGCAAAGCTCGCGGGTCTGGCCCAGAACGACAGCGGTAAAGCGACTGCCGGAGGGAACCGGCAATGCGCAGTGGTAGCAGGGGAGAGGCGTGGTCATGTGCGGAGCCATTAAAACCGTTGTGGCCAGGAAGCGGGCGGGTGCTCGGCGATCAGGTCGGTGCCTTGTCGCGCACGCGCATAACCTGAAAGATTCGCTTCGCAAGCAGTGGTGCCGCGTTGCGGCCTGGCAGGAGCACGCTCCCTAGCCACAGGGGAGCGCATTACTTCTTCAGGTCTTCGGCGCCTTGCAGAGGCTCGTCGCCCAGCAGCAGGTCCTTGTCATGGCTGACTTGTTCCTCTTCGAACATGCGCCAGGTCTTGTCGCCCTCTACGCCCAGCAGTTCGACAAAACGACGACCCTCGACCTTGTCGGTCAGTTGGCCGATATAGCGGCCCTGCTCGGTTTCACTGCGGGCCAGGGTGATCTTGCGGTCTTTTTCCGGCTGGGTCGGCGAGATCAGGTTCAGCTCCAGGGTCGCGGGCTGGCTGTTGCCGCTCAGGCGCAGGTCGACTTCACCGGTCATCTCATCGAGGTGCATGTTGGCGCGCATTTTCAGGGTCTGTGCCAGCAGCTCGCGGTCCAGCGAGCGGTTGATGCCCTTGCCGGCCTCGTAGTAGTTGTCGTTGACCAGGTTGTCCGGGTTGTTCACAGCGATGGTCACCATAGACAGGGTCAAGGTCACCGAGCAGGCAAGGATGCCGATGATAATCCAGGGCCAGAGGTGCTTGTACCAAGGGCTTGTGGCGGTTGCTGCGGGCATGATGACTTCTCTCAACGAATTTGTGGGCCGATGAACCGGCTCTTGGCTTCAATGTGGACGCTTTCATCGTCGGCGTCCTTGAGGATGAACTTCACCTCGTTGGTGCTTGACGGCAGTTGTTCCGGGGCGCTCGACAGCTCGACCGGCATGCTGACGATATCGCCGGCCGCCACCTTGATCTCGCGTTTGCCCTGCAGTTTCAGGTCCGGCAGGCCGGCAGCGTCGAGGACGTAGGTGTGGTCGCGCTGGTCCTTGTTCATGATCTTCAGGCTGTAGACGTTCTCGATTCGGCCCTCGGCGTTTTCGCGGTAGAGCACACGGTCCTTGCTGACGTCGAAACCCACCAGCGAACGCATGAAGAACGCAGTGACCAGCAGGCTGATCATGGCCAGCAGCACCAGCGCATAACCGATCAGGCGCGGACGCAGTTTATGGGTTTTCTGCCCGGAAAGGTTGTGCTCCGTGGTGTAGCTGATCAGCCCCCGCGGGTACTCCATCTTGTCCATGATGCTATCGCAGGCATCGATGCAGGCGGCGCAGCCGATGCACTCGATCTGCAGGCCGTCGCGGATGTCGATGCCGGTCGGGCAAACCTGTACGCACATGGTGCAGTCGATGCAGTCGCCCAGGCCCATAGCTTTGTAGTCGGCGCCTTTCTTGCGCGGGCCACGGCTTTCACCGCGGCGCGGGTCGTAGGAGACGATCAGGGTGTCCTTGTCGAACATGACGCTCTGGAAGCGAGCATAGGGGCACATGTAGATGCACACCTGCTCGCGCAGCCAGCCGGCGTTGCCGTAGGTGGCTAGGGTGAAGAAGCCGACCCAGAAGTACGACCAGCCATCTGCCTCGCCGGTGAAAAAGTCGATCACCAGTTCGCGAATTGGCGAGAAGTAACCGACAAAGGTCATGCCGGTGACGAAGCCGATCAGCAGCCACAGGCTGTGCTTACTGAGTTTGCGCACGAGTTTGTTGGCGCTCATGGGCGCTTTGTCGAGCTTGATGCGCTGGTTGCGGTCGCCTTCGGTGACCTTTTCGCACCACATGAAGATCCAGGTCCACACGCTTTGCGGGCAGGTGTAGCCGCACCAGACACGCCCGGCATAGACGGTGATGAAGAACAAGCCGAAGGCGGCGATGATCAGCAGCCCGGACAGCAGGATAAAATCCTGGGGCCAGAAGGTGGCGCCAAAGATGAAGAATTTACGCTCCGGCAGGTTCCACCAGACGGCCTGGTGGCCACCCCAGTTGAGCCAGACGGTGCCGAAATACAGCAGGAACAATCCGGCACCACCGAGCATCCGCAGGTTGCGGAACAGTCCGGTGAAGGCGCGGGTGTAGATTTTTTCTCGGGAGGCGTAAAGGTCGACGCTGTTATTCGCGTTCTTGGCAGGCGGGGTAACGTTTTGTACCGGAATCTGATTGCTCATCATTGCATCCCACGGCAGTGGAAAAATGCCTCGGTCAGTACGTGCCGACCGCGGTCAAGAAAGGTAGTGCAGTGGCGCAATGATACGCCTCTCGCTCTAGTCCAAGGGTGCGACCTTTGGTCGCGTTGGGGGAAATCAATTGATGGTGTAATGACTTGAATCAATTGACTTGTGAATTATGGACGGCTTTGCCGGGGCGGCGAGTTCATTCGTCCCATGGATTGATCAGCGCCACGCCGCCGGATTGAAACCGCTGACGTTGCGTGTGACTAGCGTAAGGCCATGAACCAGCGCAGTTGCCGTGATCAGGGTGTCGCTTTCGTTGGCCTGATCCAGCACCTTGCCTTGCATCGGGTCCCGGCGCTCCATGCGCAGGACTCCTGTCTCCAGCTCCTCCAAGGTAATCGCCGACAGAAACAGCCGTGTAGCGATGACCGTTTTCGCCCAGGCGACGACATTTGCATCCGCCTTAGGTTTACGCAGTTCAGAAATCACATGGGTGTCGAGAAGAAACATCAGGACAGATCCACGGATCGATGACTGATTACGGCACGCTTGGTTTCGAATTCGATGTCTGCCGCTTCCGGCGTCCGCAACAGGTCGACGATGTTGGCGTTCAGGCCGGTCTGTTTTTGGGACGCCTCAATGCTTAGCAGTACGTGCACAGGCTTGCCACGGTTGGTGATGATAACCGGCCCGTTACGGGCGGCTTTTTGGCACCACCTATGTCCTGATTGAATTCGCGGCTGGAAATCGTGGTGATGGCCATCACGGCTGTCCCTCCTGAAGGTGCTTTGTAGAAGCGTTACTACTTGGCGACCGATCCGGCTATCTTCTAGAGGCATCTTGGGCTGCCGCCGGTCGCGGCGTCGCGGTTTACCAGGCACTGAAAACAAAACGGCCCCGCCAATTCACATGGGCGGGGCCGTTTTTTGCTTCAGGCGTTTGCCTTACTGGGCGTCTGCCTCTGGCGCCTTGTCGCTGTGCGACAGGCTGTAGACGTAAGCGGCCAGCAGGTGAACCTTATCGTTGCCTTGCAGTTGTTCCTGGGCAGGCATCTGGCCTTGACGGCCGTAACGGATGGTCTGCTGCAGTTGGGCAAAGCTCGAACCGTAGATGAACGCTGCCGGATGGGTCAGGTTAGGTGCGCCCATTGCTGGTGTACCCTTGCCTTCCGGACCGTGGCAGACCGCGCAGTTGGTGGCGAACAGCTTCTGGCCAGCAGCCACGTCGGCTTTGGCGCCTTCCGGCAGTTTGCGCCCATCGAGGTTGGTCAGGACGTAAGCGGCAACGTCGCTGACACCTTGCTCGCCAATGACTTCGGCCCAGGCCGGCATCACTGCATGGCGACCGCCCATGATGGTGGTTTTGATGGTTTCCGGCTCGCCGCCCCAACGCCAGTGGGCGTCGGTTAGGTTCGGGAAGCCGTAGGCACCCTTGGCATCGGAACCGTGGCACACCGAGCAGTTGGAGGCGAACAAGCGGCCACCCATTTTCAGTGCTTGCGGGTCTTTGGCGACTTCTTCAATGGGCATCGATGCGAATTTGGCGAAGATCGGCCCAAATTTGGCATCCGACTTGGCCATTTCCTTTTCCCATTCGTGCACGCCGGTCCAGCCGGACTGGCCGTTGGCGAACTCGGTTTTCTTGTCGTTATCCAGGTAGGCGTAACCTGGCAACAGGCCTTTCCAATTACCCAGGCCTGGGTACAGCACCAGGTAACCCAGAGCGAAGATGATGGTGCCGACAAACAGCATGAACCACCATTTTGGCAATGGGTTGTCGTACTCCTCGATCCCGTCGAAGGAGTGGCCAACCGTCTCGTCGGTCTGCTCGGCGCGCTGGCCCTTGCGGGTCGACAGCAGCAGCCAGGTCAGGGCGAAGATGGTACCCAGACTGAGGACTGTGACGTACAGACTCCAGAACGTAGTCATTCTTTG
>Ga0302175_10000174_pt1 | contig 25470 bp, 24 predicted proteins | sample I_Fen_N3_3_FD_198791 | JGI IMG/M metagenome (GOLD analysis project Ga0302175, IMG submission 198791) | Peat permafrost microbial communities from Stordalen Mire near Abisko, Sweden - I_Fen_N3_3 | ecosystem: Environmental > Terrestrial > Soil > Wetlands > Permafrost | place: Sweden: Abisko... | reverse complement strand
TGCCACGGAAAAGGTGTTGAGCAGGACCCGCGCATAAGCCGAGTTGGCGAACAGTTGCTGGTAGTTGCCAAGGCCCGGCTCCGGTTCAAGCACACCGCGCAGCAATAAATCAATCAGCGGCGCCAGAAAGAACAGGCCGAGGAACAGCAGCGCGGGGACCAGGTTACCGGCCCCGCGCCAACGCTGGGCCCGCGAAGGAGATTGCGTCATCACTGCCGCCTTGCCGGGAGCGCCAGCGGCGCTCCCGATCGGAGTGGATGGACGGGACGCGGCCGTCATTTTCATTTGACCAGCCATTCGTTCCACCGTGTCGCGATGGCCGAACCGTTTTTGGCCCAGTACGCGAAATCAAGAGTGATCTGATCCTTAGCGTAGGCAGTCGGCAGGTTCGGAGCCAGTACCGAGTCCAGGCGCGCCACGCTGTCGACGTTGACCGGGGCATAGGCTGTCAGGTTGGAAAAATCTGCCTGGCCTTTTGCGCTGCTGGCGCTGGCGAGAAATTTCATGGCCGCCGCTTTGTTTTTCGTGCCTTTCGGGACGACCAGAATGTCGGCCATGACCAGGTTCTGTTTCCAGCTCACGCCGACCGGTGCGCCGTCTTCTTGCAGGGCGTGAATCCGACCGTTCCAGAACTGACCCATGCTGACTTCACCGGACGCGAGCAACTGCTGCGACTGCGCACCACCGCCCCACCAGACGATGTCTTTCTTGATGGTGTCGAGTTTCTTGAAGGCGCGGTCCAGATCCAGCGGATAGAGTTTGTCGGCGGGCACACCATCGGCGAGCAGGGCCAGTTCAAGCACGCCGGGGCTTGGCCATTTGTAGAGGGCGCGTTTGCCGGGGTAGGTTTTTGTGTCGAACAGCGCGGACCAGTCTTGAGGTTTGCCAGCGCCGAGCTTGCCTTCGTTGTAACCGAGCACGAAGGAGAAGAAGAACGAACCGACGCCGTAATCGGACACGAAGCGCGGGTCGATCTTGTCGCGCTGGATCTGGGTGAAATCGAGGGGTTCGAGCAAGCCCTCGGCGGCGGCGCGCAGGGCGAAGTCGGCTTCGACGTCAACCACGTCCCATTGCACGTTGCCGCTTTCGACCATGGCTTTGAGTTTGCCGTAGTCGGTCGGGCCGTCCTGGACTACGGTGATGCCGCTGGCCTTGCTGAACGGGTCGGCCCAGGCCTGCTTCTGCGCATCCTGGGTGCTGCCGCCCCAGCTGACGAAGTTGACGCTTTCAGCCGCCATCGCAACGTGGCTCGCTGTGGCTAGCAAACCGGCAAACAGGATTGCGGTTGCACCTTTGTTCAACACCATTTTCACGCCCTCATTGTTGTGTTTATGAGTGGGGCTTTTGAATGCCCCTATCGGGAGCAGTAGGTCCATCGGGTCGGTTACGACTGTCCGGTCTATGGAATATCATATTATGGTATTCCAAACTTTGTGCAAGCACTTTGCCTTACCGGCTATCTGCCAAGTGTGGGTTTTTCACAACGTTGAACCGCTTTTTTTTGTAGGAGCAAGGCTTGCCCGCGATGGCGATCTCATCGATGCAATCGCGGGCAAGCCTTGCTCCTACAGGGACGGGGGACGACTCCCGGTCACTGGGTAAACGGAATGCTCTCAACCACTTCCAGGTCGTAACCGGTCAAACCGGCGTACTTCAATGGCGGGCCGAGATGCCGCAGTTTGCCCACGCCAAGGTCCTGCAGGATTTGCGCACCGGTGCCCACTTCAGAATAGATGCGCGACTGTGAACGGCTGAACTGCCGAGGTGGCTGAGTCAACTGCGGCACGCGCTCCAGCAGCGCTTGCGACGACTCGTGATTGGCCAGCACCACCACCACGCCGCAACCTTCCTCGGCCACACGCTGCAATGCCGCCCACAACGTCCAGTTCGACGGCCCGCTGTATTGCGCGCCGACCAGATCGCGCAGCGGATCGATCACGTGCACGCGCACCAGCGTCGGTTCGTCCCGGCGCACATCGCCCATGACCATCGCCATGTGCACGCCGCCCTCGATACGGTCTTCGAAGGTGATTAGCCGGAAGACGCCATGCACCGTAGGCAGTTCCCGTTCGCCGATACGCAGCACGGTGTGTTCGGTGCTGAGGCGATAGTGGATCAGGTCGGCGATGGTGCCGATCTTGATCCCGTGCTTGTGCGCGAACACTTCGAGATCCGGGCGGCGGGCCATGGTGCCGTCATCGTTCATGACCTCGACAATCACCGAAGCCGGGGTGAAACCGGCCAGGCGTGCCAGGTCGCAACCGGCCTCGGTGTGTCCGGCGCGGGTCAACACGCCGCCTTCCTTGGCGCGCAACGGGAAGATATGGCCCGGCTGCACAATGTCGGCCGGGCCGGCATTGGCGGCGACGGCTGCCGCGACAGTTCGTGCCCGGTCGGCGGCGGAGATGCCGGTGGTCACACCGGTGGCGGCTTCGATAGACACGGTGAATGCGGTGCTGAACACGCTGGCGTTGGTGGGCACCATTTGCTCAAGGCCCAGACGCTGACAGTGTTCATCCGTCAACGTCAGGCAAATCAAACCCCGGGCCTCGCGGGCCATGAAGCTGATGGCTTGAGCGGTACAGCAGTCGGCAGCGAGCAGCAGGTCGCCTTCGTTTTCCCGGTCTTCATCATCGACCAGGATCACCATTTTGCCTTGGCGATAATCTTCGATAATTTCTTCGATGCTGTTGAAGGCCATGCTGGGATTCTCGATGATGAATGAATAGGTAATGTGGTATACCATAATACAAAACAAACCGAGAGGTCACTATGAAGGCGTACTGGATTGCTCACGTGAATGTCACCGACCCCGATCAATACACGCACTACACCCTGCGCGCACCGGCGGCGTTTGCGTTGTACGGCGGGCGATTCCTGGCGAGGGGCGGGCGCAGCGAAGCGATGGAAGGTCGGCCGACGCCACAGCGCAGCGTGGTGATTGAGTTCGACTCTTACGAGCAGGCTCTGGCCTGTTATCACTCGGAGCAATATCAAGAGGCGAAGCGGCACCGCGCGGGCGTGGCGCTGGCCGACATCATCATTGTGGAAGGCGTGGCGCCGGCCTGACAAACGCCGCATCACCCGTAGGAGCAAGGCTTGCCCGCGAAGGCGATTTCGAGAACGCCTTCGCGGGCAAGCCTTGCTCCTGCAGTGAATTGGGGCGAGACACAAAATGTGTGGACGACGCGAAGCTCCTGTAGGAGCAAAGCTTGCTCGCGAAGGCGATTTCGAGAACGCCTTCGCGGGCAAACCTCGCGCCTACAAAAGCGGCGGCGCCGCTAGCGGATGAAGTGAATCTTGCCGCTGTCGTCGTTGCCGATGTAGATGCCGTAGACGCCGGCGTGGCGTTCCTCTATGTAGCGTTCGAGGATCTGCCGGATGGCCGGGTAGTAGATGCTGTCCCAAGGGATGTCCTCGGGCGCGAAGAATTGGTAGTCGAGGGTTTCCGGCCCGTACTGGCCAGTGATCTCCAGCGCGATGGCGCGGAAGATGATGTACACCTCGCTGATCTTCGGCACGCTGAAAATCGAGTAGGGCGAGAGAATTTCGGCGCGTACGCCGCTCTCTTCCCAGACTTCGCGCAGTGCCGCTTGCTCGGTGGTCTCGCCACCTTCCATGAAGCCCGCCGGCAAGGTCCAGGTGCCAGGACGCGGCGGTATCGCCCGCTGGCACAACAAGTACTTGCCGTCCTGCTCGATGATGCAGCCAGCGATGATTTTCGGATTGATGTAATGGATGTAGCCGCAGCCGTTGCACATCAGGCGCTCGTGCGTATCGCCCGGCGGGAGCTGAGACTTGAGGTCACTGCCGCCGCACTTTGGGCAAAAGCTCGGGCTGAACATGTTCAGCGACCTATGCGCGGTTCTTTGAGCGCGATCGGCAAGGTGATCTCCGGGATTTCACCCGTCTCTTCCTGCTTGCTCTTGAGGTAATCCATGGCGACCTTGGCGGCGGAGCGCACATGGTCGACGCAGGCCTGGTGGGCGAGCAATGGATCGCCACTTTTGATCGCCTCGACCATGCGTTCCATTTCCTGGTTACTGGCGCCCCGACGGTTTTCCTGGGACACCGAGGTCGCCCGCAGGTAGCTGATGCGCGCCTGCAACTGGCGCAACTGGGTGGCTGCGACATGGTTGCCCGAGCCTTCGAGCAAGACGTCGTAGAAGCCCTGGACTGAATCGATCACCTGCTGCAACTCGCCGTCCTTGAGGGCTTCGCGGTTGACTTCAAGGGCTTTTTCCAGGGCCTTGATGTCCTTGGCCTTGGCGCGCAGGGTGAACAGCTGGACGATCAGGCCTTCGAGCACGCAACGCAGCTCATAGATGTCGCCGGCATCGGACAGGGTAATGATCGCGACCCGTGGGCCCTTGGCATCGGCGAACTCCACCAGGCCTTCGGATTCCAGGTGCCGCAAGGCTTCACGCACCGACGTGCGGCTGACGCCCAGGCGATCACACAGATCGCGTTCGACCAGACGGTCTCCCGGCAGGAGCTGGAAGTTCATGATGGCGCTTCGCAGCTTATCCAGCACGATTTCGCGCAGGGTAATGGGGTTGCGATTGACCTTGAAGCTGTCGTCGAGTGGCAGGCGTTTCATGGGGTCCGCTCTGAGTGTGGCTGTCCATGCAAAAAAGAGCACTTTGATCCAGGATCATCCGTGCTCGGTCAGATCAAACAGCCAAAGGTTAACTTGAGGCCTCGGCATCGGCTTCGGCGAAGGCTTCACGGGCAAGCCGGAAACTGTCCACGGCTGCGGGCACTCCGCAATATATGCCGACCTGAAGCAGAATTTCGCGTATTTGCTCACGACTCAGGCCGTTACGCAAGGCGCCGCGCACATGCAGCTTGAGTTCGTGCGGTCGGTTGAGGGCCGAGATCATGGCCAGATTTATCAGGCTGCGTTCTTTGAGCGACAAACCCTCCCGGCCCCAGACATGGCCCCAGCAGTATTCGGTGACCATCTCCTGCAACGGCCGGGTGAAGTCATCGGCGTTGTCGATGGAACGCTGAACATAAGCTTCACCCAGCACTTGAGTGCGGATCTTCAGGCCTTTTTCGTACTTTTCGTTGCTCATGAATCCTCCTCTTACACATTTCTTTGTAGGCGCTGTCGAGTGCAACGAGGCTGCGATCTTTCAAAAGCCAACATCAAAAGATCGCAGCCTGCGGCAGCTCCTACGGGAAATCGTGCAAACCGTCAGGCCAGCGTCGGCAATGGGCCCAGCTTGCCTTTGTGGTAGATCATCGGCGTCACCGGTTGCTCGGGCAGGATCAGGTTCTTCACCAGGCCGACGATAATCGCGTGGTCACCGCCATCGTATTCGCGCCACAACTCACACTCGATAATCGCCGTGGCCTTGCCCAGCAGCGGGTTGCCCAGTTCGCTCAAATGCCAGTCGATGCCATTGGCCTTGTCCTTGCCTTTACCGGCAAACGCGTAGGCCTCGGCGGTCTGGTCGGCGGACAGCAAATGAATCGCAAATTGCTTGCTGTCGCGCAGGATCGGGTACGTATCTGAAGCATAGTTGGGGCAGAACAACACCAGCGCCGGGTCGATCGACAGCGCACTGAACGCGCTGGCGGTAATGCCGACGATGCCGCCGTCCGGGTCCAGGGTGGTCACCACCGTGACCCCGGACGGGAAGGAGCTCATGACTTCTTTATAAATGCCGGGTTCGATCATTTCGCAGACTCCTAACGCATCACAAACGGGTCAGGCATCGGCGCCTGGGAGAGGTTGATCCACACCGTTTTCAGCTCGGTGTAGGCCAGCACCGAATCGATGCCGCTTTCGCGTCCATAGCCGCTGTTCTTGAACCCGCCAATCGGCGCCATGGCCGAGACGGCGCGGTAGGTGTTGACCCAGATGATCCCCGAACGCACGTCCCGGGCCAGGCGATGGGCGCGACCCAGATCGCGGGTCCAGATGCCGGCGGCGAGGCCGAATTGCGAGTCGTTGGCAATCGCCAGCGCTTCGGCTTCGTCCTTGAACCGGATTACCGACGCCACCGGGCCGAAGACTTCCTCCTGCATGATCTTCATCGAGTTGCTGTCGCATTCGAACAGCGTCGGCTCGTAGAACCAGCCGTCGCCCAGGTTCTGCGGCCGCTTGCCGCCGAGCTTCAGGCGCGCGCCCTCGGCAATCGCGTCGGCCACCAAACCTTCAACCACCGCCAGTTGCTGCGCGGTAGCCATCGGGCCCATTTCGCTGGTGTCATCCTGCGGATTACCGATGCGGATGCGTTTGGCGCGTTCGACCAGGCGTTCGACGAACTCGTCATAGATCTCGTCCTGCACCAACAGCCGCGAACCGGACACGCAGCTTTGCCCCGACGCCGCATAAATCCCGGCGATAGCGCCGTTGATCGCGCTGTCGAGGTCGGCGTCGGCGAAGATAATGTTCGGCGACTTGCCGCCCAGTTCCAGGGACAGCTTGGCGAAGTTCTCGGCGCTGCTGCGCACCACATGCCGCGCCGTGGCTGCGCCGCCGGTGAAGGCAATTTTGCGAATCAGCGGATGGCGGGCCAGGGCCGCACCGGTGCTTGGGCCGTAACCGGTGACCACGTTGACCACGCCCGGCGGGATGCCGGCCTCGAGGGCCAGTCGCGCCAGTTCGAGGATGGTTGCCGAAGCGTGCTCGGACGGTTTGATTACGATGGTGTTGCCCGCCGCCAGGGCCGGTGCGAGTTTGATCGCGGTCAGGTACAGCGGGCTGTTCCAGGGAATGATCGCCGCCACCACGCCCATGGCTTCGTGCACGGTGTAGGCAAACAGGTCGGGCTTATCGAGGGGCAGGGTGCCGCCTTCGAGCTTGTCGGCAAGGCCCGCGGTGTAATGGAAAAACTCCGGCAGGTAGCTGACCTGGCCACGGGTTTCGCGAATCAACTTACCGTTGTCACGGCTTTCCAGTTGCGCCAGGTGCTCTTTGTTTTCGGCGATCAGGTCGCCCAAGCGGCGCAACAGTTTGCCGCGAGCGGTGGCGGTCAAGCCACGCCATGCCGGGCTATCGAAGGCCGTTTGCGCGGCTTGAACGGCGCGCTCGACGTCGGCCTCATCCGCATCGGGCAGTACTGCCCAAGGCTGGGCAAGTGCCGGGTTCAGGCTTTCAAAAGTTTTGCCGGACAGGGCATCGACCCATTCACCGCCGATGCACATCTGGAAGCGTGCGAGTGTCATGCAACGATCCCCTTTACAGGTTTTTGTTGGGCGTGCGCAGTATCGAGAAACTCGAGCAACAACTGGTTGACCAGGCGCGGCGATTCTACCGGCATCATATGCCGTTGCTCGGCGAGTACGGCAACGCGCGCGCCGGGAATGCGTTCGGCCAGTTGCTCGGCCATTTGCGGGGTCGAGCCGGGATCGAGTTCACCGGTGGCAACCAGCGTCGGCACTTGAATGCTGCCGAGGTCGTCGGCGCGGTACATGTCCTGGGTGGCAAACAGTTCGTAAGTGGTCAAGTAACCCTGCGGATCGTTGCCGGCCAGGGTCTGGCGCAGGGCGGCGATCTGCGCCGGGTTGGCCGCTTGGTATTCGCGGCTGAACCAGCGCGACAGCGCCGCCTCGGCGTTGGCATCCGGCCCGTGTTCGGCGGCCTGAGCGGTGCGGGCGATCACCCCGGCGCGTTGTTCTTCGCTGCGATTGAATACGCTGTTGAGCACCACCAACCCTTGCAAGCGTTGCGGGTAGTGCAAGGCAAACGCCCGCGCCACCAGCCCGCCCATGGAGAAACCGATCACGGTGGCTTGGGGCAATTGCAGATGATCAAGCAGCTCCAGCAACTGATCGGCATAACCGATCAGGCCCGTGCCGCTTTTTGGGCGTGGGCTGGCGCCGTGGCCGAGCATGTCGTAGGCGATCACGCGGTAGTTCGTGGCCAGGCCGACGACCTGGCCGCCCCACATTTCTTTGTTCAGGCCCACGCCGTGGATCAAGACCACGGGCTGGCCTTGGCCGGTCGCCAGGTAACTGGTGCCAGCCGGGGTGAGTTCAGCGGTGAGCCGAATCATGGAGCGCTCCTGCATGCTTTTTTTATTGGCGTTGCACCGGCGGAATTACTGGGCTTTTTCGGCGGCCAGCTCTTCCAGATCGATGTAACGGTTGCCGATGCGAGGATGCAGGCGGCCGCCATCGGCGCAGCCCAGCACCACGACGATTTCGTCGGCACGCGGCGCGTCTTCAATCTTCATTTCCAGAGTGATGTAGTGCGAACGCAGGCCTTCATCGTCCTTGTGCATCATTGGAATCTGGATCGACGTGCCCGGGCCACCGCGCTTGTTGGTGAAGCTCAGGTAGCTCTTGGCCTTGACCGCTTCGCGGTAGTGATTGCCGAAGCGCAGGGTGTGGATCACCGCCGAAGCGTGTTCGATCTCGCCGTCGGCACCGACCACTGCGGCTTTGCCATAGGCTTCAATTTTGTCGGCGCCGCCGATCGTCGCCACCAGACGTTCGACCATCAGTGCGCCGAGGTCGGAGCAGTTGGCGCGGATTTGCGGCTTCAAATCGTCGACAAAACCACTGCCCAGCCACGGGTTTTTCATCACCACCGCCAGGCCTACCATGGTCACCGGCTTGTCAGTGGCCTTGCCGCCTTCGATAAAGGTTTCTTCAACGTAGCTGACGATCTTGCGGATTTCGAAACTCATGGATGGCTCCCGATCAGGTTAAAAGCGTCTGTGCGTATGATGGTATACCATAATACTGGTTGTGCAAGACCCTGATGGGAGATTGTGGTGGTGGGAGGCGACCAGCGGCGGGGCGGTAGCTGCAAATACGCGGATCTGAGAGCGAAGTACAAACCCTGTGGGAGCGGGCTTGCTCGTGAAAGCGGTGGGTCAGTCAATGCAAATGGCGACTGATACGGCCTCTTCGCGAGCAAGCCCGCTCCCACAGGATTCTGTTGTGGCTTCCACTCAAGACGCCTGCCGATAGCGCCCCGGTGTCATCCCGAACCAGCGAATACAGGCTTTGTGAAAGCTGCTCTGATCGCGAAACCCCAACAATGCTCCGATGTACTTCACGCTGCGCGCCGAGTTGCGCAGGAAGTTGTGCGCGAGCATCAATCGCGCTTCATCCTGCAGTGCCGAGAAGTGAATGTCTTCATTGCTCAAGCGCCGTTGCAGGCTGCGCGCGCTGACGCCGACCACTTGGGCGATTTTGTCGAGGTCACTGGGCACGCCTTGGGCCAGGCGCTCGGACAATACCCGCCGAACCCGCGCGGTCATCGAGCCATTGAGCAGCACGTTCAAACGTGCGCGAGCGTATTCGACATGCAGCACATCCAGCGCCGGGTCGGCGGTGGGCAAGGCTATCGAGCAGTCGTCGAGGCTGAAGGTCAGGCTGTTGTACGCCGCGCCAAACAGCAGATTGCTTCCCAGCAGGCGCTCAAGCTGAGAGGTGTCAGCCGGTTTGGGGTAGGTGAACGTTGCGGCCAGTGGCAGGGGTTTGTGCTTGGGCAATAGCCAGTGGACCAACCCCAGGGTTTGCGCGGCACCGGCGTCGAGAAAGGGCCGGGGCGTCAGCGACGGCTCGATGCTGATGTCGAACCCGATCAGCTTCAAGGCTCCGGGCTTGTGGTCCAGGCACATATAAAAGCCGTTGCTGATCAGCGAGTGATAGTCCACCAAACGTTGCAGCGCCGTGCCGAGGGTGGCGCACGACATCACCGCGTAACCCAGCACCTCCAGATTGGCCGGGTGAGCGCGGGTGTAGGCCAGCAAGCCAATGTCCGGGTTGCCGGTGCGCTTCACCGCTTCTGCCATCACCTTGTAGACCAGATCCAGCCTGACACCCTTGGGGTTCGCCCAGACCTCCTCGCCACTGTCGAACTGCCTGAGCAAGGCGTCGACGTCCGCCCCACCGTCGGTCAGGACATCGGCAAGCACCCGAAAACTGGCGCTGGTCATTCTATGCATAGTCTTTCCTGGGCTGATGGCTAAGTGATGTCGCGCAAGCCGGCGCATGATCGCAATAAACAATTGATCGCAGTCGATAAACGGTACAAGTGCGTTTCCAAGGACAAGCGAAAGGTATCCGGGAACACTTCCTGAGGGCTGGGTGAGGCCTGATTATGGCCGGCAGTCAACGCTCAATCGCGGCTGGCCGCCGCTTTGTCTACGGATATGACATGCACAGAGTCAGAAATTTTTATCGGGAGTTGGCACAGGGCCGGTTGGTGTTGGCGTTTCAGCCGGTGGTCTGGTTGCCCGGCAGTAGTCGGGTGTCGTACCAGGAAGGTTTGTTGCGTCACGTCGATGCGCTGGGCGAGGGCGTCTATCCCTTCGCCATGCTGGAGCAACATCAACTGATGCGCGAGCTCGATCGCAGCGTAGTACACAGTGTGATCGACCGCTTGCTGCAAAACGAACACCTTCGCCTGGGGTGCAACATCTCCGCCCAGAGCGCCATCGTCGATGGCTACTGGCAGCAGATCCTTGCGCAACTGCGCGACGCGCCCTCGGTCGCCGCGCGGCTGGTGCTTGAAATCACCGAAAGCGCCACGCCGCCGAGCACCTCGGCGGCCATCGAGTTTGTCTTGTGCTTGCGCGAACTGGGCTGCCGGGTGGCCATCGACGATTTCGGCGCCGGCCTCGGCACCCTGGAATTCATCCGCCAGACCCGCCCGGACATCGTCAAGATCGACCAAGGCTATTTACAGCGCGCCCGTCTGGAAACCAACAACGCCCAGACCTTGGGGCACCTGGTGCAACTGTGCAAAACCCTGGCGCCCTGCGTGATCATCGAAGGCATCGAATCCGAAGCCGACCGTGCCCTGGCGACTGCATGTGGCGGGGAATGGGGGCAGGGCTATTTGTTTGGCCGGCCACGCATGGATGCGTTGGGGGAACGCTGCATCTTGCAAGCGATCGGCTAAGCACTGGCGGCCTGAGGCGTACGCCAGTGCTCAGCGGCTTTCAGTAACGAATCATAACTGACTTGAGTTCGGTGTAGTCCTCAATAAACGCGCTGCCAAACTCGCGTCCCACCCCCGAAGACTTGTTGCCGCCAAAAGGCACCGCCGGATCGAGCATCGTGTGCATGTTCACCCACACCGTCCCGGCGTTGATGGCCGGCACCATGCGCAGGGCTTTGCTCAAGTCGTTGGTCCAGAGGCTGGCGCTCAGGCCGTAAGGTGTGTTGTTCATCAATTCCAGCAGTTCTTCCTCGGTGTCGTAGGGAAAGAACGTGGCGATCGGGCCGAAGGTTTCCTCGTTGAGCAGGGTGTCGTTGACGGTGTTGGCGAGGATCACGGTCGGCTCGACATAACAGCCGGGGCGATCGATCAGGTGACCACCGTGGATGATGGTGTTGTTTTCGGCGCGGGCCGTGGCGAAGAATCCTTCGAGTTTCAACTGGTGCTGGCGGTTGGTCACCGGGCCGAACTCAGTGCGCTCATCCAACGGTGAGCCGATGTTCAGCCGGCTCAAGCGTTGGGCGAGTTTTTCCATGATCGGTTCGATCTGCGAACGATGGACGAAGAAGCGCTCGGCGGCGGCGCAGATTTGTCCGGAATGCAGGAAACCGGCCTCGATGATGCCGTTGACGGCCTTGTCCAGGTCCACGTCGCGCAAGAACCCTGCCGAGTTTTTGCCGCCCAGTTCCAGGGTCGTGCGGGTCAGCCCGGCGCCCATGGCGCTGCGGCCGACCGCAATGCCGGTGGGCACTGAACCGGTGAACGAGACCTTGTCGGTGCCGGGGTGTTCGATCAAGCCTTTGCCCACGTGACCGCCGCCGGTCAATACGTTCAGCGTGCCAGCCGGCAGGCCGGCGTCAATCGCCAGTTCGGCGATGCGCAGGATGGTCAGCGGTGTGAACTCGCTGGGTTTGATGATGATGCTGCAACCCGTGACCAGCGCCGAAGCGAGTTTCCAGATCGCGATCATGGTCGAGAAATTCCACGGCACGATGCCCACCACCACGCCGACCGGTTCGCGCAGGGTGAACGCGGTATAGCGTTCGCCGGCGAAGGAGGGCAGTGACGGGGTAATGGTCTGGCCGCTGATCTTGGTGGCCCAGCCCGCGTAGTAACGCAGGAAGTGCGCCGCTTGATCGACTTCGAAGGCCCGGGAAATCTGGATGATTTTGCCCGACTGACAGGTTTCGATTTGCGCCAGTTCCTCGCGGTTTTGCTCCAGCAGGTCGGCCAGTTTCAGCAGCACGTTGCCACGGGTTGCCGGGGCGACCTGGGACCAATGTCTGAAGCCGCGATTGGCTGATTCCACCGCCGCATCGATATCGGCAAGGTTCGCGTCGGCCACTTGGGCAATGACCTTGCCGGTGGCGGGATTGATCACGTCCAGCGTCTGGCTGGAATGGCTCTGGACGTAGCCACCGTCGATAAACAAGGCATGGTTTCGACGAAGAAAGGCTTCAACGTGTGGCAGCAGCGCAATATCGCTCATGGGGTTTTCCTGGTCGCGAACAAGAGAAAAGCCCGAGGTTAGTCAAAGGTCGTGGCGTCGGCTTGACTGTGGCTGCCGGTGGCCATGTCTGTGGCTGCCAGCATGATTTCAAGCGCGGTTGTGCGCTTGGAGCATTGCCTGTGAAAAGTACAATGTTGGCTGTGGAAGGTGCATTTTCCAGTGCGACGGCTCGCCGCATACTGGCCCTGCATCCGGCGCCGTTCCTCGATTCGGGGAGGCGACCGGACATCCAATAATAAGCAGGGCCGTCCATGAAAAAGCCAAACCCGCTCCTCGAAGACCTCAAGTCCATTCTGCCGACCATTGCTGCCAATGCCTTCCAGGCCGAGCAGGACCGCAAGGTCCCTGACGAGAACATCGCGCTGCTCAAAGGGATCGGCATGCACCGGGCCTTTCAGCCGAAGAAGTTCGGTGGCATGGAAATCTCGCTACCACAATTTGCCGACTGCATTGCTTTGCTTGCTGGTTCCTGCGCGAGCACCGCTTGGGCGATGAGCCTGCTGTGCACGCACAGCCATCAACTGGCACTGTTCTCGGCCAAATTGCAGCAGGAAGTCTGGAGTGATAACCCGGATGCTACGGCCAGCAGCAGCATCGCGCCGTTTGGCCGTACCGAAGAGACCGACGGCGGGGTGCTGTTCAGCGGTGAAATGGGCTGGAGCAGCGGCTGCGATCACGCGGAATGGGCGATTGTCGGTTTCCGCCGCAAAAACGCCGAGGGCACTCAGGATTATTGCTTCGCGGTCCTGCCGCGCAGCGACTATCAGATCCGCGACGACTGGTTCGCTGCCGGCATGAAGGGCAGCGGCACCAAGACCTTGATCATCGACAACGTCCTGGTCCCGGAACACCGCATTCAGAAAGCCAAAGACATGATGGAAGGCAAGTCTGCCGGCTTCGGTCTGTACCCGGACAGCAAGATTTTCTACTCGCCGTATCGTCCTTATTTCGCCAGCGGTTTCTCGACGGTGAGCCTGGGGGTGGCCGAGCGGATGCTTGAGGTGTTCCGCGAAAAAACCAAGACCCGTGTGCGGGCTTATACCGGCGCAGCGGTCGGTGCCGCGACCCCGGCGTTGATGCGTCTGGCCGAATCGACTCATCAGGTGGCGGCTGCCCGAGCCTTTCTGGAAAAGACCTGGCAGGACCACGCCGAACACAGCGAACAGCAGCGCTACCCAAGCCGCAAAACCCTGGCGTTCTGGCGCACCAACCAGGCATACGCCACCAAAATGTGCATCCAGGCCGTGGACCGTTTGTTCGAGGCCGCCGGTGGCAACGCCTGGTTCGAGCACAACGAGATGCAGCGTCTGTTCCGCGATTCGCACATGACCGGCGCCCACGCCTACACCGACTACGACGTCTGCGCGCAGATTCTGGGTCGCGAGCTGATGGGCCTGGAACCCGACCCGAGCATGATCTGAGCCGAACGCTGAAAAAGTACCCATAACAACAATCAGGACTGCTCCCGACAGCAGTCCGGGAGTCTTGCATGTCTGAGAACAGCGCTTGCGCCGCCATTGAAACGACGTTCGACCCACGGGCCTTTCGCCGGGCCCTGGGCAATTTCGCCACCGGGGTGACCGTGGTCACCGCCGCCACGGCTTCCGGTCGCAAGGTCGGCGTCACGGCCAACAGCTTCAACTCGGTGTCCCTCGATCCGCCGTTGGTGCTGTGGAGCATCGACAAACGCTCCAACAGCCACGAGGTGTTCGAGCAGGCCAGCCATTTTGCGGTCAACGTGTTGGCGGCGGACCAGATCGACCTGTCGAACAATTTCGCCCGGCCCAAGGAGGACCGCTTCGCCGAGATTGAGTTCGAGCCGGGCGAGGGCGGCGCACCGGTATTCGCCGATTGCTCGGCACGTTTTCACTGCGAAAAATACCAGCAGGTGGATGGCGGCGATCACTGGATCATGATCGGTAAGGTCGTGGCGTTCGACGATTTCGGGCGTTCGCCGCTGCTCTATCATCAGGGCGCCTATTCCATGGTCCTGCCCCATACCCGCATGACCAAGCGTGACGAAAACCAGGCGCCGAGCAGCCATTTCCAGGGACGCCTGAGCCACAACCTGTATTACCTGATGACTCAGGCCGTGCGGGCCTATCAGGCCAGCTATCAGCCTCGGCAATTGTCCACCGGCCTGCGCACCAGCGAGGCGCGGATGCTGATGGTGCTGGAGAGTGACGCCGGCCTGAGCGTGAACGAGTTACTGCGGGAGGTGGCGATGCCGGTCCGGGAAATCGACGAAGCCGTGGCCAATCTCAAGCGCAAGGGCTTGGTCAATGACGTGGACAGTCGGGTGCGCCTGACCGCTGCGGGGATCGAACAGACCGAAGCGCTGTGGGCGATTGCCCGGGAGCAGCAGAACAAAGTGTTCGCCGATTTCAGCGAAGAGCAGATCGGTACCTTCAAAGCAGTGTTGAAGCAACTGATCAGCCATTGCTGATCAGCCACCGATTTTTTACGGCGCCCCAGGGCGCCGTTTTTATTGGTGGCAGGCAGGAGCAAGTGGCGGTGCAGCCTCGTGCAAGCAATCGCTGTCGGTTTGCGATCAGATCCAGTGTTTCGACTCGATGAACAAAGGACAGGCTGATGTTCTTCAAGAAACATAAACAGCAGCAGGCGCTCACTGAAGCCTTGCAACTGGAACAGTTCACGCAAGAAAAAAACCAATGGGCAGAGCAGCAACGCTTGGCCGCAGAAATGGTGCTAGACCAGCGCGCTAGGCTGGAGCGCAGCGAACACACCCTCGAAAGCCTTCGCCAGCAACTGGAACTGTCCCGGCACCGCGAGCAAACGCTTGAAATCGAGTTGAACCAGCAGGTTCAACGGTCCCGCCAGCATCAACAGGAAGCGCAAATCTGGGAGCTGTTGCAGTCAACGCTGACTGAAGGCTGCTGGGACATCACGGTAGTCAACGGCAATGTTCAAGACCCGGCCAGCTGCATGCGGTTTTCCAATCAGTTCCGCCTGCTGATGGGCTACGCCTCCCATGAACTGCCGGACGGCTGGGATGCTCAAGTCAGCATCACGCACCCGGAGGATTTGCCGAAAATCATGGCGATCTTCGACCGGGAGATTCTCGCCACCCACGGCAGTGGTGAATACGTCTTTGAATACCGGATGCGCCACAAGACCCGCGACTACATCTGGTGTCGCGAGCGCGGGCGTGCGGTGCGTGACGAGTCGGGAGATTTGAGCCGCGTGATCGGTGCGGTGCGCGATATCAGCGATGAGCGTTCAGCCAAGGCGAGCCATCAACAGATGCTTGAGCAGAATCAGGCGACCTACGGCCAGATTGCAACGGTGGTGGGCGTGATCAAAGGCATCGCCGACCAGACCAATCTGTTGGCGCTGAACGCGGCGATTGAAGCGGCACGGGCGGGGGACATCGGGCGCGGGTTTTCAGTGGTGGCCGATGAAGTGCGCAAACTGGCGGAAAACACCCGCCAGGCCACTCATCAGATTCAGACAATGTTGCATCAGCACAAACAGTAAGCCGGGTCAGGAGCTGCCGATGCAGCTCCTGAAACGCCTCAGAACGGCACGGCCACGGTCAGTTGGCTGTAGACGTTGGTGCCGTTGCCGCCCACCTGGTTGCCACCGTCGCTGGCATCTTTATCTGGCTTGTACAGGCCCACCAGCGGCGTGACGATCAGGTGTTCACTGACTGCCCATTCGGCATACAGATCCAGTTCCCGGCCATCGAGGTTCAGCGTGTCGTTCTTGTGCAGGGTCTTGTAGTCGAAGAACAGCACACCGACGGTCACCGGTTCCAGGGGTTTGACCTTGAGCGCCACATGCTGGATCGCCGTGTTGCTGTTGAGTGGCCCTGCGTAGTTACCGGCCACTTCGCCCTGGAACCAGGTGCCGTAGCCACGGCTGACGCCGTTGAACATTGAGTCCCAGTCTTTGGAATAGCGGCTGTAGCGGTAGGTCAGGTCCGGCGCCCAGGGCAGGTCGGCGAAGGTGTAGCCGGCTTCGGTGTACCAGGCCTTTTCCGGGCCGGCGTCTTTGTCTTGCCAGGCGTATTCGAAGGAAAAGTGTGCGTGCTCGATCCCGGCATTCCCGGCGCCCCGCAGGCTGTAGATGTTCATGCCCTCGCGTTGTTTCTGGAAGTCGCTGGCATAACGCTCGTCGACGTTAATGCCGTGGATGTAAGTCAGCCCCAGGGTGCCCGGCGCGGCGGTGTACTCCAGGGTGCTGGCGGCCATTTCCGTATTGGCCTGGGCGCGGTTGTCGGATTTGATCCACATCAGGCTGCCGTGCACGCCGTCTTTGCCGCCCAGGCGCAGGACTGCTGTCTCGTCGAAGGCGTGGCGCGCCGCCAGGTAATACGCCCCGCCGCGATTGAACTCGCCGTCGGCCACCCCTTTGCCCAGGTTCAGGCCGTCATCGTTGATGATGAAACCGTCACCGAGGGTGATGATCTGGCGCCCGAACGAGGCATCCACGCCATCCTTGCCCAACACCGGGAACAGGTCCCCCGACCGCCAACCGGCGAAAGCCTCGTCGAATTTGGTGGTGCGTTCGGTGCCATCGCTCAAGCCTGCGGCATCGCCGTCGCCCCACGTGCCGGAGCTGACCAGATTGGCCGTGCCATAGGCGCTGCCCAGGCCGCCCAGCGTCTGCTCGACACTCAAGCCATACTTGATAAAGCCTTCGCGCCAGCTCGAACCGCCGGTGGTGCCATCGTAGTTCTTGCGACTGTTGAACATCCCGTAGACGGCCAGGAAGTTGCCGGTGACCTTGGTGTCGTTATCGGCATACAGCTCGTAGGCCTGGGCCGATGAATCGGCGATCAAGAGTGCGATACCCAGTCCTACGGCTTTGGACAGTGATCGTGTTTTCAGCGTTTGCTCCATGGTTATTTTCCCCAGCATGGTTGGACAGCCCTATAGGTCGAGTGCGCATTAGGGCCACCGGGGACGGGGAAGTCTTTCACTTGTCTGCCAGATAATTGATCCTGTCCGCCACGCGCCGTACCTTGGCAGGGAGCAACAAAACCGGCGGCAGACATGGGCAAGACGATCAGGGCGGGAGGGGCGCAAAGTGGTTCTGCACAGGGCGCCGTTTCGATCAGGGACTGGCTGGGGAAGGCGTTATTGCCGGCTCCTTGAACGGCTCGCTACATTCACTATAAAAATCCGCTTTCGAGGATCTGCACCATGTCGATCAATGACAGACTCACCGAGCATTTGAAACGGGGCACGGTCGGCTTTCCCACCGCGCTCGCCAGCACCATTGGCCTGATCATGGCCAGCCCGGTGATTCTCACCGCGACCATGGGGTTTGGCATTGGCGGCAGCGCTTTTGCCGTGGCCATGCTGATCGCCGTGGTGATGATGCTGGCCCAGGCGACCACGTTCGCCGAAGCGGCGTCGATCCTGCCGACCACCGGCTCGGTCTACGACTACATCAACTGCGGCATGGGCCGTTTCTTTGCGATCACTGGCACCTTGTCGGCTTACCTGATCGTGCACGTGTTTGCCGGCACCGCCGAGACCATCCTGTCCGGGGTCATGGCCCTGGTAAACTTCGAGCACCTCAATACGCTGGCCGAGTCGGCCGGCGGCTCCTGGTTGCTGGGGGTGGGGTTTGTCATTGTCTTCGGGATTCTCAATGCCTTTGGCGTCAGCGCCTTCGGCCGGGCCGAGATCATCCTGACGTTCGGCATGTGGACCACCTTGATGGTGTTTGGCGTGCTGGGGCTGATCGCGGCACCGGCGGTGCAACTGGACGGCTGGTTCGGTGAGTCGCTGGTGGGCACCGACCTGATTACGATTCTGTCGCTGGTGGGCATGGCCATGTTCATGTTCGTCGGGTGCGAATTCGTCACGCCGCTGGCGCCGGACCTGCGCAACTCAGCCAAGATTATGCCCAAGGCGATGATTCTGGGTTTGCTCAGCGTGGCGACGTGCATGTTCATTTATGGCGCGGCGATGAAGCGTCAGGTGGAAAACGTCCTGCTCGATGCTGCCGGCGGCGTGCACTTGCTGGATACGCCGATGGCGATTCCGAAATTCGCCGAGCAGGTGATGGGCCATGTCGGGCCGATGTGGCTGGGGATCGGCTTTCTGTTCGCCGGGGCGGCGACCATTAATACGCTGATGGCCGGGGTGCCGCGCATTCTCTATGGCATGGCGGTCGATGGCGCGCTGCCCAAGGTGTTCACCTACCTGCACCCGCGCTTCAAGACCCCACTGCTGTGCATTTTGGTGGCGATGCTGATTCCTTGCTTGCACGCGCTGTATCTGGGCGGCAACACCGACAACATCATGCACCTGGTGCTGGCCGCCGTGTGTGCCTGGAGTTTTGCCTATCTGCTGGTGACTGTGTCGGTGGTGATCCTGCGCATACGCCGGCCCGACCTGCCTCGGGCCTACCGCTCGCCGTTCTTCCCGCTGCCGCAGATTGTCTCCAGTATCGGCATTCTGCTGGGCATGTGGTTTATCACGCCGCCCGGCATGAATCCGGCAGACATCTATATCCCGTTTGGCGTGATGCTCGGTTGCACGGCGGTGTATGCACTGTTCTGGACGTTGGTCGTGCAGAAGGTCAATCCATTCAAGCCGGCTTCGGTAGAAGAAGTGCTGGCCAAGGAGTTTTCCCATGAGCCGGGGCACCCTCACAACGGGTATATCGACCATGCTGCAAAAACTGTCTGAGCTGTTCAGTGCTAAGCGCACCCCGGCCGGTTATCGACCGGGGGTGACCCTGGAACATGTGCGGCGCAACCTGGGGCTTGCGCGTTTCGAGCAGACCGGGTCGACGGAGGCCCGGGTTGCCCTGGACGATGACAGCCTGCACCTGGAGATCGTCGAGCGCACCGAATCGCAGCTATTGATGCACCTGGTCATGACCGAATTCGTGCTGCGGGTGCCCGCGTCGCGAGAGGGCATGGCGAGCTTTGAGTTGCACCATACCGGGGCCGTTCGACGCACTGGAATCCGCTGTCGGCAACGTTTCGCAGACACGCCGCTGCTGGCCGATCTGCAAGCCCGGTTGCAGGCCGACGGCGCGCTGCATCAGGCGTTGATGCCATTGGACTTCAAACGCTTGCGCATCGATCTGCAAGGGCGCCAGTGGTGTGTACGGCTGGAGCATATGGGCGGCAGCGAGGTGGTCAACCGGATGCCGGCCTTTCGTCGCTACATCGCGCTCAGCGCGGATCAACGGGTTTGGCTGCTGGAGGCGTTGAGCGGTTTGCAACGGGTGTTGCGCACGCTCTGATCGATGATTTTGGCATCATTAGTGCTACCCACTTAGGCAGACACGTACTTGTTGCGCGCATATAGATAACATGTTAACTATTGCGCAACAAAAACAACAAAGCCTAGGTGGAGACAACCATGAGCATGCAACAGATTGTGCAAGACGGGCTGGAGACCTGGACCCGGGATCTGCGAGCGGTTTGCGGTCACTTCGACACGGAACTGGCCTTCAATCGCTCGTTGTTCATCGGCAACGTTTCCAAGTTCTCCCGAGGCGGTTTGCCGCTGGCCAACCTGCGCACCAACGCGGGCCTGATCAAGCGCCCAAAAGCCAACGCCGACCATGATAACGACCAGCATTGTTTCCTGGTCAGTCAGCGCAGTGGCTACTGCCAGATCTCGCAAAACGGCCAGAGCATTCAGCTGGCGCCAGGCGAATTGCTGCTGATGGATTCGACGGGCTCGATTGAAATCACACCGTTCGGGCTCATCGAACATGCGTCCCTGTCCTTGTCGCGCAGTGAAGTCTGCAAGCAGCTCGGCAGCCAGCCCAAGACCTTCGGCAAAATTTCCTCAAGCAAGGCCTGCGGGCGGATGTTGCATGTGTTGATGGATCAACTGTGCAAAGACGCGCTGGACGGCGAGGGCGCCGTGGGCGAGGGCCTGGCGCTGCAATGCGCGTTTGTCTCGCTGCTGGGCTCGGCCTTTGAGCCGGACGACGATGCACGGGACGACAGCGCGCAGTTACAGGGCAGCAACCTGCGCAGTTACGTGCAGAAAGTCATTGATGAATCCCTGACCCAGCCCGGCCTGAGCCCGGTGGGGTTGGCCAATCGACTGAACATCTCGGTGCGGCATTTGTACCGGTTGTTCGAAGAGCAGGACGACAGTGTGTGTCGCTACATTCAACGGGCGCGGCTCAAACGCAGTGCCGATGACCTGACCAATCCGTTCCTGCGCAGCGAATCCATCACCTCGATTGCCTACAAATGGGGCTTTACCGATTCGGCGCACTTCAGCCGCTCGTTCAAGAAGCAATTCGAACTGTCACCCAAGGATTTTCGCTCCAGTCATTTGCAGCAGGCAGTGGGCGCGGCGTGAACCGTGGACGCGGCCAAAAGATCGCAGCCTGCGGCAGCTCCTACGGAATTTACGGATGTATTCGGTCCGCGTAGGAGCTGCCGCAGGCTGCGATCTTTTGGGGGGCACCCTGTGTTTTAAACCTCCGGCAAGGTTGACCCGCCATCAACCACCAGCGTCTGCCCGGTCATGTAACTCGCCAGATCCGACGCCAGAAACAGCATCGCCCCGGCAATATCGGCCGGCGTGCCCAGCCGCCCCAAAGGCACTCGGCTGGCGATGTTCTCGTTCAACTGATCATCCCCCAGGTTGCCCATGGCCGGCGTTGCGATCATGCCGGGCTCGACGCCGTTGACCCGCACATTGAGCGGCGCCAGTTCCAGGGCGGCGTTGCGGATGAAACCGTTGACCCCGGCCTTCGACGCTGCATAGTGACTCAGCCCCGGGTAGGCCACGCGCGGCCCGGTGACCGAGGACGTCACCAGCACGCAGCCCCGGCCCTGACGGCGGAACATCGGCAGTGCCGCCTGGGTCAGCCAGAACAATGCCGAGAGGTTGACGGCCAGGGTGCGGTCGAGAAGGGCCGGGGTGATCTCGGCGAAGGGTGTCAGCGGAAAATACCCGGCGTTATGCACCAGAATGTCCAGCCGACCTATCCGTTGCTCAAGGTCCAGGACCAGTTGGAACACGGCGCCAGACTCCGCCAGATCGACGCACACCGCTTCAACCCGACAAGCGCGCCCGCAGAACTCGACGGCCAGCGCTTGAGCCTGAGGCCATTGCAGGTCGGCAATCACCACGTGAGCCCCGCGCAAGGCGAAAGCTTCGACGATGGCGCGGCCAATGCCTTGAGCGCCGCCGGTCACCAGTACGGTGCGACCGCTGAAATCGAGGTTTTCAGACATGGGCCGGCTCCATATGGGTAAAGGCCAGGGTCGGCACATCGACGATGCTCGAACCACCGTCCGCCACCAGCGTCGCACCGGTAATGATCGATGCCTCACTGGACGCCAGAAAGCGACAGACCCTGGCGATTTCCTCGGCGCTGGCCGGTCGGCGCAACGGCACATCGGCGCACACCCGGTCATAGGCTTGCTGCAGTGTCTCGCAGTAAAAATCCATCAGCGGCTGCATCTCCTGATCGGCCATCGGCGTGCGCACCCAGCCCGGGCACACGGCATTCACCCGCACCCCGCGTGGGCCGTAATCCCTGGCCAGTGAACGGTTGAGGCCGAGCAGGGCATGTTTGGCCGTGGTGTAGCCGCAGACTTCGGGCCCCGCTGCCAGCGAAGCAATCGAGCCGATCAGCACGATGTTGCCGGCGTTTTCCAGCAGCAGCGGCAAACACGCCCGGGCACTGTAGAAAGCGCTGTCGAGGTTACTGCGCAACGCCGCCTCCCAGGTTGACGGACTGGTTCGGGTGGCGCTACCCAGGCCATGGCCACCGGCACAGGCCAGCAGCACGTCAAGCCGACCGTAGCGCTGACGGATCTGCGCCACAAACCCTTCCCACGTGTCTGGACACGCCGCGTCGCCGACCAACACCAGGCCGCCGGTTTGTCGGGCCACCTGCTCCAGCGGTTCACGACGGCGGCCGATCAGCACCAGGTTCGCGCCTTCGGCGGCATACAACCGGGCGCAGGCAGCACCGATGCCCGTGCCGGCACCGGTGATCACCACGGTACGTGACTCAAGCATCGGGATACTCCGTGCGGTTGAGCACCTGGCAGTAAGAGCTGATCGGAAAGTTCGACAGCTCATCGAAGGACGCCCCGGCATACCCGAAAATCTTGCCGTCGCTGCGGTGTTGTTGCAGGTCGATCAGCACCAGGCCAAGGGTTGGAATGATCTTTTCGCGCCAGACGAACAAGTACAACTGATCGGCGATCTTGTAGTAGTGGCAGCGATCGGTGTCGCACAGGCCTTGCTCGACGCCTTTGAGGCACTGCCAGGCATAGAACTGATCGTTGAGGTAGATGTGCTCGTACACCTCGCTCGGGCTGTAGCGATACAGGTTGCGCAGGCCGGTCAATTCCGTGGTCGGGGCGTGTGGGCATTGGCCTTCCTGCCACGGACGATCAAGGCTGCCCTGGAGGAAATCCACCTCGACCGAGGTCAACGGCTTGCCGGCCAGGGCCCGACTGTAGAGGCCTTCAGCGGTTTGCTGTTGGGTGGGCATGCGGCCGAGGACGGCGGTGAACGACCCGCTGATGGTGTCGAGCACCAGGCTCACCGACCAGGCTTGTGCGCCTTCGCGCTTGATGAAGTCCACCAGGTACAGGCCGGGACGCACCGACGTCGCGCGGTAGTTGGCGGTGCCGCTGGAGTGGCCATCGGCAGCGGTCCAGGACAGGGTCTGGTGATCGAACCGATGCTCAATCTGCCAGCCATTGGCGAAGTACAGGGTGAAGGTCTTGCCGTTCAAGTCGGCGAGGTTGGGCAGGATGAACGCTTCTGGGGCGAAGCCGTCGGCCAGCGCGCCTACGGTGATCCAGTCGGAAGATGAGGTCATTGCAATGCTCCGGTTGTGTGAAATGACACGCAGGAGCATGGGGGGCGCCGAAGCGCTCGCCTATCAACCGGATGGTTGAGGCGGGCTAGAGAAACAGCCTCCCGACCAATTCGGTGCGGCTGCTCACGCCGGTCTTGCGGAACAGGTTGATCAGGTGGGTCTTGATGGTGGGCAGGCCGACGTCCAGTTCCTGGGCCAGTTGCTTATTGCTGGCGCCCTGGCGCAACAGCAAAGCGATCTGCCGCTCCTTGGGCGTCAGGCCGACCAGCAGGTCTTCGTCGGGTTGCATGTTCGCGACGGCCAGTTGCAACAAGGATTGCAAGGCGTTGAGCCGGGCCAGTTGGTCACTGGTGAAGGCGCCTTGTTCGGCGGTGCGTAACAGCGAGATCGCGGCCAGCGGCTGGCCGGCGCGATGGGCGAGGATCTCGACGACATCGACCACGCCATAGCGGCGCAGGAAGTCCTGATAGCGATGAGTGTCTCGCCGAGGTTGCCGGGCCATGGCAAAACCCAGTGGCACCACGGCCAACCCGCTGGACAGGCAATTGCGTGGTTGCAGAGGGTCGAACTGTCGATAGTTGTCCAGGTAGTCGCGGTGCATCTCGGCGCTCATGCCGTGCAAGCGGAAATCACAGGCTTGCAGGTGCCGGTCGACGCAGTAAAACGCCGCCTGACTGACCGGCACAAGTTGAGTGAAAGCCTGCAGGCAATGGCCGGCGACTTCCTGGGTGGGGATGGCGTGCATGATCGGTCACCTTCGCCAAAGGGCTGCCGGTGAGTCCGGCAGCCGGGTCGGTCAAGCGACAGCGAAATAGTGTTTGACGAAGTTTTCGCTGACGATTTCCCAGAGCACCGGAGTGCCCTTGGTCACAAACCAGCTGTCACCCGCCTTGTAGCGCGTGCTTTGGCCGGTGGATTCGTCGGTCAGGACCACTTCGCCAGTGACCACGGTGGCTTGTTCGGCGAACGGGTAGACCATCCGGAATTTGCCCTGGGTGGTGCCGAAGTAGGCGCTGCTGACCGGGTCGGTCGGCGCACCGAAGGTCATTTTGCCGAAGGCTTTAACTTCGCCTTCGAGAATTTCCGAGCCGAGGTCGGCAACGGTGCCCCAGGCGTCCAGTTCCGACAGTTGGATATCTTTCTTGAGGGTAACGAGGGTCATGGCAGTTGCTCCTGATGATTAAAAAATGAGGAAAGCAGGTCGGGCGTTAACGGCGTCCGTTCCAGTAACCGGAGAGCTGGTGCCAGGACTTGCCGGCAGTCAGCAGCAAGGGCCGGATCGCGTCTTTACCGATGATGGTCGGGCGATGGATCGAACTGACCAGGTCATAGCGTGCGGAACCTTCGCTCATGCCTTCGGCCAGCACTTTGCAAATGATGTGGCTTGGGGTCACGCCAAAACCCGAGTAGCCCTGAACGTAGAAGGCGTTGCTGCGACCGGGGAGGGTGCCGATCTGCGGGAACAGGTTCGGGCTGCACGCCATCGGGCCGCCCCAGGCCAGGTCGATTTTCACGTCTTTGAGGTAGGGGAAAATCTTCAGCATCAGGTTGCGGTTCCAGGCTTTGAGGTCCTGGGGGATGTGCTCGACCAACGGTGTGGCGGCACCGAACAACAGACGGTTTTCGTTGGTCACGCGGTAGTAGTCGATCACCGGGCGAATATCGCTGTAGGCGCCGCGAATCGGGCTGATGCGCTGGATCAATTCCTCCGAAAGAGGCTCGGTCATCATTTGGAACGCATAGGTATTGATGGTCGAGCGATGCAGTTCGGGTTCCAGCTTGTTGAGGAAGCTGTCGCAGGCCCATAACAATTTGCTGGCCTTGACCGAGCCGCGCCCGGTGCGCACGGTGATGCGCTCGCCGTAACTGACTTCCAGCGCCGGGCTGTTCTCGAAAATCTGCACGCCGTGGCCCACCAGCGCCTTGGCTTCACCCAGCAGCAGGTTCAAGGAGTGAACATGCCCGCCACCCATGTGCAGCAAGGCACTGCTGTAGGCGTCGGAACCGATGATCTGCTTGACGTCCGAGCCGCCGAGAAAGCGGATCTCGTGCTTGGTGTTGATCGATTTGAAGTCTTTTTCCCAGGCTCGCAGGGTCTTTTCCTGGCGGGCGTTGAAGCCCATGTAGCCGTAGCCGTGGCAGAAGTCGGCATCGATGTCGTACTTGGCGATGCGGTCCTTGATGATCTCGGCGCCCAAGTCGCTGATCTCGAAGATCTGGCGCAGGCCGTCTTCACCGACGT
>Ga0302175_10000173_pt1 | contig 25536 bp, 24 predicted proteins | sample I_Fen_N3_3_FD_198791 | JGI IMG/M metagenome (GOLD analysis project Ga0302175, IMG submission 198791) | Peat permafrost microbial communities from Stordalen Mire near Abisko, Sweden - I_Fen_N3_3 | ecosystem: Environmental > Terrestrial > Soil > Wetlands > Permafrost | place: Sweden: Abisko... | reverse complement strand
TTGTTGCGCTGCGAGCAGGTGATCGGCCGTGCGCAGGATGGCCGGTTGTTGCAGGTTGGCGTGCAGGTGTTTGATCGCAGCCGCGACGCGCCGCCGTTGGCGCGGCTGGATACGTTGTTGAGCCGGCCAACGGTGAAATGATCTAGCGCTTCAACAAATCCGGCAAAAACGCGGAGTCCGGCAATTTATCGAGCGCGACCCGGCTCTTTTCCGTCCCGCGTTCAATCACCACCCCATCGCCTTCGATGGCCGCGACTTTCACCCCATGACTCACGCTCTCCCCCACCCGGAAACTGCGGGGCGCCCCACCGTTGAGGCTCAGAATCGCCACCGCCCCACGGCTGCCGGCCATCACGCCGCTGACCTTGATCTCGACCGCCGCCGGCTGGTTGGAAAACCACTGCAACGCCGGGTTATCGCTGCGGGCCGCGAGCCGTTGCGACGGCACATCCGGGGTGCGTGACTCGGCGGCGGTCAACAGCAGCGACGACCAGGTGACGATGCCGGCCAGCGCCGCCAGCAAGGCCATCGATTGCACTAATTGCGGGGCGCTGAAGCGTTCGGTGAACGACATGGGCTGAATCTCCTTTTAGTCCCGACCCCGAGCCTACAGCGCAAAGTTCACGTTTTTATTTCACACACTCATCATCTTCACCGTGCACGATGAAAATCGACGCAAAGGAGCGCGCAGCGGATGAACGGCTTCAGACAACACGGCTTTACCCTGATCGAGCTGATGGTGGTGCTGGTGATCATCGGCATCGCCAGTGCGGCGATCAGCCTGAGCATCAAACCCGACCCGCTGCACTTGCTGCGCAAGGACGCCGCGCGGGTCGCGCAGTTGCTGCAAGTGGCCCAGGCCGAAGCCCGGGCTGATGGGCGGCCGATCAGTTGGCGGGCCGATGCCAAGGGCTTTCGTTTCAGCCGGCGCAATGACAGCGGCGACGGGTTTGACCACTTCAACAACGACCCGCAATTGCGCCCTCGGCCTTGGGAAACTCCCGGCATGGAAGTGCGCATCGAGCCCCGGCAGAAACTGGTGCTCAACGCCGAGTGGATCAATCCGCCGCTGCAACTGACCCTCTCCGATGGCCTCAACCGCATCGTGGTGCAGCGCAGCGGCGCCGGCCAGGTGAGCGTGCAATGAAAGACCAACAAGGTTTCACGCTGATCGAGGTGATGGTCGCGATCATGTTGATGGCCGTGGTCAGCCTGATCGCCTGGCGCGGGCTGGACAGTGTGACCCGCGCCGATGCGCACTTGCAGGCCAGCACCGAGCAGACGGAAGGATTGCTGCGAGCGCTGAACCAACTGGAACGGGACGTTGCCTTGCGCGCCGGCATCGAGTTGGCCGAGCCCGTGCGCCCCGGCACCGAGAATGAACCGGTCAACGCCCCGCCGGCGCTGACCGTGCGCAGTACCGAGGGCAAGGGCTTTCGCCTGGACCTGATCCGCGCCTCGGCCGACGGCAACGGCGAGTTGCAACGGGTGCGCTGGTGGCTCAAGGGCGACGTTCTGTACCGCTCGATTGCCCCGGCGCGCAACCACTACCCGTTGCCCGCCCCGACGGATGGCGTCGCCGTGTTGAATGGCGTCAGCGACGCCACGTTACGCGTTTGGGCGGCCGGCAAGGGCTGGCGCAAACTCAGCGGCAACCGCCAGGAAAACCCCTTGGGCATCGAGATCAGCCTGACCCGCCAGACACCCCAAGGCGTTGAGAAATATCGCCAGGTGATGGGGCCGCTGGAGTGATTCAGGCCTCAAACCACTCGCGGCGCTCGGCGAAGGTGTTGCGGATCAGTTGCGCGAGCATCTGCACCTCGGCCACCTCCCCGGAATCGGCATTCACCGCCAGCCACACCTGATGCTGCATCGGCTCGCTGAACACCCCCGGCAGGCTCACGAGGCTGCGGTCGTAGCGGCTCATGTAACCGGGCAGCAGGCCGATGCAGGCACTGCAGCGGATCATGTCGAGCATCAGTTCATAGGACTGCAATTTCACCACCCCGGCCAGGCGCTGTTCCACCAGCTCATTCCACGGCCGGAAGCTGTCAACGTGGCGATCGTGCTGCCATTGCACCAGCATGAAATCCGCCAGGTCATCGGCGCTGGTCGGCCGGGCCGTCACCCGGGAATAACGCTTGGCGATGTGCGGCAGGTACGTCAGTTGGGCGAGGTGCTGCGGCTCACTGATGGCAAACGTCGGCCCCGGCACTGGCGACGCTCCGGCGGCGAGCCACAGCACCACGTCGGCGCTGGCGGCTTGCAACGCCAGTTCACTGTCCAGGGAGATGATGTCCAGGCGAATGCTGGCGTTGCGGCGCAACAGTGACACCAGATCGCGGCCGAGGATGTCATGCAGCAACGACTCGGCCACGGCCAGGCGAATGGAGCGTTGTTCGACCACCGGCAACTTGCGGTCATGGGCCAGGGCAACGAGTTGCGCGTGTAACTGTTGGCCTTCGCGGCTGAGGGTCAGGGCACTGCCCTGGAAGCTGAACAATGAACGTTGCACGCGTTCCTCCAGTTGCGCCAATTGCTTGCGCAGCAACGTGGCCCGCACATTGAGACTGCGTGCCGCCTGCATGAAACAGCCACAGCGGGCGCTGACCAAAAAGTACTGCGCCACCTCCTCTTCAATCCCGGCGGCCACGGCCAGCCAGGATTCGGTGTGCGGTCGTGGCGGCCGGTAATCGGTCGTGCCCTGGCGTCCTGCGGGTTCTATGAATGACATCGATGACTCCCTGTCGATCTTTGTTGGGTTTGCAGCAATTGAAATGATTACAGGGCTGAACGTGCTGAGGCCATCGCGCATCAACCCTCCTGCGCATCTAAAGCTTCTCCTCCAGCACCTTGTTCAACTCGGCCCCATCAATACTCAACGTCGCCGTATTGAGCATCCCTTCCAGGTACGCCTTGGCAATCTGTTCCTGACGCTGGGCGCGCAGGGCCTGGGTCAGGCGTTCGCGCAGTTCGTCGAGGGTCGCCATGCGGGCCGGTTGTTGCTCGGTGAGTTTGATCACATGGAAACCGGCCGCGCTCTGCACCGGGTCGGACACGCCGCCGACCTTGAGCCGTGACACCGCACCACGCACCTCGGGCAGTAATTGCTGCAAGGGTTGCAGACCGGTGTCGTTGACGCCGCCCTGCCCTGCCAGCGCCGCAAAATCCCCCGGCGCGGCCTGGGCTTTCTTGCTCAGTTCCAGGGCTTGTTTGCGCACGGTTTCAAGGTTTTGCGGCTCGCCCACACGGAGGAAAATCTGACTGACCCGGTACAACGGCGGCGTCAGCCAACCCGACTTGCCCGCGTCATAGGCCTGTTGCAACTCGGCGGCACTGGGGTAATCCGCCGGGACCTGGCTGACCGATTGCAGATAGTCGCGAAAGACAATCTGCTCAGTGGCCGCCCGGGTTTGCTGCTCGACTTCCGGGCGCTGCCGCCAGCCTTGGGCGTCGGCCTGTTCGAGCACGGCTTTCTCGGCGAGGCGCGAGCGAATCCAGCTCTCCAGTGCCTCGCGATTGCCGCGCAATTGCTCACGCCCCTCAGGTGCCACGGTCGCGAGCAAGTCTTTCAACTCTTGCGGGCTGACAAGCTGATTGCCCAACCGCGCCACCGCCGGCCCGTTCACCGTCACTGCCGCTGGCGCCGGCTGCTGGGCGGCGACCGGGTCATTGCCCGGCCGCAACCCCAGCGTAACCGCCACCACCAGCACGGTCAGCGCACCGGCGCTGACCACTGCCGTTCGTTTTTTCACAGGGCCGCCACCTCGTCAGTCACCGCCTCGGCCGTTTGCGCCTGGGCCTGCAAATTCGCGGCGTTCTGGCTGTATTCACGCAGGTAAACGATGAATTCCTGCAACAGACGATCCCACAACTCCAGGTTGCCCTTGAGGTGATCGGCACTCACACCCGCAGCCACTACCACGTCCATTTCCATCACCAGAAACTCGCCCTGCACCGACAACCGGGCAAAGCGCCGGGACGCGTTCCACAGTTCCGCCAACCCGGCCGGCAATTCACCCTGTACGCGCAAGGCGCAACTGAAGGTGAAATCCACGTAGCTGCCCTGCTCAACCGCCGGGTTGCCGAAACGCACGGCATAGCCGATGCCCTGGCTGGCGCTGAGCAATTGCACGATGCCGTTCTGTTCGGTCTGGTTGACCCGGTAACCGGCGGCTTGCAGCACGTCGGTCAGGGATTGCGGCGATACGTGGCTGATCAATTGAGTCATGGGGTTCATCCTTGGTTTAGTGAGCGAGCGCCGCTTGGGGCGCGTCGAATTGCGTCTTGTAGAGTTCGTCGCCAAAGCCCTGGGCCAGCTCTTCGAACTTGACCCGGGCGCCACCGGCAAACGGTTGGCGAATCTTCATCACCTCGGCGACGTCGATTTTTTCGTAGGCCGCGAGAATCTCCTTGGCCACGCCGTACATCTGCTGATTCTTGACTGAACATTGCTGCACTTGTGTGTCACGTTCCGCCAATTGCGTCTGGAGCTTAGACCGTTCTGCCTCTTTGGCACGGGCCATGACCAGCAACTCCTCGTAAGCTTTCTTGAACTTGCCGATCTGCTCGCTGCTGGCCGCCACTTGCGCCTGGGCCTGGCTTTGCACGCTGCTTTGCTGGCCGGCCAGTTGCTCGGCGACGCCTTTGGCCTTGGCCAGTTCGGCGCTCAATTGCTTGATCTGCGCCTGGGCCGCTTTGGCCTCGCCCTGGGCCGCCAGTTGCGCGGCACTGGCCTGGGCCTGTTGGCTTTGCAGGGCTTGCAGTTGTTGAGTGGTGCTGCGCAACTGGGTGCGCAGGCGCTCTTCCATGCCTTCGGCGCTCGCACCCTGGGCGATCAACAGCCCCAACGCCAGCCACACAAATGGTGATTTCATGAAGCACTCCCGGCGCCTTAGAAGCGCGTGTTGATTTCAAGCTGCAAGACATCGATATCGAACGGCGCGCCATACACGGCTTCGGAACTCAACCAGCGACCGGTGGCGTAGACGTTCTTGGCCAAGCCGTAATTGCCGCCGAGGAAGTAGCCCTTGGCATTGGTCCCGCCCAAGTGGAACGACGAATCGTTGAAGCCGTCGGGCAAGGCGTCCGGCTGGATGTATTTGTAGCCGGCGAAGAAATTCCAGTCGCCCTGCTTCTTCAACTCCAACGCGCTGCCGAGGGTGAACTGCACCATCCACGCATTGGCGCCGCTTTCGATATTGCCGCTGCTGTCGAGGTTGTTGACGAGCTGCCCGGCCGAGCGTTTGCGCATGTCGCCTTCGTCGTAGCCGAGGTTGTGGATGTAGTTGCCCTGGCTGCGCAATTTGAAGTCTTGCGGCAGGTCGGCGTCCCACACCACGTTCAGGTCCAGCAGGTTGAATTCCGAGGCCAGACCGACGAATTGCGGCTGTGGCGTGGCGGCCGGGTTGAGCGGGTTGGGCGTGATGTCGCGCAGCAGGAACACGCTGTTGCCCTTCTGCATGAACGCCGAGCGGCTGCCATCGGTGTCACAACCCGGCGCGCCGGCCCAGGGTTCACAAGGGCTGGAACGCTGCCCTTCGATGTCATCGAAACGGTAATAGGCCAAGGCCCCCTTGAGCCGGTTGTTGCTGTTGATCGCCCACTTGGCGCCGACTTGCGCGCCGTACAGCCACTTGTTGTCGCTGTCTTCCTTGTCCAGGCCATTGCTGGTGCTGGTGTCGTTGGTGTACTCCACCGGGAACGCGCCGACGGTGCCGAACACGCCCCAGTCGCGGCTGAGTTTGTGGTCGAAAATCGCCGCGATGCCGTCGAAGTTCAGCTCGTTGGAATAGAGCATGTCGGTGGAGAAGAACGGGTTGGCGATTCGTCCGCCGGTCAACGTCACGTCCTCCGTCGCCTTCCAGGTCAGGTAACCCTGATCGAGCCAGATGTCTTTCTTGCCGAAACCGCCGCCCAGGGTTTGCGTGGTCGAAACCGGGTTGTTGTCGGAACCGGTGCCGAGGCGAATACCGGCGGTCCAGTCCGGCGCGAGCACCGCTTTCATGCCCAGGCGCGCCCGCAGGCGGAACAGGTTGGAGCGGTCTTCCCGGGTGTTGAGCAACGGCGGCAGGCTTGTGCTGCTGTTGGGGTTCACGTCGTAGGGGCCGTTGTTGTTGAGCTTGGCGAAGTCGACGATTTCGTTGCTGTTGCTGTCGGAGTAATACCGCGACTCATCCCGCAAACGAATGTCGCCGTCGAAGCTGATGCGCGAGACCCAGTCCGGGAAGGTGTTGGGCTGGGCCCAGTTTTCCTGTTTGGCGGTGGCCATGACCTCAGCCTTGACCTGATCGCGGATCTGATCACGCACGGCGGCCGGCACGTATTGCACCCGCACATCCCCCGGCGCCGCCACCGGACCGGCCGCCACCACGGCGGGCGCACTCGCCGCCTGACGCGCCTGGGCCGCTTCGTTCTGGGCCTGGGCGATCAATGCGTCAGCCTTGTCCTGCTTCAAAATGCCCTGCTCGACCAGCAAGCGGATCAGATTGATCGTGGCGTTTTCCGAGGGCGCAGGGGCTGCCGCTGCGTGCCCGACCAGGGTCGCAATGACCATGCCGACCGCCAGGGACAATCGATTCACGTTGGAAATCATCTGCACACAACTCCTTTTGGGAAACTTTTGGAAAAATCGGTTAACCCGGACGCCGCCCTTGCAGGGACAGGCGCACAGGCAAAGTCATGGAGGCCGGGGGCCGTTCGCTCAGGTGCGGCGCGCTGCGTAACGCGGCGAGCACCTGGGTATCGATCTCGGGTTTGCCGCTGGACTTGACCAACTCGACCCGGGTGATTTCACCGACGCTGCTCAGCCAGACATCGGCCTGCAGCGAAAACGCCAGGTTGCGCAGGTCCGGGTTCTCCCGCAGCAAACGCTGAAACGTGAAGGCCAGAAACTGGCTGTACGTGCCGTTGCCCACCCGCCCGCCACCGGCCCCGGCCATGCCGCCGCCCTTGCCCGCGCCAATGTTGAAAGCGTCGTTGCCGGACTGCGCATCGCCGTCCATTTGCATCGGGTTGGCCAAATCATCCGCCGGGGATGGCGGCGCCTCTTCGGCCGGTTTCACCTCTTCGGGCTCCGGGGTCGGTTGCGGCTCGACCATTTTTTCTTCCACGGGTGGTTCCGGTTCCGGCGGTTTTTCCGGCGGCGGTGGAGGTGGTGGCGGCAACGGAATAATCGTCGGCACCTTCGGCGCTTCCCGGCGGATGCCGCTCATGTCGTTGGCCCACTGCCACAGGAACCACGCGGCCACCGCGCCAATCAGCAACCCGGCGCCCCACTTGATAAAGCGCACGGGTGACGGCTTCACCGGCAACGGCTTGAAGGAGTGTTGTGCAGTCATGGTCAGCCCTGGCTCGGTTTGCCGGTGACGAGACCGACCTGGGACAACTCCAGGCGTCGCAGCAGGTCCAGCACCTCGATCACCTTCTGGTACTGCACCTGAGCGTCGCCGCGCACGATCACCGGGAAGTCCGGGCTCTGGGCCTTCTCGATGCGCAGCCGATCCTCCAGCTCGGCCAGCGTCACCGGGTAGGCATCAAGGAAAACCTGGCCGCCGTCATTGACCGAAATCGCCTTGGTCTTGGCTTCGGACAGCGACACCGAGGCGCTGGCCTTCGGCAAGTTGATCTGGATGCCCGAGACTTGGGCCGTGGCGGTGAGGATGAACATCACCAGCACCACCATCAGCACGTCCACCAGCGGCGTGATGTTGATCGTGTCCACCGCTGCGTCGTCATCGTCGTCGTGGGAGGCATTTACGGAAGCCATTGTTTTGCTCCTCAGGCCGGGACGGACGCGTTGGTGTGATTGCCACGGCGATGGGCCGCCTCACTGAACTGGCTCTCGCCATGCATCTCTGCCAATCGGGTGATGAACTCGTCGACGAACACCCGCATGTCGGCGCTGACTTCCTTGTTACGGGTGATCAGGCGGTTGTAGCCAAACAGCGCCGGGATCGCGACGAACAGGCCCATGGCCGTGGCCAGCAACGCGGCGGCCATGCCCGGGGCGATGGCGTTGATATTCACGTCGCCGGCCATCGCCGTGCCGAGGAACACCACCATGATCCCCAGCACTGTGCCGAGCAGGCCGATGTAAGGTCCGCCGGCAATGGCGTTGGACGGGGTCGAGAGTTTCGAGCTGAGGGCCTGGTTTTCCCGGGTGCGCACACCGTCCATGGAGCAGCGGATCGCTTCGATGGTTGCCGCCGACACCGAGGACGTATCAGCGCCCTGCTCGCGGCGAGTGCGGATTTCTTTCACCGCGACCATGTACAGGCGCCACAGCGAGGAATACTGCAAACGCTGGGCGAGTTCCTGGTCGTCGGCGAACATTTCCAGGCGTGTGCCGACCGTGGCGAACTGTTCGCGAAAGCCTTCATTGGCGGCGCTGACGCGGCTGACCATGCGGTTCTTGCGGATCATGATCACCCACGACTGCAACATCATCAGCACCAGCACGGCGATGATCACCCAGGCGTCCAGCGGCACGGCATTCAGCAGGAAACCCAGGCTGCCGAAGCCGTAACCCGATTGTTCTTCATCGACACCGTAGACCACCAGTTTCGACTCGGCGCCTTGGGAATTGGCGTCGGCCAGCAACAGGGCCGCCGGACGTGCAACTTTGGACAGGCGCAGTTCATCCATGGCCCCGGTGAACGGCAAGTAGGCGCTGGCAGACACGTCAGCACCGATGGCCATGACCGAGTTGAACGCGGGCATCGCCACCGCCAGGCTCGCGGTTTCCCGGCCGTTGACGTACAGCGAGACTTTGCTGCCCTCGGCGGTGAGCGCCAGGTGCTGCCATTGGCCGGGGTTCAGCGGTTGTGTGGACACGGCGCGCTGACCGTCGATTTCCACAAACGGCAGGCCCTGGTTCAGGCCCAGCAGCAGGCTGTTCGCGCCTTCACGGCGGGCGAGTACAAGTTGCTCGCCATTGGCCTGATCCAGACGCAACCAGGCACTGAAGGTGAACGCGCTGCTGGTGTTGTGTTGCAGCGAAGGACTGCCCGGCAACAGCAACGGTTGGCCGTTGAACTGCAACGCCCGACCGATCACGCCGTCGATGCTCGCACCGGTCGCACTTTGCGCGGTGTTGCCATAAGCGGTGGTGTCTTTGGCCGGGGTGCCATTGGCGCCGTCGAAGTGGTAGAGCGCGGTGTAATTCGGGTCGAAGGTCAACTGACCGTTGCCCGTGGCCGGGGCTTTCGGGTTGCCGTAGTACATCCAGATGTCCTGACGCTGGCCGCCCTCCACTTTTGGTACATCGACCCAGATCAGCGCCATGCCCATCAACGGATCGAAGCTTTCGATCTGGTGGTTGAGCACGGTTTTGTCATCGGCGGCGACGAAGCGCAGGTCCGAGCCGTCCTCCTTGACCCCATCGAAGGTGAAGTTGCCGGTGTGCAGGCGCACCAGCAGCGCCGTACGGCCGAGGGCTTCGTTGATCGCCGCGCCTTGGGGCGTGGTGTCCACGGCAATCTGCTTGCGGTAATGCCAGTCGTCCTGCCACCAGGCCTGGGCGGTGGCCGGGAGCACGAAGCCCAGGCAGATCAGGAAAGCGATGAGTAGGCGCTGCATGAAAATGCTCCTTTTAGAATGTGGCCTGAAGATTGAAATGCAGGCGCGAATCGTGTTTTTGCGTGTTCGGCCCATCCAGCAGCGGATAGCCCCAATCCAGGCTGCCGGACAGCCACTTGCTCAGGCTCGCGCGGGTGCCCAGGCCAACACTGGCCAAGGCGTAATCGGCGTCCTGATCGGGCAGTTCGTCGCGCAGGTACAACTGGGCGCCCTCGGCGAAGGCATAGAAGCGCCACTCTTGAACGTAAGGGCCGAGGTACTTCGCCAGGGACGGCGTGCGCAATTCCTGGCTCAGCAGCACACCGTCGTCGCCGGTGCGTTCGGCCGCGAGGTAACCACGCACCGAGGTCGCGCCGCCGGCAGCGAATTGTTCGTTGGAAACCAGCGGCCCGGACGCCAATTGGAACGCGGCTTTGCTCGCGGTCTGCCAGTCGCTGGCGAAGGTGTAGGTGTAATTCGTGTCGCCCTTGAGCACCGCAAAACTGGGGCTGGCGCGGTAGCGTTTGTAGTCGAAGTCTTCGTCGGAACTGCCGTAGCCAAACAGGCTGCGGGTGCCGGCCACCAGACTCAGACCGAGGCCCAACTGGCTGCTTTCGGTGTAGCGAAAACCGTTGTAGGCGAAGGTGAACGGCGCGTATTTGAGCGGGACTTTGTCGCTGTCACCGCCGAGGCTCAGTTGTTCGTCGAAGTCTTTGAAGTCGATGCCGGCGGACAACGAATTGGACCAATTACCGCTGGACGGCAACGTGTAAATCGCCGACACGCCATAGGAATGGCCCTTGCCCAACACGTTGCTGCCGCCAATGGTCGCGACGTTGCTGTCGGACTGGTAACCGGAGAACTGCACGCTCCAGCGCTCGTTCAGCGGCGCGGTGTACGAGCCGGACCAGACCTTGGCGTTGTCGGTGTCTTGCGGCGCGGTGAAGAAGGTCAGGGAAATGCTGTGACCCAGTTGCCAGAGGTTGTTGTAACCGAGGCTGGTGACCGTGCGCAGTTTCTCGGTGTCGGCGCTGTAGTCGTTGTTCAGCCCGACACTGGCCTGCCACGGGTTCTGGTCCTCGACCTGCAAATCCACGTCCATGGTGCCGGGGCGCTGGCCTTCGCGTACCAGCGGCATCACCTGGCGGCCGGGGGTTTTGTTCAGTTGTGCCAGTTGCCCCTGGACCTTGCTGAAGTCCGGCACTTCGCCTTCTTTGAGCGCCGGGACGTCTTCCCGGATGTCCAGCGGCGAGTAGTGTTTGGCCCCGACCACCCGCACCCGGCCGACCTTGGTTTCGCTGACTTGCAGGTAGACGATGCCGTCCTCGACCTTCTGCTCCGGCAACTCGACGAAAACCGATTGATAGCCCCGCGCCTGATAAGCCTTTTGCAAGGCTTCGCGGGCGCCTTCGATGTCGGTCAGGGCTTTTTGCGGACCGAGAAACGGGTACACCGCTTCTTCGATGGCCCGGGCATCCAGCACCGTGTTGCCGCGCACGAAGTACTCGTTCACATCGACCAGTTTGGCCGGCACCGCGTCCTCGGCCCACGCCGATTGCCCGCTCGCGGTCACCAGCAGCCAGCCCCACAGCGCCAGCCGCGTCTTGAAAAGATGCTCCACACCACCCCCTGAATTCGAAATGACCGTCGCTGTTGGCCCGGCGTTTGGCCCACTCAATTGCTTGCTGTCGATGTCGCGGCGTGTTTGCCCAGCCAGGTGTGCAACAGCGCGAAGTTCAAGGAGAACTCGGGCATTTGCAGCAAGGCACCGCAGAACACTTCGCCGATGATTTTCTGAATCAATTGCACCGCCCGCGGGTTGTTCAGCAGGGTGGCGATGTCGCGACTGAGGACGTTGAAGCTCCAGACCTTTTGATTCAGGTCCAGGCCGACGAACCAGCGGAACAGCAGGTTGTAATTGAGTTGCTCGTAGAGTTGCTGCTCGCTGGGCACCGAATAGAGCAGTTGCAGCAGCAGGATGTGCATGACCGTTTGCGGGGCGATGAGCATGCCGGGTTCGGCGTTGAGGCCGGCCAGGATGTCGCGGTGCTCGTCGAGCAGGTCATCGATTTGCGGGCGCAGCGCCACCAGCGAATGCCCCGGCGGAATGTAGCTGGACACTTCTTTGAGCGCGCCCTGCCAATCATCCTGCGACACGATCCAGACCCACGGCGCGCCGTAGCGATACACCGAAACCGGCTTCTTGCGCGCCGCTTCGACGATCTTCGACAAGCGTTGATCGAGCTCTTGCATGCCCACTTTCGAGTAGCGTTCCATAGTCCCCATTGCCTCACTCCCGGCGTCCCGCCTCGGCTTAAAAAAGTGGCCCTTGGGCCCCCTCAAGCGCGTCACATAGGCATGACCGGACTGGCGAAGTGCTACCGAACTTTTGTCATGAAAGCTTCATGTCGGATGATCGCCGCCCCACAGACCCCGTAGGAGCTGCCGAAGGCTGCGATCTTTTGACCTTGCCTTTCACAATCAAGACCACAACACCAATCCAGTACCCCTCGACGCCTCTTTTGAACTTGCCCCCCAGAAACTGAAAGAGGCGGCCGACCGCCGCTCAACTTCTACCTCAACCCCGGGGCCCTGAAAGAGCCGATATCGCCCCGCAGACCCGGCACCAACTTCATCGTTAACCCCGCAGCCGATGATGAAACATTGCTCGTCGACGCCAGCGAGTCGTTGGCATCAGCCCGCGAGATAGTCAACGATCTCGTCGATCTCGCAGAAGGCCCGCGACGCTACACAATGCTGGTGCTGCAAAGGGTTCTCCTGATGGGTGAGCTGGCGGTCAATCGCGTACTGGATAACCACAAGCCCGGGTAGTCGCCAGGCGCAATGGTGAGGGGGCTTGCTTCCTCACGCCTTGAAAGCCTGCCAACCCCACAGCAAAAAAGGGAAGCCTCCCAACGAGAAGCTCCCCCTTACCCCCCGCGTTTAGATCAACTGATCCCGATGCTGTTCGATGAACTGCGCGGGCGTCAGCAACGGCTGACCGATGATGGCCGCGCCAGTGTCATCCAGGCCTTCCAGACGTTTTTCCCGCTGGTCGATCTTTACCGCGTTGAAGTGCACGGCGAATGCAGGGTCATGGTCCAGGCCCAGTAGTTTGACGAACGCCTCGACGGAGACATGTTCATAACTTACGGCTTTGCCCAGCGTATCGCTCAGTACGCCGGCCAGTTCCTGGTGGCTGTACTCGATGGGACCGTGCAACGGATAAGCCTTGTCACCGTGGCCATCCGGTTTGAGCAGGATGTTGCCGACAATCAGGGCAATGTCACTGGCGGCAATCGGCGCGAAGCGGCTGTCGGCGTCAAACGGTGTGAGGTAACGACCCTCGCGAATCAACGGCGCGATGTAGAGCATCCACTGTGCAAAAAACGTGACCCGCAGGTGGGTGGTCGGAATGCCGGCCCAGGTGAACACTTGCTCGGACATCCAGTGGTTCAGGGTCGCTTTGCTACGGGCATCGGGCCGCGACTGTTTGTGCGACATGTTGACGATGTGTTTCACCCCGGCCTCTTTGGCAGCCTGGGCGAACAGCGCCGCCGCTTCGATCAGGCCTTCGCTCAACGGGTAGCAGAAGTAAGCCCCTTCGACTCCTTCCATGGCCAGGCGCAGGGATTTGAGGTCCAGCAGGTTGCCGACACACACTTCGGCGCCCAGGTCCTTGAGCTGCTGCGAACGCTCGTCTTCACGACGGACCAACGCCTTCACGCGGTGGCCCTGCTCGAGCAGGAATTTGACGGTGGGCGCGCCGGTATCGCCGGTCGAACCTGTGACCAAAAACGTTTTCATGGGTTATCTCCAGAGTTGGAAGTTGTGCTGCGGTTGAGGTTATTCAGCGCGCAGCAGACCAGGCGCCACGACCGTGTCGATAAGCCCGGTTGCCACGTCGTAGACCAGGCCCGTCACCGTGATGCCGCCGGGCAAGTTCGGATTGGCTTTCAGTGCGGCGACGTCTACTGCGACAGCTTTGTAGGGATCGTCGATTTCCAGTGCCGCCAAATCGTGCTCGGCAACGCCCATATGTTTGGCCAGCAGTGCCGGGGCGTGGTGGTAGCAGCCGCTGATGCCGCAATCGGTGTGGTGCAGGACGATCAGGTTCCAGCCCAGGCCGACCGCTGCGCCACCGACCTTCGACACCGTGCCGAGGATGGCCATCGTCTCGAACAGCGCCGGGTTCACCCGGCCACCGACGTTGCGAATCACTGCCGCCTCGCCGGGTTCAAGCCCGAGCACATCCATCGGGTCGACGCGGGGGTCGACGCAGCCGAGGACCAAGGTTTTTTGCGATGGAATAATCTTCAGGTCGGCGGAGAAACCGGTCTCGGCGAACGCTGCATTGCGTTGGGTCAGGCGCTGTAAAAAGTCCATGGGAACCTCGATCAATCAGGTGGAGGGATTAGCCGCGTTGGGGCAAACGGGTGGACATCATTGCCTGCACTTTCTGCGGGTCAGCGATGAAGGTTTGGTAGATGCCACGGGTTTGAGCGCCGGCAATGACTTCGTCGTTGGTCCCCGCTTCGAGGGCGTCTAGGGCGTCGGTGACCACTTCGATCGGACTGAGGCGTGGCTCCGGCAATTTGGCGCCCATCGCGGTTTCGGTTTGCACCGCCAGAACACCGATCACTTGCGTGCCCTGCCCGCCCAATTCGGCCCGCAGACTGCGGGTAAGTGACAAACCGGCAGCCTTGGACGCAGAGTACGTGGCGGCCATCGGCAGGCTGATCAGCGACAGCATCGACAACATGTTCAACACCGCACCGCCGGACTTGGCCAGTACCGGGGCAAAAGCGCGGGTCAGCGCCAACGGGCCGAAGTAATTCACGTCCATTTCCTGCCGTGCGTCTTCCATGTCCGGTGCGGAAATGGCGCCATCGAATGCGGCATAACCGGCGTTGTTGATCAGCAGCGTGACGTCGTTGGCAACGCTGGCCGCCGCAGCCACTTGGTCCGGATCTGTCACGTCCAGCGGCAGCGGCACCAGACGCCGATCACTGTCCTTGAGCAGCTCGGCCAGTGACGCGGTGTCCCGAGCGGCGACGTAGATTTTTGCAGCGCCACGCTTGAGCAGTTCTTCGACGAAGGTGCGACCGATACCGCGATTGGCGCCAGTGACCAGGGCGATGGAGTTAGCGATGTTCATGGTGTGTTCCTCGGTATTCGTTGGGAGAGCGGAGCCGCTGGTGTGTGTGTGCTTCGGTTCCGATGGGCCCACTATCCGGTCCCGCCGACAGCGGCGGTAGCGGTCGAATCAGGCTAAGATTTATCTCGAATCAGCATTAATCGCCGGCGCACAGCCCCTAAACGCTCAAATCAGGTAATCCGCCATGCCCTTGAAAGACCTTCTGTCATTGCGGCTGTACACCCGCGTGGCGCGACTCGGCAGCTTCTCGGCGGCTGCGCGTGAAAGTGGGCTCGCGCAATCCCAGGTCTCACGGATGATCGCCGAGCTTGAGGCAGGCCTGGGTGCGCGGCTGCTGTCGCGCACCACCCGGGCGGTGGTGCCGACCGAGGCCGGGCTGGAGTTTCTGGCGCGGATGGAGCCGATCCTCGCGGCCGTCGATGACGCCGAAAACAGCGTGCGGGAGACCGGCGAATTGCGCGGTTTACTGCGTATCGGGATGCCCTCGACCATGGGCATCCGCGTGGTCATTCCCAGGCTGTCCGCGTTTACCGAACGCCATCCGCTGCTGCATCTGGAATTGATGCTCGAAGACCAGTGGCAGGACATGGTCAAGGAAGCCGTGGACGTCGGCATCCGCGTGGGCAACCTGCCGGACCTGGCCGGCACCGCCCGACAGATTGGCACCATGCACCGGGTGATCGTGGCGTCTCCCGCCTACCTCGCACGCCATGGCACACCGGCGCTCCCGGCCGATCTGGAGCAGCACCGGATCGTCGGCGGCCCGGCCGGTTCACAGGCCTCGTCATGGCAGTTCGAACGCGACGGTGATACTCAATCCATCAATCTCAATCCGCAGTTCTCGACCAACGACACCGCCGGTGCACTGGCGGCTGCGGCGGGAGGCCTGGGCATCGTATCGACGACGTCCTGGGCGTGCGCACTGGAGTTGGCGAGCGGCACGTTGGTGCAGTTACTCCCCGAATGGAAAATGGCCGCGCTGCCGGTGCATGCGTACTTTCCATTGGGACGCACGACGCGCATGGCGGCACGCGCGTTTGCCGATTTCCTGGCCACCACGCTCAGTAGTGACCCTGCACACGTTGATTGATCAGCATACGGCGCGACGTCAACGCGGCGCATGGACAGCTGCTAATCGGCGTGACGGAAAAATCGGCTTGCCCAATACATATGGATATCCGTATATTCGGATTTCCACACCTGCAAGGCACCCCGATGCTCAGTCCTCCAGCCGTCTACAAATGCCTGTCCGACGAGACCCGCGCCCGCGCCACCCTGCTGATTACCCGTGAAGGCGAGTTGTGCGTTTGCGAGTTGGTCTGCGCACTGGACGACAGTCAGCCGAAGATCTCTCGTCACCTGGCACAACTTCGGGCGTGCGGTTTGCTGCTTGATCGACGCCAGGGGCAATGGGTGTATTACCGGCTCAATCCGGAACTGCCGGCCTGGGTTCGCGCTGTTCTGGAAACCACGCTGCACGCCAATGCCGACTGGCTTGAAGAGAACAGCGCACGGCTCAAACAAATGGGCGACCGCCCGCTCAATACCGCAGTGTGCTGCTAAGCACCGGCCCAAAAGGAGTTTTTATGCGCGTCCTGTTCATGTGCACCGCCAATAGCTGCCGCAGCATTCTGTCCGAAGCGATGTTCAATCATCTGGCGCCGCAAGGCTTCGCAGCGGTCAGCGCCGGCAGTTTTCCCAAGGGCCAGGTGTTGCCGCGCAGCCTGACCACGCTGCAAGAAGCCGGGATCGCCATTGATGGCTTGAGCAGTAAAGGCAACGATGCCTTCGAGGGCAACCCGCCGGACATCGTCATCACCGTTTGCGACAAGGCCGCCGGTGAAGCCTGCCCCGTGTATTTCGGCCCGGCGCTGAAAGCCCACTGGGGGCTTGAAGATCCGTCGGAGGTCGCGGGGGACGAAGCGGCCCTATCCGGCGCTTTCCACTCGACCCTGGCGCGCATCGAAACCCGTTGCCGGGCGTTTCTGGCGCTGCCTTTCGCCGAACTTGATCGCGATGCCTTGAAGCGTGAACTCGACCGCATCGGCACCCTGTAACTGGAGCCCTCCATGACTCATCCCCTGCCCAACCTCGACACGTCATTGATCGCGCACCGCGAAAATGACGAGCAGCACAAACCGCGAATCTTGCTGTTGTACGGCTCGACCCGCGCCCGTTCATTCAGTCGGTTACTGGTCGAAGAAGCGGCGCGTTTGCTTGAGCACTTCGGCGCCGAGACTCGGATTTTCAATCCATCCGGTTTGCCACTGCCCGACGACGCACCGAACGATCACCCGAAAGTCCAGGAACTGCTGGCGCTGATGCAATGGTCCGAAGGCCAGGTCTGGTGTTCGCCGGAACGCCACGGTTCGATGTCGGCGGTGTTCAAGGCGCAAATAGACTGGGTGCCGCTGGCCATCGGCGCGATTCGCCCGACCCAGGGCAAAACCCTGGCGGTGATGCAGGTGTGTGGTGGCTCGCAATCCTTCAACGTGGTCAATCAACTGCGCGTGCTGGGGCGCTGGATGCGGATGTTCACCATCCCCAATCAATCCTCCGTGCCCAAGGCCTTTCTGGAGTTTGACGACGCCAACCGCATGAAACCCTCGGCGCTGTATGACCGGGTCGTGGACGTGATGGAGGAACTGGTGAAGTTCACGCTGTTGCTGCGCGAACGTCCGGACCTGGTAGACCGCTACTCGGAACGCAAGGAGTCGGCCGAAGAACTGACTCGGCGCGTCAATCAGGCTGCCATTTGATCAAGCAACCGTGCAGCCATCGCCTTGGGCTGGTGCAAGCAACAGCGGATCGCAATATAAAAGTGCACGTCACCGCGCACACCTGCACCCTCACCGGCCTGTAACACCCGACCCAGCCGCGTCCAGCCGGTTCTGGCCCGCTGCTTGCAGACACCTGACACGCAGTCAACGTTGATTGCACATATACGACAAAGGCGCCGTGTAACCCCCGTTTTTTTACGGAGGGTCACATGGCGCCTTTTTTGTTTCCGGGCCGGTCAGGTGCTTGCAAGAGAGTCAGGATGGCAAACAAAACCGTACGCAGTGTTTGTCCCTATTGTGGCGTTGGCTGCGGCATCGTCATGCAGGTCGAAAACAACCGCGTGATCAAGGTCAGCGGCGACAAGAGCCATCCGACCAACGCCGGCCGCCTCTGCACCAAGGGCAACACCTGCGGCCAGGCCATCGCCGATTCGGGCCGGATGGAACACGCTTTCTTGCGTCAGGAGCGCCAGCGCGACCCGGTGCGAGTGGCGATGGACCACGCCATCAGCGAGACCGCCAGGCGCCTGCGCGCCATCCTCGATACCCACGGCCCCGACGCCCTCTCCTTCTACGTGTCCGGGCAAATGTCGCTGGAGGCCCAATACCTGGCCAACAAACTGGCCAAGGGGTTTGTGCGCACCAGTAATATCGAATCCAACTCGCGCCTGTGCATGGCCAGCGCCGGCAGCGGCTACAAACTGTCCCTCGGCTCCGATGGACCGCCGGGGTCCTATGAGGATTTCGATCGGGCCGATCTGTTCTTTGTGATCGGCGCCAACATGGCTGACTGTCACCCGATTTTGTTCCTGCGCATGATGGACCGGGTCAAGGCCGGGGCGAAGCTGATCGTGGTCGATCCACGGCGCAGCGCCACGGCGGACAAGGCCGGTCTGTTCCTGCCGATCAAACCCGGCACTGATTTGGCGTTGCTCAATGGTTTGCTGCACCTGCTGGTGAAAAACGGCCACACCGACCCAGCCTTCATTGCCTCGTTCACTGAAGGCTGGGAGGCCATGCCGGAGTTCCTGGAGGAATACTCCCCGGAAAAAGTCGCCGAACTCACCGGCCTGCCGGAAGCGGATATTCGCCAGGCAGCGGAATGGATCGGCCAAGCCGCCGAATGGATGAGTTGCTGGACCATGGGCCTCAATCAAAGCACCCACGGCACCTGGAATACCAACGCCCTGTGCAATTTGCACCTGGCCACGGGCGCGATCTGCCGGCCGGGCAGCGGGCCGTTTTCCCTGACCGGGCAACCGAATGCCATGGGCGGTCGCGAAATGGGCTACATGGGGCCCGGCCTGCCGGGTCAGCGTTCGGTGCTGGTCGAGGCTGATCGGCTGTTCATCGAAGACTTGTGGGGCATCCCCCACGACAGCCTGCCGCGCGAAGTCGGCGCTGGCACCGTGGCGATGTTCGAGCAGATGAGCGCCGGCCAGATCAAGGCCTGCTGGATCATCTGCACCAACCCGGTCGCCTCGGCCCCCAACCGCCAGAAAGTGATCGAAGGCCTGCAGACCGCCGAGCTGGTGATCACCCAGGACGCCTTCCTCGACACCGAGACCAACCGCTACGCCGACATCCTCCTGCCCGGTGCGCTGTGGGCCGAGGCCGAAGGCGTGATGATCAACTCCGAACGTAATTTGACGCTGATGCAAAAAGCCGTGGAGCCCCCCGGCGAGACGTTGCCCGACTGGCAGATCATCGCCCGGGTTGCCTGCGAAATGGGCTTCGCCGAGGCCTTCACCTACGCCTGTGCATCCGAGGTGTTTGAAGAGATCAAACGCGCCTGGAACCCCAAGACTGGCTACGACATTCGCGGTGCCAGTTATGCGCGGTTGCGGGGCACCCCATTGCAATGGCCCTGCGCGTCAGACGATGGCGCCGACCGAAATCCGATCCGCTATTTGAACAATGGTGTCAGCCAGACACTCAAGGTCGAGGCCGACGGCAGCCAACCCGCCATCGTGTTCGCCACCGAGCGCGGCAAGGGCATCTTCCTCCCCAGACCGCATCTGCCGCCCGCCGAAATGCCGGATGAAAGCTTCCCCTTCGTGCTCAACACCGGGCGTTTGCAGCACCAGTGGCACACCCTGACCAAGACCGGCAAAGTCGCGACGCTGAACAAACTCAATCCCGGGCCGTTCATTGAAATTCATCCCGAAGATGCCGCCCGTTTCAGCATCAAGGACAAAGACCCTGTCGAGATTCGCTCGCGACGCGGCCGTGCCGTGTTGCCCGCCGTCGTGACCGACCGGGTGCGCCAGGGCAATTGCTTTGCGCCTTTTCACTGGAACGACGTGTTTGGCGAAAACCTCGCGATCAACGCCGTCACCCACGACGCCGTTGACCCGATTTCGCTGCAGCCCGAATTCAAGTTCTGCGCCGTCGCCCTGCAACGGGTCGAGCTGATCGAGCATGCCTTTCTCGACGTGCCCGCGCCCGCCGTCACCGACCTTCCCCCCGCTTCGCCTTTGAAAGAGGAACTTCCCATGTCGTGCATCGAGGCCTTCGCCGATCTCGCCGGCATCAGTCGCTTGCCTTCTCCGCCCCTGAACGACAATGAACGCACCTACCTCGCCGGTTTTCTCAGTGGCCTGCAGTCCACGGCCGGGCGTCAGGCCGGCGGCGTCCCGACCCTGCCCGCCAATGCGCCGCTGGCCACCGACACACGGTTATGGCTGGACGGTTTGCTGGGCGGGTTGTTCAGTCGCATTCAGTCAGACACGGCGCCCTTGAGCCTCTCGGCCCCCGCGACCGACGACAACACCCCCAGCGTGACCTTGTTGTGGGCCTCGCAAACCGGCAACGCCGAGGCCTTGGCCGAACGGTTTGCCGCGCACTTGCGCGAGGGCGGAATCGACGTGGAGCTGAGCGCGATGGCGGACTTTCCGGCGAGCAAACTGGCCAGCACGCAGAACCTGGCCCTGATCAGCAGCACTTTCGGCGACGGCGATCCGCCGGACAACGGCGAAGGCTTCTGGCACACCCTCAAATCCGCCGAGACTCGCCTGGAATCCCTGCGCTTTGCGGTCCTGGCTTTGGGCGACCCGAATTACGACCAGTTCTGCCAGCACGGCAAGCAACTCGATCAGCGCCTTCAGGAACTGGGCGCCACCCGGTTGCTTGAGCGCGTGGACTGCGACACGGAATTCGAAGAGCGCGCACAGACCTGGCTGACGCACTTCCAGCAAACGCTGAAACCGACCGTCGAACCGATCACAAGTGTCTCCGCCAGCCCGGTCGAGGCACCGAGCAAAGCCAAGCCTTATGCCTCACGACTGCTGACCAACCTGCACCTGAACCCGCAGAGTGCCAACAAGGAAACCCGGATGTTTTCCCTCGACCTGGCGGATTCCGGGCTGAGCTACGAGGCCGGTGATGCTTTGGGCGTGCGGCCGCGCAACTGCCCGGAACTGGTCAGCGAATTGCTCGACCTGACGCGCCTCGGTGCCGAAACCCCTGTGAACCTCGACACGCTCGGCGATGTCCCGCTGCACCAGGCGCTGACCGAGCACTTTGAAATCGCCCGGCCCAACACTGAAACCCTGGCGTTTATCGCTGAACGCAGCGCTAACCCGGAACTGAAAAGGCTGCTGGGCAGCAAGGCTGAATTGAAAGACTGGTTGTGGGGCCGGCAATTGGCGGATGTGTTGCAGCAATTCCCGGTCGATTGCTCCGCCGGGGAATTGCTGGGCACGCTCAAACGCCTGCAACCGCGTTTGTATTCCATTGCCTCAAGCCCCAAGGCGCATCCGCAGGCAGTGCATCTGACGGTGGCGGCCGTGCGCTACGGTAAACGCAAAGGCGTGTCCTCGACCTTCCTCGCCGACCGCGTGGACAGCGGCGAAGTCCCGATTTTCGTCCAGCCCTCAAAGCACTTCCGCGCCCCGGCCGACGGCGATGTGCCGATGATCATGATTGGCCCAGGCACCGGCGTCGCGCCGTTTCGGGGTTTTCTGCAAGAACGTCGAGCGCGGGGGGATGCGGGGCGCAACTGGCTGTTTTTTGGTGAGCAACACGCCGAGACCGATTTCTACTACCGCGATGAGCTGGAGGGGATGCAGCGCGATGGTCTGTTGACTCAACTCAGCCTGGCTTTTTCCCGCGATCAGGCACAGAAGATCTACGTGCAGGACCGTATCCGCGAACAAGGGGCCGAACTGTGGCGCTGGCTACAGGAAGGCGCGCAGTTGTACATCTGCGGGGATGCCAGCCAGATGGCCAAAGATGTCGACCAGGCCTTGCGCCAGATTGCGCAACGCCATGGCGGACTCAGCCCGGACAACGCCGCCGATTACTGGCGGCAATTGAGCGAGCAGAAACGTTACTTGCGGGATGTTTATTGACGGGGCGGGGCTGGCTGCACGGCGTGCAGCCAGTTGTGTCAGGCCGGCACGCCCAGAATGATGTGGGACGCCTTGATCACGGCGGTGGCGCTGACGCCCGGCGCCAGGCCCAATTCGGCGACGGCATCACGGGTCACGATCGAATACACCTTCGAACCGCCGGGCAGTTCAATCACCACCTCGGCATTGACCGCGCCATCGTTGACGCTCAGCACCTTGCCTTCCAGGCAGTTGCGCGCCGACAGGCGAATGTCGCTGGACTCGGTCATCAGCATCACCCAAGGCGCCTTGATCAGGGCCACGGCTTCTTTGCCGACGGCAATGCCGAGGTTGCGGATGCTTTCCATGGTGACGACAGCCACCAGTTGCTCGCCGCCCGGCAGGGTCAACACCACTTCTGCGTTGACCGCGCCGTCTTGTACCTGGCTGACCTGACCTTTGAATACGTTGCGTGCACTGACTTTCATGAGACGAGCCCTTTTGTTGACTTTAAAGTTAGGAATGCCGCACATCATCAAGGTTAGCGTTGTGTAGAAACAACTATAGCGCTCGATTGCATCGAGGCAGGCAGCGCCGGTTGAGCGGCGCTGCCGTTCAACCTCAGGCGCGGGTGGAGAACCCTGGCAGATTCAACACGCGTTCGGCGGCCCAGCCAAAGGCCAGGCCGACGGTGGTCCAGAGCACACACTGGATGCCCAGCGAGGCCACGCGAAACTTCCACAGCAGCACGGCGGAAAAGGTTTGCGGGACTTCATCGATCACCGGAAACAGGTAGCCCGCCACCGCCATGATCACCCCGTACAGCAGCACCGCGAGCGTCGAGCCGCTCCAGATACCCAGTGCGGGGATCAGTTTGCGCGCAGCGTTGATGGCAATCACCGCCGCGATCACCGACACCAGCAACATCAGGAAAAACAGCTTGGTGCGCTGTTTGATGGTGTCAGGATCGCCAATCGACGGCGGATTGGCCGGGTATTTCAGCCCCGGCACCAGAATCAGCGTGACAAACGCCGCCAAGGCCAACAGCGCCGCCAGACCCCGAGGGCCGATCTTGCCGACGCGGCCCAGCGAGTAGGCAAACACCAGCGCAAAGATCCCGCCCAGCGAAACGCTGTAGGTCACGATGCCGGTGAACAGCCCGAACGTGCTTTGTACCTCGCGGCTGACCAACTCTTCTTCCGGCGCATCGCCATGCATTTGCGCCATTTGATCTTCAAAGGCAATGGCCTTGTCGATCTGCGGCTCACCGAACACTTTTGCGAAACCAAAGGCAAGAATGCCGGCGAGTAAACCCACCAGCATGCCGCGAACCAATAAACGACCGGTCATGTTGCGTTCCTCGAATCAGTGGCAAGGGAAGCCAAGCAAGTGGCGGCCGTCGTGCACGAATTCGTGAACATACATGCCCTTGACCAACGCCGTGGCGCCCTGCTCCGCGCCGACGAAATAGATCGCCAGCATCAATAACAGTCCGCCAAAAATGGCCCAGGGAAGAATGTCGCCCAACGGAATCGTGGGCAGCGAAACATCAGCCTGCGTAGCAGCGCTATAAGCCATGTGAACCTCCAGGGATGACGCGTCCCGGTACGGATTGCAGGTAGGGGGAAACAGGGTCTGGCTGACGGCAAATAGCCGAATACAGTGGCGCGACCGCGCCGGATTTTCACCGGCTGCCTGTTTCAGAGGGCGTTGCAGGATTTTGTGAAACAAAATGATACAACTTGGCGAGTTTACCCTTTAGGCCCAGTGAAGCCAGCGTGTTTTTTGTTCCTGACCGTGCTGCAAAACCCGTTTTGGTCTTCGAATCGTCCCGCCGTTTCAGTCAGGTTGCGAGGCACTTCAAGAAACTTTTAGACGCGTGCTGTTGCTTAAGCTGCTCAATTGATCCAGGTTCCAGAGGATCACGGCTTTGGTTCTGCAGGGCTTCATTGAAGCGCTCGGCACTCACGTCCTTTGACACCGAGCGGTCAAGGAACCAACTGATCTGCCTGGCGTAATAGGCTCCCAAATCGCGCATGGCACCATAAATCCAAGGAGACGAGTCCATCGTGACCATGTCCGTCGGATGCTGGGGAAAGTGAGGGCACCCATCACTGGCCGTGCCTTTTTCCGAGTTGGCATTGGTCATCAGAAATGCCAGCAGTTCGCATGAAGGCAACCCGCTGTAATGCCATGCCACCTTGGTTTCATTCAGGCTTGGGCCGGTAGCGCAGGCGCTTAACAACGCCTTGCTACAGTCATCGGTTTTGCACGCGAAAAGAGACCGTATGGCACTTTTAAGCTCCGGGTTTGCCAACGCTGGTTTGATAATGAAAATACGCGCGAAATACCCGGAGGCAGATGCCGCAGGCTGAATGCATTTCTCGGCGGTTGTCTGGTCGGTACTAATGCACCCCAATAGAATGGGATGTTGCCAGCGGAACAAGTCGTAGCCTTTTGTGGAGTCACCGCACACCTGTTGCAGGTCAGCCAACCCAGGTACGTTCAAATAGAGTCCTTGGTCTTTTATCTGGCTTTTTAGGCGACAGAGATCAGCCATGGTGCCGTCTCTGTCTTGAGCGTGATCGGAAATGATCAGATTGGGAACGCCCCGCCGGATTAATGCATAGGCGCCCAAGTTCTCGGACTGCCCACCGTCGGACAAGTGGATGAATACGTTGTCTTTGTCCGGTGCAAATCGATGGAAATAATACAGTGGCCAAGGTAATGCCAGATGCCCCCAGTAGTTAACGTCGGGCTGATCTTCAATAAAGTTATTTCGGTAGGAAGTTCCCCAGCTAAATGTGCTGAACTTCATCAATGCGGCGTAAATATTCCTGAGTGGCGGATCGCCTACAACCTTTTGTTGGGTATCGAGAAATGCGGCAGAGGCCTGAACCGCTTTCAACGGCGATAAATCGGGCAACTGCTTCGCATGGTATCCATACAGGCCTGAACCCGAACCATAGGGGGTGATTTCGAAAGATGAAAGGGCGATGTCTTTCTGTTTTTTAAAATCCAGCGGGGAGCGATCTTCACCAGCAGTAGCGTTAATGATCCAAAGCGGTGCAGCTTTGTCTTCATGCAATGTTGCAAGGTCGGGGAACGACATGCTCCTGACAGGACCGAGATCGCCTACAGTCCGGTACGCTTTCTTTTCATCAGGATTGTTACACGCTTGCGATTTGCTACAGACCGTGGGCTCGGCCCCATACGTACGCTCGATCCCATGGTTGTAGCGGTACTGGGACATTGAAACGTCGATCTCCCAATCAAAAACGCCATTCATGATCAGGTTAAGCGGAATAAGCGCAATACTCTGGAGGACGAGAGTTGTGGAGTCTGCAATCGCGCGCTGATCATCGGTTGTGTTGCGATAGTCAAATGAATGCGAGTAAAAAGGGCTGGTATCACTTGTGAAAAGGTCCTGAAAACCACGTACTTGGTTTTGATAGCGGTAAGGGTCCGCTCCAAGTTTCTGTGAATAGTTAGTGGCGGGTTTCTCAGGGCATGGGGCTAACGTGGTCTTGCTGTCAGGCGGCAACTTTTTTCCATATCTTGTTGGCAGGCAATCGACGAAAAAGTCTTCAACCGGTGTGTCGGGATTTACTTGGCGACGCGTGAAGTACCAGAGCGCGGCATATCCCCCGCCCGAGACACTTGAAACAATGTCGACTTGCTCCATTAAACCGGATTGCGTTAAGCCCTG
>Ga0302175_10000170_pt1 | contig 25767 bp, 22 predicted proteins | sample I_Fen_N3_3_FD_198791 | JGI IMG/M metagenome (GOLD analysis project Ga0302175, IMG submission 198791) | Peat permafrost microbial communities from Stordalen Mire near Abisko, Sweden - I_Fen_N3_3 | ecosystem: Environmental > Terrestrial > Soil > Wetlands > Permafrost | place: Sweden: Abisko... | reverse complement strand
CAAATCGAGGTCGGCGCTGATCACCGTGCCAATCATCGCGTAGCCGCCACCGGACACCGCGTCACGGTGCAGCACAATGGGTTCGAGCCCGGCGGGCACCTGGATCGAGCCGATCGGGTAGCAACTGTCGACGATGTTCGACGGATCGGAACCGGCGCCGAACGGTTGCTCCCGGGGCTGAAAGCTCAGCGCACTGCCGCCCTTGAAGCGATAGCCGATGCGGTCGGCTTCCGAACCGACGGTCCACGGCTCGGCAAAGAAACTGCGAGCCGCCGATTCGCTCAAGCGGTGGTAGTACAAACCGGGCACCACTCGCAGGGTGATTTCGCCGCCCAGCGACTGCCGCAACGCCATGGGCAAACTGGCCCCGGCGCGGCTCCTGCCGCTGGCAACGCCGACCGGCAACTCGTCCCCAGCGATCAGCCGTCGCCCCTGAAAACCACCGAGCGCACCCAGCGCATAGGTGGAGCGACTGCCGAGCACCACCGGCACATCAATGCCCCCGGCCACCGCCACATAGGCGCGGGCCCCGGCCTTGGGGAAATCAAAGCGCAGCACTTGCCCGGCCTTCACCGTGAACGCCGTGTCGTGGTGCATTTCCACGCCATCGACCCGTGGCGTCATGTGCGCGCCGCTGACCGCTACCAGCGCATCCTGCTGAAACTCCAGTTCCGGCCCGAGCAGCGTGCATTCCAGCGCCGCCGCGCCGGCCGGGTTGCCGACCAGTTGATTGGCCGCGCTCAAGGCGTATTGATCGAGCGCGCCGGACGGCGGGATGCCCAAGTGGTAATACCCTTCGCGGCCCAGGTCCTGCACGGAAGTGGCGAGGCCGGGTTTGAGGACCTTGATCATGCCAACACCTCCTGCAACGACTTGGGATAGCCAACGGGGTCGGCCAGGAATGCGTCGAGGGAAAACTCCACCGGACGAATCCGCAGATCAAAGCGCCCCGCTTCCACTTCGGCCACGGCGTGGTCGTAAGCCTCGCGGTCCATCGGTTTGAACTGCACGATGTCCCCCGGACGGAAAAACACCATGTGCTCTTTGAGGTACGCGAGGTTCTGTTGCGGGTCGTAGATCGGCGCGGGCGTGACGCCAAACATCTGATATCCACCCGCACCGCGCACTGAGTAAATGCAGCCAAAACAGCCGCCGTGACCGAGGGTCAGTTTTGGCGTGTCGGTGCGCGGTCGCAGGTACTTGGGCACCTGCAACTGCCGCTCGCGCTCAACCATTTGGAACATGAACGGCAACCCGGCGACAAAGCCGACCATCGAGACAAACCACGGCGCGCCACTGTGGGCGGCGATGAACGCCTCGACGTCGGCCAGACCGTTGATGCGCGCGGCGTACTCCAGGTCCGTGGCGCTCGGGTCTTGATGGCGGTCGCGAAAGCGCATCAGGGTTTCGTGGGTCCAGGGGTCGTTGTAGAGCACTGGAATCTCGATGATCCGCGTCTGCAACGTGCGCTCGGCGACAGCCCCGGCCTCGGCGATTTTCACCGCTTCAAGCAAGGTGTGAGGGGCGATGCGATCCGGGTCGAAACGAATCTGGAACGACGCATTGGCCAGGCAGATATCGAGCACGCCATCCAGCGCCAGCCGCTCGACGGCGCGGGTGACGGCCAGGCCTTTGAAGAACGCGTCCAGGGACATGCTGTCGCTGACTTCGGCAAACAAATGTTCGTCGGCGCCAAAGCTGTAGCGGATGGGCGTACTCATGCTTCACCTCCGCTGCGGCGCTCGGCCAGCCAGGTTTCCAGGGTGCCGGTGTGGAAGTCGGCGCTGTGCAGCCACGGTTGTTCCAGCAGTTCGCCGTGCAACGCCAGGGTGTTGGCCATGCCGGTGAGCGTGGTGCCCGCCACCGCGATTCGCGCACGGGCCAGGGCTTGGGCACGATCCGCGCCGTGAACAATCAGCTTGGCCAGCAGCGAGTCATAGTACGGCGGCACGCGGTAGCCTTGATACAGATGCGTATCGACGCGAATGCCCTCGCCCTGCGGCCAGATCAGTTCTTCGACCAGACCTGGACTCGGGAAGAAATCCCGCGCCGGGTCTTCGGCGTTCAGGCGCATTTGCAGGGCGGCACCGTTGAGTCGGATGTCGCTTTGCTTGAAGCCCAGCGGCTCGCCGCCGGCAATGCGCAACATGGCCTGGACCAGATCGATGCCGGTGATCCATTCGCTGACCGGGTGTTCCACCTGAATCCGCGTGTTCATTTCGATAAAAAAGAACTCGCCCGTCGCGTCGTCGTACAGGTATTCCAGGGTGCCGGCGCCCTTGTAGCCCAGGGATTCGGTCAGGCGCACGGCGCTGGCGCAGAGGGTTTCCCGTTGCAGTTGGCTGAGGACGGGCGACGGCGCTTCTTCGAAGATTTTTTGCCGGCGCCGTTGCAGCGAGCACTCGCGCTCAAACAGATGCACGGCGTGCTGACCGTCCCCCAACACCTGCACTTCAATGTGCCGGGCCTTGCTGATAAACCGCTCCAGGTACACCGCGCCATTGCCGAACGCCGCTTGGGCTTCGCGTTGGGAACGGGGAAATTCTTCGCGCAGTTGCTCGGGGTTTTCCGCCAGGCGAATACCGCGCCCGCCGCCACCGGCCGAGGCTTTGATCAACAACGGGAAACCCACGGATTCGGCAGCCTTGAGCGCCGACTCGACGTCAAACAGTTCACCCGGCGAACCCGGCACCACCGGCACGCCCGCTTCTTGCGCCGTGCGCCGCGCCTCGGCTTTATCGCCCATGCGCCGGATCGTCTGCGCGCTCGGGCCAACGAATATGGCGCCGGCCGCCACCACGGCTTCGGCAAAATCGGCGTTCTCCGAAAGGAAGCCATAACCGGGATGCACTGCGTTGGCGCCCGTGGCTTTCAAGGCACCGAGCAAGGCCTCGACGTTCAGGTAACTTTTGTCGGCGCGGGCCGAGCCGAGGATATGCACCTCATCAGCCATGCGCGCAGCCTGGGAGTCAACGTCCGCCTCGCTGCACGCGGCAACGGTTGGAATCCCCAGTGCCTGGGCGGCGCGGATAATCCGCACGGCGATCTCGCCACGGTTGGCGACCAGCAGTTTATGAATGGCTTGGGTCATGATCGCGCCCTCACTCGTCGTCGAGTGTTGCGACGACTTGACCCGGCTCCACCGGATCACCGTCTTCTACCAAAAAGGCACTGAGGCGACCGGCCGTCCCGGCGGTCAGTTCGGAAAACTGCTTCATGACCTCGATCAGGCCAATCACCGTGTCGGCGCTGACCTGCGCGCCGACCTCGACGAAGTTCGCCGATTCCGGGGTGGCTTTGCGGTAGAAGGTCCCCGGCAACGGGGTGATGACAGTGTGTTCGGCCATGTCTGTTCCTCTTGGAATAGTTGTAGAAAGGCAGGCAAAAATGAATCGGTGTGCAAAACCCTGGCGTCTGTGTGCCAGGTGTTTTCGTGGGGCTCAGCGCGGTGCACGTACCTCTATTTCCGCGCCATCGAGTGCCTGGCGTGTGGCTTCGACCAACGCCAGGGCGCCCGGTGTGTCGCTGTGCAAACAGATGGAGTCGAATTCGATCTTCAAGTCTTCGCCCTCGACGGTGCGCACCACGCCCTGCTGACAAGCGCGCAACACTCGCGCCGCCACCTGCGCCGGGTCGTAAGCGCGCACGTTGCGGGTGAAGACGATGGAGCCGCTGAGGTCGTATTCGCGGTCGGCGTAGAACTCGCGAACCACCGGTTGACCGAGTTCTGTGGCGACCCGCCAGATCACCGAATCGGGCATGCAATACAGCAGCAACTCAGGCTCCAGGCGTTGCAGGTTTTCCACCAGCAAACGGGCGGCCTCTTCGTCTCGGGCCAAGTGCATGTAGAGCGCGCCGTGAGGCTTGATGTGTTGCAGGGCCACGCCTTGAACCCGGGCGAGTTCACGCAGGGCGCCCAACTGATAGAGCATGTCGTCGACCAGTTCCTGGGCCGGGGCATTGATGTGTCGACGGCCGAAACCGACCAGGTCGCGAAACCCCGGATGCGCGCCGATGGCCACGCCCAAACGCTTGGCCTGCTCGACGGTGCGGCGCATGGTGCTGGGGTCGCCGGCATGAAAACCGGTGGCGATGTTGGCCGAACTGATGAAGCCCATCAGCTCATTGTCGACGCCATCGCCGATGGTCCAGGGGCCGAAGCCTTCACCCATGTCCGAGTTGAAATCTACTGCTTGCATGACGCTTGCTCCCGACGCTTGTGACTTCATGCAGGCCAAGTTAGATTCCCGCCACCCCCTTGGGAAGATCTATTATCAGATGGGCTATCTTCTGAAAAACAGATACCTCGTCACCCGGAGTGCTCATGTCCCTGACCCTGCGCCAAGTCCGCTATTTCGTCGCCACCGCCGAGATCGGGCAAATCTCGCAAGCCGCGATTCATTTGAATATTTCCCAGTCGGCGGTGACCACGGCGATCAAGGAACTGGAAAGCATCCTCGGCACACTGTTGTTCCAGCGCTCGGCCCAAGGCATGAGCCTGACCGATGCCGGGCGGCACTTTCTGAATCGGGCCTATGTGATTTTGCGCAGCGTCGACGACGCGTTGAACAGCCCATTGCCGGACATCCGCGCCAGCGGCGTATTGCGCCTGGCGGCAAGCTACACGGTGATCGGCTACTTCCTGCCGCACCATTTGCAGCGGCTGGAACACTGGCATCCGGACGTGGCCATCGAAGTCCACGAACAGGAGCGCCAAGCCATTGAACAAGGCTTGCTGGAAGGTCGCTTTGACATGGCCGTGGTGCTCACCGCCAACCTCACTCACCCGGACATCGTTTCGGAAATTCTCTTCAATTCCGAACGGCGCTTGTGGCTGCCCAGCCACCATCCCCTGTGCGAACGTTCAGCGGTCAGCCTCGCCGATGTTGCGAAAGAACCCTACATCCTGCTGACCGTCGACGAAGCCGAACAAAGCGCCATGCGTTACTGGGAACATGCGCACCAGCAACCCAACGTGCGGGTACGCACCAGTTCCGTCGAAGCGGTGCGCAGCATGGTCGCCAATGGCAGCGGCGTGGCGATTCTCTCGGACCTGGTGCACCGCCCCTGGTCGCTGGAAGGCAAGCGCATCGAAACCCTGACCATCACCGACAAAGTGACGCCGATGAGCGTCGGCCTGGCGTGGCACCGCGAGCGGGAATTCAGCCCGGCGATGCAGGCATTCCGCAATTATTTCCACGATGCTTTTTTAGCGCCGCAGCAGTTGTCGGCACGCCGCTGAACGGGGACGGATAGACGACCGACTGGCGACGAATGGTTGCGGATGGGGCGAACCCGGCCTATGGTCCAAACGAGGTTCTGCCGGCGACTGGCGCGCGAAAAATCGTGGCCCGTTGCCGACCATCCAGTGCATACCCACAGGAGGTGAACACATGCCGAACAACTCCCGCCCCGCCGTGCTCGAACTGATCGGCAATACGCCGCTGGTCCGCGTCAGCCGCTTCGATACCGGCCCGTGCACGCTATTCCTCAAGCTCGAATCCCAGAACCCCGGCGGCTCGATCAAGGACCGCATTGGCCTGGCCATGATCGACGCCGCCGAACGCGATGGGCGCCTGAAGCCCGGCGGGACCATCGTCGAAGCCACCGCCGGCAATACTGGCCTGGGCCTGGCGCTGGTCGGTCGCGCCAAGGGTTACCGGGTGGTGTTGGTGGTGCCGGACAAGATGTCCACCGAGAAGGTCTTGCACCTCAAAGCCATGGGCGCCGAGGTGCACATCACTCGCTCCGATGTCGGCAAGGGCCATCCCGAGTATTACCAGGACGTCGCGGCGAGATTGGCCAAGGAAATTCCCGATGCGTTCTTCGCCGATCAATTCAACAACCCGGCCAACCCCCTGGCCCACGAATGCAGCACCGCGCCGGAGATCTGGGCCCAGACCCAACATGATCTGGATGCTATCGTCGTCGGCGTCGGTTCCGCCGGCACCCTGTCCGGGCTGACCCGTTTCTTCAAGCGCGTGCAGCCGGACCTGGAAATGATCCTCGCCGACCCGGTCGGTTCGGTGATGGCTGAATACAGCAGCAGCGGCACCCTCGGCACACCCGGCTCGTGGGCGGTGGAAGGCATCGGCGAAGACTTTATTCCGTCGATTGCCGACCTCTCCAGCGTGCGCCACGCCTACTCGATCAGCGATGAGGAAAGCTTCGACCACGCCCGCCAATTGCTGCGCGCCGAAGGCATTCTCGGTGGCTCGTCCACCGGCACCTTGCTCGCGGCGGCCCTGCGTTATTGCCGCGAACAAACCGAGCCGAAACGGGTGGTCACGTTCGTCTGCGACACCGGCACCCGTTACCTGTCGAAGGTCTATAACGACCAGTGGATGAACGATCAGGGCTTGCTGAAATACAAACGCTACGGCGACTTGCGCGACTTGATCGCCCGGCGTTTCGAGGATGGCCGGGTGATCAGCGTCGGCCCGGACGACACCTTGCTCACGGCCTTCCAGCGCATGCGCCTGGCGGACGTGTCACAACTGCCGGTGCTGGTGGACGGGCAGACACTGGTGGGCGTGATTGACGAGTCGGATATCTTGCTGGGCATGCAAGAAGACGCCTCGCATTTTCGCCTGACGGTGGCCAGCGCCATGACCGACAAACTGCAAACCCTGGCGCCCGGCGCCAGCCTGGCTGAACTGCAAGCCGAACTCGACCGCGGACTGGTCGCCATCATTGCCGACGCCTCGGGCTTCCATGGCCTGATTACCCGCGTCGACCTGCTTAATCACTTACGGAGATCCCTTACATGAGTCAGCACGATGACAGCGGCGCGCGCCACGGCTTCGCCACCCGGGTGATCCACGCCGGGCAAACGCCGGACCCTTCCACCGGCGCACTGATGCCGCCGATCTACGCCAACTCCACCTACTTGCAGCAAAGCCCCGGCGTGCACAAAGGCCTCGATTACGGCCGCTCGCACAACCCGACGCGTTTCGCCCTGGAACGCTGCGTCGCCAACCTGGAGGGCGGCACCCAGGCCTTCGCGTTCGCCTCGGGGCTGGCGGCGATTTCCACGGTGCTCGAACTGCTCGACGCCGGTTCGCACATTGTTTCCGGCAATGATCTGTACGGCGGCACGTTCCGTTTGTTCGACAAAGTGCGCCAACGCAGCGCCGGGCATCGCTTCAGCTACGCCGACCTGACTGACCTCGCGGCATTCAAAGCCGCGTTGCAAGACGACACGCGGATGGTCTGGGTCGAGACGCCAAGCAACCCGTTGCTGAGCCTCACCGACCTCACCGCCATCGCCGACCTGTGCCGCGACCGGGGCATCATCTGCGTCGCCGACAACACCTTCGCCAGTCCCTGGATTCAGCGTCCGCTGGAGCTGGGTTTCGACATCGTCGTGCACTCGACCACCAAGTACTTGAACGGGCACTCCGACGTAATCGGCGGCATCGCCATCGTCGGGCAAAACCCAGCTCTGGCCGAACGCCTGGGCTTCCTGCAAAACTCGGTCGGCGCCATCTCCGGCCCGTTCGACGCCTTCCTCACCCTGCGCGGTGTGAAAACCCTGGCCCTGCGCATGGAACGCCACTGCAGCAATGCCCTGGAACTGGCGCAATGGCTCGAACGCCAGCCGCAAGTGGCCCGCGTGTACTACCCCGGCCTGCCCTCCCACCCGCAACACGAGCTGGCACGCCGGCAGATGCGTGGTTTTGGCGGCATGATCTCGGTTGACCTAAACACCGACTTGGCCGGCGCCAAGCGCTTTCTGGAGAACGTGCAGATCTTTGCGTTGGCTGAGAGTTTGGGCGGCGTAGAGAGTTTGATCGAACACCCGGCGATCATGACCCACGCCAGCATCCCGGCTGAAATCCGTGCGCAATTGGGGATTGGCGATGGGCTGGTGCGGTTGTCGGTGGGGGTTGAGGATCTGGAGGATCTACGAGCGGACTTGGCCCAGGCCTTGGCGCTGATTTGACGGATGGGTTGCAAGCCGCCGGTTGAGGCTGGCGGCACCTAACCTCGGACAACAGGACTCGGCCAGGGACAGATGATGACTTTTTTGATTTTTCTTTTAGCCTGTGCGGCTGCGGCGAGCACCGGGATCATGTTTAAACCGGGCCCGTGGTACGAAGCCCTGAACAAACCCGGCTTCACGCCTCCCAACTGGCTGTTCCCGGTGGCCTGGACCACGATTTACCTGTTGCTCGCCTGGGCCGGATACCGTTTGACCCTGATCCCCGGCAGCCAAGTGGTGCTCGCGTTATGGGCCGCGCAGATCGCCTTGAATACGCTGTGGACACCGGTGTTCTTCGGCGCACACCGACTCTTCGCTGCGATGCTGATCCTTACCCTGCTCTGGCTGGTTGTCGCGGCGATGGTGGTCATGGCATTGCGTCTTGACGTCATCACCGGGCTTATCCTGTTTCCGTATCTGATGTGGCTGTGTGTCGCGGCGGCGTTGAATTTTTCGATCTTGCGTCACAACCGGTAAACCAGAGACCGAAGACCGTTTTGCGGCTCCTTAAACGGAACATCAGCCTACATAGAAATTGTCAGGACAACGCCATGAAAGCTCGATGCCCTATCTGTGGTTATATTGCAGAAAACCTTGCGCCAACCCATAAGTGCCCTCAATGCGCCAATTTCTCCCACGATTGGCTGATTTATGATTGGGAAAGCTTTGCTTCAATAAAACGCAGACATGCCAGATACAACCTCTTAATCATTGGAATAACTCTAATTAATTTACTCGCGGCGACCACCTTAAAATCAACAAATGCGTCCCAGTGGTTGTTCAGCCTGTTACTGATACCAGCAGTGATCAGTTTGTTTTATTGTCGAAAGAAGCTTAGAGGGAAATCCGAATATCAAGGGCATAGAGGCAGGGATATCTTTCCTTGGTTTATCGGTTTCGGAGGGTTCTAAAGCTGCTGTCTACGAAATCGCTAGCTCTGCATCGCGATGCAATGAATCCATCACTACACATCAACGCACAACCAGCCTGCATATTTCCGACAACGGCCATTGCTTTAAAACCACAAACCTCTTGAGGCGCCCGCATTACCCAGGCTAACGGTGCTGTTCGATTCATCATGTCCGCCAGCAGAAAAAGCGGCCCCTTCAATATGGTAGACACTCGGTTCTTCCGAAAAATATTCCTCCAGGCCCATCATGAACATCCGGTGATCTTCACTTTGTTCAAAGCCCGGCGTGTGATCCTCAAGTGAAGTCCAGCGCACTATCAGGTTGAATTGCCCGGGGGTTTCAATCCCTTGCGCGAGCAAGTGGCCGCCGTAACCCTTGGCGCGGGTAAGCAAAGGCGTGACCTCGGCAAATGCACGTCGGAACATTTCAATGCGTTCTTTGTGGACGGGCAGCAAAGCAATCTCATAAATCATGGCGTTCCTCTGACAGGACTTAAACGGTTAAAAGTACGCTCTTACGAGATGAGCGATGGCTCGACTGCAATTACGATTTTCCCTTGAATGCCGTTGTTCGGACTTTCCAGCCGGGCATGCGCGAGCGCCATGTCGGCAAGCGAATAGACAGCGCCAACGTGTGGCCGCAGCTGACCACGCGCTACCAATGCGCTCAGCTCATCAAGCTTGCCGCGGTTCTGTCGGGTGAAAACGAAGTGATAGCTCGCGTTCTTGCCCCAGGCTTGAACGACGTTTTGCGGCTGTGCAATGTCCACAATCGTGACCACGCGGCCCAGTTGTGCGAGCACATCCGGGCTGCGCGACAGCGTGTTGCCGCCGATGGTGTCGAACACGACATCGACTCCGCGGCCACCGGTTTCCCGGAGGATGGCGTCGACGTAATCCTCCTTTTCGTAGTCGATGACCACATCGGCCCCCAAACTTCGTGCGAACTCGGCGTTTACCTCACGCACGGTCGTGTACACCCTTGCACCCACGGCTTTTGCCAGCTGGATCGCCACATGACCCACTCCCCCCGCGCCGCCGTGTATGAGGATGCTTTCCCCTACTCTGAGCGCTGCACGCACGACCAGTGCTTCCCAGGCTGTCCCGCCCACCAGGGTCAGACTTGCCGCCTCAAGATGGCTCAGCGACGGCGGCTTCTTCCCGATAATGCTTTGGGCCGCAACGTGGTACTCGGCATAACTTCCTGGCCCGTCAAATATTTGCGGGGTGTACCAGACTTCGTCTCCCGGAACGAAGGTCGTCACACCCGGGCCGACTTCTTCGACAACACCCGATACGTCGTGTCCGGTGATGGCCGGCAGTTGCACCAGGTCGGGATAATCGCCACGTCGAACCTGATAATCCAAGGGGTTGATGGAGGTTGCGTATACCCGCACCAGGACTTGTCCCGCATGGGGTACTGGCTTGGGCACGTCGCAGAGCTCGAACGATTCCGGGCCGCCAAATGATTTAAGCATCATCGCTTTCATTAGAAATCCTCGTATCGATAAAAAGGGATATCGAGATATATCGATATCATGCAGTAAAAAAAATTACAGATCTTTCCCTATGATCTCGGCGAGCGCACTGATGGTTGCTTCATTGCGCTTGTAGTAGGTCCACTGGCCGATGCGCCTGACTTCGACCAAGCCCACTCGCTGCAGAGTCGCAAGATAGCCAGACACCGTTGACTGCGACAGCCCGATACCTTCTTGAATACTACTGACGCAGACCCCCACCGTGAGAACGTCACCTTCATCTTGCGCAGGGAAGTTCTTTGCGGGGTCCTTCAAGCCTTTCAAGATCTCAAGGCGTGTCGGGTTTGAGAGGGCTTTGAATATTTCGAGTAATTCCATGCGCGGAGAATATCGAGATTTATCGATATGTCAATGCAAGAGTCACTGAGGACCTATCGACCCATCGCCGTATCAGTTCCATTTGCCAGATGGCGTGTGATCACGAACGCACCCGACTGGCGTGACGCATCCGTAGCCAAACCAGCCCAAGCAGCCCCAACGGCACACCCAGGCTAAGCCATGACAGCCAGTCATAGACGCCATCGCCGATCAGTGCCGACAGCAAGCCAAACAGGCTTAAAACCGCCAACAACAGCGGCCAGCGGAAGATCATCCAGAGTCCGCGTCTCATGCCCCGCCCTCCGCGCCCAGGCCATTGGTATTCAGTTCGGCCAGGCGTTTTTTCAGCGGTATCTTGCGGCGCAGCAGCCAGAGGTAGAGGCCGCTGCCCAAGACGATGATGCTGATGAGATCGAGCAGTGCCCAGATGATCTTCAGCGGCAAGCCGCCATAGTCACCAAAATGCAGCGGTTGCGAGACCAGCAAGGTTTTCACGTACAGCGGCATTTCGCGCATATCAGTCAGTTCGCCGGTACTCGCGTCCACCAGGGCTGGCTTGAGCAGTCGTGCGGTGAGCGGCGTGGTTCCGCGCATGAATACCGCGTAATGATGCTGGCTGCTGAACTGAGTACCGGGAAAAGCGATGAAACTCGGTTCCATGTCGGGCGCCGCCTTGCGGGCGGTTTCCAGTGCTTTTTGCAGCGACCCGAGTTGCTCCAGCGGCGGCGCATCCTTGTAGGGCGACGTCATTTCTGCCAACTGGTCGCTCTGCCACAGGCCAAAAATGGGCAGCGCAAGGGTGTTGATCACGCCCGTGACGCCCACCACCAACACCCAGGCCAGTGTGACGATGCCGAGCACGTTATGCAGGTCCAGCCATTTCAAACGTGAGCTACGTCCGCTCCGTACGGTGGCGAAGTCGAGTTTGCGCATGAATGGCGTGTACACCACCACCCCGGACACCAGCGAGGCGACCAGCAACAAGCCCATGAAACCGAGGAATAGATAGCCGGGCAGCCCCATGAACAAATCGGTATGCAATCGCAACATCAGGTTCATGAACCCATTGTCCGGCGGCTCCGACGGGAATAAATCGCCGGTACGTGTATCGAACGGCTGAGTATGGCCTTCATCCGGTGGCGGCATCAGGCTCGTTGCCGTGTACACCGCACCTAGCGGGCCCTCCGGGTCGAAACCGACAAAACGCACGACCTCACCCGGTCGCGCCATCAATGCACCGGCCATGACCTTGTCGTAGTCGATTCGCGGCGCGTCGGCAGTCAGCGGACGCAGCTCCGGGTGCGGTTCGAAGTAGTGCTCGATCTCTTCATGAAAGATCAGTGGCAACCCCGTCAGGCACAGCAACAACAAGAAGACCGTAGCGATCAGGCTCGTCCATTTGTGGACCAGGAACCAGATACGCAAGGTGTGGGCAGTCATGTGGGGTTGTTTTCCATAAAGATCCACGCTCGCCGAAAGTGTTGTGCGAGGGCTCGATCGCCGAGCCCTCAGGCGCTATCAGTATTTCCAGGTCACCGAAGCCACCAGGTTGCGTGGCGCACCGTAGCTGGCGGTAGTGGCGCTGTTGTAAAGCGATAGCAGGTATTTGCGGTCGGTGACGTTGTTCAGGTTCAGCGACGTGCTCCAGTTGCTGTCGATGTCATAGCTGGTCATGAAGTCGAGCAAGGCGTAGGCATTTTGCCGGATCGCGCCGTTCGTATCGTTTTCCACCGCGCTCTGCCAACTGACCCGCGTACCAACTTTGGCTTGAGGCAAGCTTGGCAAACGATAGGTGAGCATGCCGCGCACGCTGTGGGCCGGCACATATTTGCGCGCCTTGTCGCCGTCGTCGTTGTCGATGCGTACGTAGGTGTAGCCGCCGAGCAGGTCAAGACCAGGCAGTGCTTCGCCGGAGGCTTGCAGTTCTACGCCGTGGCTCTTGTAGTCCATGGGGTCATAGACAAACCGGCCATCGACAAAGCCGGCAGATTCGGCGACGTTTTGCTGTTCGGTCTTGAAGGCGGCAGCCGTGAGGTTGAGGCGATTATCCAGCAGGCTGCCCTTCACACCGACTTCCATGCTCTTGCCTTCAAGTGGCGCGAGCAATTTGCCGTCGGTACCCAGGTTGTACTGCGCGCTGTAGATTTTCGTCCAACTGCCATACACGCTCCACTGCTTATCCAGGTCGTAGACCAGACCTGTGTAGGGCGTCACTTTGCCGTGGGCGCGAGTGTAGTAGTCGGAACCGTAGCTGTCGCCGGAACCGTCCAGGCTGATCATCCGCGCGCCGGCGATCCAGTGCAGGTCATCGGCCAGACTGAAACGGGCGCCGGCGTACAGGCTCTTCTGGGTATCGCTGAAGTTCTGGGTGTTGCTGTCGCTGGTGAACAGGAAGGACGGACGAGCCAGGTTCCCCGCCAGCACCTCCGAGAACGATGCGTCGTAGTAGCCTGTTTCAGCTGCGTCGTATTCCCGGGCCTTCTGGTGGGTGCGGCCATAGGCGGCGCCGAAGGTCAGTTCATGATCGCGGCCGAACAGGCTGAACGGGCCGGAGACTTTGGCTTCTCCCAGCAATTGATGAGCTTCGCTGGTGGTGTTGGCGGCGAACACCGAGGCGTCATCACCGCTGACCCCGGCGACATACAGCATGTTGGTGTCCTGTTTTTCGCTAATGCCGGTGGCCGTGACCGTAGCGTTCCAGCCGTTGCCGAAATCATGCTTGAGTTCAGCGAAAGTGCGCTGGGTGCGCAGGTTCCAATAGGTCCATGGCTGGCCGATGCTGGAGCTGCGGCTGCCGTAATGGATGGCGTTGCCGTCGTTATCTACCAGCGGCAAGTTACCCCAGGTGCTGCCGTTGGAATTGCTGTCGTGCTGAGAGAAACCCACGGTCACGGTGTCGGCATCGGACACATCGAACGCCAACAGGCCAGCGGCGACGTTGCGCTCGTGGCTGTAGCGATCCATCCACGAATTGCCCTTGTCGTGGGAATAGATGAAACGGCCCCGCACATTCCCGGTGGAGGTCAACGGACCGGCAACATCCACATCCACACGACGACCGTCCCAGGAGCTGACGCTGGTGTCGATTTGCGCCTGGAAGGTCTCGGTCGGCCGCTTGCGCACGAAGTTGACCGTGGCCGACGGATTGCCAGCGCCGCTCATCAAACCGTTGGCGCCGTGCAAGATGTCAATCTGTTCGAACTCGGCCAGATCCTGGTCACCCACTAGCACGGTGCCCACGAACGGCATGCCCACGCCGTCGTATTCAAAGGTGTTGATATCGAAACCGCGCGAGGTGAATTCGGTGCGGTCGGTCTCGGTTTGCTCCACGGTCACCGAAGGTGCTGAGCGCAGCGCCTCCTTGATGCCCGTGATCTTGAAGTCGTCGAGTGCTTGCCGGGTAATGGTGGTGACAGCCTGCGGGGTTTCCTTGTCCGTCAGCCCCAGACGGGTTGTGCTGGAGACCGGGCTGCCTTGGTAACCCTCGCTCTGAACGTCAGCGCGCCCGCCGCTTGCTTCGATCTGGGTTGCCGGCAAAACCAGATCATCAGCGGCGTGGACCAGGGGCATGGCGCTGCAAGCACCGGCAAGCAACAGGCTAGCGGGGAGACGATGTTTCAAGGAGATATTCCTACGGCTGAATAATCGAGAAGGCAGTCATTTTTGAGAACGCTATTGATAATCTAACTCAATAACAACCCAGTCCTCGACAAAATTTTCACATTTTGAAATATTTACCGTCTGATTGGTCGATTTGATGGCCCACTATCAGGTCACTGAAAACCTCTCCGCCAATAGCCCGCCCTTCGCAACTGGCAACGAGCGAACGGTAGTGGATCATCAGGCTTGAACGCTTTACCCACAGGACGTCCACGCTGCGGTGCCGCTCTCCCCGCGCAAAAAAATCAAAATCGCCATGTGTTCCACTCGTCCTTTCATACGTCCAGTCTTCACTTCCCCGTTCCCGCCTGTTGGAGTTTTCCCGATGCCGTCGCCCAAATCCCTGCCCACTGCATTGCTGGGGCTGGCCCTTGCCTGTCCGGCCATGGCCGAGACACAAGGTCTGGAATTGGGGCAGGTGTTGATTCAGGCGCAGGAGCGCAGTGGCGAAGACGCCTCCGTCGAGGACGCCAAGGCCCGGCTCGCCCAAGTGCCCGGCGGCACCAATGTGGTGGATATGCGTCGCCCGTTGCAGGGCCGCGTGGCGAGCAATCAGGATGTGCTGGCTTATCAACCGGGGGTGTATGCCCAGTCTTCGGGCAACGAAGGGGTGAAGATTTCGATTCGCGGATCGGGCATCAACCGGGCGCCGGGGGCTCATGCCTCGGGGTTGTACACGATGCTCGACGGCCTGCCGCTGACCGGTCCGGGCGGCACGCCTTATGAGTTGCTGGAACCGTTGTGGCTCGACCACGTCGAAGTGCTGCGCGGAGCCAACGGTTTTGACAGGGGCTCGCTGGCCTTGGGCGGCGCCATCGATTACGTCAGCCACACCGGTTACAACGCCCCGCTGTTGCAGGTGCGCTATGGCACGGGCAGCCACGGTTATCAGCAACGCCAAGTCAGTTCCGGGCAGGTGCTGGGGGACTTCGATTACTACGTGTCGATGACGGACGCGCGCTCCGACGGCTATCAGGATCACACCGCCAGCGAGAGCCAGGGCGTGATCGCCAACTTCGGTTATCGCTTCAATCCCAACCTGGAAACCCGTTTCTATCTGCGCTATCGCCAGACCGACAACGACCTCGCCGGACGCGTGACCAAACATTCCATCGAGCATGATCCACGGGCGGCCAACCCCGCCTACGTGGCGCGGGATGACCGTCGCGAGCAGCCGGGCAGCACCTTCATCGGCAACAAGACCACCTACTACATCGACGACGATTCGAGCATCGAGACCGGTCTTGCCTATCACGACTATCCGATGGATTTACGCGAAGGCCCGAACCGTTTGAAGGTCGCGTACACGGATGTCAGCGGCACGTTCGACTACAAACGTCGCGACACGCTTTGGGGCCTGGAAAGCCATAGCACGCTGGGCCTGCGCACGACCAAACACCTGCCCAACGACGGCGCCAGCGAGTTGGTGCGCATCCCCACTGGCAACACCACCGGCTACGCGCCGGGCACGCACATTCGTAACTTCACTTATCAGGGTTCGGACACCGTTCTGCATGTGGGCAATGATCTGGAGATCGCCGACGACCTGTGGCTGACCACCGGCCTCGCCGCCATCTACACCCGACGTGAAAGCGCCGTCACCTACCCGCAGGGTGGCGGCAAGACCAGCCTCGGCGACTGGGACTACGCGCCCCGCCTGGGCCTGCGCTACCAAGTGACGCCGGACGTGCAGGTGTTCGGAAATCTCAGCCGCTCGGTCGAAGCGCCACATCCCTGGTCGCTGATCTACAGCTCCAACATTCGATTCCCGGCCGGCAGCGGTCCTGCGACTGGCGCCCAGCGTGATCCGGTCAAACTGCAAAACCAGACCGCGACCACTCTGGAAATCGGTGGTCGCGGCGACAGCGCGATGGGGCAATGGAGCCTGGCCTGGTACTACGCGCAGGTTCGCCATGAATTGCTCTCGGTGCTGCCCGACGCCAACGCCATCACGCCCTACGAACTCAACGCCAGCCCCACCGTGCACCAGGGCGTGGAAGCGAGCCTGCTCAGCAACCTGTGGTCAGCGGGCGATGGCGGCCAGTTGAGCCTGCGCCAGAGCTACACCTTCAGTGACTTCCACTACCGCGACGACGACCGTTTCGGCGATAACCGCCTGCCCGGGCTGCCGATGCACTACTACCAGGGCGAACTGCGCTACGACTGGCCCATGGGCGTCTTCGCCGCGTTCAATACGCAACTGGTGTCCAAGGTCGCGGTGGATTACGCCAACAGCTACGAGGCCGATCCTTACGCGCTATTCGGCGCAACACTGGGCTATAACGCGCCCAAAGGCGACTGGCAAACCTGGCTGGACCTGCGCAACCTGACCAACAAGCACTACGCCGCCACCGTCACGCCGGGCTACGACGACAAAGGGCTGGACGCGGCACGGTCCACACCGGGTGAGGGTTTGGGGGTGTATGTCGGGGTTTCGTGGAGTGTGCTTTGAGGCTGGCAGACTCTTAGAGCTTTCTAACGGCGCGCGTTCTACTGGAGAAGTAGATGCCGCGCGCTTGAGCTCTATGCGGTGCGCTTAGTGCGCGTTGAGCAACGCAAATACACCCATTGCTGCCCACAGCACTGAGACGTACTGCATCGGCACAAAGAACAATGTGTTCTTCTTGCGAAAGACAACTTCGCCACCGGTGTCTTTATCAATGAAGACTTTGCCCGGCTGATTGTTCAGCCGATGGCCAACGTAGGCATTGATCGCCGCGCCCACCAAAAGACCGAGCCCCAGCCCGTACCCATGGAAGATCACTGCGAAAGGCACCACGCAAAGTAGCGGAATAAGAATCGAAAGAACGCCCCATCCTTGCCAAATAACAAAAAACATAACTCATCCCTGACTGATTTTTGAGGCGCGCAATCTAACAAAAAAAACCAGACTGCGGTAACAATTTGAAATAGGTTGACCGTTTCAACCCCTATCGAGCCACCAACGTAGTCGCCAACAACGCCTCCAACCCCATTGGCTTGGCAAAGTAATAACCCTGGGCCTGCCCTGCGCCCATTTCCCGCAGCAGCACCAGCGTCGCTTCATCCTCGACACCTTCGGCCACCACGCTCAGGCCCAGGGATTCGGCCATGCGCACAATCGCCCGGACGATCGCGCGACTGCGGGCACTGGTGGTCAGTTCGAGGATGAACGACTTGTCGATCTTCAAGCCGCTGAAACGGTATTGATGCACATAGCTCAGGGATGAAAACCCGGCACCAAAGTCATCGAGCACCACCGACATGCCGTTGTCGGCCAATTGCTGCATGGTCAGTCGCGCAATCGCCGGTTCAGCCACCAGCGCACCTTCGGTCAACTCCAGGCAAATTCGCGACGGCGCGACCCCGTGCCGCGCCAACAATGCCAGCACCTCACTGGCGAAGTCCGGACGCGTCATGCTGTAGCTCGAGCAATTGACGTGCACCGCCGGCCAGTTGGAATGCTCGGGCCTTGCCAGGATCTCGGCGACGCTGGCAAGCATGTACAAGTCCAGGCGCCCGATCAGGCGCAGGCCTTCGACATCCGGCAAGAACTCGCCCGGCGCGATCACCCGGCCGCCCGGCTGATGCCAGCGGATCAGCGCTTCCAGGGCCAACAGTTCGCCGGTTTCGACGCTGACAATCGGCTGGAAATACGGCAGCAGTTCGTCGGTGCGTTTGAGCGCATTGCGCAACGCCCCTTCACGCTCGACCTGATCCGAGACTTCACGACGCACTTCCTGGTTAAACACCGCATAGCTGTCGCGCCCGGCACTCTTGACCCGGTACATCGCCGCATCGGCGTCGCGCAGCAAGTCGGCCGGCTCGTCATGGAACTGACTGTCGGCGCTGACAATGCCGATACTGCAGGACGAAAAAACCTCATAGCCATTGATGAAAAACGGCAGGTCGAACGCCACCAGAATCCGCTCGGCGATTTCGATTACCACCTCCAGCGGCGCCTCGGGCGCAAGCACCGAAAACTCATCGCCGCCCAGCCGTGCCAGCATGTCAGTGTCGCGCAGGCAGCCGCGCAAACGGTGGGCCGCCTGCATCAACAGCAGGTCGCCAAAGTGATGGCCAAGGCTATCGTTGACCATTTTGAACCGGTCGAGGTCGATGAACATCACCGCCAGGTGCCCGCCTTCGCTGCCGAACCGCGACCAGGCCAGATTGAGGCGCTGCTGCAGGTAAGTACGATTCGGCAACCCGGTCAGCGCATCGTGGGAGTTTTCGTGTTGCAACTTGGCATTGGCGTGATCGAGTTCGCGGGTGCGGTTCTGCACCCGGGCTTCCAGTTTGAGGTTGGCGGCATGGATCGCTTCGGCGGCTGTGCGCCGCGACAACGCGGTGTCGATGTGCCGCGACACAAACGTCAGCAACTCCTGGTCTCGCTGGGTGTACTGCACCTGCGAGGTATAGCTTTGCACCGCCAGCACGCCCCGCACCACATCGCCATCGAACAACGGAATGCCCAGCCAGGAGTAGGACCGGAAATACGCCTCGGCCAGTTCGATTTCACCCTGCTCAGACAATCGGTCCGCTTCGTCGACATCAATCAGGCACGCTCGACGCTGGCGGATAACGTACTCCGTCAAGCCCCGGCGCCCACGCCGCGCCGCCGGGCAGATGGTCTGGCGCTCGTCGACGTAATACGGAAAAGTCACTTCACTGGTCGCGTCGTCGAACAGTGCAATGTAGAAGTTCTGCGCAAACAGCAGTTCACCGACGATGCCATGCAGGGTTTGAAACAACTCAGCCATGTCGCCAGGCTGGCTCGACAGCTCAGCAATCTGGAACAGCGCGCTCTGCAGATGTTCGGCGCGCTCGCGGTCGGCCACTTCCTGCCTCAAGGCATCGTTGAGCGCCGACAGCTCCAGGGTGCGACGCATCACCGTCTCTTCCAGGTCCGCCCGGTGCAGAATCCGGTCCAGCGCCATGGCCACGTGACGGGCCACCACCAGAAACAGCGCGCGGTCTTCGGCGCTGTAGGTACGCGCCACGTCGTAGACCTGCATCGCCAGCATGCCAAACACCTCATCCGAGGCATTTTTCAACGGTGCGCCCATCCAGAACTCGGGACGGTCACCCACGCAATAAAACCGCCCTTCGGCTTGCGCCGCGAGGATACCGGCAGCGTCAATCAGCAACGGCTGAGCAGTGGTCAACACCTGGCCGGTCAACGAAAGATGCGAACGGTCAAGGTATTCGTAGTTTTCGGACTCCAGGGCATCAACGTCGATGATGTCGACGTAATACGGGTAGTCAATCTTGCCGGTGTGAGGGTCATACAGCGCGAGATAGAAGTTCTCGGCGTCGATCAGGCTAGCCAGCAGTTGGTGAACCCCCACCAGAAACACTGAGCGGTCGCGGGTCGAGCTGGCCAGGTAGGTAATTTCATACAGCACACGCTGAGTTATCTGCGCGCGGGCCAGGGTATCGGTCTGCACCTGAATGCCCAAGCGCTGGGCAAATTCGGCGAGCGCCGGTTCCGTGGCATCGTCGACTGGCGCGAGCAGCCAACCCAACACCGTTTCGCCTTTACCGGTGGGCCAGCGGTGCAACTGCCGGGTCAGGCAAAAAGCTTCAAACTCTTCATTCACAACAATTGACGGCCAGTGCACCCGTGGGTCGCCCTGCCCGACCAAATGCATTTGTTCACCCGCGCGGTAAACCACCCACGAAGTGGTATGGCCCCACTTGCGCGCAGAGTCCAGCAATTGCTCGATCGTATCGTCGTTGCCAGCGAGGGCCATGCCGACAGTATCCGAGTTCCCTTTTTGTTGAGATGCGACAACATCGCAATCGTTCGATTGCCGGGGGAAGTCGGTCAATGGACGAAAACTCATCAGCGCTCCCTGAGCCAAAAACTGGCGATACTCACTTACCGATTGCTAGCAATGTGCCAGTGACCTTCTCCTTTAAAGCTTATAGCGGGTTTTTTCAATAGTTTTATTCGCTTTACGGCCAATCAAGGGCCGTGACTGCCTCCCGCACCGGGCGGCGAGGCAGCCTTGTACCCCGGCGGCTAACTTAAGCCTGGAGCAGGTTGGAGATCTTGACGTCCGGATCGACGTCCGCCTCGTAGTCCACCCCTTCGACGCCGAAACCGAACAGACGCAGGAACTCGGCTTTGTAACCGACAAAGTCCGTCAGTTCATACAGGTTGTCATTACTGACCTGATCCCAGAGTTGCTTCACGCGGTCCTGGACTTCGGGAGCCAGTTCCTTGTAGTCCGCACGCAAGCGGCCCTCTTGATCCACGACTGGAGACGGATTGTACAAGCTGTCTGCGAAGAGCCCGTAGACCTGCTCGATGCACCCTTCGTGCGTGCCCTGCTCTTTCATGACTTTGAACAACAAGGACAGATACAGCGGCATGATCGGGATCGCGGAACTGGCCTGGGTAACCACGGCTTTCAATACCGAAACCCGCGCATCGCCGCCCAAAACAGCCAATCGCTCACGGATACCAAGAACCTTCTGGTCCAGGTCCTTCTTGGCCGCACCAATGGAACCGTTCCAGTAGATGTCGTGAGTCAGCTTTTCGCCCAGGTAGGTGAAAGCGGTGGTTTTCGCACCTTCGGCCAGAACACCCGCTTCATCCAGGGCATCGATCCACATCTGCCAGTCTTCGCCGCCCATCACCGCTACCGTGCCATCGATTTCGCTTTGGGTGGCCGGTTGCAGTGTGGTGTCCTTGACCACTTCCTTATCGGTGTCCAGGCCGCGCAAGGTCACCGGGTGGTCCAGCGGCTTGAGGGTGGAACTGAAGACTTCGCCCGTCTTGGGGTGCGTGCGGCGCGGTGCGGCCAGGCTGTAAACCACCAGGTCGACCTTGCCGAGGTCGCGCTTGATCACGTCGATGGTCTGCTGCTTGATCTCATCGGAAAAAGCGTCGCCGTTGATGCTCTTGGCGTACAGGCCCTTCGATTCGGCAAACGAGTGAAAAGCAGCGGTGTTGTACCAGCCGGCAGTGCCGAGCTTGCCCGCATCACCTTCACGCTCGAAAAACACACCGAGCGTATTGGCGCCACAACCAAAAGCTGACGTGATTCGTGCGGCCAGTCCGTAACCGGTCGATGCACCAATCACGAGTACGTTCTTCGGCCCTGCGGCAATCGCGCCTTTTTCGCTAACGTAGTCAATCTGACTCTTGACGTTGGCTTCGCAGCCAGTGGGATGGGTGGTCACACAGACAAAACCACGAACGCGCGGTTTGATGATCATAAAAAGATCTCCCTCTTGCGAAATATAGAGAGCCAACACTGGCTATAAAAGTCATAGACGCCCGGAAAGCTTACGCGTCACGCGTGACGCTCATCACACCACCTGATTGCGCCCATTGTGCTTGGCCTGATAGAGCGCATCGTCGGCACGAGTCACCAGGCTTTCCACCGTATCGTGCGGATTAGCGAGGGCGACACCGAAGGAGGCCGTCACCGTGTCGAGCACTTCGTTGGTGCCACGCGCCTTGATCCGCAGCGACTGAATTTTTTGGCGCAGCAGTTCAGCGAAGTCACGAGCCGCCGTGAGATCGGTGCACTCGCGCAGGATCACGCAAAACTCTTCGCCGCCATAACGCGCCGCCAGGGCCTGAGGAGGAAGCGAGCTGCGCAACACCTGCCCCACATGTTCGAGCACGCGGTCGCCCAGCGGATGCCCATACTGGTCGTTGAATTGCTTGAAATGGTCAATGTCCAGCATCACCAGCGCAACACTCTGCGCGTCGGTCTTGAGCGCATGCTCCAGCACGCGTGCGAAGGTGTTGCGGTTGAGCACCTGAGTCAGACCGTCCAGGGTTGCGTCCAACTGGGCGCGCTCAAGCTTGTCGCGCAGGCTTTTAATCTCGTTTTGAGCCGAATGCAGTTGAGCGAGAAAGCGCTCCTGCTGATCGTGCATCGCTTGCGTGCTCTGTTGCAGCTCGCTGAGGATCGCCGGCAAACGCTTGTCGACCGGCTCGGCGAGCATGTCCAGGCAATGCCCCAGACTGGCCTTGAAATTGAGACTGCCATTGACGCTGTGCGAGACGTCTCGCTCCATGCCATCAACCAGATTGATCGCCTGTTGCTGGCTGGCGCGGGCATCTTCCAGCTCGTCGCGAATAATGAAGTCGCGAAACAGCTTCGAGGCGGACTCCGAGGGGAAATAGTCGAAGTCTTTGACCACCCGGTCCAGGTGACGATTGAGCTCCGGCTCCAGGCCTTTGCTATAGGTGTACCAAAGCGCGTAATGGACCGGGTTAGGCGGGATGTTGTGACGCACCATGAGCGGCACTGCCTGTTTAAGCAGCGCTGCCGCCTCGCGGTAGTCCTCTGGATACAATGCTAACGCGGTCGCATGCAGCTCTGATTGGCTCATGGCATCACTTTGTTGGTTGTAATTGGCAAATAAGAATGCGCCGCAGCATAGCCCTACGTTCGCCGCACCGCTACACACTTGATCTCCACCAAAAGCCCCGGGTGAGCCAACTCACTGACACCGATGCACGTCCAGGCGCACAGGCCTTTTGGGAAGATCCGGTTCTTCACTTCACGAAACTCCGCCATGTGTTTCGCCATCTCGACGTGATAAGTCGTCATGTCGACCACGTCTTCGAAGCTACAGCCGCCAGCGGCCAGCACTTGCCGAAGGTTTTCCCAGGCGGCGACGAACTGCTGCTCAGGATCGTGGATGACCGCCATTTCAGCGGTTCGTCCCACCTGACCGGCACAGTACAGCGTGTCGCCAACCTTGACGGCGGGGGCGTAACCGGCGCGTGCGACAATCGGCCGCATGGTTTCGGGAATGATGATTTCACGGTCAGACATTGCGCAGTCTCCGGGGGTTTACTTGACCAGCCGCGTTTCCTTGGAGGGTCGGTAGCCAAAGTACGAGCTGTAGCACTTGCTGAAATGGCTCGGCGACACAAAACCGCAGGCCACCAGCACATCAACCTGGGACAGCTCGGTGTGCTGGAGCAGTCGACGCGCTTCGGTGATCCGCAATTCCAGGTAATAGCGTTGCGGTGTTGTGCCCAGTTGTTCCTTGAACAAACGCTCGAGTTGGCGCCGGGAGCGACCGGCATAAACCGCCAGTTGATCCAGTTCCAGCGGTTCTTCGAGGTTGGCGCCCATCAGGTTGACCACCTCACGCAACGGCGCGCTCAAACAGATATTTTCCGTCGGCTTGATACGCCGGTAGCGCGACTCCTCGAACGCCAGGATGTCCTCGATGCCCTCAACCAGGGCTTTATCGTGCAAGCCCTTGATCCAGTCCAGCGCCATGTGAAAGGCCCCCGATGGGCTGGACGCTGTGAGCCGGTCCCGATCAATGATGTAGGGCTCACTGCTGACTTGGGTGACTTTGCAGAACTCCGCCAGCGCCGGGCGATGCTCGGGGTGAATCGCGCAACGGTAGCCATCCAGCAACCCGGCGCGGCCCAGAAACCACGCGCCATTCCACAACCCGGCCAGACTGATGTCCTGCTCCGCCGCCATTTTCAGCAGGTTGATCAGTTCATCACTGGCCTTCAATTCGGTGCGGTAACCTCCGCAAATGACCAGCAGATCGAGGTCACGGATCTCGGAACAGTCGATCCGCGCATCGGGCCGAATGACCAGCCCCAGATCGCTGACGACCTCGCCGTCGTTCAAGCTGAAGGTGCGGGAGGAGAACAATCCGGGGCGCAGCAGATTCGCGGTGATGATCGTATCCAGCGCTTGGGTAAACGCCGGCAGCGAGAAATGCTCCAGCAACAGGAAACCTGTCCGGGCCATTTGAGTGGGTTGGTCTGAGTGCTCATTCAAATAGCGGAGGTTTTTCCCTTTCATGCCTCCGCTGAATTGGCGTCGTTCGATCAAGGTCTGGGTTACTCGATTACGGCTGATGCGTTGATAAAGCATCATGCTAACCGGCAACGGGCTGAAAAGTCGCTATGGGACGGGGAAGTCCCGTTACATCAAGGTCGCCGGCTCAAGGGTCCACCTGCCCCATCATCTGCGCGACCGTTTCCGTGCGATTGGCATAGCGCTGCGCCAACACCGCACACACCATCAGTTGAATCTGGTGAAACAGCATCAACGGCAGGATCAACACCCCCAACGTACTGCCGGCGAACAGCACCTGAGCCATCGGCACGCCGGTCGCCAGGCTTTTCTTCGAGCCGCAGAAGAGGATGGTGATGCGGTCTTCCTGATTGAAACCGAAGGCTTTGCTCAACACGGTGGACGCCACGAGCACCAGCGCCAGGAGGATGCAGCAAACCACCACCAGCCCTCCCAATTCCCAGAGCGGGATCTGATGCCAGATGCCTTCAAGCACCGCCTCGCTGAACGCACCGTAGACCACCAGCAAGATCGAGCCCTGGTCGACAAACTTCAGCCAACTCTTGTTACGCCCCACCCAACTGCCAATCCAGCGCCGAGCAATTTGCCCGGCAACAAATGGCAGCAGCAGTTGCACGCTGATTTTCAGAATGGCATTCACCGTCGAGCCACCATCGCCATGCACGTTCAACAGCAACGTCACCAGCAACGGCGTGAGGAAGATCCCGAACAGACTGGACGCCGCCGCACTGCAAATCGCCGCCGGGATGTTGCCCCGTGCCAAGGAAGTAAAAGCAATCGCCGACTGCACGGTGGCGGGCAGCGCGCAGAGGTAGAGCATGCCGGTGTACAGGTCGTTGCCGATCAGCGGCGACAGCAACGGTTTGAGCGCCAGGCCCAGCAGCGGGAACAGGATGAAAGTCAGGCTGAACACCAGCAGATGCAGGCGCCAGTGCCCGGCACCGGCGATGATCGATTCACGGGACAGCTTGGCGCCATGCAGGAAAAACAGCAGGGCAATGGCGATGTTGGTGAGCCAGCCGAAGCCGACGGCGACTTGACCGCTGGCGGGCAGCAGGCTGGCGAGGATCACCACGGCGATCAATGTGAGGGTGAAGTTATCGGGGAGGAATCGAGGGCGGGTCATGAGCAGCATCCGGGAAGCCAGGAACGTGGCGTCGACTCTAACGCGCCTGTCGGTGACCGACTAACGCCAATGAGCCAGTGAGTAGCGCCAAAAGGACACGGCGCCACTTCAACCGCTTTCTTTCAGGATGGGCTCCGGCAGAGTCACTTAAACACGTCGCGTCACGATCAGCTCCACGGCCGCAATGCGCTCAACGTGTTCATACCCGGCTTCGAGTAATTCCTCACCGAAAACATCCGGGTCGAGTTCGCGGTAGCGCCACACCAGCGACGGATCTTGGAGCTTCTGCGCCACGGCGGCAAGAAACGGGTCCTGGCCGTCAACAATGGCAACCCCGGTGTAAAGCACCAATGACCCGCCCACCGACAAACGCTCAACCGATTCATGAACGATTCTGACCGACAGGTCGGCACCCATCGCATCGC
>Ga0302175_10000167_pt1 | contig 25876 bp, 25 predicted proteins | sample I_Fen_N3_3_FD_198791 | JGI IMG/M metagenome (GOLD analysis project Ga0302175, IMG submission 198791) | Peat permafrost microbial communities from Stordalen Mire near Abisko, Sweden - I_Fen_N3_3 | ecosystem: Environmental > Terrestrial > Soil > Wetlands > Permafrost | place: Sweden: Abisko... | reverse complement strand
GACCGTGAGTTCGTATCGTCCCTGGCCACCCGCATTATCGAACTCAGCCCTAGCGGCGTGATCGACTTCAGCGGCACCTACGATGATTACCTGCGTAGCCAAGGCGTTGTTTTCTAAATAGCGGCGGCAACTGAAAAGCCCTGTCCATGTGACGGGGCTTTTTGTTGTTTGAAGATCAAAAGATCGCAGCCTTCGGCAGCTCCTACAGGGTACGGATTTCATCGTAGGAGCTGCCGAAGGCTGCGATCTTTTGATTTTAGTTAGCCTGCTTCCTTTTATTTCCCGCCCACGCCATGATGCAGCTCTCCAACCGCCGCCCGCGAACGAGCCCTTCATGTCTGCGCCGCAACTGCCCCCGCAAAGCTCCATAGCGATCACCCTGCAGATCGTCTCCATCGTTTTCTATACCTTTGTTGCCTTCCTCTGCATCGGCTTGCCGATTGCGGTGTTGCCGGGTTATGTCCACGAGCAATTGGGGTTCAGCGCGATCATCGCGGGGCTGACCATCGGCTGCCAATACATGGCCACCCTGCTCAGCCGCCCCATGGCCGGGCGCATGTCAGACACCATCGGCACTAAACGGGCGATTGTGTATGGCTTGTCGGGGATTGTGTTGAGTGGCGTGCTGACCTTGATTTCAACGCTGCTGCAAGGTTTTCCGTTGCTGAGCCTGTTGATCCTGATCGCCGGCCGGCTGCTGCTGGGTATCGCCCAAGGCTTGATCGGCGTCGGCACCATTAGCTGGTGCATGGGCCAGGTCGGCGTCGAGCACACGGCGCGTTCGATTTCCTGGAACGGTATTGCCTCCTACGGCGCCATCGCTATCGGTGCGCCATTGGGGGTGGTGATGGTCGCCGAGTACGGGTTTGAAAGCCTCGGGATTGTTCTGTCGGTGCTGGCGTTGGGGGCGCTGTTGCTGATCCGCAACAAGCCGTCGGTGCCGGTGATTCGCGGTGAACGACTGCCGTTCTGGGCCGTGTTCGGGCGCATTGCTCCGTTCGGGGCGAGCCTGAGCCTGGCGTCCATCGGCTACGGTACCCTGACCACGTTTATTACCCTGTATTACCTCAATCGCGGCTGGACCGGCGCGGCGTATTGCCTGACGGTGTTCGGGGTGTGTTTCATTCTGTCGCGGCTGCTGTTTATCTCGGCCATCAGCCGTTTCGGCGGGTTCACTTCGGCGATTGCCTGCATGACCATCGAGACGGTTGGGCTGGTGTTGCTGTGGCTGGCGCCGTCCACCGGGTACGCGTTGATTGGCGCCGGGCTGACCGGGTTCGGCTTGTCGCTGGTGTATCCGGCGCTGGGGGTTGAAGCGATCAAGCAAGTGCCCAACTCCAGTCGAGGCGCGGGGTTGAGTGCTTATGCCGTGTTTTTTGACTTGGCGCTGGCGATTGCCGGGCCGCTGATGGGCGCGGTGGCGTTGAACCTGGGGTATTCGTGGATTTTCTTTAGCGCGGCGTTGTTGTCGGTGACCGGGCTGGGGTTGACCCTGTTACTGAAACGCCGCGCCTTGGCGTGACGCAATGACCCCGTAGGAGCTGCCGAAGGCTGCGATCTGTTGATCTTGAAAGATAAAGTCAAAAGATCGCAGCCTTCGGCAGCTCCTACAGGGGGGCCATCGTTCTTATTGATCTGCGGTTTGCATCCCGGCCCGACTCGGTTTGCTCAGGGCGTGGGAGAAGAAACGCCCGGCCTCGGAGATCAGGTTGCGGTGAATGTCTTCGCGATCAACGCCGTCGGCATCGGTGCACAGCGCCGGCATCGCGATGATCTGCTCGTCATTGCACGGCGCCATGAACACGAAGTGCCCTGCCCCGGCCAATAATTTGAAATCCGGTGCGATCGGCAGTTTGCGCGCCAGCGCAGCGGCGTTTTTGTCGAAAGCCACCAGTTTGTCGCCGTCGCCACTGTAGAGCAGCACCGGCACATGCACATCCGCCAGGGTATGGCGGCCAAACTTCAGGCTCAGCGGCGCCATCAGCAACAAGGCATGCACGCGCGGATCGGCCACCGGCACCAAATCCTCACGATCAACGATCAACTCGCCCTTGGTGTTACAGGCATCGCGGTCATCCGGGCGTTCCTGGCAATAGCGCCGCAGACGATCCAGGTCTGGCGTGGCGCCGGACAGGATCAACGCAGTTTCGCCACCGGCCGAGTAACCGATCACACCCACCTGGTCGGCATCGACGAAAGGCGCCAGCATCGAGTCGCCCAGCGTGGCAGTAATCGCCTCGGAGATTTGCAACGGCCGCCCGTACAGGTTGCTCAATGTACCGAGACGGCTGTGATCCTTGGAGTTGTCACCGGGGTGGATCACTGCGACCACCACAAAGCCTTTGCGGGCCAGGGACGTGGCGAGGTCGTGCAACGCCAGCGGAGTGCCGACGTTGCCATGGGACAACATCAACATCGGGAAGCGCCCGATCGCGACTTTAGTGTCTTCACCGGCCTCGACGGTATAACCCTCGAGTTTGCTGGTGTGCTCCTGGTCGCTGGACGGGTAAAAAGCGATGGCGCGCATCGGCTGCAGATCCAGAGGATCGAGGAACGTCATCTCGTGATAGCCAACGCTCGAATAGAGATTCGGCGCAGGCCTGGCTTGCACCGTATTCAGGCTGCTGAGCACGCAAATCATTAACGTTGCACAGAGACGGACCATGGGATGCCCCACCTTTGTTACTAGACTGAAAAGCCCGTAGCACTCCGATTTAGCGGAGAGCGCGGCCTTGTGCCAGTGTTAGCGGCCACCAAGGTCGTTGCAGAACGGGGACGTTAAACCCTCGACTGCATAACCTGGGCCACAACATAAAAAATCGTCAAAAACAAAAAAACTCTGTAACTGACCATTACCTGATCAGAATACAGAGTTTTTCGGGTATTGCCTGAGCTGTTTAGAATACTTTACGCAAGCCTTACGATCGGCTTATGCCGCAGCGAACAATTGCTCGCTGATTTGCGTGTGCGCATCGCTCATGGCTTTGGTGCGCACTTCGTCACCGTAGGCCAGGCCATGGGCGCGAACGAACTCAATATCAGTAATGCCCAGGAAACCAAACAGCACTTTCAAGTAGTCTTCGTGCGCAACGCCAGTCGCCTGACCCACATGCAAACCGCCGGATGTCGAAACGATCACCACTTTCTTGCCACCGCACAGGCCTTCAGGGCCGGCTTCGGTGTAACGGAAGGTCTGACCGGCAACGGCGATGCGGTCGATCCAGGCCTTGAGTTGGGTCGGGATGGTGAAGTTGTACATCGGCGCGGCGATGACGACGGCGTCAGCGGCGAGGAATTCGGCCAGGGTCGAAGCGCTCAGTTCAGCTTCGTGCTGTTGCGCGGCGTTGCGCAGTTCAGCGGTGGTGCCGGCAGCGACCAGGGTCGTGGAAGAGAAATGGCTGATGGCGTCGGCGGCCAGGTCACGGTAAGTCACGACAGCCGAAGCGTCGGCGGCTTGCCAGGCTTTGACCACTTCGCCGCTCAACAGACGGGAAGCCGAGTTGTCACCCAAAATGCTCGAATCGATATGCAACAGTTTCATAAGTGATCTCCAGGTGAGGATCGCCACCGGGCGATCTGATGGAGGTGATCCTACAGATGAATCTAATAGCTGATTAGCCCGCAACAATGCGATAGTTCGTCCCACTGATAGAACAGTCGAGCCTCAAACCCATGCAAGACCTGAATGACCTCTACTATTTCGCCAAAGTGGTCGAAGCCGGTGGCTTCGCGGCGGCCGGGCGTTTGCTCGGGATTCCCAAGTCGCGCCTGTCACGGCGCATCGCCGAGCTGGAGGAACGCCTGGGTGCGCGTCTGTTGCAGCGCACCACCCGCCAACTCAAGTTGACCGCCGTGGGCGAGCGCTACTTGCGCCATTGCCAGGCCATGCTGCTGGAAGCGGAGATGGCCGACGAGGCGGTGGCCAGCATGTCCAGCGAACCCCGGGGACGGCTGCGAGTGTCCTGCCCGGTGGGGCTGGCCCATGAAATCCTCGCCGGGGTCATCAGCACGTTTCTGGAGAAATACCCGCAGGTTCAACTGGAAGTCATGCTGGTCAATCGCCGGGTGGACCTGGTCACCGAAGGCGTTGATGTGGCCTTGCGCGTTCGCGAATTGGGGGATGAAGATCCGTTGCTGGTGACGCGCCGGTTGCGTCAGGCGCAGACGCTCATGGTCGCCAGCCCGGCGTTTTTGCATGGGCGGGAGATCAAGCACCCGGAGGACCTCAAGGGCCTGCCGGTACTTGGCGCGCTGGAAGCCGATCGCATGGTGCATATCCGCATGCTCGATCAGCAAGGCAAAAGCTGCGACCTGGCGCTGGAGGCGCGGCTGGGCATCGACGACTTTATCGTGCGCCGGGCCTGTGCCCTTGCCGGCCAGGGCTTCACCATTCTGCCGATGATGTACTGCGAACCGGAGTTGGCCGACGGCTCGCTGATCCAGTTGCTGCCCGACTGGTCCCTGCCTGGCGGCTGGCTGCAAGCGGTCTACCCTCATCGACGCGGGGTGATGCCGGCCGTGCGTGCCTGGCTCGACCATTTGATCGAATCATTCAATGCCTGTGGGGACCGTTTGATATGAAGGCTGGACGTATGAGCGAAGAGGATGTCGCACAATTTTGCCTGGCACTGCCCGGTGCGCGAGAGGACTACAAATGGGGCGGCGTGCGGGTGTTTTCGATTGCCGGCAACAAGATGTTCGCGTTGCAGAACCTGCGGGGCGAGTCCCTGGCGTTCAAGGTCGACAAGGATCTGTTTCTCGGTCATTGCGACCGCCCGGGCATTCATCCGGCGCCGTACCTGGCGCGAGCGCAATGGATCATCATGGCGACGCCCTACCCGCTGGGCGCCGAAGAACTGCAAGGCTTGCTGCAACGTTCCCACCAACTGGTGGTGAGCAAGTTGCCCAAGCGCACGCAGGTCGGGCTGTTGCTTTAGAAAAAAGCGAGCAAGTGCGCGCCGAGGAACAACTGGTCGATCCAGAACACCTGATGCAGCAGCACAATCAACCAGAACACCAGTTGAAACGAGACTTTGCGGGTCTTGTGCCGGAACACCTGTTGAGCCAACAAGGCGCCTGGCCAGCCACCGGCAAGTTCCACGGCGTGCAGGACGTTTTCCGGGGTGCGCCAAGTGTCGGCGCGGGCCTTGCGCTTGTCGCCCCAATAAAGGAAGAACGCCAACACGCTGACCACGCCGTAGGCCACCAGGGGAATGACTGACACCGCCCGCAGCCACAACGACAGCGAACCATACAGCGGCAGCGCGCACAGTACGGCGAACACCAGCAATTTCAAGCGTGGATGCTGGACCTCGCCCCCGGAACGGCGTCCGGGGTTGTTCCGTGCGCTGGAATCACTCATGGCTTGGCGGCAGCCCAATCAACCCAACCGAACTGCCAGGTCGCCAGAATCAGCAAACCGAACGCGATGCGATACCAGGCGAACGCGGCATAGCTGTGGCTGGCAATGAACTTGAGCAATGCCTTGACCGCGATCATCGCGAAGATAAACGCGGTGATGAAACCGACGGCGAACACCGGGAAGTCGGCCGGCACGAACAGGTGGCGGTACTTGAAGCCCGAATACACCGCCGCCGCGACCATGGTCGGCATCGCCAAAAAGAACGAAAACTCGGTCGCGGTCTTGCGCGACAGCCCGAACAGCAGGCCGCCAATGATGGTTGAGCCGGAACGCGAGGTCCCCGGGATCATGGCCAGGCACTGGGCGAAACCGACTTTCAGCGCATCCTGCCAAGTAATTTCGTCGACAGTTTCGGCATGCACTGCATGCTGGCGCTTCTCGGCCCACAACATGATGATCCCGCCGACGACCAACGCCGTTGCAACCGTAATCGGGTTGAACAGGTAGTGGTGAATCAGGTCGGAGAAAATCACCCCCAGTACCACGGCCGGCATGAACGCGATCAGCAGGTTGGCGGTGAAACGACGGGCACTCGGTTGGGTTTTAAGGCCGGTCACGACGTCGAGGATTTTGCGACGGAACTCCCAGACCACCGCCAGAATCGCACCCAACTGAATAATGATGTTGAAAGCGATGGCCCGCTCGCCATCGAAGTTCAGTAAGTCCGCGACGATAATCTGGTGTCCGGTACTGGAAATGGGCAAAAACTCCGTCAGCCCTTCTACAACTCCAAGAATCAGTGCCTGAAAGGCCGTCCAAAGATCCATCAATCCCCCAAAGGCGATGCGTAAAGGCACGCCCGGTAATATTTTTTAAAACGTCCACTGCGCTGAGCGTAGCTGAAGTTGCGGGCGCACAGGATCTCTACGAAACCGTAAAAATTCCGTGAAAAATCAACTTGGATTCAGGTTTTTCCGTGCGAGGCCGAAATCCTATCAGAGATGCCTGATTAACGCCGCTGCGTAATTGGACTTGCGTCGCATAGTCCCGACCGCAAAAGCGTGGTTGGATGCTGGCGGTCGTTTATGACAAGAATAAGAACCTGGAGTAACAGCGTTATGAACAGCTTGCGCAGTGTGTCGATCAGCCGACGCTTGTGGCTCATCTTGATCGTGGCCATCGTGATGTTATTAACGTTGGGCATGCTGATGCTCAAACAGATTCACGACGACCTCTACCACGCCAAGGTGCAGAAAACCCAGCATGTGGTGCAGACCGCCAGTGGCGTCCTGAATTACTACCACGACCTGGAAACCGCCGGCACCCTCACCCGCGAGGCCGCGCAGAAACAAGCGCTGACCGTAGTTCGAGGCCTGCGCTATGACCAGAACGACTACTTCTGGATCAACGACCTGACGCCGGTGATGATCATGCACCCGGCCAACCCGAAACTCGAAGGCCAGAACCTCTCGGCGATCCGCGACCCGGATGGTTTTGCGCTGTTCAATGAAATGGTCGCCATCGCCAAGTCCAAGGGCGCCGGCATGGTCGATTACCGCTGGCCGAAACCGGGCGCCAGTGCGCCGGTGGAAAAAACCTCCTACGTCAAACTGTTCGAGCCTTGGGGTTGGGTGATCGGTTCGGGCGTGTACATCGATGACATGCAGGCCGAGTTCTACGGCCAGGTCTGGCAAGCGTCGTTTATCGGCGTGGCCATTGCGCTGATCATGGCGTTGCTGGTGATCATGATTGCCCGCAGCATCGTGCGCCCGTTGCAGGAAACCGTGAACGCCATGGCCAACATCGCCAGCGGCGAAAGCGACCTGACCCGCAGCCTCGATACCCACGGTCAGGACGAAGTCACCCAACTGGCGCGGCATTTCAATGCCTTTACCGCCAAGCTGCGCCTGGTAATCAGCCAGTTGCAGGCGTCTGCCAGCGCGCTCGGCCAGTCGTCCAGCGATCTGGGTAACGACGCGGTGCAGGCCCAGCAACGCAGTCAACAGCAGTCCCAGCAAATGGAGCTGGTGGCGACCGCGATCAATGAAGTGACCTACGGCGTGCAGGATGTGGCCAAGAACGCCGAGCACGCAGCCAGCGAAATGCGCGACGCCGAATCCCAGGCGCAACAGGGCCAGGTCAACATCGATGGCAGCTTGCAGCAAATCGATAAACTCTCGAGCACCATTGATCAAGCGGTCGAAGTGATTCGCACCCTGGCCGCCGAAAGCACCCAGATCGGCAGCGTACTGGAGGTGATCCGTTCAATTGCCGAGCAAACCAACCTGCTGGCCCTCAACGCAGCCATTGAAGCGGCCCGGGCTGGCGAACAAGGTCGCGGGTTTGCGGTGGTGGCCGATGAGGTACGCCTGCTGGCCCAGCGCACCCAGAAGTCCACGGCAGAGATCCAGTCGATGATCGAACGCCTGCAAACCCACTCCGAAGCAGCGGTCAAGGTGATCAGCGACAGCAGCCGCGCCTCGCAACTGACCATTGAACAAGCCGGGCTGGCCGGTGCGAGCCTGAGCGCTATCGGCCAGGCCCTGCGCAACCTCAACGGCCTGAATGCGTCGATTGCCAGTGCCACGCTGCAACAGGCCCATGTAGTGGAAGACATCAACCAGAACGTGACGCAAGCGGCCGGTTTGTCCCACAGCACGGCGCTGGCGGCCGAACAGTCGAGCCTGGCCAGTGTTCACCTGAGGGAATTGAGTGAGCAGTTGAATGGGCTTCTAAAGCAGTTTCGCGTTTAGTCTTAAAAGATCGCAGCCTTCGGCAGCTCCTACAGAGATCGGCGCCGGAGGCTGCGATCTTTAGATCTTCCCGCTACAATCCGCCCCCTCTTCGATTTCCCCCAAGGAACCTCCATGTCCGGGCTTGAACTGTTTGCGGCCGCCCTCGGCGTGATCGCCGTCTGGTTGACGGTCAAACAGAACCCGTGGTGCTGGCCGATCGGCCTGGTCATGGTGCTGCTCTACAGTTGGATCTTCTTCGAAGTGAAACTGTATTCGGACATGTTGCTGCAAGTGATCTACGCCGCGTTGCAGCTCTATGGCTGGTGGCAATGGACGCGCGCAGGCGATACCCAGAACGGTCGCAAGGTCACGGAACTGGATGCCCGCTCGATAGGGCTCGGGCTGGCCGTGGGGGCCGTTGGCAGCCTGCTGCTGGGCGCGGCCATGGCGCACTGGACCGACGCCGCCCAACCCTGGCTCGACGCAGCGCTGACCGGTTTCAGCCTGGTCGCGCAGTTATGGATGGCGCAGAAACGCGTGCAATGCTGGCCACTGTGGATCTTCCTTGATGTGATTTTTGTCGGGTTGTTCATTTACAAGGGGCTGTACCTGACCGCGACCCTTTACGGCTTGTTTACCGTGATCGCAGTACAAGGCTGGCGTGAATGGCGCGCCGATCCGGCGTTGCGCGCATGAAAGTGCTGGTGCTCACCGGGCCCGAATCCAGTGGCAAGAGCTGGCTCGCCGCCGAGCTGAAAACGCAGTTCGGTGGGGTGCTGGTCGATGAGTACGTCCGCTGGTTCATCGAGCAAAATCCCCGGGACACCTGCCTGGCGGACATTCCGCAGATCGCCCGTGGCCAACTGCAATGGGAGGATGAGGCCCGGGCCAAGCAGCCGCGCTTGCTGATTCTCGACACGCATTTGCTGAGCAACATTCTCTGGAGCCAAACCCTGTTCGGCGACTGCCCGGCCTGGATCGAACACGCGTTGCTGGCCCGCCAATACGATTTGCACCTGCTGTTATCGCCCGAACTTGTCGACTGGACGGACGACGGTCAACGTTGCCAGCCATCCCTGGATGAACGCCGGGCATTTTTCAATGCCACGCAGGCGTGGCTGGAACAACATCGACAGCCATTTAAAGTGCTGCAAGGGGACTGGGCGCAACGCCGGGTTCAAGCGCTGCACGCCGTCAATCTGCTGCTCGCCTCCTGACCTGCCCTTTGGGGCGAAAGCCTCAGGGTTTTCCCCTGTTTTGGGGGCAAAGTGTCCATTCCTGAAACACCCCTCCTCTGAAAAAGCCCCGTCTCAAAGCGTTTCATCATCTTGTCACGTCACTTGTTAAGTGGCTGATACACCCTTGTGCAAACCCTTGTTCTAGAGCTTTCGGTCCGCTGTAGACGAATGTGGCCGAGGGGCCGTGTCTCATCGATGAAACAGTTCGAACATCGTCCTCTCGCTCCGTTGCGCTAACTACCTGAAATACAACAACAATCAAAAAGCGGCACAGCTTTCGCTCTCTCCTTCACAACGCTGACAAGGGCCAGCCCACCACAAGAAGGAATTGCCGCCGTGGGGACTTTCAATAAAGGCTTAACTCGCCTCCTGCTGATCGGATGTGCCGCCAGTTCGGTACTCAGTCTCGACGTCCAGGCGGACGGCAACGGCGTCATCGTGCTTCAGCGGGATGTGCAACCGATTGCCATCGGCCGTAACGGCGGTAAAGACCCGTATCCGACGACCGTCAACGCCAACCCTTCGGCACGCATCGTCCAAACCACCAATAACACCGAATTGAGCGACGGCGAATTCGCCAGCATCGCCAGTGGCTCCTCGATCAGCAACAACATCAATCAGCCAGGCAGCGGCGTTCCCGGCCTGAACGTGGTCACCAACCCCAACGGTTTGCCAGGCATGAGTGCCGGCCACGGCGGCGGTAGCGGCGGCGCGATCTCGGGAACCATCAACCGCTCCCTGAGCACCGGCCTCGCCCCCCTGACCCGTATGGCTGGAGGCCAATGACATGAATCGCACCTTGATCTTCCTCGCCTTGCTCGCCAGTGCAAGTGCCATGGCCGATTCCAGCGTACCCGTGATCAACAACGCCAATCTCCAGGATTCCGGCTCGCAGTACAAAGGCAACTTCAACGTTAACCAGGCTGCCGGCGACCAAACGCAACAGACCAACACCCGCGCCATCGCCATCGGCACCAATGCCTCGGCGACTACCAGCGTCATCCAGAAAATCAACACCCCCGCCAATCCGTCGATGAACGCGACGGCCACCATCGGCGGCACCTCTTTCAGTAATGGCAACGGTGTACTGGGCGTAAACCAGAGCGCCGGCGCCAACAACCAGATGGCCAACGCCATGCGCGTCAGCATCAGTGCTAACCCGCAGAGCGTCGACGATAGCGCCCTTTCTCAACAGAACGTGGCGTTGCTACCAAGCTCAGGAGCAACTGGCACTTCAAATGGCAGTCGCCAGGTCGTTACCAGCGACCAGGCCTTCACCGGCAGCCGGGGAGTGATTCAGGTGAACCAGAGTGCCGGGGTGGGGAACCGAATGGCTAACACCCTGAGCATCCGGGTCGCTGACTGACCCAAACCGCAGTGCGATTAGAAAGTACCAACACTTAACCAACTAATAAGCACGGAGAAACACCATGAAACCTACAATGGCTCTCAAACCACTGGTTTTCGCTCTGGCAGCAGTGATGTCCATCGCCGCGCAAGCAGGCGGTAATGATAATAACGGGCACGGCAACGGCCATGGTCACAACCATGACCCAAAAGGTCCAACCCTTGAGCAAATTCTGCAAATCACCGCAGGCGCTGGGGCCGCCGTGCTGGATGTGCAGAACAGCGAAGGCAATATGGTCGGCAATCAGGGCACCAAAAACGACGCCCATGTCGATAACTCCGCTAACGGCAGCAACGGCAACCTCGGGATGAACAACGCCGGCGGCGACGGCAACCAACAAGACAACGCTGCTGCACTGGCCACTGCTGACGAAAGCTTCATCTTCGGCACCGCAGTGTCTGCCTCCAGCGCCACTCAGTACAACACCGACAACAGTGTTGCCAACTACTCGAGCACTGCTTCGGCCAGCCTCAACAACGTTGGTAACGGCGGTTCCGGCAACATCGGCGTGAACAACGCCGCCGGCGACTTCAACCAACAGAAAAACAACCTGGCAATCGCAGTATCGGGCGGCCGTGTGGCTCAAGCCGCAGCTTCAGCCAACCAAAGCTCCACTGGCCTGACTGTCTCCAACTACGGCACCCAGACCTACAAAAAAGACGAGCTTAAAGGCACCTTCAATGCGGCTGGTGTATTTGTAGCCGCAGGTACTGCAACTACCAAAGATGACGACCATGGTCACGGCGGTAGCGGCGGCGGTTATGGCAACAACGACAAAGGTCATGGCGGTAACGGCGGTGGCAAAGACACCAAGTCTGACTTCGTAGCAGTAGGCGTATTCGGTCTGGCTGGCGTGACCACTCAACAAGTGCTGACTCCAGATGGCTGGAAAAACCCTGTAACCAACAGTGCTAACATCAGTAACGTTGGCAACAACTTCTCCGGCAACTCTGGCTTCAACAACGCTGCCGGCGTTGGCAACCAACAAAGCAACTCGCTGTCCATCGCTGCTGGCTGCAAAGCCTGCATGTAATCGCGATCGAAACGAAAGCCCCGGAAACGGGGCTTTTCCACAGTCCGCACAGGCGTATCGATCATGCGTAAGACTGCCCTTCTCGCCCTCCTCTGCTTCTCTGGCCTGACCCAGGCCGCACAGATGCCGATTGCCGCCCTGCCTGGCGGCGTCCTCGTCTACAAGCATGTACAGAGCGTGCGTGAGCGCAAGTTCAGCGACATCGTCGAACAAAAAACCGATTTCAGCTGCGGCGCCGCCGCACTGGCCACGGTACTGCGCCAGGCCTATTGGCTCGACGTCGATGAGGAGCACATCATCAAAGGCATGCTGGTCAACGCTGACCAGAACCTTGTTCGTACTCAAGGTTTCTCCATGCTGGACATGAAGCGCTACGTTGAAAGCATCGGCATGCGTGCCCGGGGCTACAAGATTCCACCGGATAAGCTCAACGACGTCACCATTCCGGTGGTGGTACTGATGGAAATTCGCGGCTACAAGCATTTCGTGGTGCTGCAGCGTGCCGACAAGAACTTCGTCTACATAGGCGACCCGGTTCTGGGTCACAAACGCTACTCCCACGATGACTTTGTCAAAGGTTGGAACGGCATCGTCTTCGCCATCGTCGGCCCTGGTTACGACAAAGCCAATGCTTTGCGTGATCCGCCACAGCCGCTGTCAGCGAAGAACAAGCTGGATAACTTCAACCCGGTCAAAGATGCTGAATTGATGGACTTCGGTTTCATACAGAGCGACTTCTTTTAATCGCCAAATGATGATTTTGGGGCTGGATGCTCCGGGAGCAGCAGATGAAAACCTCATACTGGTTGGCCGCCGCCTGCCTGGCAGCAAGCGCGTCTGGTTATGCCAATGCAGGATTCAAACCCATCGAAATCAACGACAACGAACTTTCCCAGTTACGCGGTCGTTACGTCATGCCGGGGCGGATCATCAGCTTCGGCATTGTCATGAGCAGTACCTGGCGCAACGCCAGTGGGGATCTGATCGGAGCATCGACCTCCATGCAGATCCAGGCAGCAACCGTAAAACCCGAATTCTATGTATCAACCATCAAGGAAACCGGTAACGGCACGACGCCAACGCTGGGCACCGGCAATGTGATTGGTGGTGCAGGCTTGAGCAGCACTCAAGGCGTCACCCAGAGCGTACGCGCCGCAGGCGACAGCAATACCGCCTACAACGACGTCGCGATCAACGTCAAAGAAGCCAACCAGGCACCCGCCCTGGTGCCGGGCCAGGGCCAGGCGCTCATGAGCGGCCAGACCATCACCGGTAGCAATGCCGCTGGCAGCGTTGCCGTGTCCGCCAGCGGTGGCGGTGTACAAATGGCCATCCAGGCCAGCGGTAATCAAGGCAACTCTCTTCAACAAGTCGCTCAAGGTGGCTTGCTGCAGAACACACGGCTTCTGGGCAGCAGCAACATGGTCAACAACATGACTCAACTCAACGTTGTGCTCAATAACAATGGCCCGAGCGCTGGCGCACTGGACTGCAACCTGACTCAACTTAAAGGACTACGCACTTTGGGATATTGAACTACGCTGAGTCTCGATCATTGGGCTTAAAGGGACGGCTTATTTCATGTATCGATCAGTATCACTGCGAGCGGTTGTTTGTTTGAGCACTCTCTTTCCGGCGGCGATGCTGCAAGCAGCGCCCGATGCGGATGTGGAGACCCTGAAACAGGAACTTCTGGATTTAAAGCAACGATACGAAGTACAACAAAAGGCTCTGGCGGTCCTCGAGCAACGGGTCCGCCAGGTAGAAGATCAACCGGCAACGCCACAGCCTAAACGCTTGGCCAAGTCGCCATCTGATATGAAAGGCAATCCCAAGGTCGCCACAGGGACGGGCGCCGCAGCAGCATCGGGAGGCGCCGCCGGGGGCAGTGGCGCGTCCTACGGGCAATCTCTGGCAGACGATTCGCAACCGGCGCAGAGTGTGTCCAACCTGTATGACGAAGCCAGTGGATTCTTCGGCGGCGGCAAGTTCAGCTTTGAAACCGGCATTACGTATGCCCGCTATGATACCCGCCAGCTGATTCTCAACGGCTTCCTCGCACTGGACTCGATCTTTCTGGGCAACATCAACCTGGACCGCATCAAGGCCGACACCTGGACCCTGGACCTTACCGGCCGCTACAACTTCAACAACCGCTGGCAGTTCGACATAAACGCCCCCGTGATTTACCGCGAGTCGACCTACCAGTCCGGCGGTGCCAACAACGGCGCTGCGGGTGTGACCAGCGAAGAAACCGTCACCAAGGACCCAACCCTGGGCGACGTCAACTTCGGGGTGGCCTACAAGTTCCTCGACGAATCGGTCAACACACCGGACGCCGTGGTCACGTTGCGGGTCAAGGCACCTACCGGCAAGGACCCGTTCGGGATCAAGCTGCGTCAATCGCCGGGCAACACCAACCTGTTCGTGCCTGATGACCTGCCGACCGGTAACGGCGTCTGGTCCATCACCCCGGGCATTTCGCTGGTTAAAACCTTCGACCCGGCGGTACTGTTCGGCACGCTCTCCTACACCCACAACTTCGAAGAATCGTTCGGCGACATCAGTTCCACGGTCAACCAGAAAACCCCGGGCAAGGTACAGATTGGCGACAGCTTCCAGATCGGTGCAGGCGTAGCGTTCGCCTTGAACGAGAAGATGAGTATGTCGTTCTCGGTATCTGACCTGGTGCAACGCAAAAGTAAACTCAAACAGGACGGCGGCGACTGGCAATCGGTGGTGTCCAGCGATGCCAACGCCGGTTACTTCAACGTCGGCATGACCATCGCGGCCACCGACAACCTGACCATCGTTCCCAACTTGTCCATCGGCATGACGGACGATGCCCCGGACTTCCAGTTCAGCCTGAAATTCCCGTACTACTTCTGATCTGCAATAACAAAGCCCCGCTGCGACTTGTATCGCAGCGGGGCTTTTGTTTGAACTTGCGTTTATCGGATCTGATGTTTGTGCAACAACCGGTAGAACGTCGGCCGCGAGACGCCTAACACTCTGGCGGCAACACTCACGTTGTCACTGTGACGATTCACCACGTCGCACAACGCTTGGCGTTCGGCGCGGGTTTTGTAGTCTTCGAGGGTGCCCATGGGCGCGGCGATGGTCTGTTGGCTGATCAGCCCCAAGTCCCGGGCCTCGATCTGCCGGCCCTCCGCCAACACCAGGCCGCGACGTACGCGGTTGGCCAACTCGCGAACGTTGCCCGGCCAATCGTGCTTGCCCATGGCGATGAGCGCGTCTTCGCTGAAACTGCGCGGGCGCCGACCGGTTTCGTGACTGTAGAAATGGGAAAAGTGGTTGGCCAGCATCGACAGATCGCCGTGGCGTTCACGCAATGGCGCGGTGACCACTTGCAGGACGTTGAGGCGGTAGTACAAGTCTTCGCGAAAGCGTTTCTTCTCGATGGCGGCCTCAAGGTCGACGTGGGTCGCCGCCAATACCCGCACATCCACCGGAATCGGCTGACTGCCACCGACCCGCTCAATGTGTTTTTCCTGGAGGAAGCGCAACAGATTGGCCTGCAATTCCAGGGGCAGGTCGCCGATTTCGTCGAGAAACAACGTGCCGCCGTTCGCCGCTTCAATCCGCCCGACCTTGCGTTGATGAGCGCCGGTAAACGCGCCTTTTTCGTGGCCAAACAGCTCGGACTGGATCAAGTGTTCGGGAATCGCGCCGCAGTTGATCGCCACAAACGGCTTGCTGTGACGCTGGGATTGCCGGTGCAGGGTGCGGGCGACCAGTTCTTTGCCGGTGCCGCTTTCGCCACGGATCAATACCGGCGACTCGGTCGGCGCCAGTTTGCTCAGCAGTTTGCGCAGTTCGCGGATCGGCTTGCTGTCACCCAGCAGTTCGTGCTCCGGCTGATCGATGTGAATCGTGCCCTGCCCGCGCAGCCGCGCCATGCCGAAGGCCCGGCCCAACGTCACCTGGACTCGGGAAACATCGAACGGCAAGGTATGGAAGTCGAAAAACCATTCGCAGACAAAGTCCCCGACGTTTTGCAGTCGCAGGACTTCTTGGTTGAGCACGGCGATCCATTCGGTACCGCTGCGGCTGATCAGCTCTTTGACCGCTTCCGGGCGTTCCAGGTGAAACGGCTGCAAACGCAACAAACCAACGTCGCACGTTCGATCGGCGGCGTTTTCCAGCGTGCAGCTGTCGACATCCCAACCCACAGAACGCAAACCCGGCAAGAGACGATGGCAATCGTCGCAAGGATCGACCACTAACAGACGTCGTAAGGCAGGCGCTTCGATCATGACTGTTCCTTGGCGCCAAATTTTAGGAAATATTATTAAAAACAGTCATTTGGCGGACCTGGCTGTAACATTAGCAAGAATTTGACAGGGCCTTGTATCGTTTGACTATAGGACTGTTAACTAATTAGTTATAAGAAGACACTTTGTTAGTTACCTAACGAGTCGAACCTTTCAGCCAGCTTTCAAAAACTGTCTGAACACTGAGTATATGAAAGAAAGTCGAATTTTCTTTGAATTGTGTGTGACCCAACCCCCTATTGAGGACATCAGTACAAGTAACCAGCCGAACGGTAAGCCCAACCGACGGCACATCACTTGATTGGGCATACAGAGAGAAAACCCCATGACCGCCCCGCTCCGTATCAACGAAGCTCTTTTGATTGCCGACCGCGCGTTCAAGCCATTTCAATGCGTGGCCTGGGCCCCACAAGACGGCAATGGCGAACTCAGCCTGAGCGTCATCGACCGCACCAACACCTGCATCGGTCGCACCCAGATCCCGAGCAGCGCCTATTCCGATCCGGCGCAACTTGAACATCTTCTGGAACAGGCCCGCGCGGCGCTGAGCGAAGATGGTTACACACTTCAGTCGTGGTCCATGCCGCATTAAAAGTTGTGGCGTAGTCAGATCAAAAGATCGCAGCGTTTGGCAGCTCCTGCGGGGAAATATATATCCCATGTAAGGAGCGTCGAAGGCTGCGATTTTTTGCTTTATTAAGCCGGCCACGCATTCATTTACATGGCAGGCTCTCCAATGGTTCAAAAAGACACTGTTCTGGCACAAAGCGACTCTCCACCTGTAACTTATGACAGTTGTGTAACTACCCATACAGGGATTGAATGTTTCGCACATGCAGTCACCCCCCGGTTTTCGGGTTGAGGTCGACTGGCAAGGAGATGCGTGCATGCCAACCCAGACCGCTTTTGCCTACCCTGCAGCACATAACGCAGCCGGGCATCTTGATAAGGATTTCGCCGCCGCCGGCAAAACCCAGGTGTATTTCGCCGGCAGTTTCTCAAGCATGGCCAACGGCATTGCCATCGATGCCGAAGGCCGCTTGCTGGTCGCGGCCAAGGTCGGCACCCACGGCGGCAGCCGGTTTGGCCTGGCGCGCCTGCTAGCCGATGGTTCGGCGGACTTTTCCTTCGGCAATCAGGGCAGCCTGATCGGCCAGTTCGCGCTGGGTTTCGAGGCCATGGCCAGCAAGGTTCACGTCCTGCCCTGCGGTTCCATTCTGTTGGCCGGCCTGCACTACGAAAACGCTCACCGCACCTTGCCGGCCCTGGCGCTGTTCGACCCCCACGGCCACCCGGTTCGCGACTTCGGCGACAATGGCCGGCAGGTGGTGCGCCTGCCCGGCGATCTGTCCCAAGGCCTGCGCGACGACTGGCTGCCTCCGGGCGTGCCGGGCGCCGAAGCCTGCGATATCTGCGTGCAGGAGGACGGTCGAATCCTGCTGCTGGCCAATCATCATTTCGAATTGGCCGATCACGTCGGCCTGCTGATCCGCCTGAATCAGAACGGCACCCTCGACAACGACTTCAATGGCCGAGGGTTTGTGTTGGTCAGGCATTTGCTGATGAACACCTGGCTCAGCACGCTGATGCTGCAACCGGATGGACGAATCCTGACGGGAGGCTCGATCAACTTCCCCGAGGAAGGTCTGCTGGCGCGCTATCACACCGATGGCCGACTGGACGACAGCTTTGCCGTGGATGGCTTTATGACGTTCAAGGCGCAGGGACGCAGCGCCCAGGTCAGCCAAATCGTCCAGCAGGAGAATGGCGACTTGCACTGCTTCGGCAGCAGCCGCGACCCGATGCACTGCCTCTCGCTGAAAGTGCACAGCAACGGTCGCCCGGATAATCACTGCAACGGTGGCCAGCCGCAGTGCCTGGAAATCGGCCACAGCGGCTGCCAATGGACCGCCGCCCAGGTTCAGCCGGACGGTAGCGTACTGGCCGTCGGCGCCACGATTGGCGGCATCGAAGCTGATTTCATCCTGGCCAGGTATTCGCCACAGGGTGCTCTGGATCGCCGCTTTGCCAATGGCATCGGCTGGGTGCGCACCCGTTTGGGCCGCAGCCTGGACACCGCGACTTCCCTGGCAGTGCAGGACGACGGCAAAATCGTCGTCGGCGGTTATTCACTGGACGGCAACTACCGGGCGGTGGTGGCGCGGTACCTGAGTTAGCCGGCGAACCTTCCTACACTTGATCTTCACCTCGGCTTACGGCAAGTTGCGCGCTTCTTAATACAAGGAGTAGCCGATGTCCGGTTCAATGGCCCAGGCGTTCGCGCATAACTTTCTCGGGCACTCCCCCCGCTGGTACAAGGCGAGCATCGTCGGTTTCCTGATCCTCAACGCCCTGGTGCTGTGGACCGTGGGGCCGGTAGCCGCTGGTTGGTTGCTGGTCCTGGAGTTCATTTTCACCCTGGCCATGGCGCTCAAGTGCTACCCGCTGATGCCCGGTGGCCTGCTGTTGATCGAAGCGCTGTTGCTGAAAATGACCACGGCGCAGGCGCTCTACGATGAGCTGGTGCACAACTTTCCGGTAATCCTGCTGCTGATGTTTATGGTGGCGGGCATCTACTTCATGAAAGACCTGCTGCTGTTTCTGTTCTCACGCCTGCTGCTCGGGGTTCGCTCCAAGGCATTGCTGGCGCTGATGTTCTGTTTTCTGTCGGCCTTTCTGTCGGCGTTTCTCGATGCCCTGACCGTCACGGCGGTGATCATCAGCGCCGCCGTCGGGTTTTACTCGGTGTATCACCGCGTCGCGTCAGGCAATGATCCGCGACAGGACAGCGAATTTTCTGACGATCAACACCTGCCCAAACTGCACCACGAAGACCTGGACCAGTTCCGCGCCTTTCTGCGCAGCCTGTTGATGCACGGAGCCGTAGGCACCGCGCTGGGCGGCGTGTGTACGCTGGTCGGCGAGCCGCAGAACCTGTTGATCGGCCATGAAATGGGTTGGCATTTTGCCGAGTTCTTCTTGAAGGTTGCCCCGGTGTCACTGCCCGTGCTGGCGGCGGGCCTGGTGACCTGCGTGCTGCTGGAGAAGCTGCGCTGGTTCGGTTACGGCACGCTGCTGCCGGACAATGTGCGCGCCGTGCTGGCCAACTATGCCGCCGAAGACAATGCCGAACGCACCTCGCGTCAACGCGCCGCCCTGCTGGTTCAGGGCGCGGCCGCGTTGATCCTGATTGCCGGGCTGGCCTTTCACATCGCCGAAGTCGGGCTGATCGGTTTGATGGTGATTGTGTTGATCACTGCGTTCACCGGCATCACCGACGAACACCGGATCGGCAACGCGTTTAAAGACGCGATGCCGTTCACCGCGCTGCTGGTGGTGTTTTTTGCGGTGGTGGCGGTGATTCACGATCAGCAACTGTTCACCCCGCTGATTCAATGGGTGCTGGCGCTGCCGGCGGATCAACAGCCAGGCATGCTGTTTATTGCCAACGGCCTGTTGTCGGCGATCAGCGATAACGTGTTTGTCGCGACCATTTACATCACCGAAGTGAAACAGGCCTTCATCTCCGGCCACATGAGCCGCGAGCATTTCGAAACCCTGGCGATTGCGATCAACACCGGGACCAACCTGCCAAGCGTCGCGACGCCCAACGGTCAAGCCGCGTTTCTGTTCTTGCTGACCTCGGCGATTGCGCCGCTGATTCGCCTGTCTTACGGGCGGATGGTGTGGATGGCGTTGCCATATACCGTGGTGATGGGATCGCTGGGCTGGTACGCCGTAAGCTTCTGGCTGTAACCCCCACCAACCCGTAGGAGCTGCCGAAGGCTGCGATCTTTTGATCTTGCTTTTAAAGATCAAGGTCAAAAGATCGCAGCCTTCGGCAGCTCCTACGCAAGCGTCAGTGCGATCGCTATCCGCGAGGGAGGATGTATCGCTCGATGGCCTGCGCCGCGCCATCTTCGGTATTAGGCCCGGTGACCACATCAGCCTGGCGCTTCACAGCCTCTTCGGCCTGGCCCATGGCAATCGACAACCCCGCACGATGGAACATCGCCGGGTCATTACCGCCATCACCCAGTGCCGCCGTGTGCTCCAGCGGCACACCGAGATACTCGGCCAGTGTCGCCAGCGCCGCGCCTTTATTGGCTTGCATCGCGGTCACGTCGAGATAAACCGGCTGCGAGCGGGAGACCTGCGCCTGACCTTCCACTTCGGGCAACAACAGCGCCTCCAGTTCGATCAACAACTCGGTGTTGTGACTGGTGGCGACGATCTTGTCGATACGCTCCAGGTACGGCTCGAAACTCTCGACCACCACCGGTGGATAGCCCAGACCGTGCTGTTCACGCGGAACCATCGGCCCGTGCGGGTCCTTGAGCAGCCAGTCGCCGCCACTGAACACCCAGATTTCGATGTCCGATCGGTCGGCAAACAACGCCAGCGCCGTCAAGGCAGCGGTTGCCGGCAAGTAATGCGCGACCAGCACACTGCCGTCCGGGTTGACGATGGTGCCGCCATTGAACGCCGCCGTCGGCAGATCGACGCCCAGGGCTTCGATCTGCTGCAACATGGCTTTGGGCGGGCGGCCGGTGGCCAGGCTGAACAGCACGCCGGCCTCGCGCAAGTCGCGCACTGCGTCGATAGTGCGCTGGCTCAAGCTGTGATCGGGCAGCAGCAAGGTGCCGTCCATGTCGCTGAGCAGAAAACGGATGGGATGTTTCGCGGTGTCACTCATCCGAGGCTGTGCCAGACGCGACCGTCGCGGGTCAGCAGGTCTTCGGCAGCCTGTGGACCATCTTCACCCGCCGCATAGCTCTGCACGCTCGCGTCCTGCTGCCAGGCGTCGAGGAACGGTTGCACGGCGCGCCAGCCGTTCTCAATGTTGTCGGCGCGCTGGAACAGCGTCTGGTCGCCGGTCAGGCAATCGTAGATCAGGGTTTCGTAGCCGGTGGACGGCTGCATTTCGAAGAAGTCCTTGTAGGCAAACCCCAGCTCGATGTTGGCCATGTTCAGCGCCGGCCCCGGACGCTTGGCCAGCAGGTCGAACCACATACCTTCGTTGGGCTGGATCTGGATACGCAAGTAGGTCGGCTGCAACTCATCGACCTCGGTGTCGCGGAACTGCGCGTACGGCGCCGGTTTGAAGCAGATGACGATCTCGGTGTCGCGCACGCTCATGCGCTTGCCGGTGCGCAGGTAAAACGGCACGCCAACCCAGCGCCAGTTGTCGATCATCACCTTGAGCGCAACGTAGGTTTCGGTGGTGCTGTCGGGCGCCACGTTGTTTTCCTGGCGATAGCCGGTCAACGGTTTGCCATCGACTTCGCCGGCGGCGTATTGCCCGCGCACCGAGTTGGCCCGCGCATCCTCGACCGACCAGGGCCGGATCGCCCCGACCACTTTGGCCTTCTCGCCACGCACCGCGTCGGCGCCAAAGGCTGCCGGCGGTTCCATGGCCACCATCGCCAGCAACTGGAACAGGTGATTGGGCACCATGTCCCGCAAGGCGCCGGTGTGTTCGTAAAAACTGCCACGGGTTTCCACGCCAACGGTTTCGGCGGCGGTGATTTGCACGTGGTCGATGTAATGATTGTTCCAGAAGGCTTCGAACAGGCTGTTGGAGAACCGGCTGACCAGAATGTTCTGCACGGTTTCCTTGCCCAGGTAATGGTCGATCCGGTAGATCTGCTTTTCCGACATCACCTTGAGCAAGCAGGCATTCAAGGCTTCGGCGGTTTGCAGGTCTGAGCCGAACGGTTTCTCGATCACCACCCTTCTGAAGGCTTCGGGGGTTTCTTCGAGCAAACCGGCCGAGCCGAGCCGGCGCACCACTTCGCTGAAGAAACGTGGCGCGGTGGCCAGATAGAACACCGCATTGCCGGTGCCGCTGTCGGCGATTTTCGCCGCCAGGGCTTGATAAGTGCTGTCGTCCAGGAAGTCGCCCTGGACGTAGCTGATGCCTTTGGCGAGCTTGGCCCACAAGGCCGGATCAAGCAGCTGATCGCCCTTGCCGACCTTGCTCGCCGCTTCGGTACGAATGAAATCTTCGAGTTTCTGCGCAAAGGCTTCATCGGTAACGGCGTTGTGGTCAACGCCGATGATCCGCAATCCATCATCGAGCAGGCCGTCACGGCTGAGGTTGTACAGCGCCGGCATCAGCAGGCGCTTGACCAGATCACCGTGGGCACCGAACAGGAACAGTGTGGTCGGTGGCGCGGGTTCTGCCTTGGATTTCTTGCGGATCGAATTTGTCATTTTTTCGAGGTCTCCACATGGCCGCCGAAGCCAAAGCGCTGGGCTGAGAGAATCTTGTCGCCGAAGGTCCCTTGGCCGCGGGAACGGTAACGCGAGAACAGCGAGTTCGACAGCACCGGCACCGGCACCGATTGCTCCATGGCGGCTTCGATGGTCCAGCGCCCTTCACCGCTGTCCGCGACCGAGCCGGAGTAACCCTCGAGCTTCGGATCGCTGGCCAGGGCATCGGCGGTCAGGTCGAGCAGCCACGACGACACGACACTGCCACGACGCCAGACTTCGGCGATGTCGGCGACATTCAGGTCGAAGCGCTGGTCTTCTGGCAGGTTCTCGCTGGATTTGGTCTTGAGGATGTCGAAGCCTTCGGCGAAGGCCTGCATCATGCCGTACTCGATACCGTTGTGGATCATCTTGACGAAATGGCCAGAGCCCGCAGGACCGGCGTGGATATAGCCGCGTTCGGCACGGTCGTCGTCGGACTTGCGGTCCTTGGTGCGCGGGATGTCGCCCAGGCCTGGGGCCAGGGATTCAAACAGCGGGTCGAGGCGGGTTACGGTTTCGGCGTCGCCACCGATCATCATGCAGTAACCACGCTCCAGGCCCCAGACGCCACCGGAGGTGCCGACGTCGATGTAGTGCAGGCCTTTTTCCGACAGGGTCTTGGCCCGGCGAATGTCGTCTTTATAGAAGGTGTTGCCGCCGTCGATGATCGTATCGCCGGCTTCGAGCAGGTTGCTCAGGGTGTCGATGGTCTCTTCGGTCGGTGCGCCGGCCGGCAGCATGACCCAGACCGCACGCGGCTTGGCCAGGCCAGCGACCAGTGCCGACAAGTCGGCAACGCCGGTGGAGCCCTCTTTCGCCAGGTTCTCGACGAAGGCGGTATTGCGGTCGTAAACAACGGTGGTATGCCCGTTGAGCATCAGGCGCCGCGCAATATTACCGCCCATGCGGCCCAGTCCAATAATCCCGAGTTGCATGTGCTGATGCTCCTTACTGCAAATAATGTGTGTCAAAGGTTATAGCCCAACGCGACCAATGTGAGTTAGTCCAGAGCGTTGGGATGAAGTTTCCGGGCATTGTGCCCGATCCAGACTGATAACGTCGGGAATCGTGCTGAAGACACAACGACCATGAAAAATAAAAAAGTTCCCTTCGCCGGCAAAAGAAATCAAAATCGGCGCCGATAGTGAGGGTGTCGTCAAACGAACGACGCAATCACAGTTGATGCATGCCATTTGCGAGGTGAGCAATGGACACAATCGTTACCGCACGTCCCCCACAAACGTTGTACGTCACAATCCGTCGTGACGAACTTCGCCAACTGAAAGATGAGCGAGACACCTTGAAGCAACAGGTGGCTCAGCTTCGTCAGTTGTTGCAGCAGGCTCAATTGTCCGGGCAACCGGTTCCCGCACTGAACGCCTGATTCTCTCCTCAGATGTCCTCCTTTATGGGAGCGGGCTTGCTCGCGAAAGCGGTGTGTCAGGCTAAGTTAATATCGCCTGATAAACCGCCTTCGCGAGCAAGCCCGTTCCCGCATGGACGGCGCTCAAACAAAAATCATCGTGCCCTCTGCGCCCATATGAAAAGCCATCGCGGCCAGCCCTTCCTGTCGCTTGCCTGAACGAAACTCACAAAGTTTTCACATTCGTCTGGCGATACTCCCGATCCTTGTGGCTGTTCGGTTCTCGGACAGCGGTTTCTTGTGGGTTCGTTTGATGACGCCGGTGACTCCATGACGCCGGTGGGAGTACGTACTTAATGGCATTGCTCAAACGCAGCAAAACGTCTGCGAAAGGTTTCGATTGGGCCGGGTTGATCTGGCTATTTGTATTCTTCTGGTACTTTTCCGGCATCACCCAACTGCTGATCCAGTTGACGGGCACCTCGGGCTTTAGCGGGTTCCGCCAAGCGTTCGTGATGAGTGCCGTGTGGCTTGCGCCGATGTTGCTTTTCCCCAATCGCACCCGCCTGTTGGCCGCGCTGATCGGCGTCGTGCTGTGGGCTTGCTCGATGGCCAGCCTGGGCTACTTCTTCATCTATCAGCAGGAGTTTTCCCAGAGCGTCATCTTCATCATGTTCGAGTCGAACATCTCTGAAGCCGGCGAGTACATGACCCAGTACTTTGCCTGGTGGATGGTGCTGGCGTTCCTGGCCCACACGGCGTTTGCCTACTTCCTGTGGACCCGTTTGCGCCCGGTGTACCTGCCGCGCTGGCAGGCCTTCGTCGCCGCGACCGCGATCCTGGTGGCCGTGGTCGGTTATCCGCTGATCAAGCAAACCGCCCGCACCGGCAGTTTTGCCGGCGGTTTCGAGAAGTTCGAAACCCGCATCGAGCCAGCCGTGCCTTGGCAGATGGCCGTGGCCTATCACCGTTACCTCGACACCCTGGCCGGCATGCAAGACATGCTCGACAGTGCGAGCAAGATCCCGCCGCTGAAAAACCTCAAGAACACCATGGCCGACCAACCGTCGACCCTGGTGCTGGTGATCGGCGAGTCCACCAACCGTCAGCGCATGAGCCTGTACGGTTACAACCGGGACACCACTCCGGAGCTGGACAAACTCAAGGATCAACTGGCGATTTTCAACAACGTCATCACCCCGCGCCCTTACACCATCGAGGCGTTGCAACAGGTGCTGACCTTCGCCGATGAAGAGAACCCGGACCTGTACCTGTCGACGCCGTCGCTGGTCAGCATGATGAAACAGGCCGGTTACAAAACCTTCTGGATCACCAACCAGCAAACCATGACCAAGCGCAACACCATGCTCACGACCTTCTCCGAACAGGCCGACGAGCAGGTGTACCTGAACAACAACCGCAACCAGAATGCCGCCCAGTACGATGGCGACGTGATCGAGCCGTTCAACAAGGCGCTGGGCGATCCGGCGGCCCACAAGCTGATCGTCGTGCATTTGCTCGGCACGCACATGAGCTACCAGTACCGTTATCCGCCGACCTTTGACAAGTTCAAGGACCGCGCAGGGGTTCCGGCCGGCGTGAATGACGCTGAAGTGCCAACCTACAACAGCTATGACAACGCGGTGCTTTACAACGACTTCGTGGTCTCGAGCCTGATCAAGGACTACGCCAAGGCTGATCCAAACGGCTTCCTGCTGTACCTCTCCGACCACGGCGAAGACGTGTTCGACTCGGCGGGCCATGACACCCTGGGCCGTAACGAGAACAAGCCGACCGCGCCGATGTACACCATCCCGTTCATGGCTTGGGCCTCGCCGAAATGGCGTGAATCCCACGACTGGAACTTCGGTGGCGACCTGAGCCGCCCTTACAGCAGCTCGCAGTTGATTCACACCTGGGCCGACCTGGCAGGCCTGAGTTTCGATGAACTGGATCGCAGCAAAAGCCTGGTCAGCGACAGCTTCAAGCCGCGTCCGTTGATGATCGGCAACCCTTACGAACGTCAGATACGTCCGCTGATTGACTTCAGCCTGATGAAGCCCAAAACGACAGAACCAGCAGTCGTTAAGCAATAACCCCGCAAACCCTGTAGGGGCGAAGCTTGCTCGCGAAGACGGCGGCACATCCAGCATTGATGTGGCCTGATACACCGTTTTCGCGAGC
>Ga0302175_10000166_pt1 | contig 25896 bp, 19 predicted proteins | sample I_Fen_N3_3_FD_198791 | JGI IMG/M metagenome (GOLD analysis project Ga0302175, IMG submission 198791) | Peat permafrost microbial communities from Stordalen Mire near Abisko, Sweden - I_Fen_N3_3 | ecosystem: Environmental > Terrestrial > Soil > Wetlands > Permafrost | place: Sweden: Abisko... | reverse complement strand
ACCGACGCCGCCTGCGCCGCCCGAGGAGCTCCCCCCTCTGCCGCCCATGTAATTGGGGTTGTACCCCCCGCCATTGCCGCCCTGGTTGGCCGAGCCACTTGTGCCGCCATAAACGCCAGTGCCGAACCCCGAAGTGCCGCCGTGACCACCGGCTTGACCACCCAGCGCACCGCCACCGCCACCGCCACCGCCGACTGCACCGCCGACGTAAGGTGAGGTCACGCCGCCACCGCCGCCGCCGCCCGAAGCCGCGTTTGAGGTCACCGTGACGTTTCTGAGGGTCAGGTTGCCGGCGTTGGAAATACCGCCACCCATGGAGGCGGTGCCGTCTGTGCCCGCCGCCGCGCCCGCACCGGTGACCAGGCCCTGCTTGATGATCAAGCCGTCGAAGGTCGCAGTGACGCCGGCGCTAACCTGCACCACGCGGGTTTTGTACTGGCCATTGAGGGTGACATCGGCGACGCCGTCGTCATTCAAGTCACCATCAATCGTGACGTTCTTGGTGATCGCCAGTTGCGAGTTCAGCCCGATAATCATGCTGGTGCTGAAGGTGACGGTGTCACCGGCCACGGCAGTGGACAGGGCGGTACGCAAAGAACCCACGCCGCTGTCGCTGTTGTTGGCCACGGTCAACGTCGCCAGGCTGTACTGGTAACCGGCCATGGACGCGGAGGACAACACGCTGCGGCTTTCGATACTGCCGGTGGCGATTTCCAGGTTCCAGTCGCCGCCCACGCCGGTACGGTTGGTGGACGCGGCGATATCGCGGCCGGTGAGTTGCGCCAGGGAATCGACAAAACTCACGCCGCGCTCTCCGGCGCCGGTATTACAGGCGTAGATCAGGATGTCGCCACCGACGTTCATGTCCTTGCCGATCTGCGCCAGTACGTCGCTGCGAGCGGCGACGTTGTCGGCCGACAGGTAGCTGTTGCCCAGCCACAGGTCGCCGGCACTGCCGTGGGCGATGATCTGCACCGAACTCACACCCTGGTGGGTGTCGAGGTAAGCGGCGATCTGCTGCAAGCCGTCCTTGGTGGCGTCCAGCGTCACCACTTCGGTGCCTGGCGCCACGCCTTTGAGCAGGCTGTCGGTGTCTTTGATTCGCGAATCGACGAACACCACGCTTTGGCCGGGTACGGCGGTGGGTGTTGCCGCAGGTGCGGGGGTCGCGGCGGAGGTGTTGTCCGCCTGGCCATGGGTGTCTTTGCTGGCGGTCGCATGATCCGCCGCCGGCGCCTTGGCGGCGTCAGCCGTGGGGTGACTGTCGGGCTGGGCCGCATCGGCCACCGTGGCCGCGACCGCGCCGTCGAACAGCATGCGCGGCTCCAGGGACATGATCATCGGCGATGCCAGTACGCGCGCGCCCTGGGCCTTTTTCGACTTGCCGTTGCTCCACCACATACTGCTCACCCGAACTCGAACTTTATTACCGCAATTGAAAAGCCGCGATCAATTGATCGCGGCGTCGGATTTCATACGAATGACATTGGCGGCGCTGGAGGACCCATCGTGCCAAAAGGACAGCTCTGCATATTTGTCGAACAGGTCCGGCGGCAGGATCGTGCGCCGATTCTCCAGCGCCACTTGGCGCTTGACCCGATGCAACCCCGAAACGCCCAGTGCCTGGTCAAACTCCGGCGCGTCGTAGACGAGGTTGTTGAAATCATGCTCGAACCACGGCTCGCCGATGAATTCGTAGACCAGTCGCAGCACCCGTTCGGGCGCCTGGCTGAGCAGGTCGTAATCGACGATCAGCAGGGAGTCGGCGTTTTCGCCGTAATAGGCTTCCTTCAACGCCGTCCAAGCAAAACCCACCAGGCGATTGCGCTGGGCCAGGGTTTCACAACGGCTGTAGACGGTGTTGCGCTCCACCTCGTCGTTGAACAGCTTGGTGTTCTCGAACGGGTTGGCGCGGTACAGGCGCTCAAGACTGTCCATTACCCAGGCGACGTTACGCACACAGGCAATGGTTTTGGCGGCGGGGAAGAGTTCCTTCAACGCAGGCAGACGCGAACACCACTGGCGATTGGTATCGAAGATGACGGGTTTATTGGCCAGGTCGGCGTAGTAGGAGTCGAACAGGCCGCGCAACAGGCGACGACGCAAGGGCGTGTCGATCACCGCACCGAACTCGCTGCCGGCGCTGCACTGGTCGAGGACGCTGGTAAAAAGCGAACCGACCGGGCTGGTCATGCCGGCATGAAAACGTGGGTTTTGCAGCAATATGGCCGACAGCAGGGTGGACCCTGAGCGTGGCAACCCGGAGATAAAGTGGAACTGCTGCAATCCCTTCACCAGTCGAAAGTCCTTTTGTAGGACAAAGCGTAGTCTATGTAGGGGGATTCGACTAGTGGTGTTTTGATATCAAATCGGAGCTGAAACGATAAAAACCGCGACGAAAATCACCGTACTGCAGGTGAAGCGTTTAAGCGGCCGGTAAAAGGCCGACCAACGGTCGGGGTGGCTAGAGCAGCCGAGATACCGCTATGCCGGCCACGATAACGGTAAGCGCCAGCACCGCTGCGATTGGTGGTGGGCGATCCATCTCTTCAGCCCGCGCGGCAACAGCCCGGTGTAATTACTCAATGCTGGCTCGATCCGAAGGTTGTTTAGGCATATTGGCTTCCTGCGGGGGGGCACGGGTCGCGGTGGGGAGTAGGTCTCACCCTACCCAACCCTCACGGCCGCACAAACAACCGTGCCCGAACATCCCCAACCCGCTTCTCGCTGAGGTTTTGCCAGCCGGCGGGCAATGACGGGAATTCATCCGGCATTTGCGCCGAACCGATCAGCCAGACGCGGCCTCCGCTTTTAAGCAAATCACCGAGACTGTCTACGTAGACATCACTCGCCATTAACGTACCGAAACCATAGGCATTCGGCCGGCTCGATGCACCATCGGCCAAGGGCGGGGTGTACAGCAGGGGGTTGGCGTCGGTGCGGTTGTAATAGACGTAAACGAGGTACCAGAGCATGTCGCCCGTCACAATCTGGTCCCCGGGGGCGAAATGCTGATTGACGTAGTCGACCATCACGCTGAATTGTTCGTCGGGAGTGGCCGAAGCGTTGTTCTTGACCCCCACCAGTTCAACCCCGATGAACAGCAGCAGAATGGCCAGCGCCAGCACCCGGAAACCTGCGTACAAACGATCAACCGCCAGCGCCACCAGCATCGGCAAGCCGAGTGCGAAGGCGGTCAAATAACGTTCAATGAACACCGGCGAGACGAACGACACCGCGAACACCAGCAGGATCGGCAGCAGGCTGAACAGCGCCAGCAGGACGCTGCCGCGAACAACGCTGCGATCCCGGGCCAGCGCCACGCCGATCACCGCCAGCAACGCTGCCGGCACTGCGAAGAACAACCAGCGCGGCAACGTACCGCCGTCGTCCTGGGTCAGGAACGACCAGATCATCGACGGTAACGAACTCAACGTGACAGGGTCTTCCCAGCCGACATCGCCATTGGCCTTGAGCGCATCCATGTGCTGCACCAGATCGATCAGGTTGGGTACCCACGGCAGGTACAACAGCACAATCACCAGGTTCGCCAACCACCAGGCCGGACGCTGGATAAGCCGCTGGCGATTGTCCGGCCACAGGCGCAGCACGGCCAGGTACAACCAGTGGCTGATTACGCACAGTGCCGTGAAGTAATGGGTATAAAACGCCGCTGCCATCAGCAGCGTATACACCACCAGATAGCCGTTACGCCGGGGCTGCCGAATCCAGTACACCAGCGCAATCGTGGCGCCAATCAGCAGCAGGCCGAGCAGGGAGTACATGCGCACTTCCTGGCTGTAACGCACGGCGGTGGGAAACAGCGCCAGCAGGACCCCGGCCAGCATCGCCGCGCGCCGGGTGGCAAGCAGGTCCACAAGCCACACGCCGAGCCCGACCGTGATGACTCCCGGTATTGCGCTCAGGGTACGGATCGAAAAAATGCCGTCGCCGAAACAGACAATCCAGCCATGCAGCAGCATGAAGTACAGCGGTGGGTGCACATCGTGGGCGGCATGCGCCCAGATTTCGCTGAATGAGCGCTGGCTCAACAATAGGCTGGAACCTTCGTCGCCCCAGATCGCGGCGGCCGTCAGGCCGTAAAAACGCACGACTGCGGCCAGCAGCAGAATCAGCCAGAAGCCGTAATCAGCCAGCCATTGCGGCAGTGCCGAGAGCGCTGTGGCGCGCGCGCGACCGGCACCTCCATCTGGCCTGCCGGCCAGTTCTGTTTCCCTGCGGTACTTCATGACATCCACGCCTGGTCAAAAAAAACTGATCACTCTTGGAGCCTGGGGCACGCCGGGAGTTCTGGCTCGATGCTGACCTCATCTCGGCCATAACGCAATCCGGCGACTTTCACACCAGCGTCTACGCTGACAACTGGCTTGAGCAGTAGCGTCGAGCCAGTACGGCCTCCTCCAAAAACCACATGGATGAAATAGCTATGGACGTGTTTCTCGGAACCATTCTTCCCTTCGGCTTCTCCTACGCCCCCAGCGGCTGGATGCAAGCCAATGGGCAGACACTGCCCGTCAACCAGTACCAGGCGTTGTTCGCCTTGCTAGGCATCACCTACGGCGGCAACGGGTCGCAAAACTTCATGCTGCCCAACCTGTGCGGGCGCCTGCCCATGCACCAGGGCCAGGGCATCAACCTGACGAACCGGGTGATCGGTGAAGTCATCGGCACAGAAAACACCAATGTTCTGCTGGCCAACCTGCCGCCCCACGCACCCGTCATCACCGCCACGGCCACGTCGGCACTGACGGCCACGACCACGGTCAATCTGGCGAGCGCGCCCAGCACGCCCACCACCATACCGTCGAATGACAACGCCTACATCGGGGCCTCTGCGGCCACGGGGCCGAGCTCCGCCGCTATCTTCTCCACCGCACAGGGCGCCAATCCGGTCGCGCTCAAAGGCGTCAGCAGCACCGTGGGCGGCACCGTCAACGTGACCGCCACCGCACAAACCCTCGGCAGCGGCACACCGCTGGGCATCGTCAACCCGGTGCTGGTGCTGAACTTCTGTGTGGCCCTTCAGGGGCTTTTCCCTTCGCGCAACTGACCTGGGTGTCGGGGCCCCAGGGCCCCAGGGCCCCGAACCTCTACTTTTCAGGGAGCAGATTCATGCTTGATCAGATTACCGGCGACCACTTCCGCCAGTTGCTCGGCACCGCCAAGCCGCTCTACCTCAGCGATGGCAGCGAGATTCCCGTGGTGATCGTGTCCGTGGTGGATAAGCCCAATGCCCGCATGTCCGCCACCGGGCGCATGCCGTTTGGTGTTGAGCTGAGCAGCCCGGCGAAAACGGATTTTATCGATGGTCCGTGCGCCATCGAGCTGCCGGAGCTGGGCCGGATCGAAGGCATCGTCGTGTCTCGCACCCCGGAGCTGGGGCGCGACGCCAGCCACATTTACTTCGACATCACCGTCAATTGACCACCGCCGACTGCGGCTGGCCGGGATACCAGACCAGCCGCTCGGCGGCGACGTTGCTTTCTTCAACCTGAAACCCCAGCGCCAGATAGTGCCGGCGCGCATGGGGATTGCTGGCCCAGACCACCGTCGCCACCGGGCAGCGCACTTGTTCGGCGGCTTTCTGCACCCCTTGCAACACCGTGCGGCCATAGCCTTTGCCCCGCGCCGGCGGAATAAACGCCAGGTACAGCACGCGAATTTCGTTGGTGCCGAAATCGGCGGTCAGCGCGCCAATCGGGGTGCCGAGCTTTTCCACCACGAAGTGCATCGCATTGGGGTAGGACTCCCCGGTGCCCTGCTCCTGCACCTTGAATTGCTGGGCGATCACTTCTTCCACAAGCGCCTGCTCGCCATCGATCCATTGCAGATCGGGCCGGGCCGCGCGGTAAAGGCTGTGCAAAAACGGTCCGTCGGTGGCGCAGGACGGACGCACCACCAAGTCGCCCACATCATTGGAGTTGTTGTTCAGCATTGCGATCTCTCCCTGGGCTAAAAACCACTCTCCCTTACACCCAACGCCGCCATCCGGCGCCAGGCTGTTCCCAGCAATGACTCACTGCGACCTTGTACCACCACCACACCGCGCAAAGGCTGGGTCGGGGTGACGATGCTGTCCAGCGGCGTCAGGCGCACCGCGTACTGTGCCTGCACCGGCTCCGGTCGTTGGTTCTGGTCACGGCGCACGGCAATCGGCCCGTGGTGGTCGGACGTCAGCGCTTCCTGCTCAATGAAACCCGCGCCGTTGGCGTCGATTTCGCTCAGTTGCACGGCGACGGCCGGGTGCATCGGGTCCTCGGCGATAAAACGCCCCGTGGCGCCGGGCGCGACCCGCCATAATTCGGCCTCGGCCAGATAACCGCGCAAACGCGCACCCTCCTCGACCACCCTGGCCAGCGGCTCTTTGGGCGACAACCAGCGTCCGGCGTTTAACTGCGGCAACAGGTCCCGCACCTTGCCGGTCTGCGGCGCCCGAATGAGCAAGCGCTCCCGTTGCGCGGCCAGACCGCGATACTCGGCCACGGCTTCGGCCAGACGCTGCTCGACAATCCCGGCATCGGCCACGGTTTCGCTGCGACTGGCCTGACGGCGCATCTGCAATTGCTGGATCTGGATTTCCCGACGGACGATGGCCTGGCGCGAATCCAGGTCTGGGGATTCCAGTTCAATCAACACGTCGCCCTGGGTCACCGACTGACCATCGCTGACATTAACCTGCTTGACCCGCGCCGCCACCGGCGCATGCAACGTGCTGACGCGACCCGCTTCCAGCATCGAAGGCACTTCCACCGCGCTGCGCCACGGCACGGCCAGCAGCAAGACAATCGCCGCCAAGCCCAGGGCACTGAGCAGCACACGCGGTGCGTGGGCCTGATCACGGCGGGTCCACCACTCGCGCCACTCACGCACGATCGGCAGAAAGATGAACCACACCAGTTCGACGAACATCAGGAAGATGCCCAACAGCTTGAAGAACAGGTGATACACCGCCAGGGCAATCCCGAAAAACAGCACCGCGCGCCACAGCCACGAACCGTAGCCCCAGATCAGCAATCGCCGCTGCATCGACGGCGACCAAGGCTCCGGCGCCGGGGCACCGTAGCCGAACAAGGCCTCGCGCAAACGCCAGCGGCACAAGGCAAAGGCCCGGCCCTGGAGGTTGTCGACTTCCCAGAGGTCACTGAGCAAAAAGTAACCATCAAAACGCATGAACGGGTTGAGGTTGATCACCAGCGTGGTGATCCACGTGGCGCTGGCAAGCATAAAAGCCGCCGTGCGTGCGGGGCCGTCGGGCAAAAACGACCAGGCCAGTAGCGCGATGCAGGCCAACAGCAATTCCGCGAGCACGCCGCCAGCCCCGATCAGTAGCCGGGCGCGCCGATCATTGACCCGCCAGGCGTCGCTGACATCGGTATAAAACATCGGCAGCAGCACCATGAACGCCACGCCCATGCTTTGCACCCGGCACCCGGCGCGCTTGGCCATAAAGGCATGACCGAACTCGTGGCACAGCTTGGCGAAGAACAGCGCCACGCCAAACGACAGGGCGCCGCCGAGGCTGAACAAATGCGGAAACGTCGCGATAAAGCGCTGCCAGTCCCGGGACACCAGAAACACCCCGAGCCCCAACGCGGCCGGCAATCCGTAGCGCAAGGCGCGCGGGCCGAAACGCTCCAGCCACGGCCAGGCGCGATTGAGAAACGCGTCCGGGCGCCACAACGGAATCCGGAAAAACAGGTATTGATGCAACAGAATTTGCCACAGCGTCTGGCGCTGGGCGGCGGCTTTGAGGCTGTAGCTGCCGCGCTGTTGCGGGTCGAGGGCGCTGATCAGGTCATGGCCGCGCAGGAACGTCAGCAATTGCTCAAGCTCGGCGCCATCCAGCGGCAGGCCTGGCTCGCGGTTGGCGGCGCGCAAGACTTGCTCGGGGTCGCCCAGGGACCAATGGCGCAACAAGCGCATCGCCGCCGTACCGAGTTTGAAATAGCGCCCGCGCACCGGGTCGGCCAGGGTCCAGCGCGGTGAGCCGTCGAGGGCCGGGGCCGCCGCTTGCAGTTGCAGGTCTGCCCGCAGGCTCGGCAGGCTCATCTACAGGCCCACGCTTTGACGCAACCCGGCCAATGGCCGGCGCAGCAGGTACAACGCCAGCGGCGCACGGCCGCCAAAGATTTTCGCGGTGCCGCGCAAGCCGATGCGCGGCGGCGCGGCGTCGAAATTGGCGTCCAGGCGATAGGCCAACTGCCCACCCGCCGTGGGCTGTGCTTCGTAGGCCGAGCGTTCGAGTTTGGCCAGATGCCGTTGCAATGGATCGCTGTCGAGAAACAGTGACACTTCTGCCCCCGGCTCCAGCGCAATCGCATCGCCCACGGCCAGTTCAATGCGCAATTCAGCCTGGTTCGGGTCGGCGATTTCCATCAAGCGTTCGCCGGTCTGCACCGGTTTGCCGGTCCAGCGTTCAGCGTCGGCAAACACCGCAATGCCATCGCGTTCGGCGCGCACTTCGCTGCGTTTGAGCAGCTCGCGGGCGTAATCCCGTTCGGCGCGTTTCTGTTCGACCCGGGCCGCCAGCAAATCGATTTTCGAACTGGATTCGGCGTCCGCAAAAGAGCGCTGAGAGTTAGCCTTGAGTTCGGCCTCGGCCACGCCCAAGGCGCGTTCGGACACGTCGGCCTGAGCCTTGAGGGTGGTGTTTTCGAAACGCAGCAGCAGGTCGCCGGTTTTCACCGTTTGATTGGGTTTGACCAGGAACTCGGCAATCACCCCATCCAGCGGCGCCGCCACCACGCGACCACCCAGCGGCACCACTTCGGCCGGGGCCAGCACCGATTGGCGCACCGGGATCAACAGCGCGAGCAACGCCACCGCCACCAGCGCCACCTGGCGTTTACGGGTCCAGCGCAAGCGCCACGGTTTGCGCGGTTGCAGCGCCAGCCAGGCGTGGCTGTAGGTGTCGCCCAATTGCGAGAGCAGAACCTGTTCGGAAGGGTTCCAGGGATTGTCCCGGGCCAGCCAGAGACCGCCGAAGACTTCGCCTTGATGATCCACCAGCGGCAGCCAGAACACCTGGGCGGCCGAGAGACTTTGCCAGTCGGCCCGGATCGATTCGCTGACCACCTCGTGGGGAATCACCCGCGCCTGTTTCAGGATGTCGAGCTTGAACAGCTGCGCCACCGCTTGCTCGACAAACGCCACGAACGGCGCATTCGGGTCCACCGCGCTGACGCCGGTCACGGCGTGCACCTTGCCGGCAATCAACAGCGCCGCATGGCGAAAGCCGAACAACGCCTGGCCGTCATTGACCAGGCTATAAGCCAGTTGCGCCGGCGTACGGGCCGCGCGGGTCTGGCGTTCGAGGTCAAGAAACCGGGCGAAGACCTGTTCGGCGCCGCCCGTTACCGGGGCGTTCACTTGAGCTCCGCGAAACGCGCCGTTCCGCTCATGCCGGCCAACAGGCCCGTGGCGTTGGGCAGCGTCGCCACCAGCAGCAAGGTCTGGCTGCCTTCATCGATGCGCGCCCCCAAGCGCTTGACCGTGGCCTCCAGGGGCTGACCGGTTTCATCGGGCACAAAACTAAAGGTCTGGCCGGGCTTGAGCTTGCCCATCCAGCGCGACGGAATCAGTAAATGAATTTCCAGGGTGCGGTTGTCCACCACATCCAGCAACGGCGCGCCGGCCGCCACGCTTTCATAACGCTGGACCTTGCGCTCGACGACCTGGCCATCGAACGGCGCCAGCACGCTGCAACGCTTGACCTGCACCTGATAAACCTGGGATTGCGCCTGGGTCTCGCTGACCTTGGCCTCGGCCCGCGCCACTTCAAAACGCCCGACCGAGTTCAGTGCAGCCAATTGCTTGTTGTGCGCCAGCTCTTCACTGGCCCCACGGCTGGCGGCTTGCGCGGCATTGAGCTGGGCCTGAAACCCTGAACAATCGAACTTCGCCAGGGTATCGCCCTTCTTGAACGACTCGCCTTCGCTGAACGGCAACTCGACAACCCGCCCCGGTAACTCGCTGGCGAGTACGGCCTGATCCCGAGCCCGTAGCACGCCACGGGCCTCGCTGCTGGCCTGCGCAGTGCCACCGACCGCGCTGTTTTCCAGCAACGGATCGTCTGGCGCAGGTGTTTGTGCCTGTACTGCGCACGTTACAAAGGCTAATCCGACAACCCAACTTCCAAAACGCGGCATAACCGTGACTCCCTGACGGATGGTCGGAGTCTACGACAGCGGGGGTTTGCGTCAAGCGAATAGCCATCATTGGGTAGAAATGTGTTGTTTCAAAACGGACAAACTTTTCAAAGCATTCGATTGTTCTTACGTTCATGCGGGGCAGGTACAAAATCCCACATAAATTTGGGAAGCCCCATTCAGACAAAAGAGAGGGAGGTGATAGACGTCTTTCGTCTTCATGTATTCACCCTTGCATCGCCCCTCTCACCGCAACAATCGCTAATAGATGAGACGAATTACCGCTTGACCATTGGACAGGTAATTACACAAATCTGGCTCGCCGGCGTGGGATAGCCTTCGGTCGTGCAGAGCCGCTCAATAGATCATTGACGAGAGTGGCGAACACGACTTAGGATTGCCCCAACTCAACCCCGTACGCAGCGATTAAGTTCTCTGGCAGTTGGGGTGAAGAAACCGGCCCAGGCCGGTTTTTTCGTTTTTGAGGATTGAGTTTGTGCGCACCGCTTTTTTTGTTGATGGCTACAACCTGTTCTACGGGTTGCTCGCGGGAACGCCCTATAAGTGGCTCAACCTAAAAAGCCTGCTGGCCTACGTTGCCCATATCGAAAACCCGCAAAGCTCCATCATCTCTGTGGATTACTTCACTTCATCCGTCAAACCAGCGCTCGCCACTCGGGGCCGAACCTCCAAAGAGGCTCAAGACGCCTATGTCCGGGCGTTAAAAGCAACCAAAGTATCAGTGCACTATGGCCGCCACTCACTCGCACCCGCAAAAGCTCCGCGCTTCGTAGACAAGAAAACAGGCGCCTCGCGCCAAGACAAAGTCGACATTTGGAAGCTTGAAGAGAAAGAAACGGATGTTCACCTCGCGATTAGCATGTATCGCACCGCGACCAGACAAGCCTCTTTAGCGGCTCACGAGCAAATTGAACAACTTGTACTGGTATCCAGCGACACCGACATGACGCCGGCGCTGAGAGCTCTTCGCGAAGATTTTCCTGCCATCACTGTCGGGATTATTCTTCCTCATCGAGCCGAATTGAACTGCCCTTCTCCCGGCTCGCTAAAAGAACACTCTCATTGGATGCGACGAGTCATTTCCACAGAAGAACTACAGTCACATCAGTTTCCAGACCGGGTCCCCACCCATAAGGCACCGGCCATCAAACCGGATTATTGGTAACGACTGTTGCCACCGGATAAACCGACTCCCATCCCCCGCCCAACGCCCTGTACAAGCCCACCATCGCCAGCGAAACCCCGGTCGAGCTCTCAACCCACTGCTGTTGCGTCGCCAACAATTCACCTTGCACCGTCAGCACGTTGACGAAATCCACCACGCCTTCCACGTATTGCTGTTGCGCGGTGCGCAGGGCGATCTGGTTTTGGCGCACGGCTTCGGCGAGGCTGTCGCGGCGGCGTTGGCTGGCGTTGTAGGCGCTCAGTTGATCGTCGATTTCGTGCCAGGCGCGCAGCACGGTTTGCTGGTAGGCCAGCGCCGCTTCTTGCTGTTGGGCTTCGCGCAGGTTGAGCATGCCGCGCAGTCGGCCGCCGTCGAACAGCGGCAGGTTCAATTGCGGGCCGATGCCGAACGAGCGTGAGCCCCAGGAGCCGAAATCGCTCAGTTGCATGGCTTGAGAGCCGATGTTGCCGGACAGGGTGATTCGCGGATAGAAATCACCCTTGGCCACGCCGATGCTGGCCGTCGCGGCATGCAGGCGCGCTTCTGCCTGACGGATGTCGGGGCGACGTTCAGCCAGTTGCGACGGCAGACCAATGGCGACCTGACGCGGGGTCTGGGGCACCGGGCCGTCTGTGGATAACTCGGCTTGCAACGCTTGCGGCGGCTCCCCCATCAACAAGCTCAGGGCATTGATCAGTTGTGACTGACGCTGCTCCAGCGCCGGCAGGCGCGATTCGATGGCCGCCACTTGGGCGGCGGCTTCGGCGACGTCCAGGTCCGTGGCCACACCATCGGCCAGACGCAGTTGCGAGAGCTTCAGGCTATGCCGGGCAACGTCGAGGTTCTGTTCAGTGACGGCGCGGGTGTTCTGCACGCCGCGCAGTTGAATGTAGTCCTGTCCCGTCTCGGCCAACACCGAGAGCAACACGCCACGGCGATCGTTTTCGGCGACTTCGAGGGTCGCGTCGGCGGCTTCGGTTTCGCGGCGCACGCGGCCCCAGAAATCCAGTTCCCAGGAGGCGGAGAAACCGGCGTCCCAGAGGTTGAACGCCGAGTCGCCGTTTTTCCCCGACGGGTCGCTCAGGCCTTCACCACTGTTGCGTTCACGCCCGTAACTGCCAGTGGCGGCGCTGTGAGGGTAACGGTCGGCGGTGACCACCTGGCGTACGGCGCGGCTTTGCTGCAAGCGGCTGCTGGCGAGTTTCAGGTCGAGGTTATCGGTCAAGGCCCGCTGGCTCAGGGCCGAGAGTTTCGGGTCGTGGAAGACCTCCCACCAGCGTTCGTCCATGGGCTGGGCGATGGCTTGGCTGTCGGCAGGCGTCGATGGTTTTGACCATTCGGCGATGTGCTGTGGCTGGGGTTTGAGGAAGTCCGGGCCGACGGTGCAGGCGCTCAGGGACATCAGACTCAACACAATAGCGGCTGGCTGAATGAAACTCCCTCGCCACTGGGAAAAGTGATTATCAACATTCATCGTTGGCTCACCTCTCGCATTCTGGGACCCGCGCCCGCCGTATCAATACTCGCCTCCACCGACATCCCCACCCGCAACCGCTGCGCCAATGGCTGCCCGGCATCCAGCACGATTTTCACCGGAATCCGCTGCACGACCTTGGTGAAGTTGCCCGTGGCGTTATCCGGTTTGACCGAGGCAAACGTCACCCCGGTGGCCGGCGCAATGCTCTCGACGCGACCACTCAAACTCTCGCCGCCAAGGCTATCGACGCGCACCTGCACCTCCTGCCCCGGCTGCACATCCCGAAGTTGCGTCTCCTGAAAATTGGCGACCACAAACGCCTGGGCCAGTGGCACCACCGCCAGAATCTTGCTGCCCGGGGTCACGTAAGCGCCGACCCGCACCGCCCGCTCACCGACCATGCCGTCCTGCGGCGCGACGATGCGTGTGTACGACAGCTCGTAACTGGCCATTTCCAGCGCCGCTTGCGAGCGTTTCAGCCCGCCGTCGGCCGCATCGCGCTGCGCGGTGAGGATCTCCACCTGCTTGCGCTCCGCTGCCAGCACCGCCGTGGCATTGGCCAGCCGAGCGGTGGCCTGATCGATGCGGGTCCGCGCCTGTTGCGCGCTCTGCACCGTGCCGGCCCCCACGCCCGCGAGGTGGTTGTAGCGGTTCAGTTCATGGGCGGCAAAGTCCATTTCGGCCTTGGCCGAGACCACCGTGGCCTGGGCCTGGGCGATCACCGAGGTCTGACGCTCCAGGGTCGCCCGGGCGTTTTGCAGTTGCGCCCTGGCCACCAGGGTTTCGGCATCGGCGGCCTGGGCGGCGGCGCGCAGATCCCGGTCATCGATCAATGCCAGCAGTTGCCCGGCCTTGACCTGCTGGTTGTCTTCCACCAACACCTCTTTGATAAACCCGGCAACTCGCGGCACCACCAGGGTGAAATCCGCCGAGACAAAGGCATCGTTGGTGCTCTGTTGCGTGCGTTTGCCGAACAACCCCGGCGCGACCAGGTACATCAACACGCCGACGGCGATCGCTGCGGCAACGCCGACCGCCACTTTTTGCTTTGCATGAGTCGTCATAAAAACCTTCTGTTTCAGTGAAGCGTTCAAGTCGGCGCGCGGGGCGGATAGATCCGCGTCGGCAGCCAGAAAATCAGCAGGATCAGCGCCATCGCGACGCCGGCCATGCACAGATAAAGATCCGAAGCGGTCAGCACCACCGCTTGTTCATGCAAGCGATGGGCAAGGCCTGCGCTGTCGCTGTCGCTGTCGGCCAAGGGTGAGTTGCCGAGGCTGTCCACCAACATGCTCGAGTGAAAATGCAACCGTGAGGTGGTCAGCGCATCCAGCACGCCGGTGGCGATGACGGCGGCCAGGCCTTTGACGGTGTTGAACCAGGCCGAGGCGAACGGCCCCTCCATCGGTGTGATGCTGCCGGTGGAGAGCATCAGCAGCGGCAACACGGCCATGGGCTGACCGAAGATTTGCAGCAGTTGCAAAAGATAGAAATCGTCGCGAATCCACGCCGAGGTCAGCTGCGAACCACCGATGCAGGACAACGCCAGCATGCTCAGGCCAATCCCCAACACCCAGCGGCAATCGACCCGGCGCAGGTTGCACAGCGCCGCCACCAACGGCAGCGCGATCAATTGCGGCAGGGCCGCGAGCAGCATGATCGGCGCGGTCTGAATCGGCCGATACCCCTGGACCTGCGCCAGGTAACTCGACGGAATGATCACCACCGCCAGCAGCACCACCAACACCCCGGCCAGCGTCATCAAGGCAAACGACAGGTTGCGGATACCGAGCATCTGCAACTTGAAAAACGGAATCGGCTGCGACCATTCATTGATCAAAAACAGCACCAGCAACAGCAAGCCGCCGCCGAGCAAGAAACTGATCAGGCTTGATTCGAACCAGTCCAGTCGATTGCCCTGCAGGAGGCCAATCACCAGCATGCAGATCGCCGGGAAACCCAGCAGTAATCCACGCCAGTTGAATTGCTTGAGGCGCTCCAGACGCACGGGGTCCTGAGGCAAACCGTAGGCGACCGCCGCCATGGCGATCAGACACGGCACGATAATTTGCCAAAACGTCCATTGCCAACCGACGTACTCGGTCCACAGCCCGGCCAAGGGTGTGCCGAGACCCGGACCGAAAGTCGCGGTCAGGGCATAACCGGCCAGGCCGTAGAGCTTGACGTTGGCGGGCAAAAATCGCAGCGCCACAGTCATCAACATCGGCGGCAACGCCCCGCCCGCCAAGCCTTGCACGATGCGCATCAGCAACAGGCTTTCATAGTTCGGGGCAAACGGGCACAGCACGCCGAGCACGGTGAAGACGCCGATGGCGTAAAGGGTGAAACGCCGCAACGAAAACGTCACCGAGCACCACGGCGCGAACGCCATCGCCGCCACCGAGGTCGCGGTGTAACTGGCGACCAGCCAGGTGCCTTCGTCGTAACCGATGGCCAGCGCGCCGCGAATATCGGCCAACGCGACTTTAGTCACCATCTCGTTCAGGCCTGACACCAGCACCGCCAGCAACACGCCCACCAGGCCGATGATGATTCGCGGGCCGAAGACCGGCGGCGTGACGGCGGTTGGGCTGGCCGAGGCGAGAAGGGCCGGGGCTGTGAGGGAGGTCATGTGGTGCAAGCTCCGGAAGGGAATACCGGAGCATTTTATGGAGCGCGGGGCGTTACGAAAATTGACTTATTGACAGCTTATAAGTGCGCCAGGCGCAGCAATCAAAATACAAAATCAAAAGATCGCAGCCTTCGGCAGCTCCTACAGGTGGGCACAAAACTCTGTAGGAGCTGCCGAAGGCTGCGATCTTTTGATCTTCAAACCGGTTGCGCCGCCAACCAGGTTTCATCGCAGCAGGCTTTGAGGGTTTCACGCATCCAGCGGTGGGCCGGGTCGTTGTCGTAGCGAGGATGCCAGGCCTGAGTCAGCATCAGTGTCGGCAACGGGATGGGCAAGGTGAATGAACGCAGTTTCAGGCCCAGGCGCCTTACGCTCAGCAGCGCTTCCTTGGGCACCGGCAGCAGCAGATCGGAATCGGGCAGGGCAAACATCGCCGCATGAAAACTCGGCGCAATCACCGCCACCCGCCGCTCCAGCCCCAAGGCATTGAGCGCAGTGTCGATCGGCCCGCGAGCAATCCCGCGCCGGGACATGCTGATATGGGCAAACCCGGCGTAGCGCTCGGCGGTGATTTCCGCGTCGAACAGCGGATGATCTTTGCGCGCCAGGCCAACGAAGTGCGTGGAAAACAGGTTTTGGACCTTCACTTCCGGCATCACCGGGCGATTGTTGCTGATGTTCAGGTCGATCCGCCCTTCGCGCAGCGCCTCATCGTCGCCGTCGCCCTCCGGGACAAAGCGCAGCTCGCAATGCGGGGCTTGGCGCTCCAGGGTGTCGAACAGCTTGCCGCCGTAGACGCCGACGAAAAAGTCATTGGCGCGGATGCTGAAGCGACGGCGCAAGGTGCCCAATTCCACCTCATCGGCCGAACGGAACAGCAGCGCGGCCTGCTCCACCACGTCCCGCACCTGTTCGCGCAGCGCCAATGCCTTGGGGGTCGGCACCAGTCCTCGACCGGCGCGCACTAGGATCGGGTCGCCAATGGCGTCGCGAATGCGGGTCAGGGTCCGGCTCATGGCCGCCGGGCTGAGGTTCATCCGCCGCGCGGCGCCCACTACACTGCCCTCGTCGAGCAAGGCGTCGAGGGCGACCAACAGGTTCATGTCCGGGAGCTGCATGGGAAGCACTCATGGCTGATCAGGATTGATTCAGACGCAATGCTAGCAGCGAACCCGACCCGTAGGAGCAAAGCTTGCTCGCGAAGAACGATAACTCCGTCTGCCTGAGACACCGCGGCGTCCCCATCGCGAGCAAGCTTTGCTCCTACGGGGTGTGGCGTTTTAGCGCTGCATCCCCCAGCGCTTCACCGTCACTCGCTCCAGGGTGTCGAACACCAGGTTCTCCACCAGCAACCCGATCAAAATCACCACCGCCAACCCGGCAAACACCTTGTCGGTGTACAGCTCATTACGGTTCTGAAAAATGTACCAACCCAACCCGCCCTTGCCGCTGGTGGCGCCGAACACCAGTTCCGCCGCGATCAGCGTGCGCCAAGCGAAGGCCCAGCCGATTTTCAATCCGGCCAGAATCGACGGCAACGCCGCCGGGATCAGGATGAACAACACGAAACGCATGCCCTTGAGGCCATAGTTGCGCCCGGCCATGCGCAGGGTTTCCGAGACACCGAGAAACCCGGCGTACGTGTTAAGCGCCAGGGCCCAGAGCACCGAATGCACCAGCACGAAAATCAGGCTGTTCTGCCCCAGGCCAAACCACAGCAGCGCCAGCGGCAATAACGCGATCGCCGGCAGCGGGTTGAACATCGAGGTAAGCGTGCTCAGCAGATCACGCCCAAACTGCGTCGAGACCGCCAGGGTGGTCAGGGCAAACGCCAGGACGATGCCGATCAGGTACCCCTTGAGCAACACGACCAGGGAAATCCACACCTTGCTCAGCAATTCGCCGCTGAGCAAACCGTCGTACAGCGCGCTGCTGGTTTGCAGAAAACTTGGCAGCAGCAGGTCGTTGTTCTGGAGGCGGGCAACCACTTCCCAGAGCACCGCGAGCAAAATCAGGATCAGGCTTTTACGAATCCAGCCCTGTTGCCACAAGCGCTGACCGAGGGGTAATTCCCGCTCCAGCGGCACGCTGGTCAGGGGCTGTAAAACGGTTTCGAATTCTTGACGCGCAGATGATAACTGGCTCATCGGGCAACCCTCTCAATGGCTCAATAAGCGATGCGAATGTCGGAGAAATCCAGCTCGCGCTCGGTCTCCGGGGACTGGCCTTCATCAAACAACAACCGATGAATCCGCCGCGCCGACTCCTGGAACGCCACGCCGCCGAGGCTATGCAAGTCGTATTGATGACTGTGAACTTCCGCCCGCACCCGCCCCGGATGTGGCGACAGCAGCAGAATGCGATTGCCCACCACCAGCGCCTCTTCGATGGAGTGCGTGACAAACAGCAGCGTGAAGCGCACCTCTTCCCAGAGCAGCAGCAACTCTTCCTGCATCTTGCGCCGGGTCAGGGCGTCGAGGGCGGCGAAGGGTTCGTCCATCAGCAGGATTTTCGGCTGCATGGCCAAGGCCCGGGCAATCGCCACCCGCGCCTTCATACCGCCGGACAAGGTGTGCGGGTAGGCATCGGCAAACGCCGCCAGCCCGACCTTGTCCAGATAGTGCAGCGCCCGTTCTTCGGCTTCTTTACGCTTGAGGGTTTTCGACGCCAGCAGTGGGAACATCACGTTCTGTTTGACGGTTTTCCACGGCGGCAGTTGATCGAACTCCTGGAACACCACGATCCGGTCCGGACCCGGCGCGTGCACGGTCTGGCCCTGAAGGCGAATCTCGCCCTCACACGGCTGGATAAACCCGGCCACCGCTTTGAGCAACGTCGATTTGCCGCACCCGGAGGGACCGAGCAACACAAAGCGGTCCGCCGGATCGATTTCGAAACTGACTTGATGGGTGGCTCGAACCACCCGTTGCGGTGTGCGGTATTCGAGGCTGACGTTGTCGACCGACAGCAACGCCTGGGCTGCCGGGGTGGAGTTGCTGGCCGTGTGGCCTTGCAAAGGGGCGTTCATGTCGATCAGCTCCCTTGCAGCGGTTTGGCGTCCTGGAAGAAGTAGTCCTTCCACGAATCCGGTTTGTTTTTGATCGCGCCGACGCGGTAGAGGAATTCCGCCAACGGGTAGGTATTTTTCGGTGTGACGCTGAATTCGAACTGCGGGTTGTCGATGATTTTCAGCAGCGTGGCGCGGTCGATTTTCGCTTTGGTCACGCGGATGTAAGTGTCCGCCGCCGCGCCTTTGTCGTGCTGGGCGAATTCGGCCGCTTCGGTCAGGGCTTCAACGAAGGCCTTGTAGGTTTTCGGGTTCTCGTCGCGGAATTTCTCGGTGGCAAACAGCACTGTTGGCGAGTTCGGGCCGAGCAGGTCGTAGGTGTTCAGCACCACGTGCACGTTGGGGTTTTCCAACGCCTGATCCTGGAACGGCGGGTTGGAGAAGTGCCCGGACAACTCGGTGCCGCCCGCGATCAACGCAGCGGTGGCATCGGGATGCGGAACGGCGACGGTGTACTTGTCGAGGCGATTGAATTCCTTGTCGCCCCACTGCTTGGCCGCCGCGTATTGCAAGAACCGCGACTGCACCGAAACCCCGACCGCCGGCACCGCGATGCGGTCCTTCTCGGTGAAATCGGCGATGGTTTTGACGTTCGGATTGTTGCTCAGCAGGTAGTACGGAAAGTTGCCCAGCGAAGCCACGGCTTTGACGTTTTGCTTGCCGTGGGTACGGTCCCAAATAGTCAGCAGCGGGCCGACCCCGGCACCGGCAATGTCGATGGAACCGGAAAGCAACGCATCGTTGACCGCCGCACCGCCCGAGAGCTGGGTCCAGTCGACCTTGATGTCGATGCCGTCCTGCTTGCCGTACTTCTCGATCAGGTTCTGATCACGCACCACGTTAAGCAACAGATAAACAATGCCGAACTGCTCGGCGATGCGGATTTCACCTTCGGCGTGGGCCACGGTGGGCGCCACCAGGCTGCCGGCGATCAGGCTGAAACCCAGGCCAATGGCAGCGGCCAACGGCGCAAATGGAAGACGTTTGGACATGATGGATCTCCGGCAAATCAGAAAGGCGCGTCGCCCTGGATGGTGGTGCGATACAGCTTGCGGCGCAGGTAGCTTGGGCAACCGGCGGCAAGGTGAATCAGCGAGCGGTTGTCCCAGAACACCAGGTCGTGGGGCTGCCACTGATGGCGGTAGATGTTTTGCGGCAACACGCTGTGGGCATAGAGCTCGTCAAGCAGTTGTTTGCTCTCGTCCTCCGGCAAACCGACGATGCGCGTGGTGAAGCCTTCGCTGACGAACAACGCCTTGCGACCGTTTTCGGGGTGAGTGCGCACGATCGGGTGCACGACTTCCGCCACCTGGGCGAGCTGCTCGGGGGTCAGGGTCGGGCGCCAGTTGCCTTCGAATTTGGTTTCGCTGTAGCGCGCCGTGTAGGAATGTGCGGCGGATCGACCTTCCACAGCTTTACGCAGCGCGTCGGGCAAACCGTCCCAGGCTTTGTGCATGTCGGCGAACAGGGTGTCACCGCCCTCCGATGGCAGTTCCTGGGCGTGCAGCATCGAGCCCAGGCTTGGCAATTCTTTGTAGGAGAGGTCGGAGTGCCAGAATTTGCCGGCGTCACCGAGGCCGACGGACACGCCGTTGTCGATGATGTTGGAAACAATGAGGATTTCCGGGTGGCCGGCCAGCAGGAATTGCTTGAGCACATGAATCTGCAACACGCCGAAGCGACGGCTGAAGTCGATTTGCTGCTCGGGGGTAATGCGCTGGTCGCGGAACACCACGACGTGATGATCCAGGTGCGCGCGGTGGATGCGGGCGAAATCCTGATCATTGACCGGTCGGGACAGGTCCAGGCCAATGATTTCGGCACCGACGGCGCCGCTGAACGGGCGGATATCAAAAATTTGCGGTGCGATGCTTTGAGAAGTCGAAACGGCTGACATTTAAATCACTCCCACGCACGGCACGCTCAAGGGCGCGCGCGTCGATCAGAAACTCACGGAGGTCCCGTGTTGGTTCGTGTCGTGCGGCGCGCCGATTGGTCGGCAGGTACGCAGGGAAGTGACTTTATAGGTATAAGAATCGAAATTTAAATACCGTTAGCGAATAACGATATGGCTTTCGATGCGTTCAGCCAAACGCGTAGCGTTTTTCCAGCCAATGACCCAGATCCTCCGCCGCCAGGGGCCTGGAAATCAGGAATCCCTGGGCGATTCGGTAACCCTGATCGAGCAGAATGCGCTGTTGCTCCAGGGTCTCGATCCCCTCGGCCACCACCCTTAAATGCAGGCTTTCGCCGATGCGAATGACCGCCTCGCTCAATGCCTGGCTGGTGGCGTCGTTTTCCAGGTCATGCACAAAGCTGCGATCGAGCTTGAGCTCCTGGATCGGCATCCGCCGCAAATAACTCAGGCTGGAATAGCCCGTGCCGAAATCATCCATCGCCAGGCTGACCCCAAGTGCGTGCACCTCTTCAATCGTGGTCAAGGTGTCGGGGTTGGTGTCCATCAGCACACTTTCGGTAATCTCCAGCGTCAGGTCTTTTGCCTGCAAACCATGCTGTTCAAGGGTCCTGGCGATGATGCTGGACAGGTTGCGATTATGGAAATTGGTCGGCGACATGTTCACCGAGACGGTCGGAACCCGCAGCCCTTGTCGCCGCCAGCTCGCCAGTTGACCGCAGGCCTCACGCAACGCCCACAAACCGAACTCACCGATCAAGCCGCACTCTTCCGCCAGCGGAATAAAACACGTGGGCGAGACTTCGCCCAATTGCGGATGCGTCCACCGCGCCAGGGCCTCAATGCCATACAGCACGGATTCGCCAAGGTCGATCTGCGGCTGATAAACCAAATGCAGGGCTTCGCCATCAATGGCTTCACGCAATGCCGCTTCCAGGCGTAAACGCCCTTGCGCCAATTGGTCCAGACCGTCACTGAAGAAACAGACCCGCCCACGACCACTGGTTTTGGCCTGATACATCGCCATATCGGCACGGTGCAACAACACTTCCATCGTCCGACCGTCATCCGGGAACAGGCTGACGCCGATACTCACCGACGGCTTGAGCGTCACGCCCGAGATCTGGCACGGAGCGCTCAAATGCCCTCGCAACTGTTCAATCAAATCGGTGGCATGCGCCAACGTGCACTGCGGCAGGACCAGAACGAACTCATCGCCCGATAGCCGGCTGACGATATCGCTTTCCCGACGACGTTCGGACAATCGATTGGCAATGATGCGCAAGAACTCATCCCCGGCTGGATGGCCGAGGGAGTCGTTGACCTGTTTGAACCGATCCAGATCGATAAACACCACCGCCAGGCTCGATTGATGGCGAGAGGCTTGAGCGATGGCCTGTTCCGCCCGGGCATGCAGCAAATTGCGATTGGCCAACCCGGTCAGGTCGTCATAGAACGCCAATTGGCGAATGTGCAGGCGCGACTCCTCCCGCTCCAGTGCCAAAGCGCACAAATGAATGCACGCATTGACCAGCAAATGGTGCAGCGGACTCGGCTCGCGGCATTCACGGTAATAAAACGCAAACGTCCCCAGCACTCGCCCGTCGCTGGATTTTATCGGCGTTGACCAACAGGCCTTCATACCGATCGGCAATGCCAGATCACGAAATCCATCCCAGAACGGGTGAGTGGCGATATCACTGACCATGACCGATTCGCCACGGAACGCCGCCGCCCCGCAGGAGCCGGACTCGGGACCGATTGGCGTGCCATCCAGCGCCCGGGAATAAGACGACGGCAGGCCGGGGGCCGCCAAGGTGTGCAGCACCCCTTTGCCATCGACCTGCAACACCGTGGCAATCACGTCCGGTGCGATGCGCTGCACTTCCACACACGCCAGGTTCATCAGGGTTTGCAGTGACTCTTCGCGAACCATCGCCTCCAGCATCTTGTGTCGCAGCACTTCATGCATGCGCGTGTGGGTCACGTCGACCATCACACTCACGGTGTTGGTCAGATTGCCGTGGGCGTCGTGGACCGGGTAGGTGGTGACGTTGCACCAGACACGCTGGCCACCACGGTCATAACCGAATTCCTGCCCGTGGTAGGCCTCACTCTTGGCGAGCTGACGGTGGATCGCGGCGATGCGCGAACGCTCGAAGTACGGCGCCAACACGTCGATCGGGGTTTTGTTGACGACCTCTTGCGCGCTGTATCCGAACATCTGGGTGAAGCCGTCGTTGACGTAAATAATCGCCCAGGACGCGTCAGTGATAATGATCGCGTTCTCGGTGGTGTCGACCACCAACGACAACAGATACAGCCGACGCTGTTCTTCATGTTGCCGGGTGATGTCTTTGATAAACGCGGCGTAGAGGATCTGCCCTTCGGCGTCGATCCTGGAAATGGACATCGACCCCCATCGCCGACTGCCGTCCTTGCACTCGATCAACACATCGCGACTGGTCCCGACGATTTTATTGATGCCGGTGCGGCGGTTCGCTTCGATATAACTGTCGTGCAGGGGGCGAATCAGTTTCGGCACCAGTTTTTCGACATTGCGCCCCAAGACCTCGGCACTGCCGTATCCCCAGAGCTTTTCCGAGGCTTCATTAAACAGAATGACCCGGTTTTGACTGTCGATGACCACAACGCTGTCAACGCTTTGCTCCAGGGTCTGGATGAAGACTTGCGAAAGATCCTTACGGTTCGGCATGGCGCTGATCTACTGATGGGAAAACGGTGAGGGACTGGGTTCCTTCCCAAATACCGGACGCTCGGCGAGGCAAACCCAGCCGGCATCCGGATGCGGTCGAGTCAATCGTAATGAAGGTCAGAAACGGAGTCGGAATAACCCGCCGAATAATTTGAAGCGTGCAGAAGGGCTCTGCGGAGACAATTGAAAAATCTGCATGCGGGCATGTCTCTTTATCAGGAGAAATATTGGTTTTATACCGATATCAATATGCCGCTACTGGGCCTCTGCCTGCTTGATTCAGATCAATGGAAACGTTGAAGGCTGATAGGTGTTTTGACTAGTGGTGTACTTGGGGCCGCCTTCGCGGGCAAGCCTCGCTCCTACAGGTTTCGTGGCGCTCACACATCGGCGAACAACAGCAATCCCTTGTAGGAGCGAGGCTTGCCCGCGAAGAGGCCAGCAGCCCCAGCCGAGATCTACCGCTCGTGCAGCGCCTCGGCCCGCGCCCGGATAATCGGTTTGAGCAAGTAGCTGAGAATGGTCTTCTTGCCGGTGATGATGTCCACCGACGCCACCATCCCCGGGATGATCAGCAGCGGCTTTTCATCGGTGCCGAGGTGGCTGCGATCGGTGCGCAGCTTGATGATGTAGTAGGTGGTTTTCTTGTCTTCATCGGTGATGGTGTCGGCGCCGATCTGCTCAAGCTTGGCTTTGAGGCCACCATAAATGGTGTAGTCGTACGCGGTGAATTTCACCGTTGCCTCTTGGCCCGGGTGCAGGAAGGCGATGTCTTGCGGGCGGACTTTGGCTTCCACCAGCAAGGTGTCGTCCAGCGGCACGATTTCCACCAGGTCAACGCCCGGCTGGATCACGCCACCGATGGTGTTCACCAGCAACTTGTTGACGATGCCACGCACCGGCGAGGTGACGAGCGTGCGGCTGACCCGGTCTTCCAGCGCCTTGCCGGTGGCCTGGGCCTTGTTCAGGTCGGTGCGGGCTTCGTTGAGTTGGGTCAGGGCTTCGCTGCGGAATTTACCCCGGGTCTCATCGATCTTGCGCTGCACTTCCTTGATCGCCGATTCGGCGCGGGGGATCGCCAGGGTGGTCGCGTCCAGTTGCCCACGGGTTTCCACTTCGGCGCGTTTGAGTCGCAGCACTTCCACCGGCGACACCGCGCCCTGAGCCACCAGCGGCTCGGACATGTTGATTTCCTGGCGTTGCAACGCCAGGCCACTGCGGTACTGCGCCTGCTTGGAGGTGAACTCGCGCAGCTCTTGCTGACGCTGGATCAACTGCTCCTGCAAACCGCCGATCTCGTCGTGCAACTGCTGACGACGGCTGGTGTACAGCGACTCTTCGCTGCGGGCCTGATTCGGCACAGCCTTGAGCACATCGGCGGGAAAATTCAGCGGGCGGTCATCGACCTCGGCGCTCAAGCGCTCGACGCGCAACAGCATCGACAGGCGATCAGCCTCGGTTTCGCCGACGTTGGAAGCAAACCGGGTGTCGTCCAGACGAATCAGCGGCGCGCCGGCCTCGACGATCTGCCCTTCCTTGACGTACAGCTCGGAGACGATACCGCCCTCAAGGTTCTGGATTTTCTGGATCTTGGACGATGGAATCGCCTTACCGTCGCCCTTGGTCACTTCGTCGATGACGGCGAAGTTGGCCCACAGCATCAGGAACACGAAGAAGCCGATGATCGCCCAAATGGTCAGCCGCACTACGCGCGGCGCGTCTTCGATCAGCGCTTTGTTCACTTCCGGCAACGGCTGGCCTTTCAGCGAGGCGGAGCCTTTGAAGTAGCGGCGGATAGAGTCCTTGAAACCCGACTTAAGCAACACTGATCTGCCCCTTCTTCAACGCTTCCATCACAACGGCTTTCGGGCCATCGGCAAGAATTTGTCCACGGTCGATCACCAGCAGGCGATCCACCAGCGACAGCAACGACGCACGGTGCGTCACCAGCACCACGGTTTTATCTTCAATCACCGCTGCCAGGCGTTGCTTGAGGCGTTCTTCGCCGGTGTTGTCCATGGCGCTGGTCGGTTCGTCGAGCAGCAGGATTGGCGGGTTGAGCAGCAGCGCACGGGCCAGGGCCACGTTCTGGCGCTGGCCACCGGACAGGTTCTGCCCACGCTCGCCGACTTGCAGCTCATAACCTTGCGGGTGCAGACGGGCAAATTCGTGCACGCCAGCCAGCTCGGCGGCTTGTAGCACCAGTTCGTCTTCTACATAACGCGCACCGGACACCAGGTTGTCGCGCAGGGTCCCGGCGAGCAATTGAATGTCCTGGGGCACGTAGCCGATGTTGTGGCGCAATTCGCTGACGTCTATCTGGCGGATATCAACGCCATCCACCAGCAAGGCACCGTCGTCCGGCTGATACAGACCCACCAGCAGTTTGGCCAGGGAGCTTTTGCCCGAGCCGCTGCGACCGATGATGCCGATTTTTTCGCCGGGCTTGATGATCAGGTTGATGTTCTTCAGCGCGGCGTTTTGCTGATTCGGGTAGGTGAAGTTCAGCTGACGGCATTCAATGGCGCCTTGCAGCACCTTGCGGCTCAGTGGACGCTCTTCGAAATTGCGCTCCTGGGGCAGCTCCATCATCTGATCGACCGAGGTCATGGTCACCCGCGCTTGCTGGTAACGGGTCAGCAGGCCGGACAGTGAGGCCAACGGGCTGAGGGCACGGCCACTGAGCATGTAGCAGGCAATCAGGCCGCCCATGCTCAGGTGACCGTCGATGATC
>Ga0302175_10000164_pt1 | contig 26004 bp, 19 predicted proteins | sample I_Fen_N3_3_FD_198791 | JGI IMG/M metagenome (GOLD analysis project Ga0302175, IMG submission 198791) | Peat permafrost microbial communities from Stordalen Mire near Abisko, Sweden - I_Fen_N3_3 | ecosystem: Environmental > Terrestrial > Soil > Wetlands > Permafrost | place: Sweden: Abisko... | reverse complement strand
TGTGTCGTAGCGTTCGAGGTAGCGGTCGTTCTGGGTTTCCGCCAGCAGGATGCCGTCGGTCATCAACTTGATCAGGGTGTTGGAATCGCTCTGATCCTCGAACCGCACCTGATAGCCGACCAGCGCGCCCAGGGGCGTCGCCAGTTCTTCGGCGACCCGGCTCGCGACGCTGCGTGCCGCAATCCGGCGCGGCTGGGTGTGGCCGATCAGGCCATGCTGGCCGCGCCCGATTTCCAGACAGATCTTCGGCAACTGGGTGGTTTTACCCGAGCCGGTTTCGCCAGCAATGATCAGCACCTGATGCTTGAGCAGTGCCGCTTTGATTTCGTCGCGCTTGGCGGCGATCGGCAAACTGTCGTCGTAACGAATCACCGGCAGGCTGGCACGCCGCGCCAACACCTGATCACAGGACGCCTGCATGCGCGTCACCCACAGGGCCAGCTTGGCCTCGTCGGGTTTCTTGCGCAGCTCAAGCAACTGCCGCCGCAGCCGGTGGCGGTCGGCAAGCATGGCGTGATCGAGGTTTTTCAGCAGTTTGTCGATGGAAGGCGATTCGTCAGTCATCAGGTACGCAATAAGTCGTCTAGTGGCGCAGGGGGCGATTGTCGCAGATTTAACGGACGAACGAGATCCCTTGTAGGAGCTGACGAGTGAAACGAGGCTGCGATCTTTTGACTTTGATTCTCATGATCAAGATTAAAAGATCGCAGCCTCGTTTCACTCGGCAGCTCCTACACGGGGGGCGCGGGGTTATTCGTTATCGAGGCCTTTGCGCCGATACGGGAACACGTCGATCACTTTGCCGGCGCGAATGGCGTCCTGCAGGCTTTTCCAGTAATCGGCGTTGTACAACTCGCCATGCAGTTGATCGAACAGGCGCCGCTGCCCCGCGTCGGCAAACAGGAACGGTGGAAATTCTTCAGGAAACACATCCAGCGGCCCGATCGAATACCACGGCTCGGACGCCATTTCGTCTTCCGGGGTGCGCGGTTGCGGGATGTGGCGGAAGTTGGCCTCGGTCAGGAAGCAAATCTCGTCGTAGTCGTAAAACACCACGCGCCCGTGCCGGGTGACGCCGAAGTTTTTCAGCAGCATGTCGCCGGGAAAGATGTTCGCCGCCGCCAGTTGCTTGATTGCCAGGCCGTAATCTTCCAGCGCTTCGCGCACTTGGGCGTCGTTGGCGTTTTCCAGGTAAAGGTTCAGCGGGGTCATGCGCCGTTCGGTCCAGCAGTGACGGATCAGCACCGTGTCGCCTTCGACCGACACCGTGGACGGCGCCACCTCCAGCAACTCCTCAAGGCACGCTGGCTCGAATTTGCTCAGCGGGAAACGGAAGTCGGCGAACTCCTGGGTGTCGGCCATGCGCCCGACCCGGTCGACGCTTTTCACCAACCGGTACTTTTCGATCACCGTGGCGCGGTCGACGTTTTTCGACGGCGAGAAACGGTCCTTGATGATTTTGAACACCGTGTTGAAACCCGGCAGGGTAAACACGCTCATGACCATGCCGCGTACGCCGGGGGCCATGATGAACTGGTCGTCGGTGTTGGCCAGGTGATTGATCAGTGCGCGGTAGAACTCGGACTTGCCGTGTTTGTAGAAGCCGATCGAGGTGTACAACTCGGCAATGTGCTTGCCCGGCAGGATGCGTTTGAGGAAGCCGATGAACTCTGCCGGCACCGGCACATCGACCATGAAATACGAACGGGTGAAGGAGAAGATGATCGACACGTCCGCTTCATCGGTGATCAACGCGTCGATCTGGATGCCGCGACCTTCGCGGTGCAGCAACGGAATCACCAGCGGCCATTGTTCGTCCCGGGTGTAGATGCGCCCCACCAGGTACGCGCCCTTGTTGCGGTAAAGCACCGAGGAGAACAACTCGACGGACAGCTCCGGGTCCTTGCACACCCAATCCGGCAGGTTCTCGCGCAGTTGCGCTTCGAGGCGCCGCAGGTCGCCGGCCAGGTCGGCGTAATCCTCGCTGAAACGGTAGTCGGCAAAGATGCTCGCCAACATTTCCGACAAGTGTCCCTCGGGTTTGTAGGTCCGGGTTTGCGCGGCGCGGGCTCGGCGCAGGCTCGGCCGGGTGGTGTGGATAAACATGCAGCCGTCGCTGATCAGGTCGTGGCTGAACAGCCCGCAGAAGATCGAGTTGTACCAGGTCTCGGACAGCTCATCGTCGAACCGCAGGTCGATCAGCGTGATGTAGGCGCTTTTGACCAGCGGCCAGCAGCTCACGTCCATCAGCGCGTCGACGTCGAACGATTCGCGCAAACGGACGATGGTCTCGGCAACCTTTTCTTCGTAGAGATTGATCCGCGCTGCCGACGCCGATTGCGTTTCCTGCCACTGGGCCTGCTCGAAACGGGCCCGGGCACCGTCGGTGATCTGCCGGAAATGCTCGCGGTAATCGTCAAAGCCATCGAGGATCATTCGAGCGATATCGGCGGCGGGCCATTGCTGCGGCATGGTGAGACCTCTGCGAAGTTGCGGAAGCCTGAGCTTAGCCAGTGAAGCGGGTGCAGGAGAAGCGTAATTTTTGCCATTGATGTCGATAGTCGAACGGACCGGGCGAGGTTTTTTTGCAAATTTTTTAACCGACCAACTGGTCAATAAACAGTCGGAACAGTCATGCCGGCAGCGCTTAATCGATTCTTCTAAACACCGCCAAATCTCTGCGTTTGGCCCAAAAGCATCCGTTCGAAATGCCCTCTCCAATCTGCGTTTTGCTACTCACCTGCCCTGCATCGTCCGCAGCAGAGCCTTCCAGATTGGTCTTACCAAAATGATGGCACTTTGATATACACCTCGCCATCACCCGCCTAAAAACAAGATCTTCGGTACACGAGGACTCCCACCCAAAAACGCCCAAGGAGCACATCGATGTCAATCAGGAACATGCGTATAGGTTTGCGTGCAGGTTTGAGTTTTGCCGTTCTGGCCAGCCTGCTGGTGGTTGTTGGTCTGTTCGGCCTGGTTCAAATGGCGACCCTTCGCCAAAGCGCCACAGTGATTGAAGAGTCGTGGATGCCGAGCATCGAAAGCATTCACGACAGCGCGGCGAACATCGCCACCATTCGCCTGGAATCCCTGCGGTTGATCGCCAACAGTCAGCCGGCCGTACGGGAAAAAAGCAAAGGCATACTCGTCAGCCAGCGCCAGGAGTTGCTCAAACGCCTCAGTGATCACAAAACGCTGATTTCCAGTGACCAGGAACGGGTCATGCTCGACAGCTTGACTGCGGCCGTTGCCAAGTACATGTCGATTCTCGACCAGATTATTGTCCAGATTGACGCCGGCCAGTCGGAGCAAGCCTACACCCGCCTCAACACCGAACTGGCGCCCCAGGGCAGCGTGTTGGACAAAACGCTGGAGAGCATGATCAGTTTCAACCAGCAAGGCGCCGATGCCGCGTCCGATGACGCCGCGCGGATGTATCAGCGGGCGCAGTGGATCGTCGGCACGATCATTGTGATCGCCCTGATCGCCACCCTGCTGCTGGCCTGGTTGCTGACGCGCAGCATTACCACGCCGATCAATCAGGCCCTGAGTGTGGCCCGGCGGATCGCGGCCGGCGACCTCACTGGCCAGGTGGTCAGCCACGGCGACGACGAAGCGGCGCACTTGCTCGATGCGCTGACCGACATGCAGAACAACCTGCGCTCGACCATTCGCGGCATCAGCGACTCGGCGCAGCAACTGGCTTCCGCTGCCGAAGAAATGAGTTCGGTGATGGAACAAAGCACCCGGGGCCTGCAACTGCAGAATGACCAGATCGAGATGGCCGCCACGGCAGTCACCGAGATGAGCACGGCGGTGGATGAAGTGGCCGCCAATGCGGTGTCCAGCGCCGAAGCCTCCCAGGCCTCGAATGAAGACAGCAAGCACGGGCACGTGCAGGTCAGTGAAACCATCAGCTCGATTCAAGGGTTGGTGAGCGAAGTGCTCGGGGCTTCGCAACAGGCCGAAGGTTTGGCGGGTCAGGCCCAGGACATCAGCAAAGTGCTGGAAGTGATCCGTGGGATTGCCGGGCAAACCAACCTGCTGGCGCTCAACGCCGCCATCGAAGCGGCGCGGGCCGGTGAGGCCGGTCGCGGGTTTGCGGTAGTGGCGGATGAGGTGCGCTCGCTGGCCCAACGCACGCAGAATTCCACCGAAGAAATCGAGTTGATGATCACCAACATCCAGCACGGTACCGGGGCCACGGTCAGTGCGTTGCAAAGCAGCGCCGAGCACGCGAACCAGACCTTGCGCCGGGCCAACAGCGCCGGCCATGCGCTGGAGAAAATCACCGCCTCGATCTCGCAGATCAACCAGCGCAACCTGGTCATCGCCAGCGCCGCCGAACAGCAGGCGCTGGTGGCGCGAGAGGTCGATCAGAACCTGGTGAACATCCGCGACCTTTCGACCCAGACGGCGGCAGGGGCGACCCAGACTTCCGCTGCCAGTCAGGAACTGTCGCGGCTGGCGGTGGACCTGAACGGGTTGGTGACGCGCTTCGTTATTTAACGCAGACAAGTGGATAACTGTGGCAAAGGGCTTGTTGTGGCCAGCGAGCTTGCCACAGGGAGCGCCCTCACCCCAGGTAATCACCCTCCCACAAAAAAATTGAATGCCCGTTTTGCGGTTGCCTTCGTCGGAGCTCTCGGCAACACTTCCGTCCCCATAAAGGAAGGAGTGCACCGTGAGCCCTGTCGATATTGTTCGTTTACTGTCGCTGGCGGCGATCTGGGGTGCGAGTTTCCTGTTCATGCGCATCATCGCGCCGGTGATCGGCACCATTCCCACGGCGTTTTTCCGGGTATCGATTGCGGCGGCCGGTTTGCTGGTGATCCTTGGGCTGATGCGCATCAGTTGGGATTTCAAAGGCAAACTGAAAACCGTGATGCTGCTCGGGGTGATCAACTCCGGGATTCCGGCGACCCTGTATTCGGTCGCCGCACAAGTGCTGCCTGCCGGGTACTCGGCGATTTTCAACGCCACCACGCCGCTGATGGGTGTGCTGATCGGCGGGTTGTTCTTCCATGAAAAACTCACGGCGGCCAAGCTTGGCGGGGTGTTCCTCGGGTTGTTTGGCGTCGGCGTGCTGACCCGGGCCGGGCCGGTGGCGTTTGATTTGCAATTGTTGATGGGCGCCCTCGCCTGTTTGCTCGCGACGACTTGCTACGGTTTCGCCGGGTTCCTCGCCCGCCGCTGGCTCGATCAGGCCGGTGGCCTCGACAGTCGTTTGTCGGCGCTGGGCAGCATGCTCGGCGCGACGTTGTTCCTGTTGCCGCTGTTCGGCTACAGCGTGATCAGCAACCCGCCGGCGAGCTGGGGCGGCTGGAATGTCTGGCTGTCGTTGCTGGGCCTAGGCCTGGTGTGCACCGCGTTTGCCTACATCGTTTACTTCCGCTTGCTGAGCTCGATCGGCCCGGTGAAGTCGATGACCGTGACCTTCATGATCCCGCCGTTTGGTGTGTTGTGGGGCGCGTTGCTGCTGGATGAGCCGTTGTCGATGGCGCACATCTATGGCGGCGTATTGATTGCGGCGGCGTTGTGGCTGGTGCTGAAACCTGCCGTGGTGAAACCGGCAGAAGTGGCCACCCGCCAACACTAAAACCTGCCCCCCGTAGGAGCTGCCGAAGGCTGCGATCTTTTGATCTTGATCTTAAAAAAGAAGATCAAAAGATCGCAGCCTTCGGCAGCTCCTACGGGGTTATTCGGCGGTCAGTTGCTATATCGCGGTTTTGTAGCCGTCCTCGCGCTGCCGTGCCCGTGCCTGGATCACGTTGAGCATCGCGCAGCCTTCGCGCGTCAACAGGTGCACCGCCCGGGTGACGCGGGTCAGGTCGCAATCGGAAATGCCGGTGAGGTTGAGGCTGGACAAGGTGTCGGTCAGGTCGCGGACCACGCTGAACCGGTGCATGGCGCAGGCGGCGATGTCGCTGAGTTCTTTGTGGGTGTTGATGAAGAGCACCGGGTTGTCGGCGTCGTAGGTGTCGATGGGGAGGTAACGCGGCATCACTTCGAGCATAGGTGTAACTCCAAATAGGGCTACCTCCAGTTCGCGGCCAAGCGAAAAAAGGTGGCAGCTGCGTGCGGGTTGGCCGACCGGACACCTACAAACCGGCACACCCGAAGGTGTCCCGCGCACAGCTGCCATAACACGACGTCCAGACATGAACATGCCTGAGCAATGACGCTGTTGCGTTTGGTGTGGTCGACCGGCCAAGGTCATTTCGCGGTGTTTTTTCGCGAGCCGAAACTATAGGGGTCGATGCCAAAACGCGGCAACAGGGTACGTCGTAGGAAGCGTCTTGAAAAGTTGTACGCCGCTACGACATCCCCCGTTTGCGCTGTAGGACCACCCCTTCCCGCCGCCGCAAAACCCTGGCTGATTACAGCGCCTGAGCACTCACCTCCCCGTCCACCAAGCGCCGAATCCCCAGTGGATTGGCGTTCTGCAACGCCTCGGGCAACAGCGCATCCGGATAATTCTGGAAACACACCGGGCGCAGGAAACGGTCAATCGCCAGCGTGCCCACCGACGTCCCGCGCGCATCCGACGTTGCCGGGTACGGCCCGCCATGCACCATCGCTTCGCACACTTCAACGCCGGTCGGGTAACCGTTGAGCAGAATCCGCCCGACCTTTTCCTGCAGCGATTCGGCGAGCCAACGGAACGCCAGCAACTCATCCGCTTCACCAATCAACGTCGCCGTGAGTTGCCCGCGCAAACCGTGGAGCGCTGCGGCCAACTGCGCCTGATCGTCGACTTCGATGACGATAGTGGTCGGCCCGAAGACTTCTTCCTGAAGCAGTTCATCGCCGTTGAGCAACAGGTTGACGTCAGCCTTGAACACTTGCGGCCGGGCCTGTTCGCCCTGCTGCGGGTGACCGGCCAGGTGCGTCAGCCCCGGGTGTTCGTGCAAGGCGCCCAGGCCCAAACCGTAGCTGACCAACGCGCCGGCATTGAGCATGGTTTGCGCCGGTTGTTCGTTCATGTGCGCGCAAAACTGCTGCAAAAACGCGCTGAATTGCGGCGAACGCAAACCGATGACCAAGCCCGGATTGGTGCAGAACTGGCCGCAGCCCAAGGTCACCGAACCTGCCAGTTGCGCGGCGATTTGCTCGCCGCGCACCGCCAGCGCTTCGGGCAGCAGGAACACTGGGTTGATGCTCGACATCTCGGCAAACACCGGGATCGGCTGTGGCCGGGTCGCAGCCATATGGCTCAGGGCATTGCCGCCCTTGAGCGAACCGGTGAAGCCCACCGCTTGAATCGCCGGGTGCTTGACCAGCCACTCACCGACGCCGCCGCCATAAATCATGTTGAACACGCCGGCCGGCATCCCGGTGCGTTCAGCGGCGCGCAGGATCGCATCCGCAACCCATTCGGCGGTTGCCATGTGTCTGCTGTGGGCCTTGAACACCACCGGGCAACCGGCGGCCAGTGCTGAGGCGGTATCGCCGCCAGCGGTGGAGAACGCCAACGGAAAGTTGCTGGCACCGAACACCGCCACCGGCCCGAGGGCGATGCGGTATTGGCGCAGGTCCGGGCGCGGCAATGGCTGGCGCTCCGGCAAGGCTCGGTCGATACGCGCCCCGTAGAAATCGCCGCGCCGCAAGACCTTGGCGAACAAACGCATCTGGCCGCTGGTGCGGCCGCGTTCGCCCTGGATGCGCCCGGCCGGCAACGCGGTTTCGCGGCACACGGTGGCGACGAATTCATCGCCCAGGGCATCGATTTCATCAACGATGGCGTCGAGGAACGTGGCGCGTTTTTCTGCGCTGAGGTTGCGGTAAATCGGGTACGCGTCGGCGGCCGCTTGGGCGGCGGCATCGACTTCGGCTTCAGTGGCCTGGAAGAAGGTGCCCGGTAGCGGTTCGCCGGTGGTGGCGTCGAGGCTTTGCAGTTGCACGGCGCCGTTGGCGCTGCGCTGGCCGCCGATGTAGTTGTGTCCGAGTAGAGGGGTCATTAAGGGATTCCTTATGGGCTGACACCGTCAGTGGTTGAGAGTGAAGGCGGATTCAAGATCCACCCCTCACCCCAACCCTCTTCCCAAAGGGGAGAGGGGAAAGGGAGCTGATCTTCATGCTGTTCAACAGTTGAGTTCGACTGGGCATCTGAGGCTTAAAGCGCACGCACCTGCCCGATGGCCAACGGCTGGGCGCTTTCGCCGATACCGTTTTCCAGCGCGGCGCCGAACGCATCGAGACTGATCTGGAAGCGATCCCCCGGCTGGGTTTTCACCCCGTCGGCGAACGACAGCGTGGCGGTGCCGAAGTAATGCACGTGCACATCGCCGGGGCGCAAAAACTGCGCATATTTGAAGTGATGAAATTCGAGGTTGGCGAGGCTGTGGCACATGTTGTCTTCGCCGCTGAGAAACTCTTTTTCCCAGAGGGTTTCACCGTTGCGCACGATGCGGCTGGTGCCGGCCAGGTGCTTGGGCAGCTCACCGACGCGCAACTCCGGGCCATAGGCGCAGAAGCGCAGTTTTGAATGGGCGAGGTACAGGTAATTACGGCGCTCCATCACATGGTCGGAGAACTCGTTGCCCAGCGCATAACCGAGGCGATACGGCTGGCCGTCGTCGCCAATGACGTAGAGGCCGGTCAGCTCCGGTTCTTCGCCGGCATCTTCGGCAAACGGTGGCACCGGGAAGTCGGCGCCGGGGCGTACGACGATGCTACCGTCACCTTTGTAGAACCATTCCGGCTGCGCGCCGACCTGCCCGGCCGCCGGTTTGCCGCCCTCCAGCCCCCATTTGAAGATGCGCATGGTGTCGGTCATGCCGGCTTCGACTTCGCCTTCATGCTGGTGCATTTTGTCCCGGGCCGAGGCGCTGCCCAAATGGGTCAGGCCGGTGCCGCTGATCAGGCAATGCGCCGGGTCTTCGTGGTCCAGCGGCGGCAGGATTTTGCCCTGCTGCAACAGCTGCGCGTACTCCGGGCCCGGTTCAGTCCCACGTTGTGCGACTTCGTCTTGCAGGCTGTGCTGGGCGCGGATCGCCGCGAGGGCCAGTTCACGGGTGCTGCGGGTGCCGTTCAACACCTGGACCTGCGAACCCTCGACGACGCCAACCTGGCGTTCACCGGCAGTGTTTTCAAATTGAATCAGGCGCATGTCAGCCCTCCAGAAAGTCGTGGATGGCGCCGCTGCCGAGCGGCGCATCAGGATCACTCGATGATGTTGAAGTCGCTCAGGTATTCATCGGAGATTTCCAGGCCCAGGCCTGGCTTGTTGTCGTCGAGCTGGATGTAGCCGTTGACCGGTTGCGGCTCGCCCTTGAACACGTAGTAGAAGAGTTCGTTGCCGACTTCGACGTCGAACACCGGGAAGAACTCAGCCATCGGCGAGGCGGTGGTGGACATGGTCAGGTGATAGTTGTGCATCTGCCCGGCGTGCGGGATTACCGGCACCGACCAGGCTTCGGCCATGGCGTTGATCTTGCGCGCCGCGGTGATGCCGCCGACGCGGTTGGTGTCGTACTGGATCACGTCCACGGCGCGGCGTTCGAGCAGGTCTTTGAAGCCGTAGGAAGTGAACTCATGCTCGCCGCCGGAGATCGGCATGATCCCCATTTTTTTCAGCTCGATGTAGCCCTCGATGTCGTCGGCGATCACCGGCTCTTCCAGCCAGCGCGGTTCGAATTCGGCGAGTTTTGGCAACATGCGGCGCGCATATTCCAGGGTCCAGCCCATGTAGCACTCAAGCATGATGTCGATGTCCGGCCCGGCGAGGTTACGCAGCGCCCGCACTTGTTCGATGTTCTTGCGCATGCCCGCCGGGCCGTCTTTCGGGCCGTAGCCGAAGCGCATTTTCAGCGCGGTGAAGCCCTGATTCAGATAGCCCTGGGCTTCTTCCAGGAACAGGTCGAGGTTGTCGTTGGCGTAGAGTTTGGAGGCGTAGGTCCAGATCTTTTCCTTGGTGCGGCCACCGAGCAACTTGAACACCGGTTTGTTGACGGCTTTGCCCATGATGTCCCAGATCGCAATGTCGATCGCCGAGATCGCCGCCATGCCGATGCCTTTGCGACCCCAGGCGTGACTCTGGCGGTACATCTTCTGCCAGATATATTCGTTGTCGAACGGGTCTTCGCCGATGGCGATAGGCGCCAGGTACGTGTCGATGATTTCCTTGGCCACACGCGGTGCCAGGGCGCAGTTACCGATGCCGACCAGGCCCGTATCGGTCTCGATTTCCACCACCAGCCAGCCATGGAAACGGAACGAGCCCATGGCGTCGCCGCGCTCGAAAAGAATGTCGCTGGCATTGGTGCAGAAGTGCGCTTGCGGTGGCACGACTTTGCCTTTCCACTCGAAAACGCGGGTACGGATCGCTGTGATTTTCATGAATTCAATTCCTTGCTAACGCTTTGGTAGTGATCAGCCAACCTGAGCCGGTGTGAGCTGCGAGGGGGATGTGGGTGTGTGAGTGGTGCGAAGTCGGGACAGCAGGACTGCGCCAACAAGGCCGACCAGGGCCAGGGCAAACATGCCGGCGCGGGGGTCGGCGAAACTGGTTTCCATCACGGTTTTCAGGTTCGGCGCGACGAAGCCGCCGAGGTTGCCGATGGAGTTGATCAAGGCGATGCCGCCAGCCGCCGCAGCACCGCTGAGGTAGCTGGTGGGAATGGTCCAGAACAGGGGTTGCACCGAGACAAAACCGGCCGCCGCGAAGCAGAACGCCAACACCACCGGGACCATGCTGGTGCCCAGCGCCGAGGCGGCGATGCCGAGGGCGGCCATGGTCAGCATGCACACGGCGAGTCGACGGTGCTGGCCGGTGCGGTCGGCGTAGCGAGTGACGAGACGAGTCACGATCAGGGCGCAAATCCACGGGATCGCAGTGATCAGGCCGACGTTGAGGCCGACATGGCCGTCGAGCAAACCGGCAATCCGCGTCGGCAGGTAAAACACCACGCCGTAGACGCTCATCTGAATCGTGAAATACGCCAGGCAGAATTGCAGCACCCGAGGATTGCGCAAGGCACTGAGAAAACCGTGGGGGCTGCTGTCTTTTTTCTGTGCGTCTTCTTCACTCAGCGCGGTTTCCAGCGCTTGTTTTTCTTCGACGCTCAACCAGGTGGCCTGGGCCGGGCGGTTGACCAGATAGAAGTACGCCGCGATGCCGACCACCGACGCCATCAGCCCTTCGACGACGAACAGCCACTGCCAGTTGGTCAGGCCAAACACGCCGTGGAAGTCCAGCAACCAGCCCGACAATGGACTGCCCAACACCAGCGCCAGCGGCAGGCCGAAGTAGAACAGACCGAGTGCCTGGCCACGGCTCTGCGCCGGGAACCAGTAGGTGAGGTAAAGGATGATGCCCGGGAAAAAACCGGCTTCGGCGACGCCCAGCATAAAGCGCAGGACGTAGAAGGTTTCGGCGTTGTGGGCGAACATCATCGCTGCCGACACCAGCCCCCAGGTGACCATGATCCGGCACAGCCAGACCTTCGCGCCGAGGCGGTGCAGCATGTAGTTGCTCGGCACTTCGAAGAACGCGTAACCGATGAAGAAGATGCTCGCGCCGAAGGCAAACGCCGCATCGCCCAGCCCGGTATCGGCCTGCAACGCCGCTTTGGCGAAGCCGACGTTGGAGCGGTCGATAAACGCGAGGATGTACATCAGGATCAGAAACGGCAGCAAACGCAGCCGGCTTTTGGAGATGGCACTGGTCAAAGCCAGGACGGAGTCTGGACGGGTCATATGAAGTTCCTTTGCTGCCGGTATGTGCCTTGCGGAAGTAACAAGGCGGGCTTTTTGTAGTTGTTGAATCGGCTGATCGAGGCGGCGCGGGTGGCTGGCTCTGGTCATTCGATGGAGCGACTTTAGCCAGCGACAATGGGCGCGGATAATCACTTATGCGTATCCAGCGATAACCTGAGGTGATAGCAGATCGCGGTTATTACCCGGATCGGGTTATCAGGCAAAAAAAGATCGCAGCCTTCGCCAGCGCCTACAAGGGAATGCATAAACCCGGTAGGCGCTGCCGAAGGCTGCGATCTTTTGATCTTTCGTTGTTAGTAGTTACGCGTCCCCATCCGGCACGCAATCTCGAAAGCCTGGCGAATCGCCCCGACATTCGCCTTGCCCTGCCCGGCGATATCAAACGCGGTGCCGTGGGCCGGTGTGGTGATCGGGATCGGCAGCCCGCCCTGCACCGTCACCCCACGGGAGAAGCCCATCAACTTGATCGCGATCTGCCCCTGATCGTGGTACATCGTCACCACCGCGTCGAAGGCACTGGCATCGCCCTGGACCTTGAGGAAAATCGTGTCCCCCGGATACGGCCCTTCCGCCGCAATCCCCAACGCCTGCGCCGAACGAACCGCCGGGCCAATGATGTCGAGTTCTTCGCGCCCGAACGAGCCGTTGTCGCCGTTATGCGGGTTCAAGCCGCACACACCGATGCGCGGCTTTTCCAGGCCATTGCGCTTGAGCGCGGTGTCAATCAACTGGATCGCTTCCACCACCCGCGCTTGCGTCAGCATGCCCGGCACCTCGGCCAGGGCCACATGCGAGGTCACCCGCGAGGTCCAGAGGTTGTCGAGCACGTTGAATTCGCAGAACGGCCCGTGGAAATCCAGCAACTCGGCGAACCAGTGCAGCTCATCGTTATGCGCCATGCCGGCCATGTGCAGCGAGGTCTTGTTCAACGGCCCGAACAGCACCGCACCGGTGGTGCCGGCCTCGGTCAGGCGCAGGGCTTTTTCCAGGGTGTCGAGGCTGTAGCGGCCGCCGATGACACTGGCTTCGCTGCGCGGGAACTCACCGATGGTGTCGCCACGGAAGTCATAGAACAGCGGCATGTCATCGACAAACGACAACTGCTCCAGCGACTCGACCCGACGGTAGGGAAACTCCACCCCGGCGATGCGCATGCCGCGCTGCATTTCCGCTTCATCGGCAATCAGGATCACGTTGGCCTGGCGGCGCACTTCGGGCTCGCCGAGCAGGCGTGCGATCAGTTCCGGGCCGATGCCCGCCGGGTCACCCAGGACCATGGCGATGGTTGTCTTGTTCATGCTTCTCTCCTCAAGGCTTGAGCCCCTGTGCGGTCGATGGCGCAAGGCTCGCAACGATAAATGCGCTGCGCGTTGCTGTAGAACAGACGCTCCTGATCAGCCCTCGGCAGATCAGCAACGATGGATTTGAAACCGCTGTAGATGTCGTCGAACGAGCCGCACAGGCTGTCCACCGGGAAGTTGCTGGCGAACATCACCCGGTCGGTGCCGAACATGGCGATCACTTCGCGCACGATCCAGGCGTTGTCCTTGGCGCGCCATGCCCGCCCCGCCAGTCCCAGCCCCGAAATCTTCACCTGCACGTTCGGCCACTCGGCCAGCCGCGCCATCGCCAAGCGCCAGCCCGCCAGACCTTCGGCACTGCGGTCGCTGGGCAAACCGGCGTGGTTGAGAATCAGCGTGGTGCCGGGAAAGTCACGCGCCAGGCGCTCGGCTTCATGCAAGTTCCACCACGGGGTCTGCAAGTCGAAATGCAAACCCAACCCTTGCAGGGCGGCGAAACTGCGGCGCCAGTGTTCGTCGCTCATCAGGCTGCGCACATGGCCCACTTGCGCAGGCGCAGTCGGGCCGCCGGGTTTGTGCCGCACGCTGCGCACGCACTTGAAACTCGCTTGCTCGCGCAGCACCGCAATAGCGTCCGGGTGATCGAGCCAGGCTTGGGCGACGATGGCATTCGGCACGCCGTAGCGCGCGGCGAGCCCTTCGATGAAACGGGTTTCGCCAATCGGGTCACGGGGGTTCCATTCGGTCTCGATGTACACCGTTTGCACGACGTCATGAGCACCGACATCGACGAAATAATCGTCGGGCAAATAGCGCCGTTTGATCGCGCTGTAGTCACCGTAGCGAAACGGGATGTTGGCCTCGGGCGCGAGCCACGGATGATCGTTGATCGACGGGTCCCAGAAGTGATGATGGGCGTCGATGATCGGACCATTCCATGGGGTGCCGGGTAAGTCCTTAGTCATGGCGCACCTCATCCAGGCTGATGAACAACGTGGCGAAAACAAAGATCGCCGAGCACACCGCGAAGAACCCCAGCACCGGCGCAAATCCACCGGCCATTTGCAAAATGATCCCCACCAGAATCGGTACCGCAATGCCGCCGGTGCTGCCGGCCATGTTCATCACGCCGCCGATCAACCCGACCCGCGCCGGGGCCGCCAGCAACGCCGGGAAGCTCCAGTAGAGGCTGCCCCACATCAAGAAAAACGCGGTCATGGCCAACAACGCCACGGCCGCAAAAGGATTGCTCAGGGTCGGCAGCAACAGGAACGCACCGAGGGCCACCAGGCCGGAAAACGCCAACAGACTCTTGACCGCCACGCCCCGGCTGACGCCTTTGCGGATCAACCCGTCGCAGAGGAAACCACCGGTCAACGAGCCCAGTGCGCCGCAGATAAAAATCACGAACGTCGCCGCGCCGATGCCCTTGATATCAAAGCCTCGGGCCTGGGCCAGGTAACTCGGGCCCCAGGTCAACAGGCCGAAATACACCATCGCCCAACTGGCGCGACCGATTAGCAAACCGCTCAAGGAACGTGCGGCAATGCCCAGGCCTTTAACCGGCACGCGGGCCGCTTCGGCTGCCGGAGTGGCGCGGCCGGCGTTGATCTTCTCCAGCTCCAGCGCATTCACTTGCGGATGGCTGGCCGGGTCGTCACGCAGATAGCGCCGCGCCAGCCACGCCAGCACCAGCGTGGCGATGCCGGCAATCACGAACGCCAGGCGCCACGAATCCAGCGACGCGATCAGGTAAGCAATGATCAACCCGCCCAACGCCACCCCCAACGGGCTGCCGCTGTCCATCAACACCGCACCGCGACTGCGCTCGCTGGGGGCCAGCCACAGGGAAATCAGTTTGCCGCCCGACGGAAACAACGGCGCCTCGGCGGCACCGAGGGCAACCCGGGCGAACAGCAATGACAAGCCGCCGGTAGCGAAGGCGGCGATCACCTGAAACGTCCCCCACAACCCGGTGGACCAACCGATCACCCGGTGCGGGCCGAAGCGGTCGATCAACCAGCCGCCGGGAATCTGCAACAGCGCATAGGCCCAGAAGAAACTGCTGAGGATCAGCCCTTGCATGCTCGGCGACAGGGAAAATTCATGGGCAATGGTCGGCATCGCAATCGACAGCGACACCCGGTCAATCAGGTTGACCATGGTCAGCGCGAAGATGATCGCGAAGATCCGCCAGCGCACGCTGCTGGCTTTGGTGATGCCGGTCAGCGGTGTGGCCGCTGCCGTGGACTGAACACCTGCGCCGGGCAGATGCAGGGAAGCACTGGGACGAGCCATGGTGCGTACCTCTTTTATTATTGTTGTGGTTGCAGCATTACCGCTTCGAGGCGGCATTGGTGAGCACTATCGAAGGCCCAGTGATAACCGTCTAATCAAAACTTGAAATAAGGCGATAGCCTCGGGTTATGGCATGCCCGGCTTTCAGTACGCTTTCAATGGTTGGCGCCCGGCGCTCATTTCAGCGAAAAGGCTCTAGTGCAAAGCATTCAGCGATGAATGGGATTTTGTCCGTTCAGACCTATAACCCCAGGCTATCGGTGTATGTATTGTTTTGACTAGACGCGGCTGCGGCGGCTTCCCACACTCGGGCCAGGCTTGCGGCTTTCGAGCGCAGACAAGTCACTCATAACAACTACAAGAATGAGGCCCTTCCATGCGAACTGCATTCGCTCGTCGCACCTCCCGCCTGCTCCTGGGCTGCACCCTGGTCGCCGCCGGCACCCTCCCCGCTCTCGCGCACGCCTGGCAACCGGACAAGAATGTCGAAATCGTCGTGGCCGGTGGCCCCGGCGGCGGCACCGACCAGCTCGGTCGCCTGATCCAGTCGATCATCACCACCCACAAGTTCCTCGACGTGAACACCATCGTCCTCAACAAGGGCGGCGGCAACGGCGCCGAAGCGTTTCTCGATTTGAAAATGAACAAGGGTGATCCGGAAAAACTGGTGATCGGCACCAACAACATCTACCTGTTGCCGCTGGTGTCCAAGCTCGGCTACCAATGGCAGGAACTGACCCCGGTGGCGGCCCTGGCCGAGGACGACTTCATCCTCTGGAGCTACAAAGACGCGCCGTGGAAGGATGCCAAGGGTTTCTACGACGCCGTCAAGGCTGACCCGTCGAACCTGCGCATGGGCGGCAGCCAGTCCAAGGATGTGGACCAGACCCTGACCCTGCTGCTGAACCAGACCACCGGCAGCAAACTGGTGTACATCCCGTTCAAGAGTGGCAGTGAAGCCGCGACCCAACTGGCCGGCAAACACATCGCCGCCAACGTCAACAACCCCAGCGAAAGCATCAGCCAATGGCGCGGCGACCAGGTCGAGCCGCTCTGCGTATTCAGTAACGAACGCATGAGCTACACCGAGAAAGTCGCGGGCGACAAATCCTGGGCCGATGTGCCGACCTGCCACGAACAAGGCTTGGGCATCGATCAGTACCGCTTCCCGCGCACCGTGTTCATGCCCGGCGAAGTCACCGCCGAGCAACGGGCGTTCTACGTCGATTTGATGCGCAAAGTCACCGAGACGCCGGAGTTCAAGGCCTACGTCAAACAGAACGCACTGGTCCCGACCTTCCTCCAGGGTGATCAGTTGACCGCCTACATTGAAAAGGACACCGCCCGCGTCACCCCGGTGTTCAAAGAGGCTGGCTGGCTGAAAAACTGAGTTGCCTGCGGCCGTCCGCGTGCGCACGGCCGTCACCTGCTGGAGGTGTTTGATGTCCCATTCTTCGGATTCACCGGCGCTGGTCGGTACCCGCTGGGTCGAACTCGGCCTGACACTCTTCACCGCGCTGATCGGCGTGGTGGTGATGTTCGGCAGCGTCGAACAAGGTATTGGCTGGGGCGATTCCGGCCCTGAGCCGGGCTACTTCCCTTTCTACATCGGTCTGTTGTTGAGCGCCGCGAGCGTGGGCAACGGTGTGTTGACCGTGGTGCGCTGGCAAGCCCTGAGCGTTTCGTTCGTCAGCCGCAGCGCATTCAAGCAAGTGTTGTCGGTGTTTGTCCCGATTGCCTTGTTTGTCGGCGCGATGCCGTTCACCGGCATCTATGTGTCCTCAGCGTGTTTCATTGCCTGGTTCATGTGGCGTGACAAGGTGCGCGTCAAACCCTATGGCAAGTGGATGATCGGCACCGTGTCCCTCGGTGCGGTGCTCGCCAGTTACCTGATTTTCGCGCTGTGGTTCAAGGTCCCGCTGGATGCCGGCCCGATGGGCGACTGGATTGCCCTGGCCGGGAGAAATTTCAAATGAGCGAGTTCGATTCCCTGCTGCAAGGCATGAACCTGATCCTGACCCCGGGCCATATCGGCCTGATGGTGATCGGCGTGCTGCTGGGCATTCTGGTCGGCGTACTGCCCGGCCTCGGCGCCCCCAATGGCGTGGCATTGCTGCTGCCACTGACCTTCACCATGTCGCCGGTGTCGGCGATCATTTTGTTGTCGTGCATGTATTGGGGCGCGCTATTTGGCGGCTCGATCACCTCGATCCTGTTCAACATTCCCGGTGAGCCCTCATCGGTGGCGACCACCTTCGACGGCTACCCGATGGCCCGGGAAGGTCGCGCCGCCGAAGCCCTGACGGCTGCGTTCAGCTCGGCGCTGATCGGCGCACTGGCCGGGGTGTTGTTGCTGACATTCCTGTCGACCCGGATTGCCGCGTTCGCCATGTCGTTCAGTTCGCCGGAGTTCTTCGCGGTGTACCTGTTGGCCTTCTGCACCTTCATTGGCATGAGCAAGAACCCGCCGTTGAAAACCGTGGTGGCAATGATGATCGGCTTTGCCATGGCCGCCGTCGGGATGGACACGGTGTCGGGCAATCTGCGCCTGACCTTCGACCAGCCGATCTTGATGACCGGCATCAGTTTCGAAGTGGCGGTGATCGGTCTGTTCGGCATCGGCGAAATCCTCTGCACCGTCGAAGAAGGCTTGGTGTTTCGCGGCGAGCATGCGCGCATTACACCGATGGTGATCCTGCGGACCTGGGCCAAATTGCCCCGCTACTGGTGGACCATTTTGCGCAGTACCTTGGTCGGTTGCTGGATGGGCATCACGCCGGGCGGTCCGACGGCCGCATCGTTCATGAGCTACAGCCTGGCCCGGCGCTTCTCGAAGAACCGCGAGAACTTTGGTAAGGGTGAACTCGAAGGCGTGATCGCCCCGGAAACCGCCGACCACGCTGCCGGCACCAGTGCCTTGCTGCCGATGCTGACCCTGGGCATTCCCGGCTCGGCAACTGCGGCGGTGATGCTCGGTGGCTTGATGATCTGGGGCTTGCACCCGGGGCCGACGTTGTTCGTCGAGCAGCATGATTTCGTCTGGGGCCTGATTGCGAGTATGTACCTGGGCAACGTGGTGAGCCTGATCGTGGTGTTGGCCACCGTGCCGTTGTTCGCCTCGATCCTGCGCATTCCGTTCTCGATCATTGCACCGATCATCATCATGGTCTGCGCGATTGGTGCTTACTCGGTGCACAACTCGTTCTTCGACGTGGTGCTGATGCTGGGCTTCGGTGCGCTGGGGTATCTGTTCAAGAAACTCGGTTATCCGATCGCGCCGTTGGTGTTGGCCGCGGTGCTGGGAGACAAGGCTGAAGATGCGTTCCGTCAATCGATGCTGTTTTCCGATGGGCACCTGGGGATTTTCTGGTCCAACCCGTTGGTCGGTTGCCTGACCACAGCAGCGCTGTTGATGCTGTTCTGGCCGTTGATTTCCAAGGCGCTGGCCGCCGTGATCGGGCTGCGCAAACCCCATGTCGCCAAGCCAAAATCGGTGCTGTGACACAGCAATGCTGGCAACGCCTGACATTTGTTGTCAGGCTTGCCGCAGTCTTTTTTGCGAGCGCGGCCCATGACCCGAATTCCTGAAGCCAATGTGATCCACAGTCGCCTGCGTCTGCGCCAATTGCGGCTGATGCTGGCGCTGCAGGAGTTCGGCTCGTTGCGCCGCGCCGCCGACCACATCGGCATGACCCAACCGGCGGCGACCAAGATGCTGCACGAAGCCGAGGACTTGCTCGGCGTCGAGCTGTTCGAGCGCTTGCCCCGGGGCATGCGCTCGACCCCGTTCGGGGAAACCGTCATTTACTACGCGCGCATGGTGTTTGCCGAACTCAGCGGCATGCGTGAAGAACTGGTGGCGCTCGAATCCGGCAATCTGGGGCGCGTGGCGGTCGGGGCCATTCCGGCGCTGGCCTCGGGGTTGTTGACCCGCACCATCGCGACCTTGAAACAAAGCCATCCACGCTTGTCCATGAGCATTCAGGTCGATACCAGCGACGTGCTGGTGCAGGCCTTGTTGCAGGATCAACTGGATATCGTTTTGGGGCGGATTCCCGCCGGGGCGCGGGCCGAAGAGTTGCTGTTCGACAGCCTCGGCGAAGAAGCCCTGTGCGTGATTGCCGGCGCACAGAACCCACTGGCGCAGGAGAAAAACCTGAGTTGGGCCGAGTTGCAGAACATGACCTGGGTGTTGCAACAGCATCCGAGCCCGATGCGCGCGATCATCAATCAGGTGTTCCACAACGCCCGGGTGGATATCCCCAACAGCATTGTTGAAACCACCTCGATCATGACCTTGCTGTCGTTGATCCAGCAGACCGACATGCTCGGCGTCACGCCGGTGTCGGTGGTCGAGGATTACGCCGGGCGTGATTTACTCGCCGTGCTGCCCATCAAGTTTGAAGCGCGGTTGCCGCCGTACGGGTTGATCACCCGGCGTCATCGCATTCAATCCTCGGCGATGCAGGCGTTCATGAATTCGGTGCGGGCCGAGCATGCGCTGGCCAAATAAAAAGGCCCGGGGCATAGGCTCCGGGCCTTTGGGTTTTTACGCTGTTTTACGAAAGACGAAGACCAGGCCGACGATAATCAACAGCATTCCCAGCACGCTCAGCATCGCCAGCCGATTACCGAAAATCAGGTAATCCATCACCGCTGTCACGGCCGGCACCAGGTAAAACAGGCTGGTGACGTTCACCAGATTGCCCCGGGCGATCAACCGATACAGCAGCAACGTCGCCAGCACCGACACCACCAGGCCCATCCACAACACCGGCACGATAAACCCGCTGCTGTGCTCGAAGTGGAACGGCTGGAACGGCACGAAAATCCCGCACAGCAACAGCCCGGCCAGGTACTGCACCGGCAGCGTGCCGAGGGGGTTGTCGGTGATGCGTTTTTGCATGATCGAGCCGAAGGTCATGCTCGCCAGCGCCAGCAACCCAAAGAGCATCCCGGCCAGCGACATCCCGGCCAGACCGATGCCTTGGTACACCACCATGATCAACCCGGCCAGGCCCAGCGCGAGGCCGAACATCCGGCTGATTGAGCGCTGCCGCTCCATGATCACCACGGTGAGGATCGGCTGAACGCCCATGATGGTCGCCATCACGCCCGGCGTGACCTTCAGGTCCAGCGCCAACAGATAAAAAATCTGATAGGCCCCCAGCAACACCACGCCCGTGGCCATCGCATACAGCATCGGCTTGCCGCCCTTGGGCAATTTCAACTTGAGCAACGGCATCAACAGCACCAACCCGCACAGGGCGATGGTGAAACGAATCAACAGAAAGGCGAACGGTGACGCATGGGCCAAGCCCCATTTGGAGAAGATCGCCCCGCTGCTCCACAGCAGAACGAACAGGCTCGTGGACACCGCCGCGAGCGCGGATTTTTTCGAAAGAGCAAACATGAGAGACCACCTGTCATCAGGCAAAAAGCCAACTCAGCCGAAGCTGAAATTCAGTTGTTTTTTCAGACGGACATTGGGGCACAGCAGGAACAGCTGATCAGCCCGAAATGCCAACGCCTGGCGGTGATACGACTGCGCACACCGGCGTGCTACTGACAGGAGGGGGGTAATGACTGATCTGCGCCGGCTGCTGAACCCCGCACGGCACGACGCCAGCGTTGACCGCTGAATCGACTACCGCGTTGATGTGGGAAGCAGGCATGGGCTGATCTTCAGGAGGGCCGTGCTCGGAAGAGCAGGCGAGCGCCGACTATAACCAGCGCTTGGTATGGATTGCAACGAGCCAAATCGCCTCCTTGCAATAAGCGTGAAGCCGAGCGTGAAACTTTCAGCAATGATTTGTCGCATTACGTGCTTAAATACAAAAACAACGACTAAAGGTGATTAAAGCTGTGACATCTGACGCCGATAAAACACAAATCACATATTGCGACAAGGAAAGCGATTCATGCTTAACCCCGACCTTCTAGGATTGGACGCCCCGGTGGTGTGGGATACACAGCTGGCATTCCTCCATTTGAACCAACTCGAACACGCGGACACCAAGCGCACCGCCGAACGGCGCCTGCACGAGCTCGATCTTCTGCCCCCCGAGCTGACCGCACAAAGCCTGCGCGATGAGTCAGGCCGTCAACCCATCCCGTCGGTGCTGGCGTCGGAGATTGAAAAGGCGCGGACCAAACGTAAATTGGTGCTGTTCGTCCAGTTGCTGCGCACTGCTGAAGGCAACGATTTTCTGCATGCCAACGATGCCCGTGGCGCTCGCTACTGGTTGCCGCTGGGTGCAGACCTCGTGGACGCGCAACAGCTCACCGGTGCGCTGCAACGCCTGCAAGCCCATATCGCCAAGCCTGTCGTCATCTTTCCAAGCGGTCGCCTGGTTGCGCTGTGCCGTCACGCCAGCACTCCGGCGGATGTCGAGATGGGGCTGTTGAGTTATCCGGCAGAGCTGGATGGAAGCCTTCGAGCCAGGACGGTCGACTCGTCAAAGGTGCGCACACCTCACCTCAAACGCCTTGAAGCCGAAAGCCTGCAAATTATTCGCGAGGCTGTCGCCGAGGCCGAAAATCCGGCGATGCTCTATTCCATGGGCAAAGACAGCGCGGTGATGCTGCACCTCGCCCGCAAAGCGTTTTACCCGTCGCCACCGCCCTTCCCGCTCTTGCATGTCGATACGCGCTGGAAGTTTCAAGAGATGTACCGGTTTCGCGACGTCATGGCCCAGGAAAGCGGCATGGATCTGCTCGTGCACATCAACCCGGACGCCATCAGCAAAGACATCAACCCCTTCGATCACGGCTCGGCCCTGCACACCGACATCACCAAGACCGAAGGGCTCAAGCAGGCGCTGGATCACTACAAGTTTGACGTCGTGTTTGGCGGCGCGCGCCGGGATGAAGAAAAATCCCGGGCCAAGGAACGGATTTTTTCGTTCCGCAGCCAAAGCCATCAGTGGGACCCGAAACAGCAACGCCCCGAGCTGTGGAATATCTACAACGCCCGTAAACACCAAGGCGAGAGCATCCGCGTGTTCCCGCTCTCCAATTGGACAGAGCTCGATATCTGGCAATACATCTACCAGGAAAACATCCCGGTGGTGCCGCTGTACTTTGCCAAGGAGCGGCCGGTGGTCGTGCGTAACGGCATGACCCTGATGGTCGACGATGAGCGCATGCCCCTGTTGCCCGGCGAGAAGATTGAAGCCCGGCAAATCCGCTTCCGCACGCTGGGCTGCTATCCCCTGACCGGGGCAGTGGAATCGAACGCCGCCAGCGTCGCCGACATTTTGCTGGAGCTGATCGGCTCCAGCAGCTCCGAACGCCAAGGGCGAGCCATCGACAGTGACAGCTCAGCCAGCATGGAAAAGAAAAAGAAGGAGGGCTATTTCTGATGGCATCTAAAGCACACAGCACCGCCATGCCCTCGACCATCGAGGCTTACCTGGAACAGCAACAAGGCCAGGACCTGTTGCGTTTTATCACTTGCGGCAGCGTCGACGATGGCAAAAGCACGCTGATCGGACGCTTGCTGTGGGACGCCCGGCAACTGACGGACGATCAACTGACGACCCTGGAAAACGAATCGAAAAAGTACGGCACCCAAGGCGCCGACATCGACTTCGCCTTGCTGGTAGACGGCTTGTCGGCCGAGCGCGAACAGGGCATCACCATCGACGTGGCCTATCGATATTTCGCCACTGCCAAGCGTAAATTCATCGTTGCCGACACGCCTGGCCATGAGCAATACACCCGCAACATGGTCACCGGCGCCTCCACCGCAGACGTGGCGGTCATCCTCGTCGACGCCCGACAAGGTGTACTGACGCAAACCCGTCGGCACGCTTACCTGGCGTCGCTGATGGGTATTCGCCAAGTGGTGCTGGCGGTAAACAAAATGGACCTGGTCGGCTTCGACGCGGGCACTTTTCAACACGCCGTCGACACGTTCCAGACGTTTGCGCACACCCTGGGCTTTGAAAGAGTCACGCCGATCCCGGTCAGCGCCCTCAAGGGTGACAACATTACGCAACGCTCGGCCCACACACCGTGGTACTCCGGGCCGACGCTAATGGGCTGCCTGGAAACACTCGAGGTCAGTGCGCCCGTCTCCGAGCGACTGGTGTTTCCCGTGCAGTGGGTCAATCGACCTGATGCGTCGTTTCGCGGGTTCAGCGGCTATGTTGCTGAAGGGAAAGTCAGCGTGGGCGACGAGGTGCGCGTCACCCTCTCCGGCCACACTGCGACCGTGACCGACATCGTCAGCATGGACGGCCCGATGCAGGAAGCGTCGTGTGGCGACGCGGTGACGTTGAAGCTAAGCCAGGAAATCGACGCCTCACGGGGCGACATTCTTGCCCTGAGCCAACGCCCGCTGGAAACCACCGACCAGTTCGAAGCAACGCTGGTGTGGATGAATGAAGAGGCAGGTCTGCACGGTCGCAACTACGACATCAAACTGGCCACGCAATGGGCCTCGGCCTCGATCACCAACATCAAGTATCGCGTCGACATCAACACCCTCGCCCACGACGCCTGCAAGCAGTTGCTGCTCAATGACATCAGCGTCTGCACCCTTGCGCTCAGCAAACCGTTGGTTTACGACAGCTACCAACACTCCAAGACCCTCGGCAGCTTTATCCTCGTTGATCGCATCAGCAACGCGACAGTGGCGGCCGGCATGATCACCCACAGCTTGCGACGTGCGCAAAACGTGCACACGCAAGTGCTGTCGATCAGCCGCGAAAACCGCGAAAAACTCAACGGCCACAAGGGCAAGGTCATCTGGTTTACCGGCCTCTCCGGCTCGGGCAAGTCGACACTGGCCAACGCACTGGAAGTCGAGTTGCACGCCAATGGCTATCGAACCTACCTGCTCGACGGCGACAACGTTCGCCAGGGCCTGAACAAAGACCTGGGCTTTACCGACGCCGACCGCGTGGAAAACATTCGACGCATCGCCGAAGTCGCGAAACTGATGATGGATGCCGGCCTGATCGTCATGACCGCGTTTATTTCACCGTTCCGCCGGGAACGACAAATGGCACGCGAGTTGATCGGGGAAGAGAACTTTGTCGAGGTGTTTGTCAGCACGCCGCTGGAGGTGTGCGAGCAGCGGGATGTGAAGGGGTTGTACAAGAAGGCAAGGTCGGGGCAGTTGCCGAATCTTTCAGGAGTGGGCAGCCCTTACGAAGCGCCAGAGGCCGCAGACTTCGAAATCAACGCGGGGCAAACCGAACTCGATAAGGCCATTGCTCAATTGATGCGGAGTATCAAACAGTAATTGACACCGACGCCCACCCGGACGTGACCTCATACCTATCGCAAGGTGGGTATGATAAACTTTTGCAAAATTAGAACCAGGCCAGTACTGACCATGCCCCCCTTATATGTAGCCCATACACCAGAACTTCTAGCACTACTTGCTTTTATATTTGTGTGCGCCATTGCGCCCATGTTTTTCATGCAAAAAGCCATTCCAACCCTGGTTTCACAAGATCATCCCCAAACGCGCTGGATGGATGGTCTGCGCGGGATCGCTGCCGTATTAGTTTCGTTAAACCATGCCCCCCTTGTTTTAATAAATCTTGTCATAGTACCTAAAGTTTTTTACTTCGACCTGGATGACAGTTCGATACTTAAGTTTTTTGGCGCAGTTGGTGTTCAGATTTTCTTCTGTATTACCGGACTTCTATTTGCCGGAAAGATACTTTCCAGCAAGCCGATCGACTGGACGGACTTTTACGCAAAACGAGTTCGTCGGATCGTCCCTGCTTTTTTCATGGCCGCGATTCTGGCGTTACTTATTGCTACCTGGTTCTCCTGGCCAATCGTTCAAAGAACCGAAGATATCATTCCAGCCCTTCCTGCGATCTTCGGCTTTGGCCTACTGCCTATGCCGACCATCAATGGATTTAACTTTGGCCGTCTCTTGGGGGTCGCCTGGACACTTGCCATTGAGTGGAAATTTTATTTCGTATTACCTATCGTCTATATCGCCGTACAGAAAAGCCGAAAACTCACCTTCGCAGCCATCATTCTATTCGCGGCTGTCGATCTATTTCTCAATGGTCTTAGTGCTTGGGCCTTCTTCATTCCCGGGGCTCTTTGTTCGCTCATCAGCTCACGGCAATTCAGCCGTAAAACTCGTATAGTTTCGGCTTTGGCAGCGGTTGTAATCGTCGCATTCATGTTCTATCGCGCCGGGGCAAAAGGTGACTACGGCCTGGAGCAATGGTTGACCGTCTCAGCGCTCTTTGCCGCACTCACCATTTCACGGCCCGGTCTACTTGCCGTTCGTGCTTTCGTTGCACTGGGAACGGTGAGCTATAGCTTCTATCTGCTGCATGTCATGACTATTTTTGCGGTGTTTGCACTCGTCGACCAGTATGTCATCGGCGCTGGAGAACTTACGATGATTCAATTTGCCCTCCTTTCTGGTGCAGCTCTGGCACTTGCTTCGATGATTTCAACGGCCTCTTATATATTTGTTGAAAAACGCTTCATGCACAAGGTCGCGCCCTCAAAGCAGAAAGTTGCTGTATCCAGCACACAGCCGGTTGCCGCTTGATTGACTTTTAAATAGCAACAAACCAGAAATACTAAAACCTTAGAAACCGCCCAAATGAAAACACCCCGAGCCAGTCGGGGTGTTTTTTGGAGAGCGGTATATCAGATACCCCAATCCTCAAATAAGCTCACGCACAAAATC
>Ga0302175_10000162_pt1 | contig 26371 bp, 17 predicted proteins | sample I_Fen_N3_3_FD_198791 | JGI IMG/M metagenome (GOLD analysis project Ga0302175, IMG submission 198791) | Peat permafrost microbial communities from Stordalen Mire near Abisko, Sweden - I_Fen_N3_3 | ecosystem: Environmental > Terrestrial > Soil > Wetlands > Permafrost | place: Sweden: Abisko... | reverse complement strand
GGTGCAACTGGACAAAGCCATCAGCGGCTTTTACCTGCCGGACATCGCCAGTGGCGACACCAACAAGCTGGCTGTTTACTTGCTCGAACACTTGCGTGGCTGGGACAGCAAATTGTGGCTTGAAGTGCGTGAGAATTCTGTCACCGGCCCATTGCTGCAAAGCATCGGGCCGAAGGACAGTGCCTTGAAACGCACCCTGGTCAAATCCTCGGCCGGTTATCAAGCCTTCGACGCCGATGCAAAGTCACTGGCCAAGGCCACCAAGGGGCCGAATGCGCTCTACGAAGCCATCCTGCGCGCTATTCCACCTACCCAGCGCACGGCCATGGGCCTGGGAGATCATTTTCCGGAGCACGCCTGGGGTTTACGCGACCAGTTGCTGGCCCGCGCCACGCAGGAGCGCGCGGTCGCCGCGCGTGTGTTGGCGGGCAAGCCGCTGGCCGAAACCGATGCGTCTGTCTCCTGCCTCCAGGCCGACCCGGCGCAGCCTTCGTCGCCCCATGCCTCGGCCCTGGTGCGCAAAACCCGAAAGCTCTACCCGCTGATGACCGACAAAGAGATCAATACGCTGCTCGATGGTTTGGGCACGGATCACTTGTCCCGGGCCACGGCGGTGCGACAGCGCCAGCGACAACTGGAAACATTGCGCGGGCTACTCAAAACCTGGCGCAACGATGACGCTGAAATGCGCAAGTTGCCGGGCGATCTGCGCGAGTACCGACAAAGCCGTCGACAAGTGGCCGATGCCATTGAGGACAGTTGGCGGCGTCTGGTTGTGATGCGTGACGAGCGAGGCATCAGCAGGGTGGGGATGAATCTGGATGGCATGCGCGTCGGCAAGCTCCCGATATTGCCGGCGGAGATTGATTTCAGCCACGTCCGGCGTCTGTCGTTGAAGAACATGGCCCAGGGCAATGATCTGGCCTATTTCATCAAGCACTTCAAAGGGCTTGAGACGCTGGAGCTGGACAGCAATCAACTGACGTTACTGCCTGAAGCATTGACGTTGATGCCCAGGCTCAAAGGTTTGAGCCTGGCAGACAATCGGCTGGTGCTGACCGAACATACTTTGGTGAAACTGGCGGCGATGCGCGCGCTGCAGAGCCTTAACCTGAGCAAAAACCCGCTGGGTGCCACGCCGGACGTCAGCAAGATGTTCGACCTGCGCTTTCTTGCCCTGCGCGATACCCGCGCCACGGAGCTGCCCAAAGGCCTGCAACGCTTGCCCAACCTGGATCGCGTCGATCTGCGCAACAATGAAATCGCGGTCCTGCCCGAGTGGCTGTTCACGGTCCCGCGACGGTTCAGCGAGACCATTAACCTGCGCACCAATCCGCTGAACACCGCCAGTCGGGTCAAGCTCAAGGCGTATCGGGACAGCGTTGGCGTGGGCATGGGCTACCTGGAGGACGACATCGCCCGGTTGAACGAGCAAGAGGCCAAAAAGCTCTGGTTGCCGGAGGAAGTCAGGGTCACGTATAGCCGGCGTGGCGCTCTCTGGACCGCGCTCAAGGATGACCCCGGCTCCGACGGCCTGTTCCACTTGCTGGCCGAATTGGGCAATACCGCCGACAGCGAATATGTGCGCGAAGACATGACTCAAAGAGTCTGGTCGGTGCTGAGCGCCTGCGAAGGCAATGCTTCGCTGCGCGATCAGCTCTTTGACCTCGCGGCCAACCCGATCAACTGCACCGACTCGGCGGCATTGAACTTCAGCAACATGGAAGTGGCGGTCGAGATTGATCGCGTGATGAACCCGTCGAGTTCGGCGCAGTTCACGGCGACGCCGCTCCTGAAATTGGGTAAAGGGCTGTTTCGCCTCGATCAATTGGATCAGATTGCCCAGACGCACATCACCAGCCACCCCACGGCAGATCCATTGGAGGTCAGCCTGGCCTATCGAACCGGACTGGCCGAGGCCTTCGAACTTCCGGGCCAGCCCCGGCATATGCGTTATGCCAGCCTGAGCGGGGTGACGGATGCCGATCTGAGCGCGGCCCTGAACAAGGTCAAAACCGCCGAGCTGTCATCGGCGCTGCTCAGGTTTCTGGTGCAGCGACCGTTCTGGACGGACTATCTGAAACGCAATTACCCCAGCCGTTTTAACAAGGCCACCGCACCGCTCCAGGTCCGTCTACAGAAGGTATTCGATCAGGCCGACAGCCTGACCGACGCCGATTACCGCCAGCAACTCGATGCCATCAGGGGCGAACAAACCACCGCCGAAAATAGCCTGTTGGAGAGCTTGACCCAGGACATCATGAAATTGGCGGACCTGGGGATGTGTGTCCTGCCGGAGCAGTGAGGGGATCAGGCCCCGCGAATCAATCGGCGCAGGGCAAAGCGGTTGGGATGGCAGGCTTCGGCCACGCTGCGGGGCAAGGGCAACGGTTCGTTGTCCAGCCAGGCGGCCAGCAGTTCGCCGGACAGCGGGGCGGTGATCAAGCCCCGTGAGCCGTGACCGCTGTTGACGTACAAACCGTCGAGCCAGGGGCACGGGATGTCCGGCACTTGTCGGGCGTCCTTGCTCAGGGCTGAATAAGCCAGGTTGAACGCCGGGCCGTCGGCCAATGGCCCGACGATGGGCAGGTAGTCCGGGCTGGTGCAACGGAACGCCGCGCGGCCCTGGAGTTGTTCCGGGTCCAGTTGTTCGGCGTGCAGGCGGGCGACCAGATCGCTGGAGATTTCCTCCAGCAGTTGAAGGTTGCCCAAGTGCTCGGCGGTGGTCGGGGTCAGGTCATCGCTGTTGAAATCGAAGCTCGCGCCCAGGGTATGTTCGCCCAGGCGCGCCGGCGCCACGTAGCCTTCGGCGCAGACCACCGTGGCCAGGCTCTGGCTCTCGGTGGTTTGCGCCAACCGGGTGATTTGCCCGCGAATGCGTTTGAGCGGCAGGTCGGCGCTGGGGGCAAAACGCTTGATCTCGGCCGCGCCGGCCAGCACCACGACTGGAGCGCTGGCGAGCAAGGTGTCGCCGTCCCAGGCTTGCCACTGGTCATCGACTTTGCTGAGCTGCAACACATCGCGATGGGGCAGCAGTTGAACATTCGGTTGCGCGGCTTGCCATTGGCACAGTGCCGGAGGATGCACCCAGCCACCCTCGGGATAAAACAAACCGCCGTGGGCCAGCGCGATGCCGGCCTGAGCCTGGGCTTGCGATTGATCCAGCCGGTGCAGCAGATCGGCAGGAAATGTCGCCGCCAGTTGCGCCTGGCGTTCGGCTTCCTTGGCATTGAACGCCAGTTGCAGCACGCCGCAACCGTCCCAGTCGATACCGCGATGCAGGTGTTCAAGCACGCGTCGGGTATGGCCGAATCCGCTGACAATCAATTGCGACAACGCGGTGCCGTGGGCCGAGAGCTTGAGGTACAGCACGCCTTGCGGATTGCCCGAGGCTTCCTGGGCGATCTCGGCGTGACGTTCCAGCAAACTGACCTGCCAACCCCGGGCGGCGAGGCTGGCGGCAGTGGCACAACCGGCCAGCCCGGCGCCGATCACCAGGGCGCGGCGTTCGCCTGTGTGCACGGGCGGCCGGGCAAACCAGGGTTTAGCGGCGACAGGCGCGGCGACTTCGGTGGGCCAGCCAACAAAAACGCCCCGCAGGATTTCCCATTTGTGTCCGATCCCCGGTGTGCGCTTCATCTTGAAACCGGCCGCGTTGAGCAACCGACGGACCCAACCGGTGCTGGTAAAGGTGCTGATGGTGGCATCGGGCGCGGCCAGGCGTGCCAGTTCGGCAAACAGCTCGGCGGTCCACATGTCGGGGTTTTTCGCTGGGGCAAAACCGTCGAGAAACCAGGCATCGACTTGCGCATCCAGTTGCGGCAACTGTTCCAGCGCATCGCCGATCAGCAAGGTCAGAGTGACCCGGCCGTTATCCAGCACCAGCCGTTGAAAGCCTTGATGGATCGCCACGTACTGGGCCAGCAGTTGATCGGCGAACGGTGCGAGCTGCGGCCACAACGCCAGCGCCCGTTTCAGGTCCGGGGCGGTCAGCGGGTACTTTTCCACGCTGACAAAATGCAAACGCGCACCGGCCACCGCTTGCTCTTCGAACAGTTGCCAGGCGCAGAGGAAATTCAACCCGGTGCCGAAACCGGTCTCGCCAATCACCAGACAACCGTCGGCGGGCAACGCGGCGAAGCGTTCCTTCAGACAGTTTTGCTCGATGAACACGTAGCGGGTTTCATCCAGCCCTGACTGGTCGGAAAAATACACATCATCGAACACCCGCGAATGCGGGCGTCCCTGGTCGTCCCAGTCGAGCTGGGCGTTGGGCATTTCAGGCTTCATGGCAGGCTCGGCAACGGCAAGGCGGGCATTCTAGCTGATCGACAGGAGCATGCTTGATCCATGGCAAGTCCTGATACAGGCAGGACAGGGAAAATGCGTCGCCCCGGAAGATCGCAGCCGTCGGCAGCTCCTGCAACGGATCGACGTACACCCGTAGGAGCTGCCGAAGGCTGCGATCTTTTGATCTTTGAGTTTCTCCCCCCACAGGAGAGGTCAATCCGCTAGTCTTGCTCAATCTTGGAAGGGAGCCGCCCATGTTCGAATCTGCCGAAATCGGTCACGCCATCGACAAAGAAACCTACGACGCCGAAGTGCCGGCCCTGCGTGAAGCCTTGCTTGAAGCGCAGTTCGAGCTTCAGCAGCAAAAACGTTTTCCGGTGATCATCTTGATCAATGGCATCGAAGGCGCCGGCAAGGGCGAGACGGTCAAGTTGCTCAATGAGTGGATGGACCCGCGCCTGATTGAGGTGCGTACTTTCGACCAGCAGACCGACGAAGAACTGGCGCGGCCACCGGCCTGGCGTTACTGGCGGATGCTGCCGGCCAAGGGCCGCATGGGGATTTTCTTTGGCAACTGGTACAGCCAGATGCTGCAAGGACGGGTCCATGGCAATTTCAAGAACGCGGTATTGGACCAGGCGATCAATCAGTCTGAACGCCTGGAGAAAATGCTCTGCGACGAAGGCGCGCTGATCTTCAAGTTCTGGTTCCATCTGTCCAAGCAGCAAATGAAGGCGCGGCTCAAGGCACTCGCCGACGACCCATTGCACAGTTGGCGCATCAGCCCGCTGGACTGGCAACAATCGGAAACCTACGACAAGTTCGTCAAGTACGGCGAACGTGTGTTGCGTCGCACCAGTCGCGACTATGCCCCTTGGCATGTGATCGAAGGCGTGGACCCGCATTACCGCAGTTTGGTGGTGGGCAAGATTCTGCTTGAAGGCCTGCAAAATGCGCTGAAGCGGCCCAAGGTCCACCCCGACAAGGTCAATGAAGCGCCGCTGCCCATCCATGTCGATCAATTGAACGTACTCGACAGCCTGGACTTGACCCAGCGCCTGGAAAAAGACGATTACGAAGAACAACTGATTACCGAGCAGGCGCGGTTCTCCGGCCTGATGCGCGACAAACGCATGCGCCAGCACGCCTTGGTGGCGGTGTTCGAAGGCAATGATGCGGCGGGCAAGGGCGGGGCGATCCGTCGGGTCGCGGCGGCGCTCGATCCACGCCAATACAACATCGTGCCGATTGCCGCGCCCACCGAGGAAGAGCGGGCGCAACCGTACCTGTGGCGCTTCTGGCGACACCTGCCGGCCAAGGGCAAGTTCACTGTGTTCGACCGCTCCTGGTATGGCCGGGTCCTGGTGGAGCGGATCGAAGGTTTCTGCCCGCCAGCGGATTGGCTGCGGGCCTACAGCGAGATCAACGATTTCGAGGAGCAGATTGCCGATTCGCACGTCATCGTGGTCAAGTTCTGGCTGGCCATCGACAAACAGACGCAACTGGAACGCTTCCAGGCCCGGGAGGAGATTCCGTTCAAGCGTTTCAAAATCACCGAAGACGACTGGCGCAACCGCGACAAGTGGGACGCCTACCGTGCGGCGGTCGGTGACATGGTCGATCGCACCAGCACCGAGATCTCGCCCTGGACCCTGGTGGAAGCCAATGACAAGCGCTGGGCGCGGGTTAAAGTCTTGCGCACGATCAACCACGCGCTGGAAGAGGCTTTCGAAAAGGCCGACAAAAAGGCCAGGAAGCACAAGAAGTAGGCCGATGGTTGCGCATACGCGAGGTGAATGATTGTCGCGGTCGGTAATGGGGTGGACTTATGCTCGGTCCACTCTCAACCGACAACAACAATGAGGTATGCCATGCGTGAAGTGGTGATCGTCGACAGCGTGCGGACCGGCCTGGCCAAATCCTTTCGCGGCAAGTTCAACCAGACCCGTCCGGACGACATGGCGGCCCATTGCGTCAATGCGCTTCTTTCGCGCAACGACATCGACCCGGCCAGTGTCGAGGATTGCATCGTCGGCGCCGGCTCCAACGAAGGCGCCCAGGGCTACAACATCGGGCGCAACGTGGCGGTGTTGTCGCAACTGCGCATCGGCACCGCCGGCATGACCCTCAACCGTTTCTGCTCCTCGGGCCTGCAAGCCATTGCAATTGCCGCCAACCAGATTGCCTCGGGTTGCAGCGACATCATCGTCGCCGGTGGCGTCGAGTCGATCAGCCTGACCATGAAAAGCGTCAACACCGACAACCTGATCAACCCGTTGCTCAAGGAACAGGTGCCGGGCATCTATTTCCCCATGGGCCAGACCGCCGAAATTGTTGCCCGACGCTACAACGTCAGCCGCGAAGAGCAGGACCTGTACGCGTTGCAGAGCCAGCAACGCACGGCCCAGGCTCAGGCCGCCGGGTTGTTCAATGATGAAATCGTGCCGATGGCGGTCAAGTACCGGGTCGAAGACAAGGCCACCGGCCAGGTGCAGATCCTCGACGGCATCGTCGAACACGACGACTGCAACCGCCCGGACACCACCCTGCAAAGCCTCGCCGGTTTGAAACCGGTGTTTGCCGAGGACGGTTCGGTGACGGCGGGTAACTCGTCGCAACTGTCGGACGGGGCGTCCATGACCCTGGTGATGAGCCTGGAAAAAGCCCTGGAATTGGGATTGAAGCCGAAAGCCTTCTTCCGTGGCTTCACCGTGGCCGGTTGCGCGCCGGATGAAATGGGCATCGGCCCGGTGTTCTCGGTGCCCAAGTTGCTCAAGGCCAAGGGTTTGCAGATTGCCAACATCGACCTGTGGGAACTCAACGAAGCGTTCGCGTCCCAGTGCCTGTACAGCCGTAATCGACTGGAAATCGATAACGCGAAATACAACGTCAACGGCGGTTCGATTTCCATCGGACACCCGTTCGGCATGACCGGTTCGCGTCAGGTCGGGCATCTCGTGCGGGAATTGCAGCGGCGCAATCTGCGTTATGGCGTGGTGACCATGTGCGTGGGTGGCGGGATGGGGGCGACGGGGTTGTTTGAGGCGGTGCGTTAAACCGCAGGATTTGTGTTGCCTGTTGAATGGCTATCGCGGGCAAGCCTTGCTCCTACAGAATCTACGCGAACCCTGTAGGAGCAAGGCTTGCCCGCGATGCAGGCGCCTCGGTCTACCGGTTTTTGCTCTGAAGCTGCATCCGCTCGATATACGCCTGTATCTCCCGCGCCGCCGCTTCGGGGTTCTCATACGGCCCTTCGAGGGTGTTTTCCCGAGTGCTGAAATACAACTGCCCATTGACGCGACACATCCGGTCACTGCGAAAGTGCGTGGCGGGGGCGTTGTCCTGGGCGCGCATGCCGTACATGGCGATCTCCTGAGCGTAGGTCCTGTCTGCGGGTCCAATCAGCTTATGCGTGAAGTCGTTACGGCGCCTGGCGACCTGATCGACGGCACGTCGTCAATTTGGCGTTGCGACCTGCACAGTTTCATTTGCGGCCAGTGCACAACTGTCTCTGTGTGCCGCTGACGGCTGAGCCTAGAATGGCGTTTCTTGCCACGTGGCGTTGGGGGCAGCATGCATATTTCATCGGGTCGCTGGGTTTACGGGCTGTTCCTGGCGCTGCTGACCGCATTGCTGTGGGGCATCCTGCCGATCAAGCTCAAGCAAGTGCTGCTGGTGATGGACCCGGTCACGGTGACCTGGTTTCGCTTGATGGTGTCCGGCGGCTGTCTGTTCCTGTATCTGGCGGCGACTAAACGCCTGCCGAGCCGCAAGGTGCTCGGTCCCAAGGGCGGCTGGCTGGTGCTGATGGCGGTACTCGGTCTGGTGGGCAATTACGTGCTGTATTTGATGGGCCTTAACCTGCTCAGCCCCGGCACCGCGCAACTGGTGGTGCAAATGGGCCCGATCATGTTGCTGATCGCCAGTCTGTTTGTGTTCAAGGAAAAATTCAGCGTGGGGCAGGGGATTGGCCTGTTGGTGTTGCTGATCGGTTTCGGGCTGTTTTTCAATCAGCGCCTGGCCGAATTACTCACGTCCCTTACGGATTACACCGCTGGCGTATTGATGGTGCTGGCCGCATCCACGGTCTGGACCTTTTATGCGCTGGGGCAGAAGCAATTGCTGACGGTGTGGAATTCGTTGCAGGTGATGATGGTGATCTACCTGTTCTGCGCGATGTTGCTGACGCCGTGGGTGCATCCGCTGGAAGCGCTGAACCTGAGCCCGCTGCAAGGCTGGCTGCTGCTGGCGTGCTGCTTGAACACATTGATCGCCTATGGCGCGTTCGCCGAAGCACTGGCGCATTGGGAGGCCTCGCGGGTCAGCGCGACGCTGGCGATTACGCCGCTGGTGACCTTTGTGGCAGTGGCGCTGGCGGCGTTGTGGTGGCCAGAGTACGTGCACGCCGAGACCATCAACGGTCTGGGTTATGGCGGGGCAATATTGGTGGTGCTGGGCTCGGCGCTGGTGGCGTTGGGGCCGTCGTTGATGGCGGGGCTGCGGGCACGGCGGATGCGAGTGACCGCCAGTTAGACCGCGTTATCGTTCTTCGCGGGCAAGCCTCGCTCCTACAGGTGGAGTGCGATCCCTTGTAGGAGCGAGGCTTGCCCGCGAAGACTGACTATCAGGCGCTGAAGAATTCAGCCCTTGGCCCCAGCCTCCAACATATTCTCCGGCCGCACCCACGCATCAAACTGCTCATCGGTCAGATACCCCAACTGCAACGCCGCCTCGCGCAGGGTCAGGCCTTCGGCGTAAGCCTTCTTGGCAATCTCCGCCGATTTGTCGTAGCCAATGTGCGGGTTCAGCGCGGTCACCAGCATCAGGCCACGCTCCAGGTGTTCCGCCATTTTCTCGGCGTCCGGTTCCAGCCCGGCGATGCAATGCTGCTGAAAGTTGCTGCAACCATCGGCCAGCAGGCGAATCGATTGCAGCAGGTTGTGGATGATCACCGGTTTGAACACGTTCAACTGCAAGTGGCCCTGACTCGCGGCAAAGCCGATTGCCACGTCGTTGCCCAGCACCTGGCACGCCAGCATCGACAACGCTTCGCACTGGGTCGGGTTGACCTTACCGGGCATGATCGAACTGCCCGGCTCATTCGCCGGCAGCTTCACTTCGGCAAAACCGGCGCGCGGGCCGGAGCCGAGCAGGCGCAGGTCATTGGCGATTTTCATCAGGGTCACGGCCAGGGTTTTCAGCGCCCCGGACAAAGTGGTCAGCGGCTCATGGCCGGCGAGGGCGGCGAATTTGTTCGGTGCGGTGACGAACGGCAGGCCGGACAGCGCGGCCAGTTCGGCGGCAATCGCTTCACCAAAGCCGTGGGGCGAATTGAGCCCGGTACCGACTGCCGTGCCGCCCTGGGCCAGTTCACAGACCTGCGGCAGCGCGCCGCGAATCGCCCGTTCGGCGTAATCCAGTTGCGCGATAAAGGCCGACAGTTCCTGGCCGAAGGTGATCGGCGTGGCGTCCATCATGTGGGTGCGCCCGGTCTTGACCAGTTTCATGTGTCGCGCCGACAGTTCGGCCAAGCCGCCCGACAACTCACTGATCGCCGGCAGCAAACTGTGCTGCACCGCTTGAACGGTGGCGATGTGCATGGCGGTAGGGAAGCAATCGTTGGAGCTCTGGGAGCGGTTGACGTGATCGTTGGGGTGTACCGGCGACTTGCCGCCACGGGCGTTGCCGGCCAGTTCGTTGGCGCGCCCGGCAATCACTTCGTTGACGTTCATGTTGCTCTGGGTGCCGCTGCCGGTCTGCCAGACCACCAGCGGGAACTGGTCGTCATGGCTGCCGTCGAGCACTTCGTCGGCGGCTTGCTCGATCAGCCGGGCGATGTCGGCGGGCAAGTCGCCATTGCGATCATTGACCCGGGCCGCCGCTTTCTTGATCAGCGCCAGGGCGTGCAGCACCGCCAGGGGCATGCGTTCCTGACCGATGGCGAAGTTGATCAGCGAACGTTGGGTCTGAGCACCCCAGTAGGCCTCATCCGGGACGTTCACTTCACCAAGGCTGTCGGTTTCGATACGGCTCATCGGTCACACTCCTGTAGGTCTGATTGCGCAGTTTAGGCCCTGTTCGGTCGCTGTGGTTCCATCAGTCTGTTTTTTGACCACTGAGGCGTACAAATCAAGCCCCGTAAGGGGTGGGGGTTGAGCCATGAGGTTTTTTAGGCGCAGAATGGTCGCCCTTGGGGTTTTACCTCGCCTGCTAGAAAAGGAAACTCGATGACTCGTCTTCGTGCCATCTGTACCGCGGTTGCACTGGTTTGCGCCAGCGGCCAGGTTTTTGCCGATACCGCCAGCCACAACGCCAGTGCCGAAGCTTTCCTGACCCTGGCGCACGCTGACAAATTGGGCACCCCGGTGTACATGCAAGTGCAGCAAATGTTCGCTCAGCGCTTTGAACAGACCAAAGCCCCTGAATCGAAAAAAGCACTGCTCGATACCTACCAGGCCAAGGCCAACGCCGCCCTGGACGCAGCCATTGGCTGGAACAAGCTGAAGCCGGACATGGTCAAGCTCTACACCAGCAACTTCAGCGAATCCGAGCTCAAAGACCTGGTCGCGTTCTACCAGTCGCCACTGGGCAAGAAAGTCCTGGAAAAAATGCCGCAACTGACTCAGCAATCGGCCCAGATGACCCAGGCCAAGCTCGAAAGCGCGGTGCCTGTGGTCAACAAGCTGCTGGCTGACATGACGGCCGAGCTGGACCCTAAAGGCGCCGCGGCTCCTGCCGTGAAGAAAAAGCCTTAAGCGGAGTTCGGTATGACCATGCAACAACGCATCGAATCGACGCTGGGGCTGTTGCAGCCCGAGCACCTGCAAGTGCTGGATGAAAGCCACATGCACAGCCGTGGGTTGCAGACTCACTACAAGGCTGTGGTGGTCAGCCAGCAATTTGAAGGGCTCAATCGCGTCAAGCGTCACCAGAAGGTCTACGGCACGCTGGGCGAGCTGATGGGTGAGTTTCATGCGTTGGCGCTGCATACCTACACGCCTGAAGAATGGGCACAGATCGACGCGGCTCCGGCCTCGCCGACCTGTGCTGGCGGCAGCAAACATTGATGTCATGCCCCCTGTAGGAACATGGCTTGCCCGCGATAGCGATCTTGAATACGCCATCGCGGGCAAGCCTTGCTCCTACAGGGCGTATTATTTTTGTTAGACTCCGCAACGCGCCGCTCACCCGGCGCGTTTTTTTTCGCATCCGGTTCACCCCTTACGAGGGTAGCCACCTGGAGAATCACCCATGACACAACAGATTGTCGTGGCGGCACTGTATAAGTTCGTCACCCTGGAAAACTACGTCGAGATGCGCGAGCCATTGCTGCAAGCGATGGTCGACAACGGCATTAAAGGCACCTTGCTGATCGCCGAAGAAGGCATCAACGGCACCGTGTCCGGCAGCCGCGAGGGCATTGACGGGCTGATGGCCTGGCTCAAGAACGACCCGCGCATGGACGATATCGATCACAAAGAATCGTACTGCGACGACCAGCCGTTCTACCGCACCAAAGTCAAACTCAAGAAAGAGATCGTCACCCTCGGCGTCGAAGGCGTGGACCCGAACAAAGCGGTCGGCACCTACGTCGATCCGCAAAACTGGAATGCGCTGATCAGCGATCCGGAAGTCCTGTTGATCGACACCCGCAACGATTACGAAGTGGCGATCGGCACTTTCGAAGGCGCCATCGATCCGAAAACCACCAGTTTTCGTGAGTTCCCCGACTACATCAAAGAACACTTCGACCCGGCCGTGCACAAGAAAGTCGCGATGTTCTGCACCGGCGGCATTCGCTGCGAAAAGGCGTCGAGCTACATGCTCAGCCAGGGCTTCGACGAGGTGTATCACCTCAAGGGCGGGATTCTGAAGTACCTCGAAGAGGTGCCGCAGGAAGAAACCAAATGGCAGGGCGACTGCTTCGTGTTCGACAACCGAGTGACCGTGCGCCACGACTTGAGCGAAGGCGACTACGATCAGTGTCATGCCTGTCGTACACCGATCAGCGTCGAAGACCGCGCCTCCGAGCACTACGTGGCCGGCATCAGCTGCCCGCATTGCTGGGATAAGCTGAGCGAGAAAACCCGTCGCAGCGCCATTGATCGGCAGAAGCAGATCGAACTGGCCAAGGCGCGCAATCTGCCGCACCCGATCGGTTACAACTACAAGCAATCACCTTCCGAGGCTTGAACCATGTCTGCTCGCCTGCTCTACGTGATGGACCCGATGTGTTCCTGGTGCTGGGGCTTCGCGCCGGTCGCTGAGGCGCTGGTCGAGCAGGCGCACGCGGCGGGGGTGGAGTTGCATCTGGTGGTGGGTGGTTTGCGCACCGGCAGTGGCGCGGCGCTCGAGCCGACTACCCGGCGCTACATCCTTGAGCACTGGCAAGCGGTCACCGAGGCCACCGGCCAGCCGTTCAAGACCGAAGGCGCATTGCCCGACGGTTTTGTCTACGACACCGAGCCTGCATGCCGGGCGCTGGTGACTGCGCGCAGCCTGGCGCCGGATTGTGCGTGGAAACTGCTGGGTCTGATCCAGCACGCGTTCTACGCCGAAGGCCGCGACGTCACCCACGCCAGCGTGCTGGTGGAATTAGCGGAACAGGCCGGTTTGCCGCGCATCGAGTTCGCCGCCGCGTTCGACCGTGCCGATCAGCATGCCGCTACCGCCGCCGATTTCACCTGGGTCCAGGACCTCGGCATCGCCGGTTTCCCAACCTTGCTGGCCGAGCGCGACGGGCAACTGGCGCTGCTGACCAACGGCTATCAACCCCTGAGTGTTTTGTCACCGCTGCTCGGCCGCTGGCTGGAGCGCGCTGCCTGTGCATGAACTGCCCGATGATGCACCCGTAACCCCGCGTGTCGATCGACTGAGCTGGGCGGAAATCCGTCGGCTGGCCCTGCACCACAAAAAAGCCTTATGGATCGCCAACGGCGTGGCCGTGCTGGCAACCCTGTGCAGTGTGCCGATCCCCTTGCTGTTGCCGTTACTGGTGGACGAAGTGCTGCTGGGTCACGGCGATTCCGCGCTGAAAGTCATGAACCACGCGCTGCCCGACGCCTGGCAGAAAGCCGCTGGTTACATCGGCCTGATGCTGCTGGTGACCTTCGTCCTGCGCTGTGGCGCGTTGCTGTTCAACGTGGTGCAGGCGAAATTGTTTGCGGCGCTGGCCAAGGACATCGTCTATCGCATCCGCGTGCGGCTGATCGAACGGCTCAAGCGCATTTCCCTCGGTGAATACGAAAGCCTGGGCAGCGGCACCGTGACCACGCACTTGGTCACCGACCTCGATACCCTCGACAAATTTGTCGGCGAAACCCTCAGCCGTTTCCTCGTGGCGATGCTGACCCTGGTCGGCACCGCAAGCATCCTGATCTGGATGCACTGGAAACTGGCGCTGCTGATCATGCTGTTCAACCCGCTGGTGATCTACGCCACGGTGCAGTTGGGCAAACGGGTCAAACACCTGAAGAAACTCGAGAACGACAGTACCTCGCGCTTCACCCAGGCGCTGACCGAAACCCTGGATTCGATCCAGGAAGTGCGCGCCGGTAACCGTCAGGGCTTTTTCCTCGGGCGCCTCGGCCAACGGGCCCGGGAAGTGCGCGATTACGCGGTGAATTCCCAGTGGAAAACCGATGCGTCGAACCGGGCCAGCGGTTTGCTGTTCCAGTTCGGCATCGATATTTTCCGCGCGGCGGCCATGCTGACGGTGCTGTTCTCCGACCTGTCCATCGGCCAGATGCTCGCGGTGTTCAGTTACCTGTGGTTCATGATCGGCCCGGTGGAACAACTGCTGAACCTGCAATACGCCTACTACGCTGCCGGTGGTGCGCTGTCGCGAATCAACGAATTGCTGGCCCGTGCCGATGAGCCGCAATACCCCGGCGGCGTCGATCCGTTCCAGGGCCGCGACACGGTCGGGATCGACGTTCAGGGCTTGAGCTTCAGCTACGGCGACGAACTGGTGCTGGACCAGATGAACCTGTCCATCGCCCCCGGTGAAAAAGTCGCGATTGTCGGCGCCAGCGGCGGCGGGAAAAGCACCTTGGTGCAGTTGCTGCTGGGCCTGTACACGCCGCTGGCCGGAACCATTCGCTTCGGTGGCGCGAGCCAGGAAGAGATCGGCCTGGAGACGGTGCGGGAAAACGTCGCCGTGGTGTTGCAACACCCGGCGCTGTTCAACGACACCATTCGCGCCAACCTGACCATGGGTCGCGAACGCAGCGACGAAGCCTGTTGGCAGGCCCTGGACATCGCTCAGCTCGACGGCACCGTGCGCGCCTTGCCCCAAGGCTTGGACAGTATCGTTGGCCGTTCCGGCGTGCGGTTGTCCGGTGGGCAGCGCCAACGCCTGGCGATTGCGCGGATGGTGCTGGCCCAGCCCAAAGTGGTGATCCTCGACGAAGCCACGTCGGCGCTGGATGCCGCCACCGAATACAACCTGCACGAGGCGCTGGCGCGGTTCCTCAGTCAGCGAACCACCCTGATCATTGCCCACCGGTTGTCGGCCGTGAAGCAGGCTGACCGCGTGCTGGTGTTCGATGGCGGGCGCATTGCCGAGGATGGCGACCATCAGCAACTGATTGCCGAGGGCGGGTTGTACGCCAAGCTCTATGGGCATTTGCAGCAGTTGTAGCTCATTTCCACGTGACCGCCAGGCCATCCTGGCTGCCATCGTAGCCAAACTGCTTCATCACGACCGAGCACGAATCACAGGGCGCCAAGGTCGTCGCCACGTTGACCGACTTGATGGACTCGCGATCCGGATACTTTTCACGAATCACCCGAATGAGCTTGCTTTCGCTGTCCAGTGACGTCGGCTGGCGGGTCATGTCCGGTCGGTAGGTCTCGATGTCTTTGATCGTATGGGGCACGGCCAGCACTTTGCTGCCGGGCGTAACGTCGAGGGCCGTTTCGTGAAATGTCTGATTCGCATCGATGTTGAAATAGCTGACGTCGCCTACCTTGACCGGATCTGCGCCCAGGTTATGCCTGAACAATGGCAGAAAACCGGTTATTTGTTTGTTTCCTGAAACGCTGACGTAAACATCCCGGGTCCCAGTGGCCGTGGTGACCTCGGCGTAGGCAATGTTCCTGTGCTTGCGTTTCCATGGGGAGAGCAGGCTATCGAGTTTTGTCATGGTGCTGTCGATCTTCAATGCGCTGTCGGCGTTTACCGTGATGGTCGGTGCGAGAAACAGCGTGTCGAAGATCTCCGCAGTCCTTTGGCGCAAGGCATCGGAGGCTTCCCTGCTGCGGGTCCAGGCTGTCGCGCCTTCGGGCAGTTTGCTGGCGATCATGCGCGTTGAATGATCGAACAGCACCGCCTCTCCAGGGCTGGTGTCGACTTTCAGCCATTTGAGGGTCTCGGGTGGATGGGCATGGCCGCCGATCGGGATCGCAATTTCTTCCATGGTCTTCAAGGCCCGTTCAACCGCTTCGATGCCATGGATTCGCACCATGTTGTTGGCGTTGAGGGCGCCGGTGTAGACCGTTTTCAACTCGTCACTCAACTCGCTGGGCAGTGTTTCGGCTTTGTTGAAGGTCAGAGGCTCATGGGGTTTCTGCCCCTTGATGCGTTCGGCCACATAAAAGTCGCCGGCATTCAGGCGCGTGAAAACGTAGTGTTTCGACCCGTCCATGGCTTCGATTATCGTGGCACCTGCTTTCAGGTTATCCATAAGCGGTTGACCGGGTACGGGCACACTGATCATGACGCGGCCGAAGATCCCTTTTTGAAATTCCAGGGTGGCCGTGAAACTCGTCTGCCTGGCGATGTCGGCGACTTGCATGGGCTCGCGGCCGGCGGCGGGGGTGTAAATGCTGTCGCCGAACCAGAGTGCCCAGCCTTTGCTTTCGTCGTAACTGCCAATATCCGGTGTGGGCGCCGGATCACGGAGCACATAGAGGGTTTTACAGATTCCGGGACCCGGGGCCCGACGCATTCGACAGGGGATACTCTTGAAGACGTTGTCGATCAGGTCGGCGCGATACAGCGCGTCGTCCTTCAGTCTGTATGGCACATCGTCGAGCAACAGCGTCACCCTGCCATCGACTTCGAGTATCTCGCCGACCCGGGTGCTTTTGGGGCATTCGATAAGGATGTGTTCATCGTTTTTGTGCAGCGAACGATAGTGGGATTGCCCCGGCGACAGTGCCCCGGATTTTGTCGGTAATCGGGGGCCATACGGTTTGCACGTCAGTGGGTCAATCAGGCGGTAATCAGACTTCCCGGAGGCTGCCAGGTTGCGTACCGGAACATCGTCGAGGCCTTTGACGCGGGCTAATTGATCGCCGGCTGCCAACGGTCTCCACTGCCCGATATCAGCGATCTGCGGGACGCTGCGCATGAACCTGTAGCGACCTGCTTTTCCCAGCAGCGTCATGACGTTAAAGCGGCCGGCCCGGCTTAACTTCAACGCGACGGGGCCTAACCCGGTCAGCAGTGAAACGGGACCGTCCATCGGGTTCAGGTTCCCCACCATCGACGTGATCAATTCCATCGTCAGCAACTTGAAGGACGGCAGGCGGGCGCCGAGTGTCACCCGGCTGGCTTGGGTCATGAGGCGCATGGAGCCCGAGGCAAATTTGCCAACGGGCAGCAGAAATGAAATCCCATCGCTGAACAGGCCAAACGCGCCCTGAATCCAGCGTGTTTTGTCCTCCGATTTCAGGTCTTCGACACTGCCCAGGAACGGCACCAGTGCCTTGAAAAAGTTGACGGTTTGATCCATCCAGGCGGAATCACGGTCGAACTGGGTCTGGCCGTAGGCGATGTCGCGCAGTATTTTCGGGTCCACGTAAAGAAGTTGGGTGGCGATGACATGGCTGATCTCCACCACGCGGCCGGAGGACAGTGTCTGTGCGATGCCGGATGCGTTTTCAGGGACAGGGGCAATTGCTCCGAACGTGGCACCCAATTGTTCGATGATGGCTTGGCAACGTGCGTTCTCCCTGGGGGCGTCTCCGTTCAAATGTGCGTCCCAGTCAAACGGTAGATCCTTGTGACGCCATACGCGGACGGAAACGCTTGAGTGGTTGCTCTGGACCTTCCAGCGCTCGGATTTGAGTGCGGCGCCCAACAGCTCTGGAGCCAGTTTGCCCAGGCTGCGTATTACGCCAGCCCTGGGCAACAGTTCGTAATGCGTAGTGTTGCCTGCAAAGGTGGCCTGCAGTATCAAACCGTTACGGGCTCTGAGCGGCAAAATTTTGTCTGGCGTTTCATGGGCCGCCTCGACGTTGCTCGTTTCTTTTCTGAGGCTGTGGATTTTGACTTCGCCGAACGCCAGCGCCAGACGATCGGCATTGGGGAGTGAGGCGATCAGGCTTGTGATCAGTGTTTCGTAGGCCGTTGTGGTTTTTTCAAGGTAGAGCGCGAATGCCTTTTCGAATGAGGCCTTCACGTTCAACAGCTTGGCGGACGGCGACAGGACTATTCGCGCGCCATCGAATGTCCCGCCCTGGATTGGCCAGGGTCCATCGGTTTTAATCGTCCGGTTCTCATCGATCCGAAGCCATTGTCGGGTGACGGTGGTGCCATCCGCTTGAGTGACAAACCATTTTTCATGATTACCCACCTCGTCAGACGCCAGTACGTCGAGGAATGAGTAGAGGTCATACTCCTTGCCTTCGAGATAGGGGATGTCACGAGAAACAGAAATAGGCATGTTCTTTTTTCTGGCCAGTTTTCGGCCATCCGAGATGAAGGCGTCTTTGCCGAACAGCCGCTCTATTTCTTTCTTGGCAATGGCCAGCCGCTCGGGCGGTTTTTCGGTGAGTTGGTGAATGGCCCAATTGAGTCGGTCGTTATGGTTGTCCAGCGCCGTTAGTGCCCGCTCAACATCCGTTATCGAGTAGGTGTCAGGTGATTGTTGTGCAATGAAGCCATAGGTTTGCGCCCAGTCCAGCGTCGGTAGCAGCCTCGCCAGGGCGATAAGTTTGCGTTTTTCTGCCGTGACTTCTTTGTCCATCACCATTGGCAGGCTGACCAATTGCTGGAAGGTCATCCTGTCCAGCAATCGCGGATCGCTTAGTTGGATCAGGTTCACCCCGGTCACGAAGTTGACCCAGACCATCGAGCTTCTGTAGGGCAGGTTGGCCGGGATGTCCGTGACCTGGAACTCACTCGGAAACCGCGAAAGAAACAACCGGGCCATGACCATGGCCTCTTTTTCCGAGGCGGCGCGTTTTGAGGTTTGAAGGTGGGTTTCAAATTCGGCACGAATCGCCTGATAACTCTTGCCCCAGTTTGCAGGTGCCTGCCAAGCGTAACCGGCGACCTCCCCCGGGTTGTCGCCAGTTGCTCCAATCAACCAAAGTTGCAGTGCCTGGACGACCAGTTTGGTTTTTATAGAGGGCGCGGTTTCTTCGCCGATTTCCCCGCCATACCAGTCCATCATCGACAGCAAAAGCATCCCCAACTGCTGGGCTTCGTTGGTGTTCAGGATTTTTTGAAGATAAACAGTCGGTGTTGCCCGAACCTGTTCTAGGGACGCGGCAGCGAGGATGTCGTTGGCAAGGTAAGTCAGCGGCGATGGGCTGCTCGCAGGCAGGCACTGGTTAACGGTCTCGATTATTTGCGCGCGGATAATCGCGGCGTGCACTTTTTGCGTATCGACCTCTGAAGGACTGGATGCGCCGCGCCGATGGGCCCGGAATGCAGCACGGTCCTGATCGGTGGGGCGACGTCTGAGGGCCAGGATGTCGAAGTCGTCTTCGAGCTGCAGATGATGACGGGCGATTTTTTCTTGAAGCGCGGCCAACGCAGCCGGATGTTCCTGAGGGTGTCGCGGCCGCCATGGTGCCATTGCGTAAAACCAGCACATTCGTTGCAGGGTGATCTTGCGGCTGGAGTTGAGCTGGTCTCCCAGTAACGTCGCCGCGTGCTCGATCCGTGGCTTGAGCATTTGCCATTTCGTGTTTTCAGTCAGGTCGACGGTGACGCGTTGCCCTGCGTTGCTCCAGCCTTCATAAACATAGGCGTTGTCCTTGCGGGTCACGCTCAAGTCGCCCTGTTTTATTTCAAGCCGCGTGCACAGGTCTATGTAAGCTCTATCTCGCAGCACGTGCCATAAAGCGTTCAGCCCGTCCTCACTGACTTGGTGGAGGGGTGAAAAAGGACCGATTGGCAGCAAATTGCTCAAACTGACCTGCGTGGGCGGCTCGCTGATGCTGGACAGCATGAGTTCGTAGTCTTCCAGTTGGCCTGCATATAGTTGGGCGTCGGAAGGATGGGTGGGAGGAAACAGGCCTCGCGGCGCGGTTGAGTCGAATGTTTGCATGAAAGCACTTCGCTTGATTGTTATCGAGGTGCGCATCGCTCACAGGCGATGGCGTCCGGTTTCGATTACAAGCGATCGCTTGCGCTATGAGGTGGTAGATAGTTATAGGTGCGGCGGCACTTTGGGAGCAGTGGGTCGCTCTATAGGTTTGACCAGCACCGAAAACCGTCATTAATAACGATTTGCCCACGACAGTAGCCGGCGCGACCTTGCGGGGATAGGGAACGCCTCCTAGGCTTGCGGGAGTGGCCGGATCTGGACGATGATCAGGCACTGCCTACGCAAGGGACCTCATGAAGCCAAAACGGACTCTCGGAACGCCACGGTTGTTGGGCATCGTCTGGCCGTTTATCGCCGTCGTGCTGTTTCAAGCGTTGCTCGGCGGCGTCAGCCTCTATGTGCTATCGGCGGTTCGCGGCTATGTGGCCGGTGAAAGCCTGTGGTCAAAGGGCCAAAAGGACGCCATCTATTACCTCAACCTTTACGCCGACAGCCGCGACGAGGCGATTTTCCTCAAATACCAGAACGCCATTGCCGTGCCTCAGGGCGGGCACGAGCTGCGCCTGGCGCTGGACAAGCAGCCACCAGACCTTGAAGCGGCGCGAGTGGGCATCCTCAAGGGCGGCAATCACCCGGACGACGTCTCGAGCCTGATCTGGCTCTATCTGAACTTCCGGCACTTCAGTTACCTGGAAAAAGCCATCGATCTCTGGACCGAGGGCGATGCTTATCTGGTGAAACTCGATGATGTTGCGCGCGAGATGCACCAGCGCGTCGTCGATAATCAGGCCAACGCTGGCGATATCAAGCGCTGGAAGGCGCAGGTTTTCGCGATCAACGATGGCGTCACCCCAGCCGCGAAGGCGTTCAGCGATGCGCTGGGCGAAGGTTCGCGGGTGATCCTGCGGCTGCTGCTGGTGACCAACCTGGCCACGGCGCTGGGCTTGATTGTTCTGGCGTTGCTGCGCACCCATAAATTGCTCAAGCAACGGCATGCCTTCGCCGAAGCCCTGCAATTGGAGAAGGATCGGGCGCAGATCACCTTGCAGTCGATTGGCGATGGCGTGATTACCACCGATGTCGAAGGGGCCATTGCCTACATGAACCCGGCCGCCGAGGCCTTGACCCACTGGAAAGCCGAGCAGGCCAGCGGGTTGCCGCTGGCAGCGCTGTTCAATCTGCTGGACGAGAACGCCCAGGCCGATGGCTTTACCTTGATCGAACACATCTTGAGCGGCCAACTCAGTGGCGGCAGCGAGCATTCGAAACTGATCCAGCGCCTGGATGGCAGCACGGTGTCCGTGACCCTGGTGGGCGCGCCGATCCGTAATGCCGGCAAGGTCAGCGGCACGGTGCTGGTGCTGCATGACATGACCCAGGAACGGCAATACATCGCCAATCTGTCCTGGCAAGCCACCCATGACGCCCTGACCGGGCTGGCCAACCGTCGCGAATTCGAATATCGCCTTGAGCAGGCGTTGCACAACCTGACCCGGCAACCGGGGCGCCATGCCTTGATGTTCCTCGACCTGGACCAGTTCAAACTGGTCAACGATACCTGCGGCCATGCGGCGGGCGATGAGCTGTTGCGGCATATCTGCGCGTTGCTGCAATCGGGTCTGCGTGAAGGCGACACCCTGGCCAGGCTGGGGGGCGACGAGTTCGGCATCCTGCTGGAGAACTGTGCGCCGGAACACGCGGAAAAAATCGCCGAGGTGCTGCGCCAGACCGTGCAAAACCTGCACTTCGTGTGGAAGGGGCGGCCGTTCCTGACCACTGTCAGCATTGGCCTGGTGCATGTCGCGCAAACGCCGACCACCCTCGAATCCTCACTACGCGCCGCCGATATGGCCTGTTACATGGCCAAGGAAAAGGGCCGTAACCGGGTTCAGGTCTACCATGCCGACGACTCGGAGCTGTCCCTGCGTTTCGGCGAAATGGCCTGGGTGCAGCGCTTGCACATGGCCCTGGAAGAAAACCGCTTCTGCCTGTATGCCCAGGAAATTGCAGCGCTCGGGCACGTGGAACAAGGCGGTGGGCACATCGAAATATTGTTGCGACTGCACGACGAGGCCGGGCGGATGATTCTGCCCGACAGTTTTATTCCCGCTGCTGAACGTTATGGCTTGATGACGTCGCTGGATCGTTGGGTTGTTGAGAATGTTTTCAAGATCATTGCCCAATGTATTAAAGAACAACGCAAAGGTCCGTTGGCCATGTGTGCGATTAATCTGTCAGGTATTACTATCGGAGATGAGGCGTTCCTGGACTTCTTGCGTGAACAGTTTGTTACTTACGCTATTCCTCCTGAAATGATTTGTTTTGAAATTACAGAGACCAGCGCTATTTCGAATTTAGGAAGTGCAATCAGATTTATTAATGAACTCAAAGGTTTAGGTTGCCACTTCTCGCTAGATGACTTTTGTGCCGGAATGTCCTCATTCGCTTACTTGAAACATTTACCTGTAGACTTCTTGAAGATTGACGGGAGTTTCGTAAAGGACATGCTGGACGACCCGATTAACCGCGCTATGGTCGAGGTGATCAACCACATCGGTCATGTCATGGGTAAGCGCACCATTGCCGAGTTTGTAGAGACACCGCAGATCGAGCAGGCATTGCTCGAAATCGGTGTCGATTACGCTCAAGGGTATGTCATCGAACGCCCGCAATTGTTTACCTGCGACAGCTTGCAAAGTCGGCCCGCCAGACCGCAGCCGCTGTTATTCAAGGCGCCTGGCACGTTCCGTTGAAATCTCTTGCTGATCCTTACAATCACAAATCAAAAGGAGCCGAACAGTGATCGACACATTCAACCGAACCGGACCACTCATGGAAGCTGCAAGTTATCCCGCCTGGGCTCAGCAACTGATCCAGGATTGCAGCGAGAGCAAACGCCGGGTTGTCGAACACGAACTGTATCAGCGCATGCGAGATAACAAACTCAGCGCCAAAACCATGCGCCAGTACCTGATAGGTGGCTGGCCGGTGGTCGAACAGTTCGCGTTATATATGGCACAAAACCTGACGAAGACCCGCTTCGCCCGTCACCCCGGTGAGGACATGGCGCGCCGCTGGCTGATGCGCAACATACGCGTCGAGCTGAACCATGCCGATTACTGGGTGCATTGGAGCCGGGCTCACGGTGTCAGCCTGGAAGATCTGCAAGCGCAACAGGTCGCCCCTGAATTGCACGCTTTGAGTCACTGGTGCTGGCACACCAGTTCGGCGGATTCGTTGATCGTGGCCATCGCGGCCACCAACTACGCCATCGAAGGTGCGACCGGGGAGTGGTCGGCGCTGGTTTGTTCCACGGGTGTCTACGCGGCGGCCTTCCCCGAGGAAGACCGCAAGCGGGCCATGAAGTGGCTGAAGATGCACGCCCAGTACGATGACGCTCACCCTTGGGAAGCTCTGGAAATCATCTGTACGCTGGCGGGCATGAACCCGAGCAAGTCATTGCAGGTCGAGCTGCGCCAGGCCGTGTGCAAGAGCTATGACTACATGTTCCTGTTTCTGGAGCGCTGCATGCAGCAGGAACACGCGGAACGGGCGCCGGTAACTCGCGAGCGGATGGCGCTGGCTGAAAGCTGATATCCAAAGGCAACACCAACAAAATGTGGGAGCGGGCCTGCTCGCGAAGACGGACTGACAGTCACCCTTCAGGTCGACTGACACACCGCTTTCGCGAGCAAGCTCGCTCCCACACTGTTTTGTGCTGTTTTTGAAAATTCAGCCTGCCATCGCCAGGCGATTACGCCCTTCGCGCTTGGCCACGTACAACGCGCTGTCGGCCCGACGCAACAGGCTTTCGGCCGACTCGCCGGGCAGCAGGGTCGAGCAACCGAGGCTAACCGTCAGTTCGATCAACTTCCCGTCAGCGTGATACTCCTGGGCCTGGGCAGCAAACCGCAGGCGCTCACCGACCATCGCCGCCGCCTCCCGGCTGGTGTTGGACAGCAGGATCAAAAACTCCTCGCCGCCAAAGCGGAACACCATGTCCACGTTGCGCAACTGGCCTTTGATCGAGGCCGCAACGGCCTTGAGCACTTGATCGCCGGCACTGTGCCCGTGGCTGTCATTGACGCGTTTGAAGTGGTCGATATCAAGCATCAGCAACGACAAGGGCTGCGAATGCCGGCGCGACATTTCGATTTCCCGTTGCAGGGTCTGATCCATCGCGACGCGGTTGCCGGTGTCAGTGAGTGGGTCACGCAGGGCACTTTGGGTTGCGGCGCGGTAGAGCAGGGCGTTGCGCATCGGGTACAGCAGCGCCGACAGCAGCGACTCCAGATAGCCCTGTTCCTGTTCGCTGAAACGCTGATTGCGGCGGAACACCAGTTCACCCAGGTGTTCACCTTCATGGCTCAGGCTGTAGCTGACGGAGTGATGGCCACGCTGACCGAACTCCAGACGCAAATCGCTGGCCTTGTGCTCATAGCTCAAGGCGTCCAACGGTACCAGGCGTTGAATATCGCGGAAAAAGAGCCCGAGAATGCGCTGCGGCTCAAGACTGGTTTGCAGTTGCAGGCTCAGTTGCTGGCGCAATTGCGCGAGACTGACCGGCCGCTCCAGAAGAGGCGGCTGCTGACCAAAGCCCAGGCGTTGCAATTTGGCGCTATCGAAGTCAATTGCGTTGGTCTGGGAGGGTGATTTCATATGGCGTGAGCCCCTAAGCAGTAATGCTGTCTTACAGGCTGGGTGAGAGCGGCTTTGGGCTGCGCGTCATACTGGTCCATCAGTCCCGTAGGACATTTGGTACGAGTCTAGTCCGCTTTGTCGAAGATTAGTAACCTATCGACTAAGGCGCCGCCGCCAACTGCTTTCACACTGCGTGTCTGAACAAAATTAGAGCGAAAGTCGTGCCATTCGGTTCATTAAGATAAAAACCGTTTTAAATCATCGGATTAGAGAGTTATTCGAAAAATAACACCAAGTTCGGCGGCATTTGTTTGACTTGGGTGGGCGAGAGTTACAGCAGTTATTGAGTGCCGCGACGGTAAAATGCCGCGGCACAAAAGCGACGTGCGGCGTTACTGAGCGTTGAACGCCTGGCCATTGATGCCCGTGCTGTCCGGACCCATCAGGTAGAGGTAGACCGGCATGATCTCCTCGGGCGTCGGGTTGTTCAGCGGGTTTTCACCCGGATAGGCCTGGGCGCGCATGCTGGTGCGGGTGGCGCCCGGGTTGATGCTGTTGGAACGCACCGGTGCCACGGTGTCGACTTCGTCGGCCAGGGTTTGCATCAGCCCTTCGGTGGCAAACTTGGACACACCATAAGCGCCCCAGTACGCCCGGCCCTTGCGCCCGACGCTGCTGGAGGTGAACACCACCGAGGCGTCCGCCGACAGCTTGAGCAGTGGCAGCAACGTGCTGGTGAGCATGAACATGGCGTTGACGTTGACGTGCATGACGCGCATGAAGTTCTCGCCGGACAATTGCTCGATCGGCGTGCGTGGGCCGATGATCGACGCGTTGTGCAGCAAGCCGTCGAGATGGCCGAATTCGGTTTCGATCATCGCCGCCAGTTCATCGTATTGATGGGGCAGGGCGGTTTCCAGGTTGAACGGGATCACCGCCGGTTGCGGGTGGCCGGCCGCTTCGATTTCGTCGTAGACCTGAGTCAGGTTGGCTTCGGTCTTGCCCAGCAGCAACACGGTTGCACCATGGGCGGCGTAGGTTTTCGCGGCGGCAGCGCCGATGCCACGGCCGGCGCCGGTGACCAGGATGACCCGGTCCTTGAGCAGTTCAGGGCGGGCGGAATAATCAAACATAAAAAACCTCAAATCAGAAAGCGAACCCTGTAAGAGCATGGCTTGCCCGCGATGGCGTCTTCAAAACCGCCATCGCGGGCAGGCCTTGCTCCTACGAAAAATCGGATCAGCAACTACACAGAGCGCTATCCAGCACCTTGCGCAACTCCAGCGGATGATCAACCACCACATCCGCCCCCCAGTGCCGCGGATTGTCATCCGGGTGGATATAGCCGTAAGTCACGGCGGCGGTCTTGGTACCGGCATCGCGACCCGACTCGATATCGCGCAAATCATCACCGACAAACAACACACTGGCCGGGTCCAGGTCGAGCATCTTGCACGCCAGGATCAGCGGCTCCGGGTCCGGTTTACTGTTCTTCACGTGATCCGGGCAAATCAGCAGCGCCGAGCGCTCGGCCAACCCCAGTTGCTGCATGATCGGTTCGGCAAAGCGCAGCGGCTTGTTGGTGACCACGCCCCAGATCAGGTTGGCTTTCTCGATGTCGGCCAGCAGTTCGCCCATGCCGTCGAAGAGTTTGCTGTGGACCGCACAACCGACCAGATAACGCTCCAGAAACTCCAGGCGCAGTTCCTCGAAGCCTGGCGATTCAGGGTCCATGGAGAACGTCACCGCAACCATGGCCTTGGCGCCGCCGGAGATCTCATCGCGAATGTGCTGGTCGTTCATCGGCGGCAAGCCGCGATCGGCACGCATCGCCTGGCAGATGGCGATGAAGTCCGGCGCGGTGTCGAGCAGGGTGCCGTCCATGTCGAAAAGGACTGCTCTGATTCGCATCGGCTTACTCCTCGCGCAGGGTCTGGATCATGTAGTTGACGTCCACGTCGGCCGCCAGTTTGTAGTGCTTGGTCAGCGGGTTGTACGTCAGGCCGATGATGTCCTTGACGGTTAGGCCGGCCATGCGGCTCCAGGCACCCAGCTCGGACGGGCGAATGAATTTCTTGAAGTCGTGGGTGCCGCGCGGCAGCAACTTCATGATGTATTCGGCGCCGATGATGGCGAACAGGTACGCCTTCGGG